>JGI24187J35170_1000036_pt1 | contig 58198 bp, 52 predicted proteins | sample YNPBryBLVA2012_FD_35170 | JGI IMG/M metagenome (IMG submission 35170)
TCCTCCAGCACGATCAGCCGCAGCCCATCCAGACCGCGGAGCCGGCTTTCCACGGCCGAGCGCACCGATTCGGCGGCCAGCACGGCCTGGATGCGGCAGCCGCTGCGCAGAGCCTCCTCCAACAGATGGAAGGTCTCGGCCACGCAGCAGCCGTCCGGCGTCAGAGCGCCGCGGGCGGCGGCACGCCGCACCTGCTTGACCAACGGGTTGGCAGCGCTGGAGATGGTCCGGACCTTCAGCATGCAGGATCCCTGCCGGCTGCACTCCCTGCCGCCGGGCGCCTCCGGCGGATAGACTGTTGGTAAGGGACCATCGGCGGGTGCGCTCGGCCTCGACAGCATCATACCGCAAGACGGCCCGCCTGCTCGGCTTGGGCGCGATGGTGGGTCTGTGCGCCGCCGGCCTCGTGCTGGGCAGCGTGGCCTGGCGGATCCGGCGGCAATCCTCGGTGGATGAAGCGCGGCCGGCTGACGTGATTGTGGTGCTGGGAGCGGCGGCCTACCGGGGGCGTCCCTCGCCGGTCTTCAAAGCCCGCCTGGATCACGGCTTGGAGCTGTACCGCAGGGGCCTGGCCCCGCGCATCCTGACCACCGGCGGCGCCGGCGGGGATCCGGTCTACACGGAGGGCGAGGTGGGGCGCGCCTATCTGGTGGGGCACAACGTGCCCTCGGAAGCGATTCTGGTGGAACCCGAGGGCTCCAGCACGGCCCATTCCCTGGCCGCCACGGCTGAGATCATGCGGCGGATGAATCTGAAATCCTGCATCCTGGTAAGCGACGCTTACCACATCTTCCGGGCCAAGCGCATCTTGGAGGCTCAGGGCTTCCGGGTGTTCGGCTCGCCGCGCCCGCAGGCCCCCCGCGGCGGACTGGGCCAGTGGCGTCTCTACTTGCGGCAGGCGGCCGCCTACCTGCTGTGGTCGCTGGGGATCGCGATTTGAACCGCCGGCGGCTCTAAAGCCGCAGCAGCGCCCGCAAGCGCTTGGTCTGCGCGCGAGCAACCGGGATCTCGGTTTGCTTCTTGTCGTCCATGCGCAGCAGGTAGGTGGACTTGAACCAAGGGATCACTTCCTTGATCCGGTTGATATTGACCAGGTAGGAACGGTGGACACGCCAGAAGGTGTCCGGATCCAGGCTGGATTGCAGCTCCTCGATGGTGCGGTAGTTGGACTGCCCTTCCAGATGGGTGGCCACCACGGTGATCACGCCGTCCTCGATAGTGGCGTAGACGACGTCGCCGGCATCCACGATGAAATTGCGATTGCCGCTCTTGACCAGGAGCTTGGTGCGATGGCCGGCGGGGCGGGGCGGCAGCCCGGGCTCGGCCGTCTTCGCCTTTTCTTCGAGAGCCTGCCGGGCGCGCTCCACCGTCAGGGCCAGGCGTTCCTTCTCGATCGGCTTCAGCAAGTAATCCAGCGCCTGCACCCGAAAACCTTCCACTGCGTATTGATCGTAAGCGGTGGCCAGGACGAATTTGGGCAAGGGAATCTTCTTTTCCTGGAGCATGCGGATGACCCCGAAGCCGTCCAGGCCCGGCATCTGCACGTCCAGAAAGACCAGATCCGGGCCGGTCTGCTCGATCATCCGCACCGCCTCGACGCCGTTTTGCGCCGCCCCCAGCACCTGGATGCCCGGGAAGCTCTGGAGCAGGTAAATCAGCTCGTCGCAGGCGGGTTTCTCGTCATCCACCACCAGGGCCCGGATGCTATCTGTCGCGCGCTCCGCCACCGGGATGTTAGTATAACATTTTGGGTTGCCCCCGGTCGCCCGGAGGCGTTCGAGGGAAAGGAGGAAGCTCGGCTTGGCCGAAAAAGGCAACGTGCAGATCCGGCCGCCGGAAGGCAAATTGGGGGTGCTCACGCCCGGCATCGGCGCGGTGACCACTACTTTCGTGGCCGGGGTCGAGGCGGTCCGGCGGGGCTTGGGACGCCCCTTCGGATCGCTCACTCAACTGGCCACCATTCGGCTGGGCAAGCGCACCGAAGGCCGCTGCCCCCCGATCCGGGAGTTCGTACCTCTGGCCGGCCTGGACGAGCTGGTCTTCGGCGGCTGGGACATTTTCGAAGACAACGCCTACGAGGCGGCCTTGAAGGCGGGGGTGCTGGAACGCAGCCTGCTCGAACAACTGCGCCAGCCCTTGGAGGCGCTGCGCCCCATGAAAGCGGTCTTCGACCCCGAGTACGTGCGCCGGATCCGGGGGCCGAACGTCAAGCAGGGCCGCTCCAAAATGGAGCTGGCCGAGATGCTGATGGACGACATCGAGCAGTTCCGCCGGCGCAGCGGCGCCACCCGGCTGGTCATGATCTGGTGCGCCTCGACCGAGGTTTACCAGAAGCCGGCCGAGGTGCACCAGAGCCTTGCCGCCTTCGAGCGCGGCCTGGCGGCCGGCGATCCGGCGATCGCGCCCAGCCAGATTTATGCCTACGCGGCCCTGAAGTCCGGCGTCCCCTTCGCCAACGGCGCGCCCAACTTGACGGTCGAGATCCCGGCGCTGGTCGAGCTGGCCCGGCAGCGGCAGGTTCCCATCGCGGGCAAGGACTTCAAGACCGGCCAGACGTTCCTGAAGACCCTGATCGCGCCCGGGCTGAAGGCCCGCATGCTGGGCCTGACGGGCTGGTTCTCGACCAACATCCTGGGCAACCGGGACGGCGAAGTGCTGGACGATCCGGCCTCCTTCAAGACCAAGGAGGAAAGCAAGCTCTCCGTTCTGGACACGATCCTTCAGCCGGAGCTCTATCCCGAGCTGTACGGGAATTTCTATCATAGCGTGCGCATCAATTACTATCCGCCGCGCGGAGACGCCAAGGAGGGCTGGGATAACCTGGACATTTTCGGCTGGCTCGGTTATCCCATGCAGATCAAAGTGGACTTTCTGTGCCGGGACTCGATCCTGGCGGCGCCCATCGTGCTGGACCTGGCGCTGTTTCTGGACCTGGCCCAGCGGGCCGGCATGCGCGGCATCCAGGAGTGGCTGTCCTTTTACTTCAAGTCTCCCATGACCGCGCCGGGGCTTTACCCGGAGCACGACATCTTCATCCAGCTCATGAAACTGAAGAACACGCTGCGCTGGATGCGCGGCGAGGACCTGATCACGCACCTTGGCCTGGAATACTACGACTGAGCATCGCGGTTTCATGGAGAAGGAACAGCCGGAGGAAAACCGCCCGCGCAAGATCCTGGTGATCGGCGGAACCTTGTTTATCGGCCGCCAGTTGGTGGCCGAACTGCTCAAGGCCGGTCATGAGGTGTGGGTGCTGCACCGCAAGGCGGAGCACGATCTGGGCAAACGGGTGGGGAACCTGTGCGCCGACCGCAACGACGTGGAGGCCGTACGGCGCGTCTTCGCCCAGCACCAGTTCGAGGTGGTCTACGACAACGTGTACGACTGGGAGCGGGGCACCACCGCCGCCCAGGTGGAGGCGGCCGCCCGGGCCGCCGCCCATTCCGGCCTTTACCGCTACGTCTTCATGTCCAGCGTGGCCGCTTACGGCGACGGCTTGAACCATCACGAAGGGGACGCCCTGGCCCCGGACGACCATCCCGATCCCTATGTGCGCAACAAGGCCACCTCCGAGCGGGCGCTTTTCCGCCTCCACCAGCGCAACGGGTTGCCGGTGGTGACCTTGCGGCCGCCCTTCATTTACGGCCCGGGCAATCCTTTTTACCGCGAGGCCTTCTTCTGGGACCGGCTGCGCGACAACCGGCCCATCATCCTGCCCGGCGACGGCCGGCGCCTCATGCAGTTCGTCTACATCAAGGATTTGGTCTGGGCCTGCTTGCGCGTGCTCGAGGTGCCCGGCGCGGTCGGCCATGCCTTCAACATCGCCAACCCGCGCGCCCTGACCCAGGCCGAAGCGGTGGCCGCCTTCGCCGAGGCGGCCGGCAGGAAAGCCACTCTGGTGCGGGTCCCCCGCGAGCGCATCTATCATGCCGGCGGGCGCGTCATGAGCCCGCCGTACTACTTCGGCGTCTACTTTGACGTGCCCCCCATCACGATGATCATCAACAAGGCCCAGCGCGTGCTGGGCTTCAAACCGACCGACTTCGCCGCCGGCTTGAAACAAACCTACCGCTGGTATTTGCGGCATCAGAGCCGCCGTGCGATAGATTACACCTTCGAAGACAAACTGCTCGCCCTGGCCCAGGTGGCCGCCGCGGCCGCCAAGTAATCCGCCGCCGAGGCCGCTCTCTCAGGCCCGACCCTTCCGCCCGGGCCAGAAACGATAACAGTAAATCCCCCCCAGAACCATGAGCAACGCCCCCCACCAGATGGCGGCGTGCAAATGGCCCATGGCCTGCGGCAGGCCCGAGGGATGGAACAGGTCCCAGACGCCCGCCCCCAGGATCAGCGCGCCGTAGACCGTCAGCAGGGCGCCAATGAAAAACCAGATCGAAATGAAGTGCTTCTCCGACGGCATGCCGCCCTCCCTACCAGAAGATGATGTTCAAGGCCACGAAACCCAGACCCACCGCCGCCGCCCAGAACCCCGGCCGCTTCAACAGGGGCCAGTGCTCGTGGGAAGGGATCTCGGTCAGCCCGTACACCAGGCCCTTCAATTCCGCCTCGGGCTTGGGGCGAGTGAACAGGGTCACCAGCGCCGTCACCAGGACGTTGGCGATCAGCGTCCACATCGCCCGGTAGATGTTGTCCGCCATGTCCTTGGCGTCCGCCGAAAAAGCCACGTAACGCACCGCGCTCGGGTCCAGCCGCACCCACAAGAACAGCAGCAGGGAGGCCGCCATGCCCGCCAGCAGGCCCCAGAAGCCGGCCGCCGGGGTGGTGCGTTTCCAAAGCATGCCCAGCACGACCGTGCCGAACATCGGCACCACGAAGATCACGAAAACCACCTGGGCATACACAATGATGCTGGAGAATTGCATCACCAGATACGCCGTAGCGATGCTGACGAACACGCCCAGAATCGTGCACCAGCGGCCCATGCGCACATAGTGCGCGTCGGAAGCGGTTCTCCGAATCAGAGGACGGTAGATGTCGTAGGTCCAGACCGTGGCGAAGGCGCTCACGTTGCCCGCCATGCCGGACATGAAGCCCGCGATCAGCGCGGTGACCCCCAGACCCAGCAGCCCCGGACCGCAGTAGCGGGCCAGCATCAACGGCAGCACCTCGTTGTAACTGTGCGCGCCGGTGGCGACCGCCTCCGGCTCGCTGACCAGCTTGAAGGGCAACACCGCCAGGCCCAACAGACCGGGCAGGATGACGATCAGCGGAACCATCATTTTGAAGAACGAGCCGATCACGGTGCCCAGTTGAGCCGAGCGCAGGTCCTTGGCGGCCATCACCCGCTGGATGATGAGAAAGTCCGTGCACCAGTAGCCGAACGAGATCGCCAGGCCCCAGCCGAAGACGATCCCCGTCCAATGGATGCCCATGGGATTAGCGCTGAAGGATCCCGTGGCGCTCCACATGTGGGTGAAGTCCTGCCCCGGGAAATTCTGCGCGATGCGCTCGACCATCCCGTTCCAGCCCCCCGCTTCGATCAGACCCACCACAGGCACGATCAGGCAGCCCAGCCAGATCAGGAAAAACTGGAGGACCTCGTTGAAGATCGCCGAGCGCAAGCCCCCCGCCATGACGTACAAGGCCACCGTCAACGAGGACACCCAAATCGAAAAATGTATGTTCCAGCCCAGAATGACCTTCATGATCACGGCCATCGAGTACATGTTGATGCCGCTCATCAGGATGGTCATCACGGCGAAGGAGACCGCCGAAAGGGCGCGGGCCGGCTCCCCGTAACGCAGTTTCAGATAGCCTGGCACCGAGTGGGTCCGGCAAATGTAATAGAACGGCAGCATCACCAGGGCCAGAAACAGGATGGCCGGAATGGCCGCGATCCAGTAGGCATGCCCCACCAGAATGCCGTACTGGTAAGTGGCGGCCGCATAGCCCATCATCTCCAGCGAGCCCAAATTGGCCGAGATGAAGCTCAAGCCGGCGATCCAGGCGGTCATTTCGCGGCCCGCCATGAAGAAATCCTCGCCCGTGCCCGCGAAGCGTTTCAGGTAGAATCCGATGCCCAGCACCAGGGCGAAGTAAAGAATCACGATGAGCAGATCCACCGGGCCCATGCTGAGCATCCGGCCGGAAGCCGCCACAAGCAGGGAGAAAGGCAGACTCATGTCGGGTCCGTGCGCAAACCCAACATTGTACACTGCCGGCCGCGGGCCGCAGCGCCCGGGGCCAAGCCCTGCGGTCGGGCTTTCAGCCGCCGTACTTGACCAGCAGCGAGTGGACCTTGGAGAAAACGACGTTCAGCGTGGGGGCCATCGGGGTCAGGATCGCCCCGGCCGCCACCGCCACGAAGCCGGCCATCAAGGCGTACTCGATCAGGTCCTGGCCGGCTTGCTCACGACAAAGGCGCCGCCATGGCTGAAGAAGGTTCATGGGCGCTGCTCCGCCCTTTCATGGTGGCCCAGGGCGGCCGCCTGCTCAACCGGGGGAATGCCCGCTCCCGATGCGGAGGTTCGCCTTAAATTGACATTCGGCGAAAGCGGATTGTAAATCGCCCCGAAATCCGGCGGCCCGGCCTTGTGTTGCACCGGCCGGCTCGCCCCCCGCGGATAGGCTGCCGGTCGAATCCCTCAGCGCGGGGCCGCGAGCGGACTTTCCCGCAGCCGGATGCCGCCCTGAGTTCCCTCGGGTAAGGCCAGGATCCCGCCCCGATCGCTGCCCTCCTCCCGCAGCTCTTCGTCGTCCACCTCGACGTCATAGGAGCGCTCGGGCTTCAGGCCAACGATAAACACCGGACCGCGCGTCGGTTTCAGGGAGAAGCGCAGCCCGGACCCGGCCACCAGCACGGTCGCCTCGCCCACCCGCACCGGATTGCGGACCGCGCCCGGGACCAGCCGCTGCGGCCGGCCCTCGGCGAAGAGCTGAATCTGCCCCTCGAAGCTGCCCAGCCAGAGGGCATCCTCCTCCCAACTGGAGCGCAGGAAGAGCCGCCCGAAGCGAGGATCATGATAGGCCAGCGGCAGGCTGTGATAAGTCAGTCCCGGATGATAGGGGTTGGCCCAGAGAAATTCGTAAGGAACGCCGAAGGGATGGCGCATCAGATAGCGATCCTGCATAACCCAGCCTTGCAGGAACTGCGTTTCCTGGGCGTTGGGATCGTAGGCCACCATCGCCATGTCGGCCGCCCGGGAGAGCATGGCCTCGGCCAGGTCCGGCTGAGCGGAAGCGGAGGCCGGAATGCGGTACTCGTTTTCCGCGGCCGGATAGGCCGCCGGGTAGTAACTCATCAACCGGTAGACGGGAAGCTCCTTGAAGAACCAGCGGGCGTCTTCGCGCAGATCCAAGTCGAGGTTGTCGCGCAGGGCGTGGAGCATCTCCAGCAGGGCGTAATGCTCGGGGCGCGCCGGCGGGCGTCCGTCTCGCAGGGCGGGCACGACGCGGCCGCGCCACCATTGCTCGACCACGCGGCGAAGCTCGGCGGCCGACGCTTGGGGCCGCAGATCGGCCAGGGCCAGGGCGGCCAGCACGCGCGAGCGGACGGCGGACACGCCTTCGCCGGCGGCACGCCGGAGTCCCTGCTCCAAGCGAGCTGCCAGGGCCTGGGTTTGACCGGCGTTCAGCACCGGCCGGCACCAGTCCAGCACCAGGGCCTGCTGGCGCAGATCCTCTCCCGGTCCCAGCGCCCAGGCGGCGGCCCGCTGCCCGGCCTCGACCTCCTGGCTGACGCGGTAGTAGAGGGCCAGGGCGAAGCCGGGCTCGGGCAGCCGGGCCTGCCCCGCCAGCAGGGCTTGAAACTGCTCCCAGCGCATGGATTGGCGCTGGCGCTCGCGCTGGAGCAGGCGCAAGCGTGGAGGACGCAGCCACAGACGGGGCGGCTCGGTGAAGACCCCGTAGCCTGTCTCCGGGGGCTGGGCAGAGGACAGGGCGGCGGCCGCCAGGGCGGCGCCGTTTGAGAGCAGCTTCCGGCGAGTCAAATACGATTGTGTCATAGCGACACAGCGGCTGCGGCGCTGCGCCTCGGCCGGCAGCGGCCCCGTGCAGCTTCCCCCTTGATTTTCAGATGATTGGGGCGATCCCGGCTCGGCCTCCCGTTTGCTGACGAAGGGGTGAGTTGTTGAGAGATCTTTAAAACCTGCCCTCTGCTGCGACAGGCAGACCGGCGGTGAGCGGCTCGAAGTTCCACAGCGTGCTTGCGGGAGCCGATGTTTTCAGGATGCGCCGCTCTGGCCTGCGGGATGCAGGTCGCAACAGAGGGTTCTTTTGCACTCATCCGACGGGTTCATTCCCGGGGTCCGAGGTTTCGGATGCAGTCCGGCCTGGCTGGCGGTGGATGATCGGACGCGGGCCTCGCCAGTGAGGGTATTGCGAAGCGGGTGCTCCATGCTCCGGACCGCTCCGGCGCCCGACCCCAGCCCGAACACGGGCGGCCCGCGCCGGCAGGGTCCCAGCCCCGGGGCGCGGGTTTTCCTTTTTCGGGGGGCGCGCTACCAGCAGAGCGTTCCGCTGCGGGGCTCCTCGGCGGGATTGGGCAGATACAGCGTCTTGCACCGCTCGCAGCGATAGATTTCGGCCTCCGGGCCGAACCGCTGCCGGATTTCCTCCCCGAAGAAATACCAGCGCTTCAGATGCCCGGCGCACAGCTTGCCTTTGGCGTCCTTCTCGTTGCAGGCCCGCTGGCGCAGCAGGCGGCGCTTGACTTTGGTCCCGTCCGGCAGCGTCTCCACCAGGTTGGCGTCTTGGGCCGGCGCCGCGGCCGCGGTCGGGTTGGGATCGCCCATGAGCTCCCTCAAAGATGCCGAGTATAGCATCCGTACCGGCGGCCTCGCGAGCGGGCGGGCGACGCGGTGGACCCGGCCCCGCCCTAAATGCTACCCTGAAAGGTTCGCCGATCGCCGATGCCGGCCCGCGTGAGCGAAGCAGTGGTGCTTCGTACCTATCCCTTCCAGGAGGCCGACTTGATCGTAAGTTTTCTGGCGAGGGACGCGGGTAAGCTGCGCGGGGTGGCGCCGCGCGCCCGCCGGCCCAGAAGCCGCTTCGGGGCCGGCCTGGAGCGGCTGTCGCACGTCAGGATGTATTACTTTCAGCGGGAGACGAGGGAACTGGTCAGGCTGGATTCCTGCGAGTTGATCTGGTCGCCTTTCTCACTGGCGGGCGACTACACGGCGGGGGTGGCGCTGGATTATATGGCCGAAGTCTCCGAGCAATTGCTGCCGCCCGCCGAGACCAACGAACGGTTCTTCCGCCTGCTGCTGGCGGTGCTCGAGTATCTGCGCCAGACCGGAGGCCGCGGCGTCTGGGCGGCGGTCGGCTATTTCAGCCTGTGGGCCGTCAAGCTGTCGGGCTTTCTGGCCCCCTTGCCGGTGGGAGAGGCCTCCCGGGCGCTGGCCGAGCGGATGCTGCACACGCCGATCAGTCGGCTGGAGGCCGGCGAGTGGCGCCGCGACACGGCGGCCGAACTGCGCCGCCATCTGGTGCGCCAGATCGAGGAGCACATCGAGCGCCGGCTGGTGACCGCTCCCTTGTTGGAGACGGCATGAGGCCGCAGCCGGCAGCCCGGGCCCGATCCGGAAAGCGATGCAGACCTTCCAAGACATCTTGATGCGGCTCAAGCAGTACTGGAGCGGCCGCGGCTGCGTGATCCAAGAGCCCTACGACCTGGAGGTGGGCGCGGGCACCATGTGTCCGGAAACCTTCCTGCGGGTGCTGGGACCGGAGCCTTATCGCGTGGCCTACATTCAACCCAGCCGCCGCCCGGCCGACGGGCGCTACGGCGAGAACCCCAACCGCCTGTACAAGCACTGGCAGTTGCAGGTGATCTTGAAGCCCTCCCCGGACGACATTCAGGACCAATACCTGGCCAGCCTGGAGGCGATCGGCATTGACCTCGCCAAACACGATATCAAGTTCGAGGAGGATAACTGGGAGTCGCCCACGCTGGGCGCTTGGGGCATCGGCTGGCAGGTGATGCTCGACGGCCTGGAGATCACCCAATTCACTTACTTCCAGCAGTGCGGCGGCCTGGATTTGGAGGTCGTTCCGGTCGAGTTGACTTACGGCATGGAGCGCCTGGCTGCCTTTCTCCAAGGGAAATCCAGCGTATACGACCTGGAATGGGCCGAGGGCGTCAGTTACGGCCAGGTGCGCCTGGCCGACGAGGTGCAGTTTTCGGTGTATAACTTCGAGCTGGCCGACATCCCCACCCTCTGGAAGCTCTTCCAGTTGCACGAGGCCGAGTGCGCGCGGCTGCTGGAGACCTGGCCGGGCTATCCCGACAAGCGCCGCTTCCCCTTGCTGGCGGCTTACGACCAGGTGCTCAAGTGCTCGCACCTGTTCAACCTGCTGGACTCCCGGGGCGCCTTGAGCGTGACCGAGCGCGTGGCGGTCATCGGGCGGGTCCGCAAGCTGGCGGTGGGCGTGGCGCAGGCCTGGCTCCAGCAGAACCGCAGGGAGGCGGCATGAACCGGCTGCCCCTGCTGGTCGAGATCGGAACCGAGGAGATCCCGGACGGCATGATCGCCCCGGCGCTGGAGCATTTCCGGCAGTTGTTCGCCCGGCTGCTCGAAGAGCAGCGCCTGACGGCCGAGGGCCTGCGCCTGGAGACCGACGGCACGCCCCGCCGCCTGGTCCTGCGGGCCGAAAACCTTCCCGAGCGGCAGCCGGACAGCGAGGAGTGGGTGCTGGGGCCGCCCGTCGCCGCGGCCTTCCGCGAAGGCGCCCCCACGCCGGCAGCGGAAGGTTTTGCCCGCAAGATGGGCGTGGCTCCCGCCGAGCTGGAGCGGCGCCAGACCCCCAAGGGCGAGTATCTGGCCTGCCGCAAGAGGACCGCCGGACGCTCGGCCCGGGAGATCCTGGCCGCCGCCCTGCCCGAGCTGATCCTGGGGATTCACTTCCCCAAGACCATGTATTGGACGGGGAAGGGCGGGCCGCGTTTCATCCGCCCCATCCGCTGGCTGGTGGCCGTGCTGGGCGAGGAGGTGGTCCCCTTCGAGCTGGCGGGGGTGCGCTCGGGCGCGGTGAGCCGCGGCCACCGCCTGCTGGGCGCGCGCGAAATCCCGGTCCGCCCCGGCGACTACCTCGAGGCGCTCCGGCGCAACTATGTGCTGGTGTCGGCGGCCGAGCGCCGGCAGCGGATCGAAAGCCAGATCGCGCGCCTGCTGGAGGGCCGCGGGCTCCGCCTTCGTCCGGATCCCCAGTTACTCGAGGCGCTGGTGTATCTGACCGAGTATCCCACGCCCATTCTGGGGGGCTTTGACCAGGACTATTTGAGCCTGCCGGAGGAAGTGCTGGTCACCGTCATGCGCCACCACCAGAGGTACTTCTCGCTGGAGGACGCGCAGGGCCGACTGGCGCCCCACTTCATCGCGGTGATGAACGCGGCCGGCGATCCGGAAGGCCTGGTGCGGCGCGGGCACGAGCGGGTGCTGCGGGCGCGCTTCAACGACGCCCGCTTCTTCTGGCAACTCGACCGGCAGAAGAGACTCGAGGACCGGCTCCCCCTGCTGGCCCATGTGACTTACCAGGCCAAGTTAGGCAGTTATCTGGACAAAGCCCGCCGCATGGCGCGGCTGGCCCGCCGCCTGGCGCGCCGTCTGAGGGCGGACGGCGCGCTCATCGAGCGGGCGGCGCTGCTGGCTAAGTGCGATCTCACCACCGAGATGGTGAAGGAATTCACCGAACTCCAGGGAGTAATGGGGGGCCTGTACGCGCGGCAGGAAGGCGAACCGGAGGAGGTCTGGCGGGCTATTTACGAGCATTACCGGCCCGAAAGCATGGAAGATGCCATCCCCGCCACGCTCGCCGGGCGGCTGATCTCACTGGCCGACAAGCTGGATAGCTTGCAGGGCTGCTTTCGGCTGGGCCTGGCGCCCAGCGGCTCGCGCGATCCCTTCGCCCTGCGCCGGGCGGCTCAGGGCGTGGTGCGCATCCTGGTAGAGGGCGGCCTGCCGCTGCCCCTGAAGAAGCTGGTCGGCAAGGACCCCGCTCTGGCGGAGTTCTTCGAGGATCGCCTGCGCTACTACTTCCGCGAGGTGCGCGGCTTTCGCTACGACGAAGTGAATGCGGCGCTGGCGGCCGGCTGGAACGATTTGACCGATCTGGCCGCCCGGCTGGAGGCGCTGGCCGCCGTCCGGCCGACGGAGAACTTCGAACCGCTGGCGGCGAGCTTCAAGCGCATCGGGAACATTCTCGAGCAGGCGGGCGTGGCGCCGGCCGCGCCCCGGGGCGCCTCGGCGGTCGAGCCCGGGCGGCTGGAGCCGGGGCCGGAGGCGGAGCTCTACGGGGCCTTCCTTCGCCTGCGCGCCCGGGTCAGGCGCCTGCGGCGGCGCCGGCAGTACGGCTCGGCCCTGGAGGCCATCGCTTCGCTGCGGCCCGCAGTGGATCGTTTCTTCGACAAAGTTCTGGTGAACGCGCCGGACCCCGCGGTCCGGCAGAACCGTCTCACCTTGCTGAGCGAGTTACTTGGCGAGTTTTCGGCCATCGCCGATTTCTCGGAGATTGTCACCACACAACAGGAGAAATAACGGTATGCCAAAGTACGTCTACGCCTTCGGCGGCGGTACGGCCGACGGCGACGGAACCATGAAGGATGTGCTGGGCGGCAAAGGGGCCGGGCTGGCGGAGATGTCGCGGGCCGGCGTTCCCGTGCCGCCCGGGTTCACGATCTCGACCCGGGTCTGCAACCTTTACTTCGAGCGCGGCGGCGAGATTCCGCCCGAGATCGAAGAGGAGATCGGGCAGGCCTTGCGCCAACTGGAGCAGCGCATGGGCCAGAAGCTGGGCGACGCGGAGAACCCCCTGCTGGTCAGCGTGCGCTCGGGCGCCAAGTTCTCCATGCCCGGCATGATGGACACCGTGCTGAACCTGGGACTGAACGACCAGACCGTGCAAGCCTTGGAGGCCAAGAGCGGCAACCCGCGCTTCGCTTACGACTGCTACCGGCGCTTCATCCAGATGTTCGGCAACGTCGTGCTGGAGATTCCCAAGGCGGATTTCGAGCACATCTTCGAGGCGCGCAAGAAGAAGGCCAAGGCGCGCTACGACACCGATCTGACGGCCGAGGACCTGAAGGCGGTCATCGCCGACTACAAGAAGCTGGTCGAGAAGAAGACCGGCAAGCCCTTCCCGCAGGACGCCCAGGAACAGCTCCGGCTGGCCCGCAACGCGGTCTTTCGCTCCTGGTTCAACCCGCGCGCGCAGCACTACCGCAAGATGAACAAGATCCCGGACGATCTGGGCACGGCGGTCAACGTGCAAGCCATGGTGTTCGGCAATCTGGGGGAAACCTCGGCCACCGGCGTGGGCTTCACGCGCAACCCGGCCACGGGCGAAAAGGAGTTCTACGGCGAGTTCCTGATCAACGCCCAGGGCGAAGACGTGGTGGCCGGCATTCGCACCCCCAAACCGATCCGCGAGCTGGAGACGCTGATGCCCGAAGTCTACAACCAGCTCCGCGAGATCACCGCCATGCTCGAGCGGCACTACCGGGACGTGCAGGACTTCGAGTTCACCATCCAGGAAGGCAAGCTGTACATGCTCCAGACCCGCAACGGCAAGCGGACCGGGCCCGCGGCCGTGAGGATCGCCGTGGACATGGTCGAAGAAGGCCTCATCAGCAAGGAGGAGGCCGTCATGCGGGTGGACCCGCAGCAACTGGATCAGCTCCTGCACCCCATGATCGCTCCGGCCTCCCGCCGGAACCTGGAGAAGATCGCCGTCGGCCTGCCCGCCTCGCCCGGCGCGGCCGTGGGCCGCATCGTCTTCACCGCCGACGACGCCGTGGCGGAAGCCAAGAAGGGACCGGTCATCCTGGTGCGCGCCGAAACCGTCCCCGATGACATCCACGGCATGGAGGTGGCCAAGGGCATCTTGACCTCGCGCGGGGGCATGACCAGCCACGCCGCCGTGGTGGCCCGCGGCATGGGCACGCCTTGCGTGGCCGGGGCGGGCGCCATCGAGGTCAACGAACACAAGCAGCTAATGACCGTGGCCCTGGCCGACCGCACCCTCACTCTGAAGGCGGGCGACTGGATCTCGCTGGACGGCTCCACCGGCGAGGTCTTCGCCGGCAAGGCCGAGACCGTCGAACCCGATCCCAGCTCCGGCGTGCTGGCTACCTTCATGGGCTGGGCCGACGAGTTCCGCGGCTCCTTCGGCGTGCGGGCCAACGCCGACATCCCGCGCGACGCCCTGGCGGCCCGCCGCTTCGGCGCCCAGGGCATCGGGCTGTGCCGCACCGAGCACATGTTCTTCGCGCCCGACCGCATCCCCCACATGCAGGCTATGATCCTGGCCCGCGACGAGAAGGCCCGCCGCAAGGCCCTGGCCAAACTGCTCCCCATGCAGCGCAAGGACTTCATCGGCCTGTTCAAGGCCATGGACGGATTCCCGGTGATCATCCGCACGCTGGATCCGCCCCTGCACGAGTTCCTGCCCAAGCGCGAGCAGCTCATGGTGGACCTGGCCAGGCTGCCCCAGGCCGACGCCAAGGCCAAGAAGGAAATGGCCGAGCGCTACGGGGTGAAGGTCGCCGAGCTCAAGAGGCGCCTGCCCGAGCTGCTCAAGCGGGTCGAGGAACTGCACGAGTTCAATCCCATGCTCGGGCTGCGCGGCTGCCGCCTGGGCATCACCAACCCCGAGATCACCGAGATGCAGGCCCGCGCCATCTTCGAGGCCGCAGCCGCCTGCCACCGGCAGGGCGTCAAGGTCATCCCCGAGGTCATGATTCCCCTGGTGGGCAGCGTGGGCGAGCTGGCGCACCAGAAGGAGATCGTGGTCAAGGTGGCCCAGGAGGTGCTCGCCAAGCACGGCATCACCGACCTCAAGTACATGGTGGGCACCATGATCGAGGTGCCGCGCGCCTCCCTCACCGCCGATCAGGTGGCCCAGGAGGCCGAGTTCTTCAGCTTCGGCACCAACGATCTGACCCAGATGACGCTGGGCATCTCGCGCGACGACTACGTGAAATTCTCCAAGATTTACGAGGAAAAGAAACTCTTCAAGGCCGACCCCTTCGCCGTGCTCGATCAGGAGGGCGTGGGCAAGCTGGTCGAGATGGCCGTACGACTCGGCCGCAAGACCCGTCCCGAGCTGGAGGTGGGCATCTGCGGCGAGCATGGCGGCGAGCCCAGTTCGGTGGAGTTCTGCTACCGGGTGGGAATGGATTACGTCTCCTGCTCGCCCTACCGCGTGCCCATCGCCCGCCTGGCGGCCGCCCAAGCCGCCATCACGGCCAAGGCGGCCGAAGCCAAAGCGGAGTTGCTGCGCACCGCCTGAGTCCGCCCCAACCGGCCCCCGGCCCGGCTTCCCGCCGGGCCGGGACTCTTCGAAGTCGTTCACAGTTGAGGCGTTGTCCGGCGCCAGCCGGCCAGCGCCAGCCCGTAGCGGCTGCGCACGCCCGTCTTTTCGAAAATGTGCTTGAGGTGCACTTTCACGGTACCCGGGCGGATGCCCAGCTCGCGCGCGATCTCCCGGTTCTTGAGCCCCTGGGCGATCAGCTCGAGAACTTGTCGTTCCCGCACGGTCAGGCCGGCAAGCTCCCCGCCGCCGGCCGGTTGAGCGGGAGCGGTCTCCGGCTGCATCCAGAGAGCGCCCCCGGCGACCGAAAGCAGGCAGGAAACCAGCGTGCTCAGATCCGCGGTCTTGCGGATCACGCCCCGCGCGCCCGCCCGCAGGAAGCGCAGGGCTTCGGCGTCGGTCATCGAGGCTGCCCAGACGACGGGGGCGGTGGGAAAGGCCTCGGCACGCACCAGCTCCAGGCAATCCAACACCGCCTGAGCGCCGAAGGCCTTGTCCAACACCAGCACCCCAGGCCGATGCCGGCGGAGCAGCTCGAGGCCCTGGACCGGCTCGTGCGCCACCCAAGCCAAGCTCAGTTCGGGATAGCTCTCCAGCAGGGAGCGCAAGCCCTGAGCGGTGACGGGCTGGCTTTCGCAGATGCCGACCGTGTGGGCCACCGGGCCGAGCGAACCTCCCCTCGGGCTCATCGGACGCCGCGCGGTCCGGCATTAGCCCGAAGGTCGGCTTAACGCGCCCCCGCCACCGCACGCACGGGCTTCACGCGGAACAAATCCGTGCGCGTGCGCCCGCCCTCGGTCATCCGGGAGAGCGCATAGACCGAACCGTCCTTGCCCACGGCGATCGAATTGACGTAGCTGGGCCGTTCGCCGTTCCCGAAAAAGATCGGCCCGTGGTCGGCATAGGCCCCGCTCGGGATGTGGTAGGTGACCAGGTGCAGGTTCTCCCGGCCTTTGGATTCCCCCATAGCCGTGGTCGCTTTGCCCGCCACCCGCCGCCCGCCTTCGTAAATGGGACCGCCGGTCAGATAGTAAATCGTCTGGCCGTCGGGGCCCAGGGTGAAACCCAGATACCCATAACTGAACTGGTCGAACATGCCGCTGCGGCGGGAGGGCCGGGAGGTAATCCGTTCGAGCACCTCCAAGCGCGGCTCGCGCGGATCGAAGGCGAACAGGTAACCCGAGTTGCCGTGAACGCCGTAAATGCGCCCCTCGGGCTCGTACCAAAAGGTCTGCCGCCAGTTATAACCCATATGGCCGGGCGACGCCGGGTCGTACTGGCCGAAGTAGTCCTTGCGCATGTCCTCGCCGGCCACGACCTCGACGGCGTCCCGCTCGTAAAGGTAACGCAGGATCTGACCGTCGGCGTTGGTGAAATAAACCGAGCCGTCCCGCGGGTCCACCGCCAGCGAGCGGCACAGGGTGCGGTAGTCCGTCCCCCGGCCGCTTTCGCCCTGCCGGGCGAACAGGCCCAGGTTCTTCCACTCGCGCCGCGCCACGTCGTAGCGGAAAACGTACCCCGTCGGCCAGGTGATGCCGTAGATGCGGCCGCGCCGCGTATCCATGTTCATGGTCAGGATGCCCTCGCGGTTGGGCGCCGTACCGAAGTCCTCGAACCGGCGCGAGGCGATGTCGTAGGCCAGCAGGTGGCCGCCGGGATAAGGCTTGTAGCCCGGCGGCGGCACGCCCATCGTCTCGCGGCCCTCGACGATGCTGTAGTAGCCGATGTGCGTGGCCAGGTACAGCTTGCCGCCGCTCTCGACCGGCGTGACGTGCACCTTGCCCTGCGGGATCGTCTTGAGACCCTTTTCGCCGCAGGCTTCCGTCAGATCGCCCAGCGGCTCGATGCGCCCGCCGGCGGGGTCGTAGGCGAACATGCGGGCGCCCACGTCCACCGAATCGGTGCTCAGGACGTAGTAGATGCGGCCGTCGCCGGCCGCCATGATGCCGTTGTAGGTGTCATGAGCTTCCGGGAAGCCGGAATTGAAGGTTTGGGCGATGAGCCGGGGCTCGGCTTCGCCCTGAGACCGGGGCGCAGGGCGGGAACAGGAGGCCAGCGTCATTGCCAGGATCAGGGACAGCACTCCGAAGGCGGTCTTCATGGCCACAAAGGGCCATTGTAGCCCGAGGGCCGCCGCGCGAGAACCGGCCCGGCCCGGCTAGCGCCCCTCGATCGCGGCCAGATACGCCCGATAAAGCTCCGGGATCCGCCGCTCCTCCAGCGAGCCGGCGATCACGAGCCGCGCTCGGGCCCGCTGCCGCCGGCCGGGAGAGAGCGTGCCGCCAAACAAGCTCAGGTAAATCGAGTAATGTCCCTCGGTCTGGTGCGGGCTGGCCACCGCGAAACATTCCTCGCGCGGGGCCATCACCACGGCGGTCAAATCCAGCGCGGGGGCCCTGCGCAGGCCGATCGGTTGGGCCAACACAGGGCGCAGGGCCCAGTTCACCGGACTGGGCGGGTAGCTCCAGCGCCCGTCCTGGATCAGGGCGAGGGCTTGGGGATCGCGGGGGAACATTTGCCAGACGCCGTGGGCCGGGTCGGCTGGAAGCCAGGCGGGCGGGCTGCCGGCGTAGGCCCGCGAGATCTTAAAGTCCTCTGAGAAATATGACGCCAGAAACGACTCAAATCCTGGGAGTTCCGCATCCGATTCGGCTCCCGTCTCCAGATCCAGCTCCCCCGCCCCGCTCCACCGGTAGACCGCCCACAGCCGGAGGGGACGCCCCTCGGCCGCCGGCCAGTAGACCTCGACCGCTCCGTCCGGGAGCAGCCGGGCCTGGCTGGGCCAGTTCCAGGCGGCGTCCCCGTAGCGACGGTTGGCCGAGAAGACGCGGTAGTGGCCGAACAGGCCCATGCTGCGCGAAATCTGGGCTCCGCTGGGCACATGCACCACCGAGCAGAGGCCGAGCGAACGCCCTCCGGCCCGCAACTTGCCCTTGAGCAAGCCGGTGTCGAAAACAAACTCGTCGCCGGAGGGCTGGAAGCGCAGCTTCTCAGGCTGAGCGCGGGCTAGCAGGGCTGCGGCCAGCGCGGCCCAGGCGGCGCGGCGCATCACAGCAGCCTCGTGAGGCCCGGGAGGAACACCGGGTAGATGCCCTCGGCGTCGGGGCGCACGGGCGGCTCCATATCCTTACGAACTTCCTCAGGTTTGGGCGGGAAGTAGAAGTCCGAGGCCGAGATCTGCTCCCAGGTGATCTCCTGCCCCGTGTAGCAACTGATCTGGCCCATGATCGCGATCAAGCTGCTGCGGACCATGTAGTCGCCGTTGTTGAGAGGCTTGCCGGAGCGGATGGCTTCAAACAGCGCCACGTGCTCCAAATCGTAGGGGTTGGCCTTGGCGCCCTGGTAGTCCCAGTTGGTCTCGCCCCGGATGCGCATCTCCAGCAGGCTGGCCCGCCCTTTGCTTCCGAACAGCAGGCTGGAGGTTTCGTTATAGCAGTTGGGGATGGTGCGGCAGAAGGCGTACAGGCGCACCTGCTCGGGGAACTCGTAGACCACGGCGTGATGATCGAAGACGCTGCCGTAGATCTCGCCCCGCAGCGTCGAGCGCCCGCCCATGCCGTGGCATTTCAGGGGCGCGGCGTCGCCCAAGACCCAACTGGCCCGGTCGAGGTTATGGATCAGCGACTGCGGAACGTCGTCGCCCGAGAGCCAGTGGAAGTGATATTGATTGCTGCCCTGGTATTCGACCTCGGTCAAGCCCGGGCGCCGGGGATACAACACGTAGGGAGCGCGCAGGAAGTTCTCTTCGATGCTGACGATGCGCCCGATAGCGCCCTCCCGCACCCGCTGCACGGCCTCGCGGTAGCCCGGGTGGTAGCGGCTCTGCAGGCCCGAGACCACGCACAGCTTCTTGGCCCGGGCCAGCTCGCAGGCGGCGGCCACGACTTTGGCCCCGGCCGGGTCAATGGCGTGCGGCTTCTCGACGAAGACGTGCTTGCCCGCCTCCACGGCCGCCCTCAGGTGCATGGGGTGGAACTTGGCGGCGTTGGCGATGAGCACCACGTCGGAGGATTCAATGACGCGGCGGTAGGCGTCGAAGCCGGCGAAGCAGCGCTCGTCGGAAACCGCCACTTGCTCGGGCTTGCGCAGCTTCAGGGCGGTGCGCTTTTCCTGGATCCGGTCCATCAGAAGGTCGGCCATGGCGACCAATTGGACGCCTCGGTCGGCGTTCATGGCGTTCAAGGCGGCGGCCTCGCCGCGGCCGCCGCAGCCGACCAGGCCGATGCGGATAGTGTCGCTGCCCGCCAGGTAGCCGGCGCCGGCGGGCAGCCAGCTCAATCCGGTCGCAGAGCTGCGCAGGAAATCCCGGCGGGAGGGTGCGCGGTCGTGCTGGTGGTTCATGGGGTCGGGTCTCCTCCCGAACAGTGTAGTCGAAGCCGGGCCGCTCGGCGCATCCTGCCGCCGGCCGGCGCCAGGCGTCCCGGGGGATAGAATGAAGGTATGTTCTTCCGACGGGTCCGGGTGGCCGAGCCCAGCTTCGAGCAGCGCATCGAGAATCTCAAGCAATGGGGCTTCCTTGTGGAACCCCAGCCGGACGGGAGCGTTCGCGTGCGCCGGGACGGGTGCGTGGCGCTGGTGCGGCGGTTGGCCGACGGCAAGCCGGCGGTCGAGCGCGCCGGGTGGAGGTTGGGCGAGGAGACCGCCGTTCTGGCGGACGGAGGCTATCAGAAGTTCTGGCTGGCCCCTAGCGGGCGGCGGCAGCCGGCGCTGGCCGCCGAGCTGAGCGCGCTGCACGACTTCGAGGAGGATCTGCGTGAAGCCCTCGGCCTGGTGAGTCTGTACAACACCTCGCTGGGGACGGTGAACGCGCTGCACCTGTACGACCGCTTGAAAGGCCGGGCAGACGGCGCGCCGCTGTGAAGCCCGGCCCCTCCGCAAAGCCGGGCGGGCTGCATGCGCAAGCGGCCGGCTCGCCGCCGGCGGGCTTTAGTGCTAAAATCGGGTGACGCAGGTTGAGCCTTTCCGCCAGCGTCCGGGATCTGGCCGGAGGTAGTGCCATGGAGAAGCCAGCGCAAAACATCCAGGAAGCTTTCCTGAACAACGCGCGCAAGGAAAAGATCCTGCTGACCATTTATCTGATGAGCGGGGTGAAGCTTTCCGGCCGCATCAAGAGCTTCGATAAGTACTCGCTGATTCTGGAATCCAACAATCAGGAGCAACTGATTTTCAAGCACGCCATCTCGACCGTGGTGATCAGCAAACCGGGCCACGCGCACGCGGGCGCTCACCCGGCGGCCCACACGGCGGCTGAAGGCGCGCATGCGGTGTCCTCGGCCGCGACGTCCGCGGAGAGCTGAGGCTGCCGGGATGCCGGCCGCGACCCGGCGGGCATGAGGGTGTCGCGGGAACGAGCCATTCTGGTCGGCTTGGAACGGAAGGAGGGCCGGGGCCGGACCGCGGTCTTTGCGGCCGGGGCGGCCTACTGCGCCGAGGAATCCCTGGAAGAGCTCGCCGGGCTGGCCGAAAGCGCGGGGGCGGAAGTCCTCGGCTCGCTGCTTCAGGTCCGCGCGCGGGCCGAGGCGGGCACGCTGATCGGCTTGGGGAAAGTGGAAGAGATTGCCCGTCTGGCCGAAGCCGAGCAGGCCGAGCTCATCATTTTCGACCAGGATCTGACGCCCACCCAGCAGCGCAACCTCGAACGCCTGCTCGATCGCCGGGTGATTGATCGCACGCAGCTCATCCTGGATATCTTCGCCCGGCGGGCCCGCACGCGCGAGGGCCGCTTGCAAGTCGAGCTGGCGCAGTTGAACTACTTGCTGCCGCGCCTGACCGGGCGGGGCGTCCAGATGTCGCGGCTGGGCGGCGGCATCGGCACGCGCGGGCCGGGAGAGACCCAACTGGAGACCGATCGCCGGCGGATCCGCCGGCGGATTCGCAAGCTGGCCGAGGAACTGGAGGCGGTGCGGGCCGCACGAGCGGTCCAGCGGCGACAGCGCCAGGCGGTTCCGCTGGCCACCGCCGCCTTGGTGGGCTACACCAACGCCGGCAAGTCCACGCTGTTCAACCGGCTGACCGGCGCACAGGCGCCGGCGGACGCCCGGCCCTTCGCGACCCTGGATCCTACGGTGCGTTTGCTGGCTCTGCCCTCCCGCCGCCGTCTCCTGCTGAGCGACACGGTGGGCTTCATCCGCAAGCTGCCGGTGACGCTGGTGAAGGCCTTCCGCGCCACGCTGGAGGAGGTGGCGCAGGCGGCCCTGCTCCTGCACGTGGCGGATCTGGCGGCGCCGCAGGCGGCCGCTCAACTCGTCCAAGTCGAGAAAGTGCTCGAGGAGATCGGCGCCGGGGGCATCCCGCGGCTGCTGGTCTTCAACAAGGCGGATCTGTTGGCCGAAGGCGAGGCGGAGTCCCGGGCCGAGCGGCTGGCGGCCTCCGCCGGGGGCCCGGCCGCTCCCGCCGTGGTGGTTTCGGCGCGCAGCGGAGCGGGCCTGGAGAGACTGCTGGCGGCGATGGATGAGGTTCTGGCCACGGACACTCTGGTCCCTGTGACGTTCCGCTTTCCTGCGGAGCAGGCCGGTAAGGTGAGCCTGATCTACCGCTTGGGTCGCGTTCTGGCGGCGCGCTACGACGATCAGGGCTGCGAAGTTCGGGCCGAGGTCCCGCAGTCGTTGAAGGCGCGCCTGGCGGCGTATCTGGCCCCGACGCAGTGAGGATATTCGCCTCTGCTGCCGCAGGGGGGCGGGCGGGGTGTTTTATGATTGAGAGTACTGAATGAACCTCCCGACGCTGCTGACGCTGCTGCGGATCTTCTTTGTGCCGCTGGTGGTGGCGGTGCTCGTGCAAGAGAATCTTTCGGTCGGGCTGTTCGGCCTGGTGGTGGGCAACGAGTTGCTCGCCCTGGCGATCTTTCTGACGGCCGCCGCCACTGACCTGCTGGACGGCTATCTGGCGCGGCGCTGGGGTCAGATCACAACGGTGGGCACCCTGCTGGACCCCATCGCCGACAAGCTGCTGATCTCCTCCGCCCTGATCGCGCTGGTGCAGGTGCATATGGCGCCGGCTTGGATCGTGATCCTGGTGGTGGGGCGGGAGTTTGCGGTCACGGGGCTGCGCAGCATCGCGGCCGGGGTGGGCTACACGATTCAGGCCAGCGAACTGGGCAAGACCAAAATGATCACCCAGGTGGTGGCGGTCTCCTTCTATTTGCTGGCCATGCGCTGGCCGCGCTTGAAGCCCTGGGCGACGGGCTGGATGTGGGGCGTGGCGGCCTTCGCGTTGATTTCGGCGGCGGAGTATTTCCGCAAGTTCTGGCGGCGGGTGGACGAAGGCGTCAAGCGGCGCCGGCGGCGGGAACTGCTGCGCGCCGAGCGAGAGCGGCGCCGGAGCATAGCGGCCCGCTGATCAGGGCGCGGAATTCGGCGGCGGGCGTTTGGGCGCGGGCGCCAGGATCTGGTGTCCCTGGGGCGTCAACTCGACGGTGCGAATCTGTCCTTCGGGACCGACCGGTCCCAGGGCATGGCCATTGCTGCGGATCTGCAAGCCGCCGGCGTTGCCGGTGAGGATGCGGATCGTCTGCTGGGCGCGGAACAGGCGGCTCTGGCCGGGCTGGAGGGTGTCGCTGAAGACGACCTTGCCGTCGGCGGCGACCTGAATCCAGGAAGGACGCAGGGCAGCGACCTCCGCCGTCAGCGGCGCCTCCGGCTGGGAAGCCGGGGTTTGCTCGGGAGCGGGCGCGGCCGAAGGCGGTGGGGCCTCCGGCACGAGCGCGGAAGGCCCAGGCGTCTGCGCGGGCGGCTCCCCGGCTTGCGGGGCCGGCGGAGTCATGGGAGTTTGAGCGGGCGCGGCGGGGCCGGGCCCGGCGGTCGAAATGCTCCGCTGGGTCTCGGCGCGCACCTGGGCCTGGCGCCAGCCGAGGTAACCTCCGGCGGCGGCCGCTATCGCCAGAGCGGCCGCCGCGACATATTTCGCCGGGTGCGAGGCGGCGCGACCGCGCGTGAGCACGGGCGCCACTTCCGGAGAGCCGGCGGCCAAATGGGCCAGCACTTGCTCGGGGCTGGTTTGCGGACCGGGATCGGCAAGCTGCTGGGCGATGGCGGCCTCGGTCTCGGCCTCCTCCATTTCCAGCAGGCGGGCGTACTGGCGCACGAAGCTGCGAGCGAAGAAGCGGCCGGGCAGGTCGTCGAATCGGTCGGCCTCGATCGCTTCCAAAAAGGCGGTGCGGATGCGAGTCCGCTCGGCGATGTCCTGAAGTTTCAGGCCCTTGCGCAGACGCTCCTGGCGCAACCGCTGGCCGATGGACTCCATAGCGGTTTCCCGAAACGCCCCATCGCTATAATACAACAAGTCCGGTGCGGCTCCGTGCGGACACGGGCCAGGCGCCGCCGGCTGGCTTGCGGAAGGCATGAGCGCCGCCATCCAGTGAGTGAGAGATTGAAGCCGGAAATCTCGGTCGTGGTCGTCAACTGGAACCGCCGGGAACTGCTGCGGCAGTGCCTGGAATCGCTGCGCCGCCAGCAGGGTCCGCCGTTCGAGCTGATCCTGGTGGATAACGGCAGCCGGGACGGGTCGCTGGAGATGGTACGGGAGGAATTCGGGCGGGAGGCGGGCTTTCGGCTGCGCGTGATCGGCAACCCGGTCAACCGGGGTTTTTGCGCCGCCAACAATCAAGGCATGGCGGTGGCCGAGGGCGCCTTCATCGCCCTGCTGAACAACGACGCGGAAGCTGCGCCGGGCTGGCTGGCGGCTTTGCGCCGGGCCTTCGAAGGCCGGCCCGAGGTGGGCATGGCGGCCTCGAAAATCCTGGTCAAGCAGGACCCCGGCCGGATAGACAAGGTGGGACATTTGATTTACCCGGACGGCCAGAATCGAGGCCGGGGAACGGGCGAGCGTGACCTGGGCCAGTACGACCGCCTCGAAGAAGTCTTGTGGCCGGACGGTTGCGCCGCCATGTACCGCCGCAGGATGCTGGAGCAGATCGGCGGCTTCGACGAGGATTTCTTTGCCTACGGCGACGATGCCGAGCTCGGCTTGCGGGCCCGGATCGCGGGCTGGCGCTGCTTGTACGTTCCCGAGGCGGTGGCGCTGCATCATCGGGGCGCTACGCTCGGGCTGAGTTCGGCCCGCCGGTTGGAGCTGATCGAACGTAATCGCGTGCTGCTGGCGGTGAAGCTGTTTCCCTGGAGCTTGCTGGCGCTGAACCCGTTCTATTATGCGGCGCGTCTTGCCGCCGGGCTGTGGGCGGCGGCGCGGCAGAAAGGCGAGCTGGCGCGCTTCGGCGGCCCGGCAGGAATGCTGCGGGTGGCCTTGGCGCTGGCCAAGGGCGATTTGGCCGCTTTGCTGCTCGTGCCCCGGATGCTGGCCAAACGGCGCCAAGTGCGGCGGCTGGCGAAGTTGACCCCGGCCGAGCTGCGCCGCCTGATCCTGGATCACCGGATAGCGCTCAAGCAAATGATGGAACAGGCAGCGTGATGGCGCCCGCTCCCAGCCCGACGAGCAGGCCCTGCCCGGCCTGCGACGAACCGGAATACCGCCTGCTGTTCCACGCTTCGGATCGGCTTTACCAAACCACCCCGGAGCGCTTTCGCGTGGTCCAGTGCCGCGGCTGCGGCCTGATCCGCTTGGATCCCTGGCCTTCGCGGGAAGCTCTGCGGCGATATTATCCGCCTGAGTATTGGTTCGCGCCGGAGGCTTCGGCGGCGGACCGGCTGGAGCAAGCCTGGCGGCGCCTGGTGCTGAACGACCATCTGGAATTCGTGCGCCGGGCGCTGGGCGATTCGGGCGCTTCGGGCTTGGTGCTCGACGTGGGCTGCGGCGGGGGGCTGTTCTTGCGCCTGTTGAAGGAGCGGGGGGTGCCGGTGCTGGGCATGGACCTCTCCGGGCATGCGGCGGCCATCGCCTGGAGGAGGAACGGCACGCCGGCCGTTTGTGCCCGGCTGGACGCCGCACCCCTGGCGGCGGGCAGTTGCGCGGCCATCACGATGTTCCACGTGCTGGAACATCTGGAGGATCCCGCCGGGTATCTGGAAGCGGCGCATGCGCTGCTGGCGCCGGAAGGGCGTCTTATCGTCCAGACCCCAAACGCCGCCTGCTGGCAGTTCCTGCTGCTGGGGGAGAACTGGAGCGGCTTGGACGTACCGCGGCACTTGCTGAACTTTCGGGAGTGCGATCTGGAGTACCTGCTGAGTTGNTGTGGATTCGAGGTTTTGCGCCGCAAGTACTTCTCTTTGCGGGACAATCCGGCCGGGCTGGCCACCAGCCTGGCGCCTGGGCTGGACCCGATGGCGCGCCGGGTCCGGGGCTTGAAGGAAAGCCCCCGCCTGCGGCTCGTCAAGGACTTGCTTTATCTGGCGCTGGTGATGGCTTCAGTGCCCTTCACGCTGTTGGAGGCGGCTTGTCGGGCCGGCTCGACCGTCATGCTGGAGGCGCGCAAGAAGCCGTGAGGTATCAGGCCATCCGCCGCCGCCTGCCGGCCTGGCTGCGCCGCCGCCTGTTGCACTTCGAGGCGGCAACCGAAGAGGCAGTCGCGCGGTTCGCCGCAGGCTTGCCGGAGGGGGCCTGGGTGCTGGACGCGGGAGCGGGGGAGGGCGCCTACGCCCGCTGGTTCGCCGGCCGGCGCTACGTGGGTGTGGACCTGGCCGTAGGCGAGCCCGAGTGGGACTATTCGCGGTTGGATGTGATAGCGGATCTGGCCGCTCTGCCCTTCAGCGGCGGCTGCTTCGACGCCTGCCTCAACGTGGTGACCCTGGAGCATCTGCCCGAGCCGGCCCAAGCCTTGCGAGAAATGGGCCGCGTGTTACGTCCGGGAGCAAAGTTGCTGCTGGTGGCGCCGCAGGATTGGGAGATTCATCAGGCGCCCCATGACTACTTTCGTTTCACGCGCTACGGCCTGAGGCGCTTGTTGGAGGGGGCGGGCTTCCGTCCCGTGCAACTGGAGGAGGTGGGCGGCTTCTTCCGCTTGCTGGCGCGGCGTCTGTTGAATGCCTTGCAATTCTTTCCGGGCGCTTGGTGGGTGGCCGCCGCGCTGCTGTTGGCGCCGCCGGCGCTGCTGCTACCCTGGCTGGACCGTTTGGATCGCGAGCGGAACTTCACCTTGGGATACATATGCACGGCGGAAAAGCTCTGATTGTGGCTCTGGCTGTGGTCTGGCAAGGCAAGGGGCAGGCGCCGGCGCCCGCTTTCAGCGGCGCCTCCGCCCTCGAGTACACGCGCAGGGTGGTCGAGTTCGGCCCGCGGCCGCCGGGCTCGGAGGGGCTGGAACGCCTGCGGGGCTACTTGGTTCGAGAGCTCAAGCGGCTGGGATGCCAGGTGATGCGCGACCCGTTCACGGCGACCACGCCGCGGGGAGAGCTGGCGATGGAAAACCTCATCGTCCGCTTCGCGGGCGCCTCCGGGCGGGCGGTGGCCGTGACCGGGCATTACGACACCAAGTGGATGCCGGAGATCCGTTTCGTCGGCGCCAACGACGGCGGGGCGTCCACCGGCTTTCTGCTCGAGATGGCGCGCGTGCTGGCGGCCCGGCGGCATCGCAACGAGATTCTGCTGGTATTCTTCGACGGGGAGGAGGCCTTCGGGCCCTGGTCGGATCAGGACGGCCTCTACGGCAGCCGGCATCTGGCTGAGCGCTGGGCGCGGGAGGGAACGCTCGGGCGCCTGAAGGCGCTGATCAACGTGGATATGATCGGCGATCGGGACTTGGGCATCCTCGAGGAGATGTACTCGAGCGCCTGGCTGCGCCGCCTGGTCCGGCAGACCGCGGCCGAGCTGGGTCTGGGCCGCTACTTCCTGAACCGGCAGGCCTGGGTCGAGGACGATCACGCGCCCTTCCTGCGCCGCGGCGCGAGCGCGGTCAACCTGATTGATTTCGAGTACGGCCCGGGCAATTCTTACTGGCACACCGAGCAGGACACCCTGGACAAGCTGAGCCCGGCCAGCCTGGAGGCGACAGGCCGGGTGGTGCTGGAGGTGCTCAAGAAGCTGGACTGAGCGCGGGTCCGCTCAGGTTTCGGGCTGATCGGCGCGGGCCGGATCGGCCGGATCGAAGCGCGGGCCGTCGGCCTCCCAGTCCTCGGCGCGGAACATGCGCCCCTGGCCGCCGGCGCCGCTCAATTCCTTGACGGTGAAGCGTGCCTGCTCGCCCTGCACGTGCACCCAAACGTGATGGTAGAAAAAGCCGCGGGAGAAGCTGGCGGGGTCGGGCAGATACCTGGCCAGGGTGGCGCCCGAGCTGCCCACCACCAGGTAGACGACGCCGTCGCGCACGAGGCGGGCGAAGTTATGGGTGTGGCCGCTGATGATGTAGTCCACGCCGTACTCGCGGGCCAGCCGGTGAAGGGGGAACTCAGTCGAACCCAGGCGCAGGGGAACCAGCCAATACGGTTTGTGGAAGAAGACGAACTTGGGGCGGCGGTTGCGGTAGGCGCGCAAGTCGCGCTCGAGGAATTCGTGCTGCTCCTGGCTGAGCCCGGTGGTCTGGCTGTTGTCGAGCACGGTGAAATGGGCATTCTGGTAGTCGAAGCTGTAGCAGAGCGGCCGGCGGGCGTTCTGCTCGAACAGGCGGCGGGAGTGCTCGCTCCAGACGTCGTGGTTGCCCGGGACCAGGAACAGGGCGTGCCGCCGGTAGCGCTCCAGGGTGGGCCGCACCTGCTGCCAGTCAGCCTCGGCCCGCGCGTCTTTACCTCCCTGGATGGTGTCGCCTACGTTGATGACGAAGGCCGGGCCGAGCAGATCAATCTCCCGCCAGATGCGCCCGTAGATTTCCGGGGCCGCCGAGCCGGTCCGATCGCCCAGGATCGAAAAGTGGAAGTCGTTGGCCGGCGGCTGTAGGCCGGTGAGCGTGAAGGCGGCCAGCCAGAGGAGGGCCGCCGAAAGGGTGATCCAGCGCCAGAATGCAGGTCGCATCTCCGTATTATGCCCCAGGGGCATCCGGAGGCGGCGCGGGGTGCGAGTTCCCGCCGGGCCGCAGCACTACTTGTTGATGGGCCATCGTGCGCCCAGGGAGGAGCGGTGAGCGCGCCGGAGAGCTGGCTGGCGAACTGCCTGGTCTGGCTGGCTCTCTGGGTGCTCGTGAGCGGGCTGGACGACTTGTTCGTGGATGCGGTCTGCTTGCTGGAGGGATTGCGGCGGCGACTGGGCCGCCCCGAACGGCAGACGCCCCCGGTCGGGGAGGAGTCCGGCGGCGCGGGCCCGAAATGGATCGCGGTTCTGATTCCCCTCTGGCGGGAGCATCGCGTGATCGGGCAGATGTTGGAGCGCAACCTGAGCGCCTGCCGCTACCCGCATTATGAGGTCTTCGCAGGCTGCTATCCGAACGATGAAGCGACCGTGGCGGCGGTCCGGGAGGCGGCCGCGCGCCATCCGAGGGTGCATCTGGCGCTCTGCCCTCACAGCGGTCCGACTTCGAAAGCCGACTGCCTGAACTGGGCCTACCGGCGGATGGCGGAGTACGAGAAGGAGCGCGGGCTGCGCTTCGCGGCGGTCGTCATCCACGATGCCGAAGACTGGATGCACCCGGACGAGCTCGGCTGGATCAACTACTACCTCCAGCGCTACGAGATGGTGCAAATTCCGGTGCTGCCCCTGCCCACCGGGCCGGGCCAGTTCACTCACGGCGTTTACTGCGACGAGTTCGCCGAGTATCAGAGCAAGGACGTGCCTGCGCGCCTGCGGCTGGGCGCCGCCCTGCCCTCCAACGGGGTGGGGACCGGCTTCTCGCGCGAGGCGCTGGAGCGGCTGGCCGCCCGGCAGGGCGGTCGCCTGTTCGATCCCGAGGCCTTGACCGAGGACTACGCCATCGGGTTGCGGCTGCACCGGTTGGGCTGCAAGCAATACTTCGTCCCGATCGCCTTTTGCGAAGGCGGGCCGGTCGCCACGCGCGAGTACTTTCCGCAGAACTTCCGGGCGGCGGTGCGGCAGCGCACCCGGTGGGTGAGGGGCATCGCGTTGCAAGGCTGGGGGCAGTTCGGCTGGAGCGGGACGGCGGCCGAGAAGTATTTTCTCTGGCGCGACCGCAAAGGCCTGCTGGGCAACCCTCTGAGCGTGTTGATCAACGCCCTGTTTCTTTACGGCCTGCTGGATTGGGCGGCATGTCGCTGGAGCGGCCGGGCTTGGGGATGGGCCCANGCGGTCGGCACGGCCTGGCCGTTGCAGCTTACGCTGCTGATGCAGTTCTGGCGCATGGCGGTGCGCGCCTATTGCGCCGGNCGGATTTACGGCTGGCGGTTTGCGCTGGCCTCTCCGCTGCGGATCTTCTGGGCGAACTGGATCAACTTCGCGGCCACTGCGGCGGCCCTCGGCGGCTACCTGGCGGACCGCCGGCGGAAGGCGGCGCCGGCCTGGCTGAAGACCGAGCACCGCTACCCGACGCGCGCCGCGGTCGCCGGCTCGCGGCCGCTGCTGGGCGAGCTGCTGGAGGGTTCGGGGTTGATCAGCCGGGCCGAGCTGGCCGAAGCCTTAGCCAACAAGCCGGCGCGCGTGCGGCTGGGTGAATTCCTGATCCGCACGGGGCGGCTCACCGAGACACAGGTCTACGCCGCTCTGAGCAGGCAGCAGGACGTGCCCCTGGAACGCTTTCAGCCGGGGGACATTCCTCGACCGGTGGCGCGGGCCTTGCCGGCCGCTCTGGTGCGGCGCTGGAAAGTGCTACCCTTCAAGGTGGCCCACGGCAATCTGTTCGTGGCCGGCCCGGAGTTGCTCAGTGAAGCGGCCGAAGAGGAGTTGCGCAGGTACACACCCCTGGAAATCCGCTTTTACCTGCTGACTCCGAGCAACTTCGAACAGCTCCGGCGCGAACTGATCGAACCCGGCCCCCGGGCGCGAGCGGGCTGAAAGCGGCGCACGGCCGGGCGGAGACCGTGGGGAGAGCGGGAGGACGTCCGGCGGCCATGCCTGAATACGCCCTGATCGTGCTGGCGCACGGCTCGCGGGAGGGGGCCGCCAATGATGCGGTTCGGCGGCTGGCCCGGCGGCTGGGCCGCCTCACGGGCGCGCGGGCGTCCACGGCCGCGTTTCTTCAGCGTGCTGCGCCGGAGCTGGCCCAGGCGGTGGCCGGTCTGGCGGGGCGCGGGATCCGGCGCATCGTGATCGTGCCTTATTTGATGATGGCCGGCGTGCACTTCAAGCGCGACCTGCCGCGGATGGTTCGCGAGCTGGCCGGCCGGCATCCGCAGGTGCGGATTCGAGTCGCCAAGGGATTGGAGGGGCATCCGGGCCTGACAGCCATCCTGGAGGACCGCGTTCGGGAAGCCCTGAACCGAAGCCGGAGATGAGCCGTCTTAGCACATCGAGAGGCGAATGAAGGCGAGCCGCGCGCGCTGGCTGTTGATCGGGAGCGGGCTGCTGCTGCTGTTCGCGGCCGCCGTGGCGGTGCTGGTTCGGATGTTGCCGCGGCCGCTGACGCCGGCGGACTATTTCGTAGTCGGGTCGGCGGCCACCCTGCTGGTGCTGCTGGTCTTGTTCCTGGCGCTGCTCGGGATGTGGCTGGCCTCGGGCAAAGGCCGCCGGGGTAGAAGCTGAGGCCGGCTCAGGGCGCGGCCGGGCGCAGCTCGACCCCCTGGTAGAGCTCGCGGGTCTCAGCCAGAGAAGCGAAGCGGAGGCCCGGCAGGCGAGCGGAAGCGGTGCCGGCGGCCACGCCCCAGCGCAGAGCGTCGGCGGGATCGGCGCCCCGCTCCAAGGCCCAGGCGCAGGCCGCCGCCAGCGCGTCGCCTGCCCCGATGGGGCAGAGCACCTCGACAGCGGGCGGGAGCGCTTCCAGCAGGACGTCGTCGAAAGCACCGATGGCGCCGCGGCTGCCCAGCGAGAGCACCACGGATTCCGGACCCAGGCCGCGGATACGCTGGGCAGCCTCCAAGGCCTGGGATCGGCTGACGAGGGCGGCGTTGAGCAAGCGTTCGGCCTCCTGCTGGTTGGGCGCGACCACGGTCGGCCGCGCGCGCAGGCCTTCCAGCAGCGCCTCGCCGTCGGTGTCCAGCAGGGTCTTGACCCCCAGCTTCTGAGCGATGCCGATGAGCTTGGAATAGAAGGCGGGCGGCACGCCGGGCGGGAGGCTCCCGCAGAGAAGCAACCAAGAGGCGCCGGACAAGTTGCGCCGCACCGCCTCCTCCAGGCGCCCGACCTCCTCGGGCGTGAGGCGAGGACCGAATTCGTTCAACTTCACGGTGAGACCCTGGCGGTCGGTGATGGTGAGGTTGGTGCGGATCTCGCGGGCGATCGGGACCAGCTCGAAGGGGAAGCCTGCCTGGCTGAGGTGTTGCCGAAGGCGGTCGCCGGCGTCTCCGCCGGCGGTGGCCAGCGCCAGGGTCTGCCCTCCGAAGGAGTGAATGACGCGGGAGGCGTTGATGCCCCGCCCGCCGGCGGACTCCGAACTGTCCAGGATGTAGGTGCGGTCCTCGAACACCAGCCGATCGGTGGTGAAGTTCCGGTCAATGGCCGGGTTGACGGTGAGGGTGAGGATCAAACCAGTCATTGTAACGCCGGGCCGGCCGCCGGCGGCGTGGTATCCTGGAAAGCCCTATGCAAGGCTTGAGGCGGCGTGAGGTTCTGGCGGCGCTGGCCGGAGCGGCGGTGGCTGCGGCCCGGCCGGTGAGCCGCCGCAACGTCCTGTTCATCGCCATAGACGACTTGAACGATTGGGTGGGCTGCCTGGGAGGACACCCGGACGTGAAGACGCCCCATCTGGACCGGCTGGCGGCGCGCGGCCTGCTGTTTACCAACGCGCACTGCGCGGCGCCGCTATGCAATCCCTCTCGAGCCGCCTTAATGACGGGAATCCGGCCCTCCCGTTCGGGGGTTTATGACAATCGCCAGCCTTTCCGCAAGGCGGCGCCTGCCCGTGAGGCCGTCACCCTGGCGCAGCATTTCATGGCTCAGGGCTACCGGGTCGTTGGCGGTGGCAAGATTTTTCACGGCGCCTTTCCGGATCCGGCAAGCTGGCAGGAGTACTTTCCCTCGCAAACCCAAAACAAGCCGCCCGATCCGGTTCCGCCCAAGCGCCCGGCCAACGGGATCCCCAACGCGGCGCAGTTCGACTGGGCTCCGCTCGAGGCGCCGGACAGCGCCATGGGGGATTGGAAGGTGGCCGAGTGGGCCCGGAGCGAGCTGGCTCGCAAGCACGATCGGCCGTTCTTCCTGGCGGTGGGGTTCTTCCGTCCCCATTTGCCCTGGTACGTTCCGCGGAAGTATTTCGAGATGTACCCGGCGGAACGCGTGACCCTGCCTGCGGTCAAGGACGATGATCTGGATGACATTCCCCCCATGGGACGCAAGTTCGCCCGCCCGGAGGGCGACCATCGCAACGTCCTGCGCTATGGCCAGTGGCGCCAGGCGGTGCAAGGCTACCTGGCCTCGATCAGCTTCGTGGACGCGCAGGTGGGGAGGGTGCTGGAAGCCCTGGAGGGAAGTCCGCACGCCGGCGACACCACCGTGGTGCTCTGGAGCGATCACGGCTGGCACTTGGGGGAGAAGTTGCACTGGCGCAAATTCGCGCTCTGGGAGGAGGCCACCCATAATGTGCTGATCATCGCCGCGCCGGGCCTCACCCGACCGGGCAGCCGCTGCTCGCGTCCGGTAAGCTTAATGGATATTTATCCGACGCTGGTCGAGCTCTGTGAGTTACCCCGCCGCCCGCGCCTGGAGGGAGTAAGCCTGGCGCCGCTGCTGGGTGACCCCCAGGCGGTGTGGGAGCGGCCGGCGGTGACCACTTACTTGCGCGGAAACCACTCGGTGCGCAGCGAGCGCTGGCGTTACATCCGGTATCGCGACGGCAGCGAGGAGCTGTACGATCATCTGAACGACGATCTGGAATGGCATAATCTGGCGGCCCGGCCCGAATGCCACGCCGTCAAGCAGGAACTCAGCCGCTGGCTACCCCACTTCGACGCGCCGGACGCCCCGCATGAGTCGGGCCTGCCGGGAGCCGAAGCTTGAGGGCCGCAGGGCCGGGAGGCGGCAAGAGCCGAAAGAGAAAGACCCGCCGCGCCGGGCCGGCTCAAGCGCGGGCCCGGACGATCCCCCAAGCGACCGTGGCAGCGCCCGCCGGGCGGCGCCGGAAAAGCAGCGGGCGTGGTCCTTGATTCATCCCCCGGACGGGCCCCAAAGATCGTGCGAGGCCCCGCATCGTATTTTCTTGTCCCGGCCGATGGCGGGTAGGCAAAGGTAGTAATCGGCGTTTTATTTGCGGTTAGTATGAACATATCTACTTCTGTGAGACTTGAAGAAAGTCGCCGGGACTATGAGAATATGTGAGGTTGGCGTACGCCCAACTTTTTGACGGGGCCGCTCGAGCCCCGAAATGCCTCGCAGGTCGGGCAGTCCTGGCGGGAGCAGACGAGCGAACGTCGCCAGCACTCAACTTCCTTCCTCTCCGGCCGATGAGACGTACGCACGGATCCTCCGGCGGTCGGGCCCGAACGCGACAGAGGTAGCAATGCTTCATCGAATCCACTACCGGGAACTTTTCCAGCTTTGGGCCGTCGTGCTCGCCACGCTCGGATCGCAGCTATCCGCGCAAGACGTTTGGGGGCCCAATCTTCTGGTCAACGGCGGCTTCGAACAGATCGCCTCGAACGGCAAACCAACGGGCTGGAGCGACAACGGCTTCAGCGTGGACCGGAGCGTGTTCCGGAGCGGCGCGGTGAGCTTCCGGCTCCAGGACGCGCACTTGATTCCCTACAGCCAGTCCGCCGGCCAGCAACTGGCGCTCAAGAAAGGCGCCTATCGAATCGGCGGGTGGGTCCGCAAGAGCCGCCTGGCCGCCACGCAGGGCGGCGGCGTCAGGATCTGCCTGCAAGCTCCTCCTTCCTACCCCTGGACCGTCTCGGCCTGCACCGCCATCGTGAAAGGGACGGGCGACTGGGAGTATCTGGGAGTGAGCGACATCGTCCTGCCGGAAGACAGCACGGCGCGATTTTCCCTTCAGGCCTACGGGGAGCCGGACGGGACCGCCTGGTTCGACGACCTCGTGCTCCAGCAGAAGGTCCCGGATACCACGCCGCCGACGATCAGCAACATCGCCGCGGCGCCTGCGGGCGACGGGAGCGTCACCATCTCCTGGAGCACCAACGAACCGGCCGACGAGCAGGTCGAGTACGGCCTGACGACCGCCTACGGTTCCCTGTCCGCGCTGACGACGACGTTGCGGACCTCCCACGCCGTGGCGCTTTCCGGGCTGGCCCCGGCCACGACGTACCACTTCCGCGTGAAGAGCCGCGACGCAGCGGGCAACCTGGCGGTTTCCTCCGACGGGGTCTTCACGACGCCGGACACCGTGCCGCCGGTGATCACCGGGCCGGTGGCCTCTTCGGTGACCGAGAGCGCCGCTCAGATCACCTGGTCCACCGACGAGCCGGCCGACGGGCAGGTGGAATACGGCCTGACGACCTCCTACGGTTCGCTATCGCCCGTAGAGTCCGCGCTGAGCACGGCGCATTCGATCACGCTGGCGGGGCTGGCGCCGGACACTCTCTATCACTGCCGCGTGCGTTCGCGAGACGCCGCTGGCAACGCGGCGGTGTCGGCCGACATGGTCTTCCGGACCGCGCCTATCGCCGGACGGCTGGGCGTGGAGACGGGCGGTTTGACCGCCTACCCCACGGCCGTCATTGGTCCCAATCTGCTCAGCAATCCCGGCTTCGAGACCCCCGGAGCGAACGGCAAGCCGCTGGGTTGGAGCGACAACGGCTTCCAGATGGACAGCGCCGTCGCACACAGCGGCGCGGTCAGTTTCCGCCTTACCGACGCCCATCTGATTCCTTACGCCCAGTCTGCCTCCCAGCAGGTGGCGCTGCCCAAGGGCATCTACGAGTTCAGCGGGTGGGTGAAAACGAGCAACCTGGCCGCCACCCAGGGAAGCGGCGTGCGCATCTGCCTGGTCTCGGACGCCGGCGGCGGCTGCACCTCGATCGTCAAGGGCGCCTCCGACTGGCAGAAGTTGAGCGTGGCCCGAGTGGCGATTGCGCAGGACGTCACGGCGCGCATCAAGCTGGAGGCCTACGCGGAGCCGGACGGGACCGCCTGGTTCGATGACATCGAGTTGCGCCGCCATCAGATGCCCCTGAGCGTGTTCCTGCTCTACCCGAATTACCGGGGCATACTCTTCGACGACCAATCCCTCACCGCCCGATTCGAGGTCAGCGTGGACCCGCCCCAGGGAAGCGACCTCTCCGCCTACCAGGTCGAGGCGGTGCTCACCGACACGCTCAGCGGCCAGGTGCTGCGCCGCACGACTTATGCGGCCGCGTCCACCTTGACGGCCGCACTGGATTTTTCGGCCTTCGCCAACGACCGCGCCTACCAGGTAACGTTCCGGCTCCTCAACAGCTCCAAGACCGCGGTCTTCGAGTATCCCGCGTACCGCATCTGGAAGGCGGCCGGCAGCTTGCGCCAAAGCTTGACTATCAGCTTCGACCAGAACAACCGGATCCTGTTGCGCGGCCGGCCCGCTTTCCTGCTCGGGGTGTACGACTCGGGCCTCTCTTACAAGACGGCGGAGAGCGCCTGGGAGCAAATGTTCACCGACAGCCGGCGGCTGTTCGAGCTGCCAATCAATCTGTACCTGAATTACTGGTACGGCGAGGCGCCCAATTCTTCGATCCTGCCCATGCTGAACGTGCTTCAGCAGAGGGGCATCTACGGCCTGACCAACGCCAATTGTTTCGACACGAAAACGGTGGAACAGACGGCGTCCTACTGGTTCCTGACGGCGCCCGAGAGCGACATCCAGGCCCGGGCGGCGCACGGCGCCTTCGCCGGCTTCTATGCGGCCGACGAATGCAAGGGTTACATCGCTTCGAACGTCTTCGGGCATTACCAGCGCGTGAAGACGCTGGATGCGGACGGAATCACGCTGGGTACGCTGCTCGGCAACAGCGACCTGGCGCTCTGGCCCGACGCGGTGGACTTGCTGGCCACCGACCCCTATCCTCTCTGGGGAGCGGAGCCGGCGTCCGGTTATGCGCTGAGCAAGGTGGGCGAATGGACCCGGCTGGCCCGGGAAACCGTGCGCAACAGCCGCCCGGTGGCGACGGTTCTCCAATTCTTCAAGGCGACCAGCAACAGCCGCTGGCCGACCCGAAGCGAACTGCGGAACATGAGTTACATGGCGATCGCGGAAGGGGCTAACGGTCTGCTGTACTGGAGCCTGGGAGTCAACGCGCTGGCCTACGTTTGTTCGGGCTGGTGCGACGAGAAAGTCGAGTACTTCGGGCGGCTCAAGTCGGTGATGGAGGAAATCAAGGGCTTGGAGCCGGCCTTGGTGAGTCTCGACCGTCCGGACTTACTGACCGGGAACAGCAATTCCGCCATACGCACGCGAGTGAAGTTCAGCGACGGCAAGGCTTATCTGATCGCGTATAACTCGACGGGAAGCCCGGCCACGGCGACCTTCAACTGGAGCTTTACGCCGCTGGCGGTGAGCGTGTACGGGGAATCGCGCACGCTTGCTCCCGCCGGCGCGACTTACACGGACAGCTTCGGCCCCTATGAAGCGCACGTGTACGTCGTGACGCGCTGAGGGGCGGCGGGCCGGCGCCGCTCAGCTCTGCGTCCCGGCCGGGGCGGGAGCGCCCAACAGCGAGCGGAACTTGCCCCGGAACTGCAAGCGCACAGCCCGCCAAACGACGGCGAGGCAGGCCAGCGCGGCCGGCGCCATGGCCGCATAGAGCCAGGCGGCCGGCGCGCGCCGGGCCGGCACCCAGACCAGCAGGAAGGGCAGCGACGCCAGTGCGGCGTGACTCAAAGCCTTGGGCGTTTGCCAGAAGCCGGCGCCCACCAGGCGGGCGGCGGCGGCAAGCTGCGCCAGCAGGGTGAGCAGCGAGGCCGTGGCCGCGGCCATCGCGGTTCCGGTGAAGCCGAACGAGGGCAGCCACAAGTACATCAAGCCGGCCAGCAACGACGCCCGGAGCAACTGCATCGCCACGGCGGTCTTCAACCGACCCGTACCGAGCAGCAGGGAGGTGACGACGCCGCCTGCGGCGCGCGCTGCGCCGGCCCAGGCCAGCCAGGCCAAAGCCGGCCCGACCGCCAGCCATCTCGGACCCAGCACAATGCGCACTACCGGCTGGGCGAATACCGTGAGGAAGCAGGCCACCGGCGCCACGATCACCAGCAGCGTGCCCAAGGAAGACAGATACGCCTGGCGCAAGGGGGCCCCGGGGCCGATCTTTGCGAAGGCCGGGAACAACACCCCCCGCGCATGCACGCCGATCTTGGCCGTGGTCAGGCCGGCGATCTGGTTGGCCATCTGGTAGGATCCCAGGGCAGAGGTGCCCAACAGCTTGCCGGTGGCCACGCTGTCCAACTGCTGCTCCAGGAACCCGGCCACGTTGATGCAAGTGAACCATTTGCCCGCCCGGGTCAGTTCGCGCGCACGCGACCAGTTCCAGGCCAGCCGCGGACGGTAGGGATGAACCCAGTAGGAGGCTGCCACCTCACACACTCGGGAGACCACCAGGGATCCCACCAGCGCCCACGTGTTGCGGTAGGCCAGCGCCAGCAGTACGCCGGCCAGCAAACCCGGCGCCACGCCGCTCAGCCGCCAGCTCACGTCCTTGCGAAAGTTCAGCCCCCGGCGCAGGTAGACCACCGCCGGGTTCACGCACTCCCACAACAGGGTCAACACGGCCACCACCCGGATGATCGGGACGGCTTCCGGGGAAGCAAAGAAGCGGGCCCCGAACGGCGCCAGCAGAAACAGCAAGGCCGCGACTAGCAGGCCGCGCGCCAGCTTGAGCGTCCAGGCTACGTCGAGATACGGCCGAATGTCCCCCTGCTTCTGAATCAACACCGAGCTCATGCCGGTCTCGGTGAGGGCGTTGACCCAGTTCTGGATGAGCAGCGCAATGCCCAGCAGGCCGAAGTGACGGGGTAGCAGCAGGCGCCCCAGGACGGCGACCTTCACCAGGCCGGCCACTCGGTTCGCGACGTCGGCCAGCAACAGCCAGAGGGCGCCCCGGACGGCCCTTTCCTTCAGGGATCCCTCGCTGGAAGCGATCCAGGTCGTGACGCCTCCCAGCCACTGCCGGACGGGCAAACGAGGCGGGCGCGAGCTTCTCAGAGTGAGCATCATGCGCCTCGCACGTTAGCTGCATCCTGGGAGAGCAAGGCCGAGCCCGGCTCGAGGGCCCGGCTCGGAGCCGCCGGCGCTGCGGCCGCCTGCCGCCGGGCTCGCGCCAGCACCAGGAACAGCGTCAGCCCCACGTTGGCGTACAGCGACAGCGACAGCAGCAGAAAATATTCCGGCAGCCAGCCTGCCAGGATGCTGAGCAGCAGCCCGGCCACGACCACCGGACCGTAGCCCTGCATGGCGGTCCCGCGATAGAACCCTAGCGCCCTTCGCAGCAGGCCCTGCAAGCCCCGCCTGGCCGACGCCCGGCGCGCCGGAGTCCTCCTGAAGTTGGGCAGCGACTTTACCTCCAAGCGGATGCAAAGCAGCATCAGCACCGCCAGGGCGTTGAGCGAGCCCAACAGTCGCCAGAGCGGATCCGCGGCGCCCAGGGACCAGCCCAGACAGAAGTGCATCGCAGGGTGCTCGATGACGTGCGTCAACCGGTCCAACAGGATGCCGTAGGCCGAGGAGCGGCCCTGGTAGCGCAGCACCTCCCCGTCGGAGTGGTCCAGGATCCAGGAAGCGATCAACAGGAGGCAGCCGGCAAGCCGCCAGACGGCGCCTTGTCCGAGGAAACAAAACGCGCCTGCGATCCCGGCCAGGGCCATCAGGAGCGTGACCGTGTCGCCGTGCACGCCCAGCAGGAGGAACATCCGGGTGAGGTAGATGGAGACGTAAGGATGAATCAGATGCTTGGAAATGGGCGGGACGGCGCCGTAGACACTTTCGTCCTTCTGGCAGATTCGGCGCAGTTCGGCTACGGCAGGTACGGGTCTCATGAACCGCTCTCCCGGCGCCGCGCGAGCGGCGCGATCAGCGCATGGCCCCAGCTCTCCAGGCGGCCGTCGGCGGTACGATAGCGCGGTCCCCAAAGACAGGCGCGCCGGATCTGTCCCACCTTGCGAAACCCGACCGCTTCGGCGGCGCGGCGGGAGGCATCATTGTCGCTCTCGATGGCGGCGTAAATCTCGCGGATGCCGCTCTCCAGCAGGGCCTGAGAGCTTCGCCAGAACAATTGCTTGCCAGCGCCGCGACCTCGAAACTGAGGCCGGACGTAAAGGCCGCCGATCTCGACCGCCTGCTCGCCAAGGACGAAATAGCGGCTGGCGTTGCGCCCACTGATGACCCAGAGGACCCCCACCGGTTCGCCGTCCTGGCAAAGCAGGAAACAATCCCGGTGCCCTTCCCTGCCCTCGTAGTAGAACTGGTCGGGCAGCAGCCCGTTTGCCTCACGGAGGGCGAGGAGCGCCCTCAAGCCCCTGCGCAAGGCGAACGGCTCGGGCAGCACGGGGGCCGCCGGCCGATCCAGGCAATAGACCGCGAAACGGGCGGGACGCAGCGCCGTCCATAAAGCCCGCGCCGTGGCCCGCCAGCCGTCACGCCGGAGCCGCCGAATCAGATTGCGCCACGCCCGCTTCATGCGCGCTTCGCCCTCCGAACCAACTCGCAAAGCGGCGTCAACAGGAAAGGCAAGGCGCCCGCCGCCAGCTCCTCCGCCTGCCGGAGTTTCAGCCCGCACTGGAGCAAGTCGCCGATCAAGCGCAGCGGCGAGGGGCCGCCGGGCCGCCAAGCCAGGATTCGGCGAAAGTGGCCTTCCAGGGAAACGCTCTCCAGACCGCAGGCGTACGGAGGCGCTTCCACCGGCCAACCCAGCGCCAGCCGCAGCAGCAGGTAGGGGAACGACACGCCCGCCGAGAGAGCGGCGTGCAGGGAACTGCCGAATCGCGGATTGAAGTCTATGAACCAGTACTGCTCCGGTTCGGGCCCCTCGATGAAATCGAGCGTGCAGAAGCCCTCGTAGCCCGCCGCCTCCAGCAGCCGGGCGGCTTGCTCATCGAGCGAGGGGATGCGCAGCGAACGGCGCAACACGGAGGCCCCGCCGGTGGCCGGCCGGGTGCGGACCGCCTCGAACTGGAAACTGGCTCGGACTCGGCCGCGCCAGAAGATGCCGTCCCAGACCATCAGGTGCCCGGGCACGAATTCCTGTACGAGCCAACCTGAGGAGTTGCCCGTCGCGCGGAGTCCGCGCAGCAACCCGGCCGCATCGCGGGCGATGCCGAAACCGCGGGCCGCAGCGCCCACCACAGGCTTGTAGACCACCGGGAAGCGAAAGCCCGGAGGCAGGATGGGGCGCTCAGGCGCGATGCGCTCCGAGCGCGGAACCCGCAGGCCGGCCGAGCGGGCGATTTCGCCGATGCACATTTTGTCGTCCACGCGGCGGATCAGCTCGGCCCCGGCGAAGGGATAACGCGTGTGTTCCTGAAGCAGGTCGCGGAAGGGCGCCAGCAGGAACACTTCATGAAACGAGGGCAGGAACAGATCCAATCGCCGGGTCCGGCAGATGCGGCAGACCGCCTCGACGAAAGCCTCCGGATGCCGGGCCAGCGAATGGACGCGGTGAAACGCACGGACGTAGCGGGAAAAGCGAGCCGCCGCCCAGGGGCTATCGGCCGCCAGTTCCACCCGCACGCCGCGCCGCGCCAGATCGGCCGCGATCAACAAGGCGTTGCGCGCGTTGCCCTGATGAACCAGCACGGCGGGCGAGCGGGCCGGGGGACCCTCTTCGCCGGCCTGAGGCTGGGGGCGGCCTGCGAGGCTGCGAACTCGGCTGGTTTGAAGGCTGCCGGCCAAGGTCTCCATCGCTTCACTCGATCGCATACACATGCGCCTGATACGGGGCGAAGGCGTCGCTGAATTGCGCTCCGTCGGCCGGGATGCTGCGCCGTTCGGCGAAAACCGAAACGCCGCGCAGACTCTCGCTCCAGGTGAAGCTCGCCGTGAGGGCCGCGCCGGTGACGTTGGAGGCAATCAACCAGGCCCGGCCACCCGCGAATTTCACGCGCGTGCGGATCGCTTCCGGCGGGCTGACGGAGGCCAGCAACTCGGGACGATCCACGGCAACCAGGACAGCCTCGAGGCTCTTCAACTCTTTCATCACCGCCTTGAGGCGTTCGAAATACTCGATCTTTTCCTCGCACCAGCCGGAGCAGACCCAGGCCAGGGCCCGCGCGCCGAGGCTCCAGTACAGCAGCCCGTTGGCGCCCTCCGCGATCGCCATGTAACTCATGTTGCGCAGTTCCTGCTCGCTGGGCCAGCGGCTTGTAGCCGTGGCCTTGAAAAACTGGAGGACCGTGATGACGGGGCGGCTGTTACGGACCGCCTCGCGGCTCAGGCGAGTCCACTCGGCCACGCGCGAGAGCGGATAGCCGGCGGCGGGCTCGGGGCCCCAAAGAGGATAAGGGTCGGTGGCCAGCACGTCCACGCTGTTGCGCCACAACTCCAGGTCGGCGTTACCCAGCAGCGTCCCCAGCGCGACGCCGTCCGGATCCAGGGTTCGCATGCGCTGCACGTGGCGGAAAACCTCGGAGGCCAGATCGCCCCGGCACTCATCGGCCGCGTAAAGGCCGGCGAAGGCCGGGTGGGCGGCGCGCTCCTCGACCGCGGCGTCGCCGGCTTGCAGGAACCAGTAGGGGGTCGCGTCGGCCGGCTTGGCCGCAAAGCAATTGGCGTTGGTGAGCGCCAGGATGCCCCGGCGGTGGAGCGCATCGAGCAGGGGCAGGATCGCCTCGTTGGGCGCTTCCCCGTACCAATAGTTCAGGTACAGGTTGATGGGCAGCTCGAACAGCCGCCTCTGCGTGCCGAGCAGGTCCTCCCAGGCGGCCTCCGTCCGGACATAGCCCAGGCCGGCGTCGTAGACGCCCAGCAGGAAGGCGGGCGAGCCGCGCACCAGGAAGCGATTGTGCTCGTCGAAGCTGAGGGTCATCTCGCGGCGCAGCGCGCCGGGCGCTTTGCGGATGCGCCAGGGCGGATGTTCGTAGAGAAGATCGCCGGAGGCAGCCTCCTTCAGGGCGAATCGCACCAGGTAGCTGCGGTCCTCGGGCAGGCCGGAAAAGTTCAGCGCCGCCACGGCCTGCGCCTCAACCGGATATGTCTCGCGCATCAGCAGCGCGCCGCTCAATTCCTCGAGGACCGCAGCCTCGAGGAGGAAGGCGGCGGCTTGAGCGCCGGCAGGCGGTTCCACGCTCACTTCGAAACGGGCGGTCTGCGATTGATCGCTGAACAGGTAGCCGCGGTAATTCGGGTACAGCAGGAAGACTTCCAGGGGGGTCTCCTGGCGGCGCAGTTCCAGGTCGTCGAACCAGGCCGATCCGTCCGGCTCGGCGTAGGCCTCCAACCGGAGCCGGGCGGTGACGTCGCGGGAGATGGTGACCTTCGAGCGCGCCAGCTTTTGCCAGTCCGCCGTGCCCTTGACGATGGGGGTACAGCCGCCGCCCGCCTCCGAGACCAGGCAGATGCGGACGCCGCTGCCCTGGGAGGCGGCCAGGTTCTCGGTTCTCACCCAACCGCTGAACTCGTAAACTCCCTTGCGCAACGTCACCTGCTGGGAAGCCGACTGGGCGTAAGGGATCAAATGGGCGTCGGTGAGGCGAAAGCTGGCCGCGCCGGTGTGCGCCACGGTGGTGTCCAACTGGAAGCCGTTGTCGCTCCAACCCAGCGGCTTGCCGCTGGGGCCAGGGGTCTCGAAGCTCGGGTTGCTGAGCAGGTTCTCGCCGGCAGTGGAGCTCGGGTAGGCCAGCAGGCCTCCCGGAGCGAGCGCCGCCCCCGCCCGCAGACCGGCGGAGTGCCGCCTTGCCGCGCGCTGAGCGGCGCCTTGCGCCGGGCGCCAGATTGCCCCCGCCAGCGCCAGCAGGGCCGCGCCCGCGCCAAGCACTCTGCGCTTGCTCATAGGGCTTCCTCACCTCCCGGCGTTCCCGCCGCCGCGGCTTCGACCGCCGTGGAGTTCGCCGCCGCCGGGCGCAGGGGCATCAGCCGGTCTTTGCCCGATACCAGCCGCGACCACAAGCCGGGCCGGCCTCGTTTGAGTTGCGCGATCCGGCGCAGGGTCGCTCGCTTCACGGGCCGGCGCAGTGCGCGGCAATCGGCCAGCAGTCGCAAACCGTCCAGGGTGCCGCGCACGAAGCGCCGGAAAGCGCGGGCGCGCAGCGCGTAGAGGCCGAAGACGCCCCAGCGCGAGAGCAGATAAAGGGCTCCCTCGGGCCAGGGCTGGTTGCGATAGACCACCGGGAAGAGGTTGCGCGCGTAGTAATAGAAGGGGCGCCAGTCCTGGCGCGTCTCCAGGGAGGTCATGTGCCAGACCTTGACTTCGGGGGCGTACCAGATCCGGTAGCCGGCGTCCATCAAGCGCATGGCCAAGTCGGAACCCTCGTGCCCGATGAACAGCAGGGGCCAGTAAGGTTCGACCGCCTGGAAGACCTCGCGGCGGAAGGCGGCCGCACCCTCGGTGATGTAATGGGTCTCGAACTCCCGGTCTTCGAATTCCTGCCAGGGCCGCGGATGGCACCAGTCGCGCAAGGAGATCCGTCCGGTGGCCGGGTGGTAAACGCGAAAGACGATGCAGCCGGCTTCGGGCCGCCGGCGGAAGGCTTCCAGAATGCGGCGCACGCCCTGCGGGTCGTCGAAGTAGACGTCGTTATCCAGCGTGACGATGAAATCGCCCCGCGCCGCGCGGATGCCCTCGTTGCGAGCCCCGGTGCCGGCGTTCTCCGCCCGCTCGATCAGTCGGACGCCGGGATAGCGCCGGCGAAGATAGTCGGTGGTCTCTTTGCCCGAGCCGTTGTCCACCACGATCAACTCGAGATTGGGATAATCCTGCGCCAGCACGGAGCGCAGCACTCTGTCCAGGGCCTCGCGCCGGCGATAACTGAGCACCGAAACCGTCACCAAAGCATCCACCCGGCTTCTCCTCCCCTCAGGCAAAACTCCGGCGCAAGTGCCGCTTCCAGAGTGCGACCGTCTGGCGCGCCAGTCCCTCCCAGCCGCCGCTCTCCGGCGGCGCGGGCAGGCGACGCGCCACCCGGCGCAGGGTCTCCTCGGAACGGCCCCGGCCGGGATCCACCAGCGCCGCGGCGCAATCGTAAATCAGGCTGCGGGGCGAGCCCCGCCGGCCCAGCACGGCCGCCCGCCGCAACAGCGCCCATCGCCGGCCGCCCTCACTCCGCAGCAGCAACCTGGCCCAGCCGCGCAGCCGCACGGCGAGCCCTCCGGCCGCCCGCCGGCACGCCGGGCGGGAGGCCTCCCAGCGCCAGACGGCCAGCAACAGCCCGGGGAGCTGCTCGAACAGGTCGGCCCGGCCTGCCTGGCGCAGAGCGGTCTCCAGATCGAAAGCCTCCGACCGCCACAGCCAGTCGAAACCCGTTTGAGGATCGAACTTGAAGTCGGCCGCTATGGCGGCGCCCGCCCGAAGCGGCGCCGCCGGGATCGGGCAACCCGCCGCGCGCGCCCCATCCAGAATCCTCTCTACCTGTTCGATCCTTTCCCTGTAAGTGGGAGCGTAATGGCCGGAAAACAGACTCAGCGAAGTTACTAAGTCAAGATAGATTTTCGAGAGCAAATAGAACTGGTCAGGCAGTTCCCGCTCCCGCCCGCTGAGAAGAAAGTCGAGCCACTCGACGATCCGGTTGGAGGTCAGGCGCCAGCCGTCCTCCTCGGGAATATCCCTCCAGCCGAAGCGGGGGATGCGGCCGAGAAAATCCGTGCGGCCGTAAAGCGGGCGCCCGTGGGTCATCAGCTCATAGGCGAACAGAGAGGGGCGGACGGAGGAGAAATATCTCTCCGGCGCCGGGGTGAGTTCCACCTGCACCTGAACCCCCTGCACGGCCAGGCGCCGGCGGAGGGCCTGGGCCAGGGCGTTCAGACGGCGGGCTTCGGCGCGGCGATCGGCGCCCGTCGGGAGCACTACGAGCAGTTCGAGATCGCTCAGCCAACGGGCGCCGTTCGGACCAAAGGCGATGGTGGCCTCTTCGCGGGCGGTGCTGCCGGTCAGGATCAAGGCGAGGCCCTCCGAAACGGCCTCCCGGACCCAGCCGGCCAGGCGGCGGACCGCGTCCTCAGCCAGCTCATTCGCTCGCAACGGCGTGCTCTGGGAGGGCAAGCTCATGCTCGATCCTTTCCGGGCCCGGGGCCTCGCCTTCCTCCTCGCCGGCTTCCGCGATTTGCGCCAGCGCCAGGCCGAACCACACCAGGAGCCACAACTGGCGGACGTATTCGGCCGAAAGGAACAGGGCGCCGACCGCGTAAGCGATAATGCCGGCCTCGACCGCCCGGGCTATGCGGCTCGCCACGATCTGGCCGCGGTCCGAGAACCATTTCGCCAGCTTCCGGCTACGCCGCCAGCCGCTCCACAGGATGGCCAGAAACAGCAGGCAGGCGGGCAGGCCCAGCTCCGCGGCGACCTCGACATAGGTGTTATGGCCGATCCGGCCGTCCGCTACGGCCGTCTGAAGTTCCGCCGTGCGCGGTTTGAACATCCCCAATCCCACGCCCGTCAGCGGCTGGGCTTTGATCATCTCCCAGCCCGCCTTGAGTAACTCGCGGCGGATCTCGGTGGAAACGGCCGTACCGCGATCGCCTTGTACAAAGCGATCCAGGGGAGTGTGCGGCAGCAACCAGGTCATGCCCGCCATGAGCACAACCAATCCTGCCAGCAGGAGCACTCTTCGCCGGCCGTGAAAAATCAGGTAACCCAGGCAAAACAGCAGGCTCAAAAAGCCGCCCCGGGAGGCGCCCAGGAGCGTCGAGGCGATCAGCAGGCCGCAGGTCAACCCGATCAGAACTCGGCGAACGCCGGTACTGTCCGGCCAGAGCGCCAGGCACAGGGGCAACATGCAAACCGCCACCAAGGCGTAGTAATTCGGGTCGCCCACGATTCCGCCCGGGCGGCTGACGCCGTACTTGACGAACTGGGAGAAGACCGAGTAAGAAGCCAGTAACATGGACCACGCCACCCACTGGCAGGCCGAACGCAAAGCGGTCACGTCTTGCAGAAAAATCAGAGTCGGAAACAGGTAGGCGGCCAGCGAGAGATAACTCATCAAAGGGAAGGCGGCCCACTCCCAGCGGCTGATCGTCCAGGCCGAGACGGCCGCCCAGCCGGACAACAGCAGGAACAGGCGGCTTTCGCGCCAGTGCAGCAGGCGGGGCCGGGAGCCGTCCATGAGGGCCTGGAGGGCGGCGGCCAGCACCGTAACGACGCCGGCGATCTTGATCAGCGTCCAAGTCTCTCCGAATTTGGGTAACTTGGGATAGTTCCAGAAGGGCATCAGCAGAAGGAGGATGTAATAAAGAGCGATCATGCCGCCGCCTGCCTCCCGAGGGCTGCTTCGTAAACCCGGCTGGTCAGCTCGATCTGGCGCTCCAAGCTGAAGTGCTGCCGGACTCTCTGCCGGGCCGCCTGACCCATGGCGCGAGCGGCCGAGGGATCGCCGAGCAGCCGGCAAATGGCTTGCTCGAGCGCCTCGGGCGAACGGGGAGGGACCAGCAGGCCGGTCCGCCCGTCCTCGACCACTTCGGGCGTCCCGTCCACGCCGGTGGCTACGATCGGCCGACCCGCCGCGCCGGCCTCGATGGCGGCCAGCGGCATGCCTTCGTATAAGGAGGGCAGCACGACCAGCTCAGCCGCCAGATAGTAAGGCACGACGTCTTGCGAGAAGCCGGCGAACAGGACGCCCTCGGCCAGGCCGGCCTCCGCCGCCATGGCCTCCAACCGCGCCCGCAACGATCCCTCGCCCACCAGCAGCAGCACCGCCTCGGGAAAGCGCGCGATCACGCCGGGCCAGGCGGCCAGCAGATACCGGTGCCCCTTCTGCTCCTCCAGGCGCCCCACGCACACCACCAACCGGCGTCCGGCCTCCAGGCCGTATCTGCGGCGGAGCGCTTCCACCGCCTCTTGCCGATCGGCCTCGAAACGGCCCAGATCCCGCCCGTTGGGCACCACCCAGATTTTCTCCGCCGGGTAGCGCTTCTGCTGGATGAGATAGCGGCGATTGGCTTCCGAGACGGCGATGTTGGCCGTGACCAGGCGCTCGACCCAGCGATCCACCCAGCCGGAGCGCTTCCACCAGCTCGTGCGCCAGGCTTCCGGTCCGTGGGTGGTTTCGACCACCGCCGGCACGCCGGCCAGACGGGCCAGGGGGGCGGCAAACAGGGTGGCGTAAAACATGTGCGAGTTGACGAGCTGGATGCGCCGCTGGCGCAGATAGCGCAGCAGGCGGCGCTGGCAGCCGGTCTGCTTGAACGAGCGCAGGCTGAGTTCCAGCCAATGGACCGGCGCGCCTTCGAGCGCGGACTGGAAGCTGCGCAGCAGAGCGGGGGGCGCCGCCAGGTGCACGTCGTAGCGCCGGCGGTCGAGACCCTTGGCCAGCGCCGCCACCACCTCCTCCACCCCGCCGTAGGTGCGGGAGTTCAAGAAGAACAAGATGCGCAGCTTCCCGGCGGTCACAATCCTGCCTCGTGACGCATGAGATCGAACATCTGCCAGATGCCCTCGACCGCCACGGGGGGCGGGCGGCGGGCCAGCAGCGCGGCCGAGGAGTGCGGGTCGTCGGGATCGAAGCCGTGCATGCCCGCCCAGGGAGTGCGCCCCATGTAACTGGGACAGATCAGGCAGCCGGGCCGCATCAGGAAGATCAGCTCGCCGAAGCGGGCGTCGGAGAAGCCGATGCCCAGCGCTTTCTGGTCCTGGGGCGAGAGTACGCGGCCGCACTCCAGGCTTTCCAAGCGGATCTGGATCGCACGGCGCGCCTGGGGCGAGAAAAACCAGAAACGGGCCATGGTCGAGTCGTACAGGGCCAGGTAATCCCTGGGTTCCTTCCAGCCCAGCCCGCGAATCAGGGAAATCAGATCGAAGGTTTCCCGGATGGGCGTCATGCCGTGATCCGAGAAGACGTAAAAGGCCGTTTCGGGATCGCGCTGCACGGCGGCTTCGAAGATCCGCCGGATGTCTTGGGCATACTGCGCCAGGCGGGGTTCGAGCGCCTCGGGCGAGTTGACCTGGCGGTGCAGAAAGGCATCCAATTCCGCGAGATAGACAAAGTAGAAACGAGCCGCGCCTGCCCTCAGATCCCGGACGGCGGCGCGCACCGCCTCGCGGTCGCTGTACCGATGATAGGAATAGACGCGATAGGGGACGCCGGCCTGCTCCAGCCGATCGAAGATCGAGGGGCGGGGACGCAAGCCGCCCGGGCGGTAGATGTCGTGCTTTTCGCAAATGTCGAAATAGGGCAGTAACTGCAAGGGGATGCCGTAAATGGAAAAGTAGCCGTCGCTGCCGCTCAGTTTACGGCCCGCCAGCGAGACCGCCTTGCGCACCGCCCGGTGGTTGATCCAGCGCGAAGGCAAGTGCCGCAGCGGGCGGAGCCAGCGGAAGGGGGAACTCTCCGGGCGGTAGAGGAAGAGATTCCAGTGGCCGTGCGCCTCGGGCAACAGGCCGGTCAGGATGGAGGGAATAGCGCCGGAGCTGAAACCGAGGACCGTGCGCAGCGAGCGGCGGTAGGGCAAGACGTCGGTGAGGAACGGGCGGTCGCGCACCAGCTCCCAGCCCAGGGCGTCCACCAGGATGAAGACGCTGGTCATGCCGCGCCTCCCGGCGCGTGAGGGTCCTCGCGGCGCGCCGCGGCCAGGATGGCCGAACCGGTAGCCGAGGGAAAGCAAAGGTCCAATCCGGCCAGGGCCATCAGCCCGGGGAACATCAGGGCGAACACCAGGGGATTGGGCCGGCTGTCGCCGATGCTGAAGAACAGATCGAAGGCCAGGGTGCCGAACAACCCGAAGGTGAAGCGGGAATGCACCAGGCGGCCGCCCGCCCGGCCGAATTTCCGCTCCAGGTCTTCGCGGCTGTAACCCTGGCGGACGTGGCCGTAATCGGACGGCTGGAAGCCGATGCGCCGTTCCCGCCAGCGCACCAAGGGCAGGTGCTTGCGCTGGGGTACGGAGGGGGAGGTCACCAACACGTAGCCGCCGGGACGGGCGGCCCGGCAGAGGTTGGCGATGACGGTCTCATCGTCCTGGATATGTTCGAGAACGTCGGCGCTGACGACCAGGTCGAACTCGCACTCGAAGCGAGCATCCTCCAGGCGCCCGGCGCGGAACTCGACGTTGTTCAACCCCAACCGCCGGACGATGCCGTTGGCCCTGTCCACCTTTACGGGGTCCAGATCCAAGCCCAGGATGCTCCAGTCGGGCTTTCGCCGCGCCAAATGCAGGGCCAGGTCGCCCCGGCCGCAACCGGCGTCCAGCATGCGCACGGGCCGCTCCATCAAGCCCAGCCGCCGCAAGGTGCGCAGGATGTGGTAACTGCGCAGGCGGCCGGGCACGTGCACCTCGCCCAGCAGGCGATAGGCCCAGCGTTTCAGAGGGCTGGGCTCGAAGATCCATTTTTCGCTGCCGTACATAGCGCTCCCCGGCCGGTTCACGGCAAGCCCCGCACGATGGGCGGCCCCAAGCGATTGGCCAACGCCAGGGGCAGATGGCGCCAGCAGCGGATGGCCAGACGGTAGCGCGGGTTCTGGGGATCCGCCTGAGGCGCCGCGCCGTTGCGAGACCAGTAATACCAGGGCAGGCGCCGCTCTTCGGGATTCCATTGAAGCTTGAAGCGATGGCCGCCGCTTCCCGCGGTCGAGCGCCCGAAATCCACCACTCGCAAACCCTCCCCGTGGGCCCACTCCAAAACCGACCAGTAAAGAAATTCGTTCAAGTAATCCTTCGAGTATCTGTAATCCGAACAAATCCAGGGCAACTGAAGTTCCTCGCCGTACAGCAAGCCGAAGGCGGCGGCCGCCACGCGGCCTTCCCGCCTTACTTCGAACAGGCGCAGCTCCCCGAGAAAGTATCGAGCGATGCTCTGGAAGAAACGGCGGGGATAGACGGGGGTGCCCAGATCCCGCATGTTGCGCGCAAAGACCGCGTAGAAGCCCGGAATGCCCTCCGCCCCGGCCACCGCGAAGGCCGCGCCGCTGCGCTCCGCCTTGCGGACCTTGCCTCGCAGCCGCGAACTTAGGGCGGACCAGGCCTGCTCGATGCGCTCCGGCAGCCGGACCGCCAGAGAGACTTTGTGATCGCGGCAACCCCAGCCGATGGCCGCCTCCTCCCGCTGGCGCAGCTCGATGTGGCTCGCCCGGCAACCCCGGGCCAGTTCGACCGCGGCCGCGGCCAGCGCGGCCGCGCTCCCGGAATCCTCGGCCAGCAGGCCGCCGTAAGTGACGAAGGGCAGCGACACCAAAAAGCGGCCGAATAACAGAGTGTCAAGCCGGACCAAAGGGAGGACGCCCATCACCCGGCCTTCCCTGCGCGCCGTCAGATACTCGCAGCGGTGGCCGAAGCTTTCCTGGAATACCTCTCTCCAGCGGGGATCGTGGTAGATCGAGACGCCCGGCCGACAGGCGGCGAATTGCCGCCACCCGTTCGTATCGCCGTCCAGACCGGTTACTTCAACGCGCATAAGTGTAACTCGGCGGAGCGAGCTCCTGGGCCGCCAGATAGTTCTCGAAGCTCGTCGGGCGGAACGCGGCCAGCAGCGCGTCCAGCTTGGCCTCGGCGCCGCGCAAACCGACATAGCTGCGAAACCGGCGGTGGGCCGGCATGGTCAGGCGAGGCTGCCCGGGATCCATGTCGCGCGGATGGATATAGAAGACCACCGGCCGTCCCTGGCGCATCACCCGCCGGGCCATGGCCGAGACCAGCCAGAGGGGGAACAAGCGCAGGTAGCCGCCTCCGAACAGGCACAGGCGCAGCCCGAGGCCTTCCACCACGCTGATGGGAAATTCCAGCAGTTCGCCGGCCGCGGTTTGCACCCGGTAAGGAGCCAGCGGCGCCTGGGGCATCCCGCCGTGTGCGCGCCGCGCCGGAAAGACCGAGGAATCGTAGCGGTGGCCGCCTTCGGCCAGCCGCTCGAAAAACCAGGGAGTGGCCGGAGTGACCGAGAAGCCCGCACAGCGGAAGCCCGCCACCTCGCGCCCCGCGATATCCTCCAACAGTCGCTTGGCCCGCAGGACATCGGCCAGGAACTCGCGCTCCGTCATCCGGTAGACCAGGCGATGGGCGTAACCGTGAGAGGCCACTTCGTGGCCGCGCCGGGCGGCCTCCCGCACCAGTCCGGGATGCCGGCGGGCCACCCAGCCCAAAAAGAAGCAAGTGGCGCGCACTTGCCGGCCGTCGAGCAGGTCGAGCAATCGCAGGAAGTTGTCTTCGACCCGCGAAGGCAGGCGTTCCCAGGACGCCTCGTCCGACTCGCCGGGCAGGTCCAGGATGTGAAACCAGTCCTCGACGTCCACCGAAAAGATGCAGCCTGCGCCGCCGGCTTTCCCGTTGAGCGGCCCGGCTGCGGCGGCATAAGTTTCAAGGGTTGGCATTTCGAGCCCCTCTGGAGAACGTGGCGATCTCCCAGATGTCGTAACTGCGGCCCCGGCAGGCCTCCAGCACTCCCGCGAAGGCGGCGGTCGCGCCCAGCACCACGTAGAACGGCAGCGCGAACAGCCTGCCCAGCCTTCGCCCGCGGCCCACTTCCAGTAGACCGGCCAAGGCGCAGGCGTAAAAGAGCAATTGCAGGGCGAGCGCGGCTCGGAAGAAGGGCCTTTCCATCAGCGCCGCCGAGGCGACCAGCGCCAGCGTCATGGGCACGGGCGTCAGCCAGCGCAGGCACTTGTGGGAGAGAAACTGCCACGCCCGCAGCGGTCCCAGGCCGCGCCAAAGCCTGCGCATGGCCAGGGCGCCCTGGGCGGCGATCCGCTTGCGGCGCTGATACTCCTGGCGCGAGGATTCCGTCTCCCGCTCGCGGGCCCAAGCCCCCGGTTCGAAGCGAGTCCGGTAGCCGGCGTTCAGAACCCGCAAGGGCAGTTCCAGATCGTTGGCCAGCTCGGGATCCAGGGGCCGGTAAAGGCTGCGCCGCACGCAATGGATGGCCCCGTCGCAGGCCAGCACCGAGCCCAGGCGGCTCTCCAGCCGGCTGATCAGCGATTCGTAACCGAAGTAGGCGCCTGCGCCGCGNGCGACCCGGTCGCCGTCCCCTTCGACCACCGGGCGAGTCGTGCCGGTGACGCAGCCCACGCGCGGNTCGGCAAAGTGCCGGACCATGCGGCGCAGGCAGTCTTTTCCGATGGAAGCGTTGGCGTCGGTGAGCAACAGCAGTTCGCCGCGCGCCATCTCATACAGGCGGTTGAGGGCCCGCACCTTGCCGCCCCGCGTTTCCATCCGCACCAGCTTCACGCGCGCATCCCCGATACCGCGGACGATTTCCTCGGTGCGATCCTCGGAGGCGTCGGAGGCCACCAGCACCTCGAGCAACTCGGGGGGGTAGTCCCAGGCCAGCGTCTCACGCAGCTTCCAGCCGATGTCTCGTTCCTCGTTCCGGGCCGCGATGAGAACGGAGACGCTGGGCAGGCGTTCGGGAGCGGTCAGGGAGCGCACCCGGGCGATCCCGGCCAGCACGGCGAGCAAGAGGGGATAGCCGGCGTACACATAACCGAGCCAGAAAACGCCGAGCCACCAGATCAGTTCCATGCTGTCCGTCCTGCCGCTTGTCAGCTATGCCGGCCTGCAAAAGAGAGAGCAAGGGAGGTTCCAACCGCGGGAGTTGCTTTCCCCAGAGCCACTTACACGACTTGCGCAGGCCGCAAGACCGAAAAGGGAGAATCTTTGGCACTTTGGGAGAAACTTGGGCCTGCGGCGCCTGCAAAAGGCGGCGCCGCCCGCTCGATCAGGCGCCTTGGGCGGCGGTCAGATAGCGTTCACGGCAAGCGCTCTCGGCCGGCGCCTCCTCGGCCAAGGCCAGCTTCTTCATCTTGTAAAGCAGCGCTTTATAGTCAATCCGGAGCAGTTGGGCGGCGCGCTTGCGGTTCCAGCGAGTGGCGTTGAGCGCGTCGAGGATCGCCTGGCGCTCCGCCTCGAGCTTGGCCTGATTGACCGCCTCCAGCACGGAATCGCGCCGAGCGCCGGCTTGCGCGGGCGCCACGATGGGACCGGCGGAGGAAGGCGCGCTCGCCAGATTGCGCCGGCCGAGCTCGCGAGCCAGCCCCTCGGCATCCTGGAGCACCAAATACCGCCGCATGACGTTCTCCAGCTCGCGCACGTTTCCCGGCCAGTCGTAAGCCAGCAGGGCTCGTTTCAAAACGGGCGGCAGCGCGGGCGGGCGCGATGCCGGGGGCGTATGTTTGGCCAGCAGGAACTCAGCCAGGGGGATGATTTCCTCCCGCCGCTCGCGCAAAGGCGGCACACGCAGGCAGATCACGTTGAGCCGGTAGTAGAGGTCGGCGCGAAAGCGTCCCTCGCGGACGGCGGCCTCCAGGTCGCAATGGGTGGCGGCCATCACCCGCACGTCCACGCGCACGGGTTCGCGGCCGCCCAGCCGCTCGAACTCCTGGTCTTGCAACACATGCAGGAGCTTGGCCTGGAGCTTGAGGTCCATGTCGCCGATTTCGTCCAGCATGATGGTGCCGCCGTCGGCCATTTCGAACTTGCCCGGCTTGTTGCGGAACGCCCCCGTGAAGGCGCCCCGCTCATAACCGAACAGCTCGCTCTCGACCAGTTCCGACGGCAGGGCGGCGCAGTTCACCTTGAGGAAAGGCTTGCGCGCCCGCGGGGAGCGCGCGTGCAGCTTGCGGGCGAGCATCTCCTTGCCCACGCCGGTTTCGCCCTGCAACAGCACGGGCACGTCGGAGGCCGCCACGCGGTCCAGCATCGCTTCCGAGTGAGGCGTGGCCGTACCCGGGAACGCGGCCGGCTCGGGTTCTCCGGCCGCGCAAGCGCCTTGCTCCTCGCCCAGGGCGGCTTGCAGGGCCTTGCGGATAGCCTGGTCCAGATCTTCGTGGCTGACGGGTTTGGCCAGAAAATCCGACGCCCCGCNCTTCATGGCTTCGACCACCTTCAGAGGCGAAGACAGACCGGACAACATGATCACGGGCAGATTGGGCCGGCTTACCCGGATCTCGCGCAGCACTTCGAGGCCTTCCTTGCGGGGCATCAGGATATCGAGCAGCACCACCGAGATGCGCTGGCCGCCGCCGTTGTCCAGCCGGGCCAGCGCCTCCTCGCCGTCCTCGGCCGTCTCCACCTGGTAACCCTGGCAGCGCAGCGCCATCTCCAGATAGTTGCGGACCTCGGGATCATCCTCCACCACCAGGACCGTGCGCTTGGGCATCACCCTGCCATCCTCCTTACTCCGTCGGGCTGCCGGCCGCCGGCCACCACACTCAAGCCGAGCTGCGCTGCGGGACGCGAGCCCTGGGGCTGCCGGTAGGGAAGAACAAAGGCGAACGTGAAACCCTTCTGCGAGGAGTAAGCAAAGATATCGCCTTGGTGCGCGCGCAGAATCATCTTGCAGATCGCCAGACCGAGGCCGCCGCCGGAACGGTCCCGGCTCCCGGCGTAGGAAGTGTATTCCTCGAAGATCGTGGCCAGGTAAGGNTCCGGCACGCCGGGNCCGGTGTCGGAGACCTCGATGCGGTAGGCGTTAGGCGTCCGCACCACAGCCAGACGGCGCTCGGGCTGAGCGGCGCTGTCCCGTACGCGGCCGTTGCGGCGTTCCCAGAAGAAGGGAAAACCCCGAACCTCGATCGCCCCGTTCTTGGGGGTGAACTTGCAGGCGTTGTCCAGCAAGTTCATCAGCACCTGCTCGATCTGCGAGCGATCGAAGGCCAGGGGCGCGGCCGGCGCCTCGAGGGAAACCGTGAGGTTCAGGTTCTTCTCGGCGGCCAGAGGCATAATCTCGTGCAAAGCCTGGTCAACACAGGTCTCGATATCGGCCTCTTCCAGCTCCGGGCGGCGTTCCACCAGGCGGCCCGCGCTGAGCTCGAGCATGGCCGTGGCGATGCGCGTCAGCCGCTTGATGCTGTGCTGCATCCGTTCGAGCACTTCCTTCTGCCGGCTGCTCAGCCCGCCGAGCTGCTGGCTGAGCAGCAACCCGCAGTAACCGTTCAAAGCGGTCAGAGGCGCGCGGAAATCGTGCACCGCCCGGGCCAGAAAGTTAGTTCTCTGCTGATCGTACTCCTGGAGCCGGACGTTAGCCTCCAGCAGGCATTCCAGAATGTTATCCCGGTCGTTGCGCAGAAAGGCTACGCGCTCGGCCCCGTCGGGGCAGCGGAGGCACTGCTCCAGGTACGATTGCAAGGCGGCCCGATGGACCGGCTTGAGCAGAACGTAAAAGGCCTGGGCGGGCAGCAAGTCACGCAAAGCCGTCAAGTCGCCCCGGTGAATCAAGAAGATATGGCGCGCCGAGGCGCAGCCGGCCAGCCAGTCGGGAAAGCGACCGGCGGGCGGGAAATCCCATATGTAGACGTCGCCGTCCCGGGGGGCCGATTCGGCGGCGGGCGCGGCGGCCAGCTCGCACGGTTCCCCTCCCAGCGCCGCCAGCAGTTCGCGACAGCACTCGGTTAACCGGTGATCTTCGGAAAGCAGGCAGATCTTCATCGCTCGAGGCCGCTGGTCCGGGTTTCCTCCTGCTCGGGACCCAACCAACCTTTGTCGCTTTCCAGGAACTCCACGCCCACCCTGAACTTCCCGTTCACCGGCCGGATCCAACGGACCACCGAACGGACCACGGCGGCGCCCAGGGGCGGCTGCATCCAGACCCGGAAACCTTGCTGCTGTCCTTCCCGCAACCGACGCCCGGTCTCCAGACACATGCCGCCCGCCGAGATATTCACCAACTCGATGTCCTCCTCCCTGGCTGATTCGTTGAGCCAGGCGGTTTTGCAACCCAACTCCTGCGCCGGATATCTGCGATACCGGCGCCGCTCCGGGGAATACGCGCGGGACTCCTCGGCGGCACGCAATAGGCCCTCACTTTCCCGGCACGAACTTTGCCCAACAACACGGCTGCGTCCCCCAAGATACTAAATTTAGTTAACCAACAACAGGGGTGATTTGCCCCTCTTACTAGGGGGGATTACCACCGCCTGCTCGCCCCATCGCGGGGGTATTTGCCACCCGGTCTCGGTTAATGTTGCCCGCCGGAGGACACAACACCCGCCGTCAAAGCGATGCCGTCCGAGCCGGCATCGGCCGCGCCGAGAGCGACTGGACCCGGCAAGCCGCAAGCCGCCATGGCGGCGCTCAGCCGATCATGCACCCCCAGCTTGCTGTACAGACTCCGCAAATGCCAGCGCACCGTTTCCAGGGTGATGAACAAGCGCCCGGCGATTTCCTGGTTCTTGTAACCTGCCGCAACCAAGCCGAGAATCTCGGCCTCCCGGTGAGTCAAGCCGCAGTTGATCGCGGTGATGAAGCGCAACACCAACTGGGTGAGAACCGCGCGGCTGACCCAGAGTTCGCCGCGCGAGACCGCCAGCACAGCGCGCCGCACCAGGCGCACCGGAGCCGAAGGCGCTACAATGCCCCACCATCCCATGCGCAGGGCTCTTTCCAGGGCTTCGGCGCCCGGCGCCTCCTCCGCAGCCAGCATACGAACGCCCAGGCCAAGCCTCAGAGGGCCGACGCCGTTGGTCGAACCGCAGGCCGCCACCAGGTGCTCGGCGTTCGCGATCACCACACAGGGAGAACNACGCTGGATCAACGAACTGAATTCCGCCGNCTGTGCAGCGGAGCGCACGGCCGCCNCCTTGGGGTAGGCGGCCAGGGCGCGTTCCAGGCCGGCCCACCGCTTCGCGCAGCTTCCCCCGAGAACCACCGTGAAGTCGCTGCTCTGAAACGATGCGATCTGCGTGACCATTCTCCGTGTCTCGTAGCGCTGTGCGAGGGAACCCATCGCTGCCTCCTGAACCGCCGAGGCAACCGGGGTCGTCCCGGAGCCCCCTCTGTTGCTTCCGGATGAATTAAGTGTAATACATGTTTGATGGGCCGTCAATGAGTTTCCGCTCCGTCCGCCTGGCGGCGGCCGGTCATGCGCCTGTCGAGCGGGTGTCCCACGGGCCGGTCCGCCGTTGTATCTGCTTGATCACATTGGCCAGGAACGTGCTCTGGAGGCGTGGGGCAACGCCCGACGCCCGTGATGCAACAGCTCGAGCAATACGGAAGATTTTTTGGAACCCCTAGTACCCTTGGTACCGGCGCCGCGGCCGCCAGCAGCGCACCATTCCGTTGCAAAGGCACGCCCTTCACCCAGTCCGTAGAGACGCCGGCGGTGGCGAGGGCGTCCTTGCGGCGCCGCCCCGGCACGCGGGGCGCATGGGGTTGCCCGCGATGCCATTGTTTGGCACAAAATCCCGAGGTTTGACATGGAACCTTTGCGCGAGCAGCGCACCCGGCGCCGCATGAGTTTGCGCTGGCCGCTCCGCCTCACTCGAGACGGCCAGGAGCGTTTCGTGCCGGCGGTGACCGAGAACTTGAGCAGTAAAGGCTTCTACTGCCTGACGGCGGAGCCTTTCGCCTTGGGAGAAGCATTGACCTGCCGGATCGAGTTCCCCCTCAACCATACCGCCCGGCCGCGCCGGATCGTGCTGTTGTGCCGGGCCGAAGTGCTTCGGGTCGAGCCCGGCTCGGCCGCGGGGACCTTCGGCGTGGCTTGCCGTATCCGGGATTACTCGCTGGAGGTGAACGAGGGGACCTGAAACACCGCCGGGCGGCGATTGGCCCGCCGCTTGCCTTCAAAGCAACAAGGAACTCTCATGCAAGCGACACGACAGGTTTCCACGGGATTGCTGTTGGCGCTGGCGGTGGCTTTCGGACTGTCTGCGGCCGCTTGCCGCCGCACGCCCGAGGCCCGGCTGGCGCGATTCATGGCCAGCGGGCAACGCCACTTCGAGCAAAAGGACTTCGCCCGCGCCATCCTGGACTATCAGAACGCCGTGCGCCTGGCCCCTTCGGATCCCGAGCCGTACTACCGTTTGGCCCTGGCTCATCTGGAGACGGGGAATTTCCGCACGGGCGTCGCCCTGCTGCGCAAGGTAACGGAGCTGAATCCCAAACACGTCGGCGCCCAGGTCAAGCTCGCTGAGTTGATGGCAACCAGCCGCCGGCAAGACATTCTGGAGGAAGCCGCCGAGCGAGCGCGCACGGCGGCTGCGTTGGCCCCGGGGGATCCGGCGGCCCTCAACGCCCTGGCTGTGACCGAGCTGCGCCTGAACCGACCGGAACAGGCCCGGGCCCATCTCGAGCAGGTGCTCGAGAAGGCCCCCG
>JGI24187J35170_1000037_pt1 | contig 57395 bp, 58 predicted proteins | sample YNPBryBLVA2012_FD_35170 | JGI IMG/M metagenome (IMG submission 35170)
CAGGCCNACTATCGCTTCATCGCTGGTCAAGATGTTCACCTCAAGGATGTTTTATCAGCTTGAGGCGGGCTCTGCCCCCATTAATGATCTAGATCCAAAAACAGTGGTTTGCACCTGCCATGCCCATTTGCCGACTAAGATGTTTTATTACTTGGAAGATATTTAGAGCTTCCTCGACGGGTTAATGCGGGCTGGCACATATGGAACATAGGCGACAATGAGAGGGTAGAAAACGTTAGGCTAACCTTTTAGTCCCTATGCTTTTCGTGTTAGGTGTTCGCGTCTTATGCTTTCACGCACTCTTTGATTACATAGTCTCGAATCGGTTTTGCCCTGTAGCAACCACTTTATTTTTGCAACGTTAGGTGTAGACCTGACTAGGATCGCGGGCCTTCCAACGCACGATTCCCCTGCGAACTAGACAGGAAACCTCCTTCTGAATATCAATAAAAACAAAGACGGGCAAATTAAGATCAAGATTAACGTTGTGACATCTGCGATTGCCCGATATCGGTTAAAAAGAAGGCTGAAGGTCTTTTTCTTGATGTTCATTCGGATCTCATTAGCAATCTGCCGTGCCTCTTGCGTGTTAAAGTAAATGAGTTTGCCGAAATGCGCTTTTTGAATTCGATAAACCATGACCTCTGCTCTTTTCGCCAAAACATCAAGGCCTTTACTTTGTAAAAATTCTAGAAAACTGACATGCGCATGCAACTGATCAAGTTTCTTGATGCTATAGCTGCTGTTGCATATTGAGCCGGCCCTTTTGTAATAGTAATAGAGTTTTTCGGTTGTGACGGCCACTCTGTTGGCTTTGTAAAACAGCCTGTGAATCACCCAGGCGTCTTCATAGTACCGACCTACAGGAAACTGTATGTCGTCAAACAATTGAAAACAAAACAACTTGTTCGATATAGAAAATGGATACTTGCCCTGCTCGGTTTCCATAAGCCATGAAAGCGACTCGAGGTTTGACAAACAGTAAGTTCGCGACCGACCCGCACTAGGCTTTCTCAGACCATGTTCGCTGACTTTGTTGGAAAAGCAAGCAGCGACGTCCGAGTCGTAATCTTGAACTAGATCCATGAGGCGTTCGATGAACGCCTCATCCACATAGTCGTCCGAGTCCACAAACGAAAGATAAGCGCCTGTGGCGGCCTCAATACCCTTGTTTCTTGCGTCCTACGGGCCGCCGTTTTCTTTGTGGATAACCTTGATCCGGCTGTCTTTTCCGGCGTACCGGTCGCATATGCGGGAGGATCCATCCGTCGAGCCGTCGTCGACCAAAATGATCTCAAGTTTTTGATGGGTCTGGTTGGTGAGGCTGTCCAGGCAAAACGGCAGGAACGGCGCGACGTTGTACACCGGCACGATCACAGACACTAAAGGCTGGTTTCCCATTTTATGGTTCGGCCCATCCCTGGCGAAAGGACAATCTTACACCGCTTCAGCAAGAGCATTCCTTTCCATTTTTGACTCATGGTTTAAGCCATCCCATACTATCAATGGTTGTTGGCTGGCCATAAGGCCGATGATGTTCTTTTATTATACTTTGTGCTGATTTGCTTGGCCATAGACCGAGGATCCTATGCCGGGCCGATCAGATAACAGGATCTGCTGACCCATCAGACCGATTGGCTTTAAGAGCGGCGTTTTAAGTGTCTCGCACACTTTCAAAGTACCGGATAGCACATCCTATTCCACGTTTTTGTGGCTAATTTTGAATCTATTTCGCCTTCTCTTGCGCGGGTAACGCTTATAAGCTACTATAAGTTATCTCTACACTAAAGGGGTGCCACATGTCTCGTCTTCGACTATTATTGAATGCTATCGCAGGCCAACTTGACGACTTAACGAATCAGATGTGCTTAGAGGCGTCGAAGGCCCTTGAGCAACGGAACTTTGCTTTGCTTGAAAGCCTGTCGGCCGATTTAAGGATTGCTGACGAAGTGCTTCGTTTGATTAGGCCGCTGGGCCAAGGCGTCTCGGCACCGGCGGAGTCTCAGGCGGATGAGCTCTTGGCGATCCACCAAGATGCGCCAAGTCTTGAGGAATCGCCTCAAGCCGAGGATTTCCCAGCCGCTGTTTTGGAGCCGGAGCCATCCGAACCGGAACCTGCGCCACTTATGGCTGAAGAGGCGCAAACCAATCAGGCCGAGCCAGCACAGGTGGAGGCGCAACCCACTGAACCGTCCCGAACTGAAACCGACAAAAAACCCGAGGCCGAGGGGCCAGCGCGTCGGACGGCTCCGCGGCCCGAGGCCCAGCCGAAGCCCAAGCACCTGGTCGCCCCTCAAGGCAAGGAGTTGGAGGCAATTCGCCATCGCTTTTTTGAAGATTCGAGAACGCTTCAAGAATCGGAAACGACCGACAAAACCAACCGTTGCCTGATCAAATCGACCATCTGCCTTGGCTGGTTTTTGTATCACGTTGAGGGCGACAAGCCGGTCAAGGAAAGCATCCAGGAGGAAGTCTTGCGGCTCGTCAGCTTTTGGAAAACGCATGGCGACGGGTATTTGATCTGCAACGACAAGAAGCTTATTACATCGCCCGAGGCCTGGCACGCGTTCAGCCGATCTTTCCGCTTCATGCATTACGCTTGGATTGCCGTCGGCATGCTGTCTGAAAACGGCATCAAAGACAAACGGGCTCTTCTCGAAAGGATCGCCTACTGTGAAACCTCTCTATTCCGCTTGATTTATGACTACGGCCTAAACGTTTTTGACAAGGACCAGCACGACCTTCACAGGTACCTTGAAAACAGCGGATACGCGCCGTTCCCGTGTTGGAAGGCGCATGTCGAAGGCGGCCCCAAAACGGAAACGGTGTTCGAGCACGCGGCCACTCTAGAAAGGGAAATCGTCGAAGCCGAAAACCAGCGAGTCAAAAAGGAGGCACGGAACAAGTTGCTTGCCGATTTGGTCCACCACATTGATAAACCCAAAAGCTTGGCCTCCTTCGACGAAGGCCTGCGGGAGCTGGTCGTTCGCTGCCTTGACGGTGGAATCCCCCCAAGCAACACGGAATTGCGACGAATCCTAGCTCCGTACCAAGCCGAGTTGTCTGCAATCAACCACAGCCAAGCGCCCAAGCTCCTCGACTACTTGAAAAAGGACGCTGACAAAACGCTCGCCAAAAAGCTGCAAATTGTGGAAGTCGACGTTCCGGAAGACCCTGAGCATGAACAACGGCTAGCCGAGGTCAAGAAGTTGCTCAAGGACAAATCGATGCTGATTGTGGGTGGCAACAAAGGGCAGGCGAAGCGCGTCGAGGAAATGAAAAAGAAGCTCGGCTTGAAGTCTCTCGAATGGCCTTCGACAGAGGAGCACACTAAAAACACCTCCCTCGAGGACGATGTCAAACGGGCGGACTTCGTTTGCCTGGCCGTCCGGTGGGCCCGGCACAGCCGCAAGGATCTTATCGAGTACGCCAAACAGCAGGGCAAGAAAACGGCAATCCTGCCCCATGGAACCGGCTTCAACAAAGTGGTCTACGACTTGTACGGGCAGTGGTGCAATGGCAACGGCCACATGAACTCTTCGGACCAAGAATAAGCCGATGCGGCCTGGCGCAGGCAGACTATGCCTCCGCCAGGTGCCTTTGCCATAATCAGGTCTTGAATGAAATTCAAACACCTTCTCTTTGGATTGAGCGCAGCCAGCGCGGCGACGCTCGTTTATGGTGCGTTGTACGAGGCCAACAAACTGAAGGTTGAACGGCTGAACCTCAGGCTGCGGCGCTGGCCCGAGCGACTGGCCGGCTTCAAAATCGCCCTAATGGGAGACTTCCATCTGCGCGACCGCTTCACCGTTGACATGGGATGCAAGGCGGTCGCCGCGGCTCTGAACAGCGAGCCGGACATGGTGGCCATGCTGGGAGACTACGTCGGCTACTGGCAAGAATCCAGCGAAGAGATGATCATGGAGGTGTTCCACCCGCTTCTTCTCATGAACGGCAATGCAGTCGCCGTTCCTGGAAACCACGACCGCTGGAACGCGCCTGTAGGCGCTCTCGACCGTCTTTTCGAAGGTCTGAACATCCGCCTTCTCCGGAACGAAATTTGGAGGCACCAAGGCGTCGCGTGGGTCGGCATCGATTCGGCCAACGCCATGCGCGCCAACCCGATCAAGGCCCTGCGCGACTTGAGAGAGGACGACGTGCCGATCATTCTTTGGCACGAGCCGGACTGCGTCGACATGCTTCCGGACATGGGAGCGGTAATGTGCTCCGGCCACAGCCACGGAGGGCAATTTACCTTTCCTTGGGGCTGGACCCCCATGCACACACGGAACGGATCGAAGTACGTCCGTGGATTCTATCCAAACGCCCCGACGCCGCTCTACGTGAACCGAGGGCTCGGCACCACAGGCCCCCCTTCGCGCCTGAACTGTTCGCCCGAGGTGACGGTGCTGACGCTGGATCCCGCCTAGCCTTCCCGCAACAGGCAACGAACCGCATGGGCGGCGAATCGACGCACGACAAACAGGTGGAACGGCATCACGCAGGCCATGTAAAATCTGCCGAAGCGGTTCCGGTATCGAACCGCCGTGACGACGAGCAGCCGGCAACCGCCAGTGTCGATGACCAGCTCTGAATCCAGGTGAACGTCCTCGGCGCGCAAGACCACTCGGGACGGGCTGGCCTCAAGGACCCTGAAAAAGGCCAATCGCCCGCCTTGGGAAGCCTCATCGGGCAAGCGCACATGCGCCGAGCTGCCGGCGCGAAGGCCCAACGGCTTTACCAGAAAGTTCCTTATAACCAGCAGGGTTCGAAACCAAGCCGGCCGCCAGCCCACGAAAATCGGTGTCAGCCGCCTGGCGTCAAGGGATGCCGCAGGCTCGTAATAGCACTCACACGCGTCGGCATGGTCGGCTCGAACGATGCCCAAAGCCAGCAACCGGTCGTTCGTCAACGGCACCCGGACGACCTTGATCCTCATGGCGGGGCGCTACACGGTGTGGATTGGGAACTTCGCGCAAAGATCCGTCACCTCGTGCGAAACCTTTTCGAGTTCCGCTTCGTTGTCCGTGGCGCGAAGCGCCCCCGCGATCAAAGAAGCGATCGTTTTCATTTCCGGCTCCTTCATGCCGCGCGTCGTAACCGCCGGGGTGCCCAGGCGGATTCCACTCGTCACGAACGGCTTTTCGGGGTCGAAAGGAATCGCGTTCTTATTGCACGTGATGTGCACGCGGTCCAGAGTTGTCTGCGCGACTTTCCCCGTGATGCCGAACGGCCTCAAGTCGACGAGCATGAGGTGCGAATCGGTGCCCCCGCTGACGATTCGGAACCCTTGCTCGGCCATGGCTGCCGCCAATGCCTTGGCGTTCTTCTTGATTTGCGCTTGGTACTCCTTGAAGGACGGCTGCATCGCTTCATGGAAACATACGGCCTTGCCGGCGATCACGTGCATCAGCGGGCCGCCCTGAACCCCGGGGAACACCGACTTGTCGATCTCCTTGGCGAAAGCCTCGTCGCAAAGGATCATGCCGCCGCGCGGACCGCGGATGCTCTTGTGAGTGGTGGTGGTCACAATCTGCGCGTGGCCAATCGGCGATGGGTACTCCCCCGCGGCGATCAGACCGCTGTAGTGCGACATGTCGGTCATGTGGATCGCCCCCACCTCGTCGGCAATCTTGCGAATTTGAGCGAAATCGAACTCCCGCGAGTAGGCGGTTGCGCCGCTCACGATGATTTTCGGCTTGTGTTCGAGGGCAATCTTTCGGAAGGCGTCGTAGTCGATTTGTTCGGTCTTTTCGTCCACCCCATAAGGGACAATGTTGTACATCATCCCGCTGAAGTTGACGTGGCTCCCATGGGTCAGGTGCCCGCCGTGCGCCAGGTTCATGGCCATCAAGGTGTCGCCCGGCTTCAAAAAAGCGAAGTACACGGCCATGTTCGCTTGGGCGCCGCTGTGCGGCTGAACATTGACATGCTGCGCTCCAAAGAGCTGTTTGGCGCGCTCAATGGCGACGGCCTCGATTTCATCGACGACCTCGCATCCGCCGTAGTAGCGCTTGCCTGGATAGCCCTCGGCGTATTTGTCGGTGCAAACGCTCTGCATCGCCTGTCGGACGGCCGTGCTGGCGATGTTCTCGCTGGCAATCAGTTCGATGTTGCGCTCCTGCCGGGCCTCTTCTTTGGCGATCAATTCGGCGATCAACGGGTCGACTTGGCTGAGAGGAGCGCGATGGCGAAGCACGGTGGTGTCAACAGTGGCCATAGCCGATTATAGACCTTTTGCGATCAAGAGTAGGCTGATGCCGGTTCGCAGCCGTCCAATGAGGAGCCTCCAGCGTCTTGAATGCGACTTCGGCAACGCTTGGGTGTAAACTGTTGCCGTACCCCTCGAAACGCTGGGCACTCGCATCGAAGCCATGCGCGCGACCATCAAAGACATTGCCAAACGCCTGAACATTTCGGTGAGCACGGTCAGCTACGCCTTAAACGGCGGTCCGCGCCCCGTCCATGAGGATATCCGGCAACGGGTGCTTGAAGCCGCCAAGGAAATGGACTACCGACCGAACCGGCTGGCCAAATCGCTGGTGATGCGTCGGAGCACGATCATCGGCGTCATCCCCGCGGGCCGATTCGTCAACACGATGATGAGCCCGTATGTCCAGCTTTGCATGAATGGCATTGTCAACAAGGCGGAGGAGCTTGGCTACGACGTTTTGCTGTACACCCGTTACGATCAATCGCAGGTCGACGAGATGGCGAACACGTTGCTCGATGGCCGGTCCGACGGCTTCATCTGCCTTTCGCCACCTATCGGCTCCCAGCTCGTGCGTCTGCTCGCCGATAAAAAGCTCCCTTTTGTAGTCACGTCAACGGTCTATCACCCCAAGGCGATCTGCTTCAATTGCGACAACGAGCAGGGCGTCCATCTTGCCCTAGCCCACCTCGTAAGCCTAGGCCACCGCAAAATCGGGCATATCAGCGGCAGCCCTTGGCTGGAGGACGCTCAGATCCGAGAATCCGCTTATCGAAAAGAAATGGAACGGCTGGGCCTGCCCGTCGACCCAAGCTGGGTACAGTGCGGCGAGTACCAATACGAGCATGGAGCGTCGGCGTTCCGCCGAATCATGAGCGGGCCAAACCCGCCGACGGCCGTTTTCTGCGCGAACGACGAAATTGGCGTCGGAGCCATCGCGGCGGCGTGGTCGATGGGCCTGCGCGTGCCACAGGACGTTAGCATCGTCGGCTTCGACGACATTCCTCTCGCACAGTACAGCCAGCCCAGCCTGACGACCGTTCGGCAACCTATCGAACTCATTGGGGAATCAGCCCTTTCGGCGTTGGTGAGCCTTATCGAAAAAAAAGACACCCCGCAAACGACGACCTTTCCAACGGACTTGGTTGTTCGCCGTTCGACGGGTATGGCCAAAAGTTAAGATCGTTCCCGCCCCTTTCCTTCATCGGCGGCATCGTTCTAAAATGGTCGCATGATCGGAAAATCCACCCTTGGCCAACTTCCGTACCTTCGAAACTACACAAGCCGCCGCGCCTCCAGCTACGACACGTCCGGTTGCAACAACGACTGGTGGGAAATCGAAGCCGGGGAGACTAAAACGCTTTTGAGCACGTCCAACCCTGGCTGCGTCAAACACATATGGATGACCTTTGGCGCGGATCCGGTTTACGCCCGAAAGCTCGTCTTGCGTATGTTCTGGGACGGCGAAGACAACCCGAGCGTTGAAGTGCCGCTGGGCGATTTCTTCGGCATCGGGCACGGCATCCTCAAGAACTTCGTATCGCTTCCCTTGCAGATGAGCCCCCAAGACGGTCGCGGAATGAATTGCTGGTGGCCCATGCCCTTCAACAAGGCCCGCATCGAAGTGGAAAACCAGGGGGAAGCCAATTGCAGCCTCTACTTCTACATTGACTATGAGGAGTATAAGCAGGAGCATCCGGAAGGTGTCGCCCGCTTCCATGCCCAATGGCGCCGCGAAGCCGAGACGGAAGGCTGGTTGAAAGAAAAACTGAACAACGAAAACGTTCATCGCATCTGGAATGAGAGGCCGAACCTGAGCGACAAGGACAACTATCTCATCTTGGAGGCGGAAGGGGACGGCATTTACGTCGGCTGCAACCTCAACATCGATTGCTACCATCGACAAGGCAACGACTGGTACGGCGAAGGCGACGACATGATCGTCATCGACGGTGAGCCGTGGCCCCCTCGAATGCACGGCACCGGCACAGAAGACTACTTCAACACTGCCTTCTGCCCTACGACCGAATACTGCGCCCCCTATCACGGGGTGATTCTGAATTCCGGTACGAAAGAGTGGCCCTGGAAAAGCAAGAACTCGGTGTACCGCTATCACATCGAGGACCCAATTCGCTTCCGCAAGTCCATCCGCGTATCTATCGAACACGGGTCTTCGAACAAGCTGACCAATGACTATTCATCGACGGCCTATTGGTACCAAACCGAGCCCCACAAGCCGTTCCCGCCTCTATTATCAGTGGAAATGCGGCTGCCAAGGCCGAATGAACCTCAGTTCCCCTGAACAGGCGCATATACGTAGAAGCCGGACAACCTTGAACCATGACGTCTTGTAGACGGACTGAAGGTTGCCCGGCAGTCCTAGTCGGCTCCGATGTCAAGCATCTAAAATCTGGCATGGACGCGAAGTCGTTTATTATCTACCGCACGAATAGATGCATCGAAGCACTGTTTACGACAGTGCGGGCCATGCCGGCCGACAAACTCGATTGGAAGCCTATGGGAAAGGGACGAAGCGCGCTCGACCAGGTTCGCGAATGCGCCCAAGCACCGACGTGGGTCTCCACTCTGCTCGAAAAGCGCGAGTTTGTGTTGGATCAAGAAGGCTATCAAGAGATGGTGGAAGAGCGGAGCGGGTGGGATCTCGAAACCTGCGAAAAACTATGCCGAGAAAACACAAGCGCCCTAGTGAAAGCCATCGAGAGCTTCCCTGAGGAGGACATGATGAAAACCATCACTGTTCCCTTGGGCAATCACCTCGAATGGAGTTTTTTCGACATCATAAATCTGCACTACTGGAACACCGTTTACCACGTCGGCCAAATCAACTATATTCAGACGCTCTACGGTGATAAGGAAATGCACTAGCCTCTAGGCAACACTTTCAAGCTGGCCGGAAGTTTCCCCAGGCAAGGCAATATAATAAGCGGTTCCAGCCCCCGCGATACTTCGGCAGCCTATCTGTCCGTTGAGGTAGCGCTCGACATATAGGCGAGCCAAGTAAGGTTCGAGCGATCGAAACGTGGTTTCTTCGGATCCCCATCTTGAGAAGAGCTGGTACTTGCTCGCAGGGGTCAGATGCTCATGCGAGTGAATCAATAACCAATAGCGCTTTCTATAAAGGGTCGCCCGAAGGCCGATCTCTCTTTCAGATTCGGAGCCGTTTTTTGCGGCGCCGATCAAGAATTGGATCGCGTAGATTAAAAGCGCCGAATCCGAATACAGAATGGAGTCCTCCGGACAAGCACAGTCAACCACAAGCTTGACAGCCAGCTCTGAAGCGCAAGTCGCTTCAATCCTCTGGAGCAAGTCTCGCAACCGAATCTCGCCAAACACCGCCTTGACCGCTCCAGATTCGGCATCGACCAGTCGCGTATACTGCTGGATACGGGCCAACGCCCCTTCGGATGAATCGGCGATCGTAAGAGCCAAGTCGCGATGTTTATTGGCCTCAAGATTTTCAGCCAAGAACTCCGACAGCCCGTGGATACCGCTGATCTGGTCGATCAGGTAGTGGAGCAGGTGCGTGTCGATGAAGCGCCTGGCCTTCTCGGCAGAGATGTTTCGGAAGACAACGCAGGCGTGCGGTTTGTCGCCGATTGCCAACGGCGTCACCAGCACCCGGTAATTCGCGCCGGACACCGCCGCTCCTTCGTTCAGCACCAGAGCCGCCTCGGTTTCGACGGCCTGGCCTAAAATGAAACACCGGATTATCGCCAGGTTCACGCCACAAAAGGCGCAACCGGCTCCCTTTCCGCAGCCTGCTGGCGACTTCAAGAATCTCGAACATCTGGCGACATCTCCGATTCGCCTTCCGATGACAGCCCCCTCCGGCAGATTTCCAAGCTCGCGCAAGAACGCTTTGTTGGGATAGACAATCAACCCATGCCTGTCGACGATGGCAGACATGTCAAGGTTCGCGTTTATCGCATCTAGGATGCTTATATTTGGTAAGGTTCCAATCATCGGCGCCACCGATTCTAGCTTCTACTGTGGCAGATGCCTATCCTATGTTCGGCTGTTCATCGCGGAATTACCATACTTTATAACTTGAGTACACAAATTTCCACGTTATTTTCAAAGTCCTCATTCGGTGGAAGACACGAATCTTGAGTCATACTTGAGAGCCATGCAATCTGATATTCCAGCGAGTTTGCATCGATGAGCGCGTTTGTCCGCGATTTCTTGTTCTTGTTCTGGAACGTCGTTCTGCCTATCCTGGGCATCGCCGCCTGCGGCTTTGTGATCATGCGGCGCCACGCCCTCGACCTCAACACCTTGGCAAAGATTCAAGTGAATCTGCTCATGCCGTGCTTCATGGTTTCCCGCGTTGCGGCGAGCGACTTGAACTGGTCACAGATCAACGCAATCGTTTGGGCAATGGTTCTGGCCGAGGCGATGCTTGGCATTCCCCTCTTTCTATTCCTAAAGGCTAGGGGCACGCCGCCCGCTAGTCTGTCGGTTATCCTGATCTCTGCGGTGGTCTTCAACTAAGGAAACTATGGTATTCCGCTCGCGGAACGGGCCTTTCCGGGACGAGGCGGGGCCGTCCAAGCGCTCATTCTGTTGGTAAGCAAGGTCACCATCTGGGGGCTTGGCTACTTGCTCCTGGCTTCCTCGAACGGCGGGATCCGCAAGGCGTTCGGCGAATTCTTGCGCACACCCTTGTTCGCCTCGCTGGTGCTGGCCCTGATTCTGAAATCAACCGATTGGAAGCTTGCCGAACCGGTGCAGTACGGTTTGGACACCATCGCCGGCGGGCTTGTCCCGGTGGCTCTGTTTACCCTGGGAGCACAGTTGGCTACAAGAGTGCACTGGCCCCGGTGGCGCAAGGTCGGCCCCGTACTCGTCATGAAGCTCGTTCTATTCCCGGCAGTCATGGCTCTGGCAGTTCATTGGTTGGATCTGTGGCCGTGGCCCGGAGCGATGCTCATTCTGGCCGCCTCTGCGCCGAGCGCGGTGAATACCTTCATCTTGGCGATCGAACTCAGAGCCGACCACGAGTTGGCAGCCAAGTGCGTTTTTTGGACGACGGTGCTGTCCATGTTTACCGTCACATTGACCCTGACCCTCGTTGTTGCCTGCGGCGGAAGCCCTGCTAAAGCTTTCTAGCGACGATGCGGGCCAGATGGCGGTCGCTCGACCAGCCCTCGCTCCAATGCGCTATTGTGAGGCTTGGATGGCGCTCAAGCGCTTCCCTGGATACCACCCTCTTCTCTTGCGGGGAGTTATGCTCTCTGCGATGGGTCTCGGTAAAGGTCTCGCAGACGAACAGCCCCCCGGGACGCAAAGCAGACGCGGCTATCTCCGTCGCCCGCGGATCGAAGAAGAGGTTGCATACGACGAGGTCGGCGGATTCAGCCGGGGCATCGAACAGGGCGATGTCGCAAGCCTGCCATCTGACCTTGCCGACAGAAGCCGGAGCATATCTTCTGAGCAAATCTTTCCCCTTATCAAGGGCATCTGGGAGAATATCTACCGCGGTCACCTGCCATCCTTGGTCGGCCAGAGCCACGGCGTCGCGCCCGGAACCACAACCCAAGTCGATGGCGTCGCCGGGCCTCACCTCCCGGACAACCGACATCAGAAACGAGTTGGGCTCCCAAAGCCGGTAGCGCGGCATCGTCGCCACAGATCGCCACATCACTCCGTCAAGGGCCTTTTCATCCCCTCCAGAATGCCGTTGCGGGCTTTGAAATCCGTATTCATATTCGAACGGGACGATGGCGCATCGGTGTCCCCGCTCCTCAAGAAGCATCACCGTGTCGCCGGCCAGCACGCCCAAGTCGCAAACCTTAACGACATTGCCCTTGGCGGGCAGTTCATGCATCCTCTTCGGCAATTCGGCCAACGGAATGTTTGCCCCTCGCGAGATCGGGCAGGCTTCGGCTTCTGCACGCGGGCGGGGATCGAGCAGGTCGGTCCATTCGCAGAGGCTCATGAAAACGAGTATGATGGTTCTTGCCATGCTTTCGCATCTGTTCTTTATCCTTGTCGGTTCTCTCGCCTTGGCGTCAGTTTCTGTAGCAGAGAGAAGGTTACGACGGCTTGGCAACGGGGTAAACGTGTGCCTCTGGTTCCGGGGCAGAAACATTACGTCTCCCGAGCAAAGCCCGTCCTATATCGACGATGACGAAATGGCCCAGATGAGCGGCATGGGCATCAAGCACGCCAGACTGTGCGTCCACCCTCAATATATCTACGACCCGAACCGGCCGACAGATATCCTCGAGCCCAACATGAGCCTAATCGAAAAGGCCGTCGGCCGCTTCCTAGACAAGGACATCGCCGTGGTGTTCGACTTCCACAATGAGAACCAAAAGCAGCTCGAGTCTGACGAGGAATGGCGCGCTGGCTCGGCGTTTGCGCAAGTTTGACCCAGACCGACTTGTTCTCGAGACGATCAACGAGCCGGTTTTCAAGGGACATGAACGGGACTGGCACGAGTTTCAACCCAGCCTGATTGCATCGATGAGGGACGGCGCGCCAGAGCATACGATCATCGCTTCCGGGACAGACTGGAGCAACATTGGCGACCTCGTCAAGATGGAACCGCTGAAAGATGAGAACATCATCTACACTTTTCATTGGTACGACCCTCACATCTTCACCCATCAAGGGGCCACCTGGAGCGAGCCGTATTACCCGGTCTTGAGAGGGCTGCCCTATCCTTCCTCGCCAGGAAAAATCCAGCCGTTGGCCGACGAGCAGGAAAGCCCTCAAGCCAAAGAGGCTTTGCTTCAATACGGCGCAGAGCGATGGGACGGCCGCAAGCTCAGCGACCAGCTGCAACGGGCGGCCTTTTGGTCAAGCCAAAACCGCGCTCCGATCTATTGCGGCGAGTTCGGCTGCTACACGCTCGTCACCCCTGCTGAAGACCGCCTGCGCTGGTTCAAGGACATCACGAGCGGGCTTCGGGAGCACGGCATCGGCTGGGCGGTTTGGGGTTACGACGAGGTGTTTGGATTGAACCGGAGGAAGGGCCCGTCCGGGGTGTCTTACGATGAAGCCGTAACGAATGTGCTGTTTGGCACCGAAACGATCCTTTGACAAACCCGGGAAGACGTCAACTGTGATGTGCCGGGTGCTTTGGTTGGCCCGGCACCAATTCAACGTTACACGTGGCGGCTATCTGCGACTGGCACTGTAGATAGCCGAATAGACGGTCGGTGCGCCAGCGCCCATCCAGTAGTACACCCTTTGGCCCCCCGCCAGGCATAGCGGTCGGAGCCGGGTCCTGCGGGCCGCTGTACACGCTGTCAATGCGAAAGGCGCTGATGATCGGACCAGGTTGCAGCGAAAAAGTTGTCCCTTGGTTGGCACTTTTCGCCAGATAGATTCCGACCTTCGTCGTGTCGCCGGTTGCCCCTCGAACCGAAAAGTACACGTTGACAGTTCCCGAGTCATCGACGAGCGTGCCCGGCGTCGTCAGCGAATCGACGTAGGTTAAGTTGATCGCGTGGAATGCGGAAGGCTCGATGACAATGCGTTTGTTGTCAAAGGACAACCCGTCGGCCGACGTCGCAACCTTGATTCGATAGGTGTTGTCCGATGTCTGTTCGGCGTCGTAAAACATCAGGTACTGGCCGTTGGAAAGCCGAAGCACGTCCGGATGGCGCACGCCGCCGTCCTCATCGGCTTCGGTTTTTTGCAAGCGGGTGCCGTTTTCTTCTTCAAACGCCAAGCCGTCATCGGAGACCGCACTTTTGATCACTCCGGCCGAATTGTAGAAAAGGCGGACCTTGCCGTTAGGCAGAACGATCGCCGATGGCATGTTGGCATTCGTTAACCTAACGCCGGGATCGTCGGTCCAGGTCAAACCGTCGCTGGAAACCGCGCTGTAAATGCGCATCGTCGGATCGCTGTCGGTATGGTACTCATAGTGCATCCGCCATTGGCCGCCGACAATCTCGATCACGTCCGGGTTCCAGCGCATCGGGTCCGCTTGCCGGACGCCGTCGTCTTTGGCCCACCCGTAGGCAAACAGCTGAGGCGCGTCTTGATCGTTGTCGTCTTGAGCCGCTTTTTCTCCTCCGCCACAACCCAAGCATGCCAGAACGAGCGATAACAGGCAGAAATCCGCCATTCGAAGAGTATTGATATTCATGTTGGTTATCCTTGATGCCAGACTGGCCTTCTTAATTATTGTCATATCATAGCCTTTTGTTAGGGCCTGATTGCGTCCCGGGACTCGGCTTCTCGAAAGACTGAAACGCGGGAGCCCATGTGCCTGACTTTCAGGAGAGACAGCCGGCTCATGACCGTGGTGTTAAAGTGACTTCTACTGGCTTCCTCGTCCGCCAAACTGGCCAACGCACGCTATAGGAATTCAAGAACGGCCTGCTTGAGCTTGCCTGGACAAGGCCAACAGCCCTGTGCCGCCAAAGCGCCAGGTTTTCGCAAGATAGGTGAAGCTTTTGGCGGTCTCCCGGCGTCTAAGTCATTAAGAAGATGCTGGGCCATCGTTTTTGTTTGTCAAGCTATATGAACCGGCCGCCGGCTTGGCGGGGGACCGCTATACGCCGTCCTCCAACGGCCGCCAACGGGTCCGCCTGCGCAAGCATGCGGGCCCTTCTTGCTTTATGGCCCGGCGATCTTTGCCAATCCGAGAAAAAAGGGAGAAGTTAGGTGCAGCATTCCGAAGTTCTTGTTTTGAACAACAATTACGAACCCCTTAACGTGTGCAACGTGCGGCGCGCGATCAGCTTGCTCATGCTCGGCAAGGCCGACGTGCTGCACCACCATGAGTCCCCGATCTTGACGGGGCGCGGCCCCTTACGCGTGCCATCGGTGCTGAAAATGCGCTACCCGGTGCGCCGCCCAATGCCCCAGCTAAGGCTTTCCCGCCACTCGATTTTGGCCCGCGACAACTACACCTGCCAATACTGCGGAGCCCGAGGCCGAGACTTGACCTTGGACCACGTGATTCCTCGCTGGGCCGGCGGTCCGCAAACCTGGGACAACCTGGTGGCGTGCTGCCGCAAGTGCAACCTGAAAAAGGGCGACAAGACGCCGCAACAGGCGCACATGAAACTTCTGCGCAAACCGAAGAGGCCCCACTTCATCCCTTACCTGTCTCTTCCCCTTTACCTGAAGGCGCGCGGACAGGAAGCTTGGCGCGACTACCTGCCCGTTTTCGACGAGTTCATCTACGAGCCCAGCGCCAACTGAAGCTCGACAAGCCTTCAAGGCCGCACCGCCAAGACGGTTGTTGTCTCCGCGCGGTTTTTGGGCTCTCGCGAGAACGCCGCCTAATTGGGGCTAAACTGATAGAGATGTCTTTGTCGAAACCGCCAGCCATGTCCGCGGAGCAGCTCCGTCAGGTGCTCCTTCGCTACATCGACCAAGAAGTCGAGCGCTACGGCACGACCGCAGCCGTTAAGCCCGCCCACCGCGTTACTTTCCGTTGGCCGCCCGAGGCGATCAGCTACAAGTACCACGTATTAGCCAGCGATTGGAAGGAGCACGCCAACTACAAGTGCATGGGCGAGCTTTTCCCTGCTCGCGTGGCCCACAATGCGTACGGTTACTTCGGGCGGTGCGAGAAGCTTTGGCACGAGGCGAAAGGCGCGACGCTGGAAGAGATGCTTAAGAACCTTGCCGAGGGTGCCAAGCCTATGCTCGAGCGGCAGTATGCCATTGCCCGTTGCCTGGGAGCCGAGAAGCGCTACGTCGGGTACATTCGCGACCTGGCTCCCGCCGACCTTATCAAGTTGCTCTATTGCGATGTGAGGGACGTCACTCACGAGGCAAGGGTGGAAATCGAAAAGCACGCAAGCCTGCGAGTGTTCGCGCCTGCCCTCATCGAGGTTTTGAAAGACACCCGGCACCCATACCGCCGATCGGCTCAGTGGGCCGTGCTCGACATGTTCGAGGACCTTCCGAGCATCTGCCGCTCCGAGGAGGAGCAAATCGCGGCGATCGAGGCCATGAAAAACCTCGTCTATAACGCCGAGGACGATTACGCCAGAACGATCTACAAAGCCGGCGTGGTTCTCGGGGGGCACCTTCCCCACGAGCTCGGCGGCCCCGTGCTGATGGAGTGCCTTTTCTCGCCAAGCAAGTACGGGCGACGCGCCGCAATCCACGGCCTTTTCCACGTGGTCGAGTGGCACCCATCGTTGATGGCCACTGTGGTCGAGAGGCTCAAAAAGCACCTCGAAGAGGAGACGGACCCGATCTTGATCGAATACACGAAGTGCATGGCGCGAGACATCGAAGCGGGCCGAGACCACGTCCCCGACCCGTTTTTCCCAGAAGAGCAGTAAGCGCCGGCACGGCAACGAGCGGGAGCCCACGGTGCACCGGGAACTTGAACAAGTCGCCGCTCGGGCCCTTCAGGCGCAAATGCGACGATGCGGCCTAACTTTTTTTCAGCATTTTGCACGTATGCAATACCCGTTCGGGATCCAGGCCGATGTCGATCAGGTCGAAAATGACATGGCTCTGGCCTTCGGTTCGGCGCAACTTGTAGACCTTCTCCAAACCTTCAAAGGAAGACTTGCCGTCCCGATCGGACAAGAAACGCACCGCTTCGGAAACAGGAACCGGCTTGATCGGCCCTGCGAGCGCGGGGTTCGCGGATCCGACGGCGTCAAGAGCATACGAACGCAACAGCTTCGGCCAGTACTTGGCAAACAAACCGGGCGCGCTGGGAAACACGTCCGCCCAGACGGGGTTGCCGTCAATGGCGACCACCACCCCGCAAGCGTCGGCCGGCATTTTGGATTCGATTTCCTTCAGGTAGCCGGAAAGGTCGGCCTGCACCTTTTTGTTGGCAACGGCTTCTCGCAAGGTGCCCGTAGGGCTGTTGGTGCCCAGTCGGGCGTGCACCCCGCCGACGCTGGACCAGACAGCCGACTGGTCGGCCTTGTCCTGGGCGGTGCCTCGCACGGATGGGTTGGCGACATTGCCCAGAAACCCTCCGGCCCGGGTGTCGAATTCTTTGGCTGCCGTGTCCCAACGGCCACGCTCCACGCAAAACACATCCAAAATGGCGTCCTCGGTCAGCGGCGGAACAAGGCAGTCCTTTTGCACAATTCGATCCTGCTTGCCACCCACAACCATCTCTCCGGCCAGAAGGATCAGCACCTTTTCCGACTTGTTCGTGATCTTCAGTTTGTTGACATCGGCGCCGGTATTGAAAGGCGCGTCAATTTGAACGGGGCGGTCCGACGACTGCCGCTGTCTGGAGTCGGACAGGTTGCCGTCCCGAGGGCGCACCATCGGTCGGATCGGCGGTTCGCCCGTCTCCTTGACCACAACCCACTTGTTCCGGATTCCCTCATCAAGCGTAATGTAGCGGCTTTCCCTGCTGAACAACGCGGTCTTGGTTAAGACGGGAAAGACGGCCAAGTTGCCGTAAACAATCGGCGGTCGAACGACGAACTCGGAGTCCGCGACTCCTGACGACGCCCCCAGAGCGAGAGCGATCAAAGACAGCAACATGAAACAACCTCCTTTGGTCAACCATACGACGATCGATTGGCCAAGGCTATTTCGCCGATTCGAGATTATCCGGTGAATTTGTAGCCGACGCCGCGCATGGTGACGATCCGCTTGGGGTTGGTGGCGTCTTCTTCAATTCGGCTTCGGAGCCACCGAATGTGCACGTCGACGGTACGCGGCTCCACGTATGCGTCCTTGCCCCACACCCGATCAAGCAAAGCGTCGCGTGAGAACACCTGGCCTTTGTTCCTGGCCAAAAAATGCAACAAGGCGAACTCCTTGGGCGACAGCTTCAACTCCTTGGAGTCGAGAGTGACGGTATGGCCCTTGGGGTCGATGGTGAGGTTTCCAGACTGGACGACTTCATAGAGAACCTCGCCGGTCGATCGTCGCAACACAGCCTTGACTCTCGCGACGAGTTCGCTGAGGTTGAAAGGCTTCGTGACGTAGTCGTCGCCACCGATTTCGAGGCCTTGAATACGGTCGGCGTCGTCGACGCGCGCGGTGAGAAAGATGATCGGCACGCTGCTTTCCTTTCGGATCGCCTTGCATAAGTCGAGCCCCGATCGCTGAGGAAGCATGATGTCCAGTATCAAAAGGTCGGGCCGGATCCTTCGGTAAAGGCGCATGCCGTCCTCAGCCGAAGTGGCGGTGAAGGTCGAGAAGCCCTCCTTGCGGAACCGCATCTCGACCGTCTCGAGCAACGTGGTTTCGTCTTCGACGATGAGTATCTTCATTTTGCGCCCCTAATTCAGGCGCTGAGCCCTATGTTGCAATGATCTCCACATTGGCCCTTGGAACCGTCACGTCGCGGCCGTCTTCCAATTTGGCGTTCAGGACGCGCACCTCAGTTTCCGAATCCACCCGCACCAGCTGCGGCGGCAAGCCCGTCACGGTTCCCAAAGCTCCGAAGTAAGGTTCGCGAATCACGCGTATCGGCGTCCCGATGGCCAGCTCGCCTGCCGACACTTGACGCGGCTGAGCCTTGTCGCCGAAACCCAAGGGGACGATCACCTCGGGACGGATGACGCCGGCTCGGATCTGCGTGGCGCCGTTGATGCTGGCCTTTTTGCCCTGTAGAGTCTTCAAAAGTTCGAAGGTGCGTTCAGCCATTTTCAGGAAGCCGAAGCCCTCCGTCACCACCAGGGTGAAGCTAATGTTCTCTTGCCCGGTGATCGCTACACCGATGTCGTATCCAAGGTACTTGACCAGGTCGCTGTCTTTGACTCCGCCAACCACGATTCCGGACGAACCCACCCGGGCCGCCTTTTCAAGCGCCTCATAAGTGACGCCGGAACCGCCGACCAGGATGGCATCCTTGTCGTCGTCGCCAATCAGGTCATCAGTCAGGGTCTTGTCGGTTGAATCCACGGCCACTCGAATCGTGCCTGTGTGCTCGCCTCCAACGCCGAAGATGCCTTGCACCATGGCGCCTCGAGTCTCGACGACAACACCCTCGTCTGGCAAGATCTCGACAACCTTGCCCTGCACGTAGGCGGTCAGGTCGATGGGAATCGAAGGTTCGCGGATCAGAACGTGCCCCGAGACCTCCGATATTGTCTCGATGGTTCCCGTGTAGTCCGACTTTTCGATGTGCTTGCCAAAGATGCCCAAGAAGCCTTTTTTTTCGACCAAAATTTGGCCTTTTTCGACTGGATCGCCCTCCTTGAGAAGCAAGTAGTTTTTGACTTCCTTGGGCTCGCATCCCAGCCTTTCGGCCATTTTGATGTTCTGAAGGATTCCAGGGAGCTTGGCTTGGGCCACGATTTGATCCGGCTGAACAGATTCGTTCAACTTGACGAGCACCTCTCCCTTGATGGGCAACCGCCTCGTTCGCCGAACCGTAATGTCTCCGCTGACTGTCAGCCCAGGTGTGTATGCACTAGCCAATGAATGGTTCCTCCCGACTTGGCGAGATGTTTCCCGCGTGTTAGGTGAAGTTTATCACGCGCCATAGGGTTTGCGCCCGTCCTTCAGGATATCGCGCGATTGTTAACGGCGTGTTAAGGGTCGCCGCTGGCCAGTGAGGGCCTTCAAGGCGGTTGTTGGCACGTATTTTGCTTCAAAAGCGTTGGAATGTCCGTGCCACTCGGTACACTCGGACTGATTTTCATCCAAGGGAGCTGAAGTTGCAAGATTCGGAAATTGAGGGCGTCGTCATCCGAAAGTTGACCCGTCATGAAGACGCAAGGGGTTGGTTGACCGAGCTCTATCGAGATGACGAGTTGCCAGACGGTTTCTCGCCGACAATGTGCTATCTAAGCCTGACCCACCCGGGAGTCGCCCGGGGGCCGCACGAGCACGCCAATCAAACTGACGGGTTCGCGTTCATCTCAGGCAGATACCGGCTCCACCTTTGGGAGAACAGACCGGGGTTTCCCGACAGACAAGTCCAGCTGGAGGTCGGCGAGCACAACCCGGTGTTTGTCACCGTGCCACCGGGGGTGGTTCACGCCTACCGCAACATCGGCGATCAAGACGCGTTTGTCGTCAACCTGCCCAACCGACTGTACAAGGGTTGGGGCAAAAAGGAAGAGGTCGATGAGATTCGGCACGAGAACGACCCCGATTCGAGGTTCAAGCTTTGAGACTTTTGGTCACAGGTGGGGCGGGTTTCATTGGGTCGCACTTCGCGCGCCTGGCCCTTGAGCGGCTTCCAGAAGCCAGAGTGGTCGTGGTGGACGCTCTGACCTACGCCGGCAACCTGTCCACGCTGGAAGACCTGCGCTCCCACCCAAGGTTCGCCTTTTATCCAGGCAAGATTCAAGACCCGACGGTCGTCGACGGCGTGATCGAAGCCGAGGGCATCACGCACATCGTCAACTTCGCGGCCGAAAGCCACAACGACCGCTCGATGCTGGAACCAGGCGGATTCCTCCAAACCAACGTGTACGGCGTGTTCATTCTCCTTGAGGCGATGCGCAAACACCGTTTGCAGAAAATGGTCCAGGTCAGCACTGACGAGGTGTACGGCACGATCGACGACGGGGATTTCACCGAACAAAGCCGCATCGAGCCGAACACGCCGTACAGTGCGAGCAAAGCCGCCGGCGACCTGCAGGTGCGTGCCCACGTGAAGGCCTTCGGCGTGCCGACCGTGGTCACCCGTGGCGGCAACACCTACGGTCCTTACCAGTACCCTGAGAAGCTCATTCCTTTTTTTGTCACGCGCCTGATCGAAGGCAAGAAGGTTCCGTTGTACGGGGAAGGCGACCAGATTCGCGAGTGGATCCACGCCCGAGACCACGCGGCGGGCGTCCTGACGGCTCTCTTGAACGGCGAGCCCGGCGAGATCTACAATATTGGCGACGTGAACGAGCGGCAGAACCGGGAGGTGGTGAAAATCCTGCTTGAGGAAACCGGGCGTGACGAGTTTTCGGTCAAAAAGATTCCGGACCCGCGTGGGGCTTCTCACGACCGACGGTACTCGATGTCGGCCGAAAAGATTCGGCGGCTGGGTTGGTCCCCTCAAATGCCGTTCGAAGAGGAGTTGCGCAAAACCGTGCGCTGGTACGTCGAGCACCAGGAATGGTGGAGGCCGATCGTCGCCCGCCCCGATTTCCAGGAGTTCGTCGCGCGTTTTTACGGACCAACCATGGGAGAGGACCTATGAAGGCTCTGATCCTGGCGGGGGGCAAGGGCACCCGTCTGCGCCCCATTACCTTCTCGATGGCAAAGCAACTGCTTCCTGTCGCCAACAAGCCGGTCATCGAGTACGGAATCGAAGCGATTCGCGACGCCGGCATCACCGACTTCGGAATCATCACCGGGGACACCCGGGAGGAAGTCGAAAATGCGGTTGGCGACGGGTCAAGGTGGGGCATCCGCATCACTTACATCCACCAGGAACAGCCGCTTGGGCTGGCCCACGCCGTGAAGACGGCCCAGCCTTATTTGGGCGACGACGACTTCATCATGTACCTGGGGGACAACCTGATCAAATCCAGCGTCGCCGACATCGTGAAGGACTTTGAGGCCATGCGGCCAACGGCGTCGATCCTCCTGACGCCGGTGCCGAACCCGTCGGACTTTGGGGTTGCCGAGATGTGCGGCGAGCGAGTCGTCCGGTTGGAGGAAAAGCCCAAGAAACCCCGATCGAACCTGGCCCTGGTCGGTGTGTACCTTTTCGACAAGTCAGTGCACAGCTCCATCGACTCGCTGAAGCCGAGCGCGCGCGGCGAGTACGAGATCACGGACGCCATCCAATCGCTGATCGACCGCGGATGTACGGTACGATCGCGCATCATCGAGGGCTGGTGGAAGGATACGGGCACCGTCGAGGCGATCCTTGAAGCCAACCGGCTCGTTCTGGAGGACACCGTTCCTGACAATCGCGCCTCGATTTGCAAGGAATCGCGCATCGAGGGACGGGTTTCCATTGGCAAGGGCAGCGTGGTCAAGAACAGCACCATCCGCGGGCCTGTGGCGATCGCCGAACATTGCACCATTGAGAACTGCTTTGTGGGACCGTTCACGTCCATCGACCATAACACCCACCTTGCCAACATCGAAATCGAGAATTCGATTGTATTGGCGGAATGCGATATCACGAACATCGCCACCCGAATTGAAGCATCGCTGATCGGCCGGGGTGCGCGCGTTGGAAAGTCACAAGGAATGCCCAGAACGGTACGTTTTGTGCTGGGGGATTCCTCAACCGTCGACCTGCCTTAAAGGAGATAAGTGTTGAAAGTAGCCATAGTTGGAACCGGATATGTTGGCCTGGTGACGGGCGTTGTGCTAGCCGAAAAGGAACACGACGTCCTCTGCGTCGACAACGACTTGGAGAAGGTTGAAAAGATCCGAAAAGGGATTCCGCCGATTTACGAGCCCGGTTTGGAGGAGGTGCTCAAACAAACCTTGGCGAGCGGCACGTTCCGCATAACGAGTTCGATCGCTGAGGCTTGTGAGTTCGCCGAAGTCATTTTCATCGCCGTAGGAACGCCCCCTGGCGATGACGGAACGCCCGACACCACGGCCGTGAAGGCCGTCGCGCACGAGATCGGCAAGAACATCAAGCGGTACATAGTCGTTGTCGTCAAGTCGACCGTGCCTGTAGGCACTGGCGACCTAGTGGAAAACATCATCGAATCTTACGGTGTCCGGCATGAGCTTTTCGACGTGGTGAGCAACCCCGAGTTCCTTCGCGAAGGCACGGCCCTGGACGACACCCGTCACCCCGACCGTCTGATCTTGGGTGTCGAACGCCAAGAGCCGGCCGACATTCTGCTCAAGCTCTTCGAGTGTCTTCCTAGCCCAAGCCTCGTCACCAATCGGCGAAGCTCGGAACTGATCAAGTATGCCAGCAACAGTTTTTTGGCCGTCAAGATCTCGTTCGCGAACGCGATGAGCCGCGTCTGCGAGCTTTGCGGAGCGAACGTGGCCGAGGTTATGAAGGGTGTTGGCATGGACGCACGAATCGGACCCGCTTTTCTGCAAGCTGGGCTCGGATGGGGCGGCAGCTGCCTGCCAAAGGACGTTCAAGGCATGATTGCGGTCGCCTGCAACTGGGGTTACGACTTCGACCTGTTGCGCGCCACCGTTGTGATCAACCAGCACCAGACCGCCCACTTCATCAACAGGCTGCAGAAACGTCTGCACGGTGTCAACGGCAAGAAGATCGCCCTGTTGGGCCTGACGTTCAAACCGAACACCGACGACCTTCGCGATTCCCGTTCGCTGATCATTCTCGAGTCGCTCCTAAGGAACGGGGCTCAAGTGACGGCTTACGACCCCGTCGCCAACGAAGCCGCCAAGAAGTTGCACCCGGAGGCGAAGTACGCCAAAAACCCCTACGAAGCGGCAAAGGACGCCGACGCCGTGGTCATCGCCACCGAGTGGAACGAGTTCAAGGAACTCGACTTGAAGAAACTGGCTGACGTCATGAAACAAAAGATCCTCTTCGACGGGCGGCTGATTTTCAATCGAAAGGACGTTGAGGCCGCCGGTTTGGAGTACTTCGTGGTCGGCGAGCGAAACGTGCGCTGAGAGCTTGCCCGTTATCTGTCGCCCCGGGGCTTCTTGCCTTTGGGTTGTCGCTGTCGGCTCGGGTCTTCATTTGGCGTCTTTGCGTGAAACCAACCCCTCGCAAAGACGCAAAACGAACGCACCTACCAATACTCTCGCGGCAGGCGGTACTTCGCCGGCAGCATCTCGGGGAACGGCCGATGGGGTTCCGTCTGATACCAATAAGCCACCGAATTCCAGTCGTCGCTTCGGTCGTTGGCGTGGCCGTGTTCGATGCTGATTCGGATGTTCCTTGTGAAGGGGATCGGATCCAAGACGTGGTAACGATAGACGCAGACCTTGCCCTTGTTGTGGAAGTCTTCCTCCTCGTGCCAAGGCTGTCCCGAATAGAGGTGGTCGACAGGTTGCATCCCCCAAGCGTGACAAAGGTAGTCCTCACTTCCTGTCCCGTGCATGTCGGGTGGCCAAACGCGCTCCCCGTCTCGGTCGATGAAAATCATATCATCGCCTTCTCCCCACCAGCCCCATTGGGTGTGGTCGATGGAAAAGTTGGCGCCGATGTAGTGGCCGATTCCTTCGGCCTCGAAGATCAGGTAGTTGTTCGCGTCGCTCAGGTTCTTTCCGTCCGGCCCGGCTTCCCTTTCTGCCCACGCCGGAGTGTGCCAGACGCTTCCTTCCCCCGTCCAGCCCTTTGTCGGGAATTCGCGTCGGAACTGGGCGTGCAAGTAGAGGACGTCCTCTTCGATCGACTGGTGAACCTGATAGTCGATGTAAAAGTAGAACGCGTGAACCGGCTGTTCTTGCTGGTTGACAATCTGGATTCGAGCCCTCTTGCGGAACGGCATGGGCAGCCAGCAGTTCATCGCCACGCCCTCCCCCAGATTGCCGTCGTTGTTGCACGAGGTGTTGAACAATGCGCACTGGTAGGTGTACGGTCGCGCATGGCCAAGCCCGAAGAAGTCGCCGACGGGAGCCTGAATCGACGGGAACGGCTCGTCGTCCCAATAAACCTCGAGCAAGAGCTTGCGCAAGTACATCTTGTCGGGCGAGGCAATCGTGAACCAGACGTGGCTGATCTGCGCCGGCCCGTCGATCTCGGCTAGAACTTTGGTCTCTCCAGCAGGAATGAACCAGGCGTCCTCGTTTCCGCCGGTCTTGTCATAGCTGCTAATTCTCTTGACTCTGAAGTCGCGCCTCTTCGAAAGGCCCTTGATCGCACTCGTGTAATCTAGACTCATCTTGCTTGCTCCTTTGCAAAGTAATTCTCGTCAAAGCAAGCCGATTCCTTCTGGGCTCGAAGCCGTTTTATACAAGTTGTCCCGCCTGCCGATAACAATGCCTTGACGCAACCCCCCGCTGGACGCACGAGTATCTTCAGATGAGGATGCATATGTTTGTCGCGCTTTCAACAATCTGCCTTATCCTTTCGTTCGGCTTCGTGCTATCGGCTAGGATGAACCATGAAAAGAACCACGGAGCCTTCGCTGCTTTGTGCATAGTTGCCGCCGTCGCCTTCTTTCTGTTTGCCGCCGTTCGGGTCATTCCGCCTGGGCCTATCGGCATCCAAGTCTTTTTCGGCAAGGTGAAGGGTGAGCCTCTCTCCGAAGGAATGCACATAATCAACCCCTTGCTAAGCGTCACCCCGATGTCGATCCGAACTCAGGAATATACGATGGTTGCTCGGGCTGCCGAGGGTAACGTCCAGGGAGACGATTCCATACCTTTGTTCACCAAAGACACGATGAGGCTGAATGCAGACGTAACCGTCATCTTCAGAACAGAACCCTCTCTGGCGCCATGGCTCTACCAAACGATGGGATCCGAAGAGGAATTCATCAACAAGGTGATCCGCCCTGCATCGCGGGCGGCCTTTCGCAAGGCGGCTCGGAAATACACGATGATCGAATTGATGGGTGAAATGCGCGACGTGCTGGAGGACGACATCCAAAAATACGTTAAAACCTACGTTGACGAAATAGCCCGCAACTCCCTCGGCTTAAAGGGCGGAGAGCCTTTCATTATCCAAGAGGTCATGGTCAGGAACATAGAGCCTCCGGCATCCTTCAAAGCCGCCGTCGAGGCTAAGCTGATCGCCGAACAAGAAGCTCAAAAGATGAGGTTCGTGCTTCAAAAAGAACAGCAAGAGGCTGAGCGGAAAAAGATCGAGGCGCAAGGCATCGCCACGTTCCAACGAATCGTCCGCCAAGGCATCGACGAGCAGCTGCTTCGCTGGAAGGGAATCGAGGCCACACAAGAACTGGCCGAGTCCCAAAACACCAAGATCGTCGTAATTGGAGGCAAAAACGGGCTGCCTCTGATCTTGAACGAGGGCGAAGCCGTCAAGAAGTGATCGAAACGAAATCCGCCCAGCTTGGGGCGGATTCCACCTACTGCTCCTTAACCTCTGCCCAAGTGATGCGTTTTTCGCCGGACACGATCCAGACCCCGCCTCGAACCGCAACAGCCTTTCCTAAGAGCGATGCGTCGGTCTTGAAGCCCCTTGTCTGAGGAACGACCTTGATCGAATGCGTCCCGCTGGCAACCGTATAATGTTCAGGCTCCACCTTGTCCACCTTTCCCATGAAGGAAACAAGCGTCCCTTCCTCGAGCGTGGAAAGCCCCGCGAGGTTATAGGGATGGTAGCCCGAGAAAGGCGTCACCGATCCTTCTTCTGTCGCAGACCATCCCGTTTCGTTCTTCTGCTTCGAGAGGTCTCGGATCTTGAACCGATACGCGTAGTCGCCAATCGGCAAAGACGGCGTCTTGAAGAACGGACTCTTGATCCATCCGCTGTCGGGGCCGCCGCCTTTCACGCACTCGAAGTAGTACTCGACCTCGCCGTCTTCTATCTTCGGCAAACCGGCGCCCCCGGTGACCGACATCGCGCGCATGAGCAGCTCGTTCTCGACCGTCGCAAGCGGCCGCGTCTGCCACTCGCCTTGGGGATACCGTGCAGGCGGAAGGTCGTCGCGGGCAATTGCCCTGAGCGGATCCGAAGGCTTGCCGACCTCCTCTCCAAACCGCATCTGCACGCGGTAGGCATGCTCGGAGCCGGGCGTCAGGCCTTGGTCGACATACATAGGGCTGGACTGCCACTCCGATGCCTTTCCATCGCCTCGAATGAACCGATACTCCATACCGTTGCAGGGCTTCGCCTTCATCCGAATAGCGTTGTCAGATACGCCGACAGGCTTCTCATCGAATGTCCCCTCGGGAACGGAAACGTTGAGAGCAGGAACGGAGATCGACGCACGCGCCGGCTTTGAGACGTTTCCGTGACTGTCGCGCCTCTGAACCGAGTACGTGTATTGTCTCCCTGGCTCCGCCTGTGCATCAGTCCACCGGTTCGCGGAAATCCATCCGCTGTTGAAGCCGTCCTGACGTTGGAAACGGAATTCGATCCACTTGCCGTCGCCGGCGACCCGCTTCATGGACATCACGACGGCGTTTCCAACAAGGGCCGGCCTTTGAAGAAACTCCGGGGTCGGCAGAGTAAGCACTGGACTCGATGCGGCCGTCCCCGCGCTGCGGTCGGCGAATTTGCCTGCCAGCTGGGCGATCGTCGATGCCGGTTGGGGTCGAACATAAACCCGAAAGTCGTCGATAAGTCCGGTAAACCCTTTGCCCACATCGAGCCTTGGCGCGCTCTCCAACAGGTTCGGTGCAACAACCGTGTCCCACTTAAGGTTCATCCGAGGGTTCATCCCGACGGGTTTCCCGTCCACGTATAGAACTCCCTTTCCGTTTTCCAGCGTGACCGCCAAGTGCGTCCACCTGGCATAGGGCAGAGCTTTGGCGGCAATCTTTTGCTCTTTGGTCTTTCCGCCGTTGGATATCACAAACTCCATCAGCTTCGACTTTGAGTCGCAACCGACCAGATAGGCGTATCGCGATCCGCCGTCGGAAAAGGAAAAGACCCGCTCGCCGGTGCGGTTCGAGTTCTGCTTCACCCAAACGGCCAACGTGGCGTCGCCAAGATCGATCGCCTTCGCAGTTCCAGGTGCGTCTTTGCCCCATCAAGGCACAAGACGCCGCCGCGCTTGGGATCGCCGCATTGGGCCACGGTTGGGTTTCCGCGCAAAACGGCATGCGACAAACCGACGGAGTCTTTGGCGTAATTCGCCATGTTTTCATCGAACGCATATCGCACCAGCAATCCTCCGGTGTCGGGCTGTTCGTCGGCATACTTTTGATCCGTCCCCCAAACCCAGCAGGTCAAGAACTGCCGGTCGACATTTGCGCCGTTGCAGCAATCGCCGTCCTTGATGGCGTGTCCCTTGACGTCCGCGTTTCCGAAGTCAGCCGCGACGCCCCGAATCGTCGCATTGCCATGAAGCTTTCCCCGGTCGCTGAGATAGGCATGCTCAAGAACCCGCCCGCCCTCATAAACCTTCCACGCGCCTCCGACCGTAGCCCAGTCCCGAACCTTTGCGTTGCCGGAGACTTCCGCTCGGTCGCAGACCAAGGCATGGTCTGACACAACGGCCCTCCTGCGCACGACCGCGTTGCCTCGTACGCAAGCGTATCCCTCGATGCGGGCCTGCTCGCTAACCTGCGCGTTATCCAAAACAATGGCGTTCGGACCGACGTAAGCCGTATCTTCGACTTTGGCTGATTCCGCGACGAATCCTCCCCCATTGCGGTGCCGGCGGCCATTGACGCCTGCGGGCGGAGTGGGGCGGCTCTCAAACGGCCTTGCCAAGGTATCGACGAACCTCACCTCGTAGGCTTGCGGCTGAAGGGTCGGTTCGCTGGGTTTCGGCCTTTAAAAGCCGTTAAAAGGCCACAAGTCCGGAGTCGCCGCCACGACGAGGTAGAGCTTGTTCTCGTCGCGGCATAGAGTCATGCTATTCTTCCCCTGGTTCCACATCGAGCTGTATCTCGGCTCTTCGTTGTCGTTGACGGCGACGAGCGTGGCGCGATAGTCCGAGCCTCGGGCAGGGTCCCAAAAAGGCTTGAAGTCCACGGTCACGCGATAACCGCCGCCCTTCTTGCCCGGCAGAGCGATCGGAATCAGGTTATATCCCCCTTGTTGGGGTGCCATTTCCAACGGACATCGGAACCAGTCGGCCGAATCCCCGCTTCGCTCGAGTTCGGTATAGCCTCGGCGGTATATGTCGTTGAAAAAGTCGGCAAAGCGAGGCGAACTGTTCCGAAAGTAAACGCCCCGCTCGTAGTCCCAAGTCACCGCCCTCGAGGCCATCCTTCCCAAAAGGTCTTTCACGGCGTTCTTGGGATCCGGCTCGGGCACGGGCCAAAGCCGCGTCATGGCATCAAACAGGTACTCCTTCTCCCGGCCCTTGGCTTCCAGCCAGAGTCGATTGATGAATGGGATGCCGAAGCGCTTGTCCTCTCTCAGACACTCCCAAATCTGCCAGGCATCGTAATAGTTCCTTCCATGCGGTTGAGACAAATAGGGCTGATTGCCGACGCCACCCGGTACCGGGTAGGAGTTGTTGTACTGCAATGCCGACCAGTTCGCCATTGATTCATGCCACATGCCGTCGTAGGGGGTGTCGTTGAACCCTGCCGCATTGATCCAGACCGTATGGGCATATTCGTACGGGGTTGCCGAGGATGGCGGATCGGTGGCCAGAAAAGGCGGCGACATGGCGAACAAGGGGATCCCCCATTCGTCGCAGGTGCCCCATGCCCCGCCCTCCCAAATACCGGTGTTGTGCAAAACCAGCGTTCCCCGGTAGTTCTTGCCGTCGCGCTGCGATGGGTTCGATGACTGCCTAGGCATGTGGAATCCAAGGTTGCCGTGATAATGCTTCCAAATCTTCTCGAGAAACTGAAGGTTGGCCTGAACGAGCTGCTCGGTCACCCGTCCATAATCGCCGGCCACGCCGCCTTCGCCTAAACCCTGACCCCAAACAATACGAAAGTGCGCGGACCGCCGCGCGTTCAGCTTAGGATCGTCGCTCCTGAATTGACGGTTGTTGTCGAACCATGGGCCGTCGGCAGCGGCAGAGGTCTGGAGTGCGAGAACGAGTTGGGCAGCTAGCAGAATCGTCATAGAACACCTATGAGCCAATTATATATCACAGATCGCATGAGCATTTATTAAAACGCATACTTTTCCAGCCGCCTGCGCTGCCAACCATCTCCTTGCCACGTCGGACTAACCCCGCGGCGCAACCGGTGAAAGGCCCAGAGTACCGACCTGCGGTACCATTCGAATCCTAAAATCGGTCAGAATCCTCAAGGTATTAGGAGATCCGCAAATGATGAAACGAGCTTGTTTTCTCGGCGCTGCGCTGCTGGTTGCCGCTTCTTTATTCGCCCAAAAAGGCCCGGAAACGTTCAAAGGCAAGAAGCTGCCGCCGTTCACCTCGAATCAGCTGAACGGCAAAAAGTTCACGAACGCCAACCTGAAAGACAAAGTCGTTATCATGGACTTTTGGGCGACTTGGTGCGGCCCTTGCAAGGCTGCGGCACCGGCCCTGCAGTCTCTGCATAAGAAGTACTCGGCAAAGGGCCTGCTCGTGGTGGGCGCGAACGTTTGGGAACAGAACGCCAAGACTGTGGTTTCCGAATATGTCAAGGAGCACAAGTACACTTACACCTTCACGCTAGGCAACAACGCTCTGGCGAAGACTCTAGGCATCACTGGGATCCCATGCATGCTCGTGATTGACAGAAAGGGAACGGTCCGATCGGTGATCGTCGGCTACTCGCCTTCCATTGAGAGCCTGCTTGAGAAGGAAGTCAAACCGCTTCTTTGATTTATCGAGCCGTCCAGGATGCCGGCATGATTGCGGTTAGCATCTATGCTAGCTGGGATGGATGCCGGTTTCGAGCCTAGCAGTAAAAGATACCAGCATCGTCAAGGCCTCCATCTTGGAAGGATGTACATAGGAGGCAGCCGCACGTGTTAGCCGTGGGCTGGATGAAAACCGTGTACCTAATGAGTTGGATCGAGGAAGAGGCCATGATCGAAGCGAGCCTGGGAGGGCGCGTGACCAAAGAGGAGATGTGGGTCTTGGCAGAAGAACTGAAAGATGTTGCGCGCTCAATGAGCCAGCCTTTCAAGGTTTTGTTGGACTGCTCACGGGCCAAACGACTGGAGCCAGGCGCAAACGATATTCTGACCAATTTGAAGAACTTCTGCTTGGAGAATGGCGCGGCCAAAGTCGTCACGGTCGTCAAGGATGAAGCCGAAATCGCCGACCGCACCCACCAGCGTCTCCAGTTCGTTCTCGAAGGTCGTGAGGAGTACGTTTTGGATCCGGCAAGCGTCGAATGGGAAGCCCCGGCTGCTCAACAGTCGATTCGCATCGCCTCCTAAGCCTTCTGCACAGCCCATATCGCATGGCCCTTCGGCATCCATCGCCAAAGGGCTTTCTGCGTTTCTATTCCGGCAAAAACATGCCGGCCCTTTTCAGAACTGGCGCAAGCATTTTCCGGGCGTCAAGCCTCCAAGTTCTCGATCTTGCACGGCGTCCCTTGCGCTTTTCAACACAAAATGAGAAACGAAGACTTTTCTATGCCTCGCCAAAAATAACAGCAGTAGGGTGACTATGAGCCTTTTTATTCGACGCAGCGTTGGAGCGCAATTCGCTCTTTCCATGACCGTTGTGGCAGCCGTAGGATACGCTGCCATCTCCTGGATGTCCTATCGGTTTGCCGATAAAGAAGCCGAGTCCTCGACGAAAGAACTGGCGATGGCCAAACTCAACGGCACCGCCAAGGAAACCGATGCCTGGATCGACCAGGTCATGTCGGTCGTCAAGATGATTGCCAACAAGCAAAGCAACTTCGGAGCCGAATACGACCGAGCATGCACAAGTACATCCTGAACATGCTGGACACCTATCCCGAGTGGCTTTACGACGCGACCATCTATTATGACAAGGGCGACTAACTTTGTATACGTGACTCGAAAGAGCTACCCGAACCACGTCCAGGTCAACTACGATTACCACGAAGAGAGCCAAACCTGGTACAGCGTTCCCAAGAAGACGGGCCAGCCATACATCACCGACCCGCTTTACGATGACGGCGGCGGCAACTTTACGATGTGCAGCATCTGCGTGCCTGTGTACACTCATGATAAACAATTTGTGGGCGTTGCCGGGTCGGACATGTCGCTGGAGCTGTACTCCAAAATTCCGAGTGCTCTGCGCGTTGCGCTCCGAGATGCCTCCAAGGGTTACGAGGCCAAGCAGTCGACGCTCGTGCTGAGCCCCAACAATCAGCTGATCTACTACCCGGACGCCCAGAAGCTGCCACGGAAAGGCTACGCAGGCGCCTTTGCCAAGGACATCCCCGAGGGCCAGGGCATCACCAAGGCCGAGTCCGGTTACTCGCGAATCACCGTCGACGGCGTGCCGAATTTGATCTATTGGACGACCGCACCGAAATCAAAGTGGAAGGTTGCGATCCGCATTCCCGAATCGGACGTGTTCGCCGGCATGGTCGGCCAGCGGAACCGAACGGTTGCAACGTCGATCATCGCCACCCTGGCCGTGGCTCTGTGCGTCGTCTACCTGACCCGCCGCACGCTCAAGCCGCTGGACGAAATCACCTCGGCGGCCTCTCGGCTGTCCGAAGGCGTTATCTCGAAGGACGTGGACTACCGCTCCGAAAACGAACTTGGCAAAATCGCGGACGCCTTCCGATCCGTCATCTCCTATCAGCGGGAGATGGCACAGACAGCCGAAGCGATCGCCTCGGGAGACCTTTCTGTCTCTGTGACGCCTAAATCCGCTGCCGACCATCTTGGGCTGTCTATCAAAACGATGGTGGCGAACCTGAAAACCTTCGTAAGAGAGGTTGGCAAGGGCAGCGCCACGTTGGTCGAAGCCAGCAGCCTCCTCGCCAAGGCCTCGAGGGAGATGCGCGAGGGCTCCAGCACGATCCAGTCGGCCACTCGCGAAGTGGCTCAGTCAGCCGGGCAAGCGGCACAGACCAGTCAGACGATTGCCGTTGAAAACGAAAACTTGGCCAAGGTGGCGGCCAACGCAACAGCTACCGTCAACCGGCTGAAAGAGCTGATAGTCAAAATCGTCAAGTCAGCAGCCAGCCAAAAAGAAGCCATGGAAGAGACCTCGCGAAACGTGGGCGCGGCCTCTCAAGCCGTCAAATCGGCCACCGATGGCATGCACAAGATTCGAGAGCAAGTTGAAAGCGCCTCCGACAAAGCGACTCAACTTGGACAAAAAGGCGAGCAAATCGGCGTAATCGTCCAAACGATCGAGGACATCTCGGAACAGACCAACCTCTTGGCGCTTAATGCCGCCATCGAAGCGGCACGAGCGGGAGACGCGGGCCATGGGTTCGCTGTCGTGGCCGAAGAGGTACGGAAGCTGGCCGAGCGAAGCCAAAACGCCACGAAGGAGATCGGGTTGCTCATCGAGAGCGTCCGGAACGACGTTGCCGAACCGGTTAGCGCGATGCAATCGAGCCGAGACGAAGTCGAGGCCTTGAACACGATTGCCCAGAGCCTGAACGACGCCGTGCAAAGCGTGCTTGGCAGCCTGGACACCGTCAGCAGCCACACGGAACAGAGCCTTCAAGCGATCTCGACCGTGGCAAAATCAAGCGACGAGGTGGCGGGTGCCATCAAGAAGGTCGCCGACATTGGGGAAAACACGTCCGCCGGCGCGGAGGAGATGAGCGCCACGTCCGAGGAGGTGGCGGCTTCGGCCCAAGAAGTTTCCGCCTCAATCGATGAGCAAGGCGCGTTGATCCACAAGGTCGACAGCACCGCCGAGCAGATCGCCCAAATGGCCAAGGAATTGGACGCTTCCGTCGGAACCTTCCGAATTGAAGACGAAGACGCCCGCGCTTCCCTGCGAAGAGCGGCATGACCAACAGGAGAAGGAACGTGAGGAATATGAAAGCAACATGGGTGGCACTTTGCCTGGCCTTGACGGCCTGCGGCCAAACCGACGACGAAAAGACAACACCAATCACGGGAACGCTGACTCTCGAAATGTACAGCAAGTACGTGTGGCGCGGATTGAACTCCAATGACGACTGGGTGTTCTGGCCCTGCCTTTCGGTGGCCTATGGACCTTGGAGCGCCTACGTTTTCGGGAGCATGGAGCTGACAAACGCCAACAGCTACGGCCCGACGCCCAAACCCAAAGGCAAGTTCACCGAATATGATGTTAATTTGACCTACTCGGGCAAGTTGGACAAGTACCCGTTCACCTTGGGCGCTGTTCAGTACGTTTACCCAAAGACGGGTTCGGCCCAGACCGGCGAACTTTACGGGACGATTGCGGCGCCAGTTCCAGGCAACCCGACGCTCTCCATGTACTATGACTACGAACGGGTCCATGGCTTCTACGCATCTTTGAGCGGATGCTACATGCTGGCATCATTCAACGGAGCGCCCCTCAATGCCACGGCCTCGTTCGGTTACGGCGACCGCAACCACAACGCCTACTACTATGGTTACCCGAACGACACCTTTGCCGACGTCTCGTTGGGCTTGAACGCGGCCTTCAGCGTCGGTAAGAATATGACACTGACTCCGTCGGTCAAATACACGAATCTGCTTGACGATTCGTTATTGAAGGGCTCGAACAAACGGGAAAACGTGGTTTTTGGGCTAAGCTTCAGCGTTTCGTTTTAACCGTTAGGAGAAGGGGGCTGTCTGTTGCAGGCAGCCTCTTTCTGTTTGACCGGAAGGGTTGCCATCGCCTGCCTCGCGGATTCGGTCAGAGGATGTTTCGGCCCTGCGAAAGTCTCCAGGCAACGCAAAAACCCCTCTTGGTCGGTTGCATGCAGCGAGATGGAAAGGCGGCCTTTGCCTCCGTGGAAGACCAGCCGGCCGCGTTCTGCCCTCGCCTCCGTGATCTCCTTCCAGGCTATTTGAGCGATCCGACCCATGGCGTCCGTCACGGCAATGCCCTCTTTTGTCACGCGCACTTTACGGCCGCCACGCACAAAAAAACCGGCTAGGAAGGCCAGGCAGACGGCGATGACAAAGGTGTGCCGAAGTGAAACGGCGAGATTGGGAGTGCCCCCAAGCCAACCCCGAACGGCATAATCGAAAAACCAAAACCCCGCGCATCCCAAGCCGGCCAAAAGGAACGTTCGAGCGGTCATCGGCTTGGAAACTGATTCGAAGACGCATTCGCCGTCGGCCATCGGGTCCATTAAACCCGAGCTCGCCTTGAAAGTCGAGGGACCGGGGCAATCGGTAGAATGGACTCATGGGCGTCAAGGCATTCATCTTCGACATGGACGGAACGATGGTCAACAACATGTCCTGGCACTGCAAGGCATGGTCGGAGTTCTTTCGAGACCAGGGCATCGAAGTGGCCGAGGAGGAGTTCATGAGGCTGGCCGGCAAGACCACCAAGGAGTTGATCTCCACCTTCATCGGGCGTCCGGTGACTGACGAGGAATGCCGTCAATTCGCAGCCCAAAAGGAGTTCCTTTACCGCACCCTTTACCGCCCGCATCTGAAACCCGTGCCCGGCTTGCGCCAGTTCCTGCGCGACGCCCGCGCCAAGGGCATCAAGATCGCCGTCGCAACGGCCGCCGACCCGAAAAACATCGAGTTCACCCTGTCGCTCCTCAAGGTGAAGGACCTGTTGGACGCCGTCGCAGGCGCTGCCGAGGTCCGGCATGGAAAGCCCGAACCTGACATCTTCCTGCTGGCAGCCTCGAAGCTGGGGGTCCAGCCAGCCGATTGCATCGTTTTTGAGGACGCGGAGATGGGCTTGGAAGCAGCCAGCCGAGCCGGCATGCGCGCCGTGGCGATGACAACGGGACATGCCCGCGAGCAACTTCAGGCAATGAAAGGGGCAACGTGGGTCGCCGACGACTTCAACGACCCGCAAGTGCGTTCCTTGCTGAAAATGATATAAGCACCCGGCGTTCGCCATGTCAGAATGGCAATCATGGACAGGATGGTTTGCTCTGCCTGGAGTGCCCGGTGGATCGCCCTCGACGCCGATCCACGCTCCGATCTGGGTGTGTTCGCTTTTCGCAATTCTTTCCGTATTGATTCGGTACCGAAGTCATTCGTGGTGCGCCTATCGGCCGACCAGCGCTACAAGCTTTATGTCAACGGGCGCATGGTCTCTTTTGGCCCCCAGCGCGGCGACGTCCGCCATTGGTTCTATGAGACCCTGGACATCGCACCCTTCCTTCGGGAGGGAGTGAACTGGATTGCGGCCCTGGTATGGAACTTTGGACGGTGGGCGCCGATGGCGCAGCACTCGGCTCAAACCGGCTTTGTGTTCGAGTCGAATTCGCACGCAAAAGAGTTGACAACGCCGGGAACGTGGCAGGTTGCCGCCTTGACTTCGTGGGATTTCAAAATGATGCACTCCAGTCCCGGCTACTTCTACATCGACGTCGGCCCGGGCGAAGTGCTCGATGGTCGGGATTATCCGACGGGGTGGGAGGTTGGCGCGGAGAAATTTGCGGTGCCCTGGCGCAAGCCGTTTGTCGTTTCCGAAGCGGAAGCCCGCGGTTCTGGCACTGGAGGCACCCCGTGGATGCTGATCCCCCGCTCGATTCCTCCGATGAAGTACGAGGTTCGTCCGGCACGGCCCGTCGTTCGACGCGGCTTTGCCGGCGACGACGAGGCCCATTCCTGCGGGCTGGCCGAGGGCTCGAGGCTGGAGCTTAGACCAGGCGGCTTCACCCTTAAGGCTGGGGCCAAGCTGCTCGTCGACTACGGCGAGCTTCTTTGCGCCTACCCGCACTTTGTTTTTACAGGAATAGGAAAAACGGAAGTCGTTATCACTTATGCCGAGGGTCTATGGAACATACCTGAAACGGGCAAGTGGTGGGGTGAAGGCGGCAAAGGCAACCGCAACGATGTCAAGAACAAAGCGATGCACGGTTATCAAGATCGCATCATTCTTGGCGAGGGTACAACGACTTTCGAGCCCCTATGGTGGCGCACTTACCGCTACTTGATGATTGAGGTTGTGGCGCTCGACCTTTCTGCCGAAGTCTCGGGCGTTGCGCTTGACTCGCTCGAGGCCATCGAAACCGGTTACCCGCTAAATGCCGAGTCCACTTTTGAGGCAAGCGACGCTTGGGTAAAGCCTTTGTGGGACGTCTCCTTGCGCACGGCCCAACGTTGCGCCGGCGAACACTATTTCGATTGCCCTTATTACGAGCAACTTCAGTACGGAGGCGACACGCGCATCCAAACCCTGATTGGCTACTACTTGGGAAGAGACCGCCGGCTTCAGCGCAACGCTGTCGAGTCGATAGGCTGGTCTCTCATGGAAAACGGCTTGACGCAGTCCCGATACCCATCCCGGCAAACTCAGGTGATCCCTCCGTTCAGCCTCTGGTGGGTCCTGATGATTTACGATCAGATGATGTACGACGGCGGCGAGTTCAGCGGGCTGTCAAGCCATAAAGAGGGCGTTGTCGACGGCGTGTTGTCCGCCTATAAAGACCTCATTGATGAAAAACAAGACGGACCTTTTTGGCAATTTGCCGACTGGGTGCCGAGATGGCGGTCCGGGGTTCCCCCGCTAGGCGCGAAAAGTGGCGTTCACGGTTTGACTTTCGCGTTGGCGTCCATCGCCAGCCACCTCATTAAACAAGAGTTTCCTGATTGCTTTAATCGGCAATCGAAGGCGGAGATTCCTCGAGGCCATAAAGACGTGGCAAGCCACTATCCTGGATCCTATAGAATTGAAAAGGGTCTTTTCTTGGCGGAAAAAGAAACAGAAGAAAACGCATCGGAGCATGCGGAGGCCTTATACCGCTTATGCCAAGAGCTCGTGGGCATGCAGCCCGATCCCTGGCCGGCTAAGGAATTGTCAAACGTCAACGCCGTGAGGTGCACGTACTACTTCAGTTACTATAAACACTTGGCCATGTTCGCAAGGGACGACAGTCCGTTCGATTACCTCGAGGAATTGAAGCCCTGGGGGGAAATGATCGAGAACGGTCTGAGCACCTTCGCCGAGAACCCCGAGTCAACCCGGTCCGATTGTCACGCCTGGTCGGCGCACCCGATCCTCGGGTTCTTTCAGATCGTGGCCGGCGTCACAAGCAACGCGCCGGGGTGGAAACGAGCATGCATCCAGCCGCGTCCCGGGTCTCTCAAGCACTTTAAGGCCCGAATCGCCCACCCGGAGGGCGACTTGACCGTCCAATACGATGGCGGCAGCCTTGCGATCGACACGCCGGTTCCGGCCAAGCTGATCTGGAAGGGGAAAGAGCAGGAAATCCAACCTGGAAAGCACCGAGTCGCCGGCTAGGTTCAATAAGAGTCAAACCGCGTAGGAGTCGTAAAGTGGAATAATGGGCGAGCCGAAGCTGCGTTGCGTTGTTGGGCTGAACTACGGAGCGGCCTATCCGATTGCCGGCCACCGCTTCGTGATCGGTCGCGCCAAAGATTGCCAAATGCGGTTTGACGACCCTACGGTTAGCGCGCGGCATGCTGAAGTGGCCTTTGATGGCGCTACTTTGACGATCAGCGACTTGGCCAGTCGAAACGGCGTCAAAGTCAACGGAAAGCGCGTCGCCAGGGCGAACCTTGCCAACGGGGACTTGGTAACGCTCGGAGCGTTGGTTTTGCGAGTTGAGTGGCCCAGCCGAGAGCCGGCCGCGCACGAACCTGAAGAATGGCAAAAGCCAGCGCCGCCCAAGCCATCGCTGAAGCGTTGGATTGCGGCGCTGTCGGCGGTCGGCCTCGTCGGAATCTTGGCAGGCCTGCTGTTTGCCGCGCTTCAGGATCAAGCCAAGTTAAACACGAAAGCCGGCAAGGTCGGGCCGGTGCTCTCGTCCACCCTGCACGCCGCAGCGGCAGCGGGCAAACTCGAGGCGATCCGGCAACACGTCCAGGCCCGAAGAAACATCAACGCTCAAAACGAGTATGGCTTCACGCCGTTGCACAGTGCGGTGAGCAACGGCAAGTTTGAGGCCGTTCGCCTTCTGTTGGAGCTGGGCGCCGACCCTACGATCCGCTCGAACGACGGCGTGTCCCCTCTCGACCTGGCCAAGATGAAGGGTGATCAGCGAATCGTTCAAATCTTGAGCGAATGGAAACGGCGCTGACGCCTCATTGCGCCAAAACCGGAATGCCGCCCTCCGCACCGACGGCAAAGATGCAGTGGTCTTTGTTCACACCTTTGACGACCGCCTCGTTGGCCTTGCCCACGAACAACGAGCCCTGCCAAACCGGCGAAGCCGAGTCGCGCCAGTAAACCCGATACTCGCCATCCCCTTTCCACCTTAACAGGGTGTCATAGCTCTGCTTCGGGTCATAACGAACCTCGGTAGGCGGAGGACCGGCCTTTGCCAGACTTTGCAGAGCGGCCAAGTTGACCCGCGCCACGTTCCGGAGGTAGTTCCAGTCGATTCGGTCGGCGACATCGTCGACTGTGTGCTGACGGTTGAAATCTTCGTAAGTCTCGGTGATACGTACGCCGTTGAACCCCTCGGCCACGAAGGGCGAATGGTCGCCGGCACGGCCGAAACGGTCCTTGCGGTAAACCAGTCGGACCCGAAAGCCGCGGATGCGCTGGGCGCAATACTCGATAAAGCGAGCCAGCTCACGGCTTTGATGAGGCATGCCGACAGGGCCGAGATACTCCTCGCTAAAGACTCGAACTGACTGTCGGGAAGCCTTGTCGGCATTCTCCGAGGGACTGCCCACCGTGTCGTTGTTCAGAACCGCGATCACCGGCCAGCCCTCATCCTTAGCCCTTTTAGCCAGCGCTTTAGAGCCGAGCAAACCTTGCTCCTCTCCAGAAAAGGCGACGAACTTGATCGTGTTGCGCCATTTCTTGCCTGCCAACAAACGCGCCATTTCAAGGGTCACCGACACCCCAGTCGCGTCGTCGTTCGCTCCCGGCGCCCGCCCGGACCTGGGATCCGTGCCAATGACGAGCGAATCAATGTGGCCGCCTACGATGATGCAGTCCTTCGTCTCTCCAGGCATAGTCGCCACCACCTGAACGGCGTCCGTCTCCTCCGGCACACGCGGTCCCTTAGGCAACCGATAGACCATCTTTTCGACTTGCAGTCCGGGTATCGAACGGAATTGGTTCGCCAGCCATTCGGCGGCGTCCGCGCACGCCAGGCTCAGCGTATGCCGAGTCGCAAAACTCGACAGCTGGCGAACCGTGTATTCAAGCCTCGACTTGCTGATATCCATTTGCGAAACGAGCATTAGAGCCAAGCCTGCAACCATGGCCCATTATTGCCGATTTGCAACCTGTTCAGTCTCGAATGCGAACGAGTCTGACTTCGTGAACGTCTTTGGCGACTCCGTCTTCCACCTTTTGAATTCTTGATCGGTAGGTGTTTTCGTCCAGGAACCGACCTCTGGTTCTAAAAACACCTTCCGGCCCGACAATCGCCTCAAAATCAAAGACGAGCTCGTCTCCCTCCTCGGTCATGTAACCAAAGTAGACCAACTCCGGACCGTGAATGTCGATGTAGTAGATTCGCTCTTCGACGGGGTCCCAGCCCAAGCGCGTTTCGCAAACCACGTCGTAGATCCGCTCAGTGCCGCGCAGGACACGTTTGCACGGACTCCACTCGTAGGTCCATTCGATCTTCGGCGTCCCGTCGGCGTTCTTCTGTTCGCTGACCCACCTTCCGCCTGCCATCACCCCGATTTTGTCGAGCAATGTGCGCACATATTCGTCAACCATGTACATTCGCTCCTTGCGCGGGTTGCGCTTTATCCATTTTAACACTGAGGCAACCCGTGAGAAAAAGGGACTTCGGACAAGTGATTGTTTTCAGCTTGTTGGCTATCGATCGGGCTGAATGGCAGCATCCTCCCGGAAAGACCTTCCCTCGGTTTTTAGAACAAGACATAATCGGCTTTGGAGGCCCAGACATGCTCAAAGAGTATAAGGAGTTCGCGATTAGAGGAAACATGCTCGATCTCGCGATCGGCGTGATCCTAGGCGGTGCTTTCGGAGCGATCATCACGTCGCTGGTGAAGGACGTCATCATGCCGCCCATCGGTCTGCTTCTCGGCAGGCTTGACTTCTCAAACCTGTTCTGGGTCATGGAACAGGGCACGCCACCCGGCCCTTACCTGACGATTGATCAAGCGGCCAAAGCCGGCGCTGTGACTCTGAACTACGGGCCGTTCGTCAACACCTTGGTCAACTTCCTCATTGTGGCCGTGGCCATGTTCTTGGTAGTCAAGTCGATCAACAGATTGAAGCGGGAACAATTGGCCGCGGCGCCCCAGGACCCCCCAAAAATCGAGGTCTTGCTTGAGGAAATCCGCGATATCCTGAAATCCCGTGTTATTTAGCCGCGCCCTCGCTGAGCGAGCGGTACTCGACCAGCAACAGACAAGGACCTTTCAGCCGAGCGGCGACGGCATGTCGGGCCACGACCTCCAAGTCCACCTTCTTGCCGTCCGCCCTCAACGATGCGACGCCTTGCGGCCCGCCAATAACGACCCAAAACGCCCCTTGGAAAGCAGGTTCGACTTTTACAGACAAACGGTTCACGTCTTTCGAAACCAGGCTCAGACGACCCGGAGCGCTTATCCCTTCCAACCACGAGTAAAACGGAATCAGACCATAGCGTTGCGGCGCCAAAGCCTGCAGAGTTCCCGGGTTGATCGCCACGGCGTTGCCGGTTTGGGCACTCAGAACGAAAGAGTCCGGAAGCAGGCCGGCTAGGTCCGTTCGCTCGTCGTTGAACGTTTGAGCCACTCCCGAGTCGAAAATTCCGTCGGCCACGGTCTTCCACAAGCGGTTCTTGGAATGCCGGCTCAAGGCGTACAGGGCGTCGGCGTAGGTTGCCCCGCACCATTGCACCGGAAGCCCCATCCAGTTCGGCGCTTCCCAGTTCGTCGCCCCGTACACGGCGATCGTCGCGAAACGGCCGACCTTCCCGCCGGTCGGGTTGTCAAGGTAAACGAAAGGCAGACCGGTGGCGGCCCAGTATTCGGCGTCCTCCAAGAAGCTCGCATCCCCCGTGGCCTGATAGGCTAAGCTATAGGCCTTGCACAGATGGGCCGAAGCCATGATATCCGGCGTGTGCAAAGCGATCTCCCAGGTTTGCGCGCCGCGGGGCACGGTTCCCCGGTACACCCGGGCCCGGCGCAAGGCCTCGATTGCCTGGCCAAGCAGCTCCGGGTCGCCGACGAACATGGCGCACTCCAAGGCCTTCAAAAGGCTTTGACCTGTCAGGCCGCTGGCGTGGTCGGCAAAGTGCGTTTTGCCGAAGTCGGTGTGCGCGGGCACGTACTTTTGGGTGCCGTCCGGGCGGATGCGGCTTAAGGCCTCTTTCGCAGCCGCCTCGCTGTGAGCCACCGTTTCCCGAACGCTGCCCATCACCATCGTGATGCCGAAGGTAGGCAGGTGCGATAGGGTTGGAATGCCGACTTGAGTTGGTTCGACGCGTCTCAAGGCGAGCTTGGCCCCCTCACTGAGCCGTGCGGCCAGCTCCGCGCCGACGAACGGCTCCAGCCACTTCATGTAGTAGGCGGCGTCGGGCGACGGCGTCGGCTTGAACCAATCGATCCCTGACCAATAGGCATGGCGGTAAAAGCCGTTTTCATTGATGCCCGAATCGAGCCAACCCCTTGCCGCGAGTTTCGCATACTCCTGCATCGGCACCGGCTTGAGCGGCTTAGGCTTGGGAGCGACCGCCAAATAGGCTTTGATCGCATCGACCGCCGTGCTTCCCTTGCCCGTCAAAAGCCACCCATCGACAACAATCGACCGCCTCTTGGAGAGCCGAAGCCCCCTGTAAGCAACCAAATCGTTCTCATTGCGCTCATCGCCGTTCGAGCCGGGCAACAAAAGACCCATGGCGTGTCCTTCCGAGTCGAAAGTCCGGTCCGGCGAGTCGAAGAAAGCCGAAACCTGCGGGCTTCGCTTCCAGGCCAAGGCCGCGAAGCGGTCCATCCCGTTGACCGCCATCAGAGGCAAAGTCACGCGCGTCGACAAGGGCAGCCTCCTCATGGACTCCGGCCCGACAATGTCCTTTTCCGAACTGCTGGGTTCGTCGCCCTCAAGGTGCTCGAGACCGCAAAACAAGGCCTGTTGCTTTGTCGAGCCGAACGAGCCTTGACCGGCGTACAGCATCATCGCAGGGAAAAAGAAAAGCTGCCCGCTGGCGCCGGCGGTGACGGACACGCGAAAGCCAAAACCGCCCTTGCACGGCCAATACCGTCTTTGGACTTTGATTGGGCCTGCTTCGAACTCGGCAACAATCTGCGAGTTTTCGGCCCGAACGGAACAATGACCGATATCAAACCAGGCAAGCTTCTTGCCGTCCGACAGGCCGATACAACTCGAAGGGTTTCCGTAGGCCATGGGTACGCCGTCGCACTCCAAAAGCAAATCGGTTGACGAGGAGCTGTGGATAAGCCGAGCTTCCCCGCTAACCAAAGAACGACCTTTGACGGACTTGAGAAAAGCAGGGTGCGCGGAACTCGGGAGCTCCAGGTTATCTGCCGGATGGTTTTTCATGGAAAACACCTCGCATGTGCCCTGATGACCAGGCGGATCGAATCAAAGACGCATCTCGTCAGACAGACGCGGGAAAGACAAAGGAACCTGTTGGCGTGCGAACCTTTTGACATCAAAACGCACCGAGCGGGATTCGGAAAACTCTTCCTTCTTCGTCGCGTAAAACAATTGGGCTTGGCCGTCCTGATCCGATTTTAAGTCGACATCGACCCAAAGCCTTTTGGCGTTCGGCGCGAGAAAAATGGTGCAGACAACATAAGGGTCGTTGCCGGCCAAGCGAATCTTCAGCGAGTTCTGGAAAGGCTCCGCAATTCGAACGTCATGCTCGGCCCGCCAGCTAACCGCAGCGTTTCTGCCAACGGGTTGAAGAGTCTGCCCCAAGCAAGCCAAAGCACCGACGGCTCGGACGCTCATGGCTCATTTTGCCATATCGGCGCTTGCTTGAAGCGCTAGTCCTCCGACTTGAAATATCGACGGATGGTCCGTACGCGGTCGAAGCAATCGAGAAAGGAATCGAAAACCTCTTGGTCAAATCGCCTGCCCTGATCGAGCATCATGACTTCCAAAGCCTGATGGTCGCTAAGAGCCGCACGGTAGGGTCGATTGGTCGTGAGCGCTTCGAACACGTCGGCAACGGCCAGGATGCGGGATTCTAGAGGAATCGCATCGCCTGAAAGGCCTTCGGGATAGCCTTTGCCGTCAAACCTTTCGTGGTGGGTCATCATGAGATTCTTCGCCAGCCGTACGATCGGCTGAGGAACCGGCGGCAGTTCAGAGACCGAATCCATAAGGACGTCCAGCATTGTGACTCCGCATCGGCAGTGCTCTTGCATGGCTCGCCGCTCCTCGGCGTTCAGTGAGCACGGTTTGCACAGCACTTCCTGAGGCACTTTAAGCTTGCCCAGATCGTGAAGGGGGCTGCTCAGAAGGAGCAGTTTGCAACGCTCGATGGCGAGGCCCATCTGCCTGGCGATCTCTTCGGCGAAGAGACCGATGCGAGCGAGGTGCGAGCGAGGCGTGCCATCTCTAGCCTCGGCCTCAATAGCCTTAAAGAGAGCGGCTTCGTAGGCCGAAACTGGCGGCTCGCACTTTTGTTGGCACAGAACGGCCTGTGCCGAAGCCTGAAGCGAGGGCAACTCCAACTCCAAAGAATCGTCGGTGAAGATTACTGCTTTCACGTCGGCATTATCCTTGCCCGATGGCTTGACGCCGCGGGCGCAAGTCTGGCGCACCTTGCTAGCCATTTCCTGCTTCGCAAGCTTTTTCTACCCGCATAAAAACATTAGAAACCTCAACCTCTTGTGATTTTTAAAAGCCAAATTTGCCCCTTTAAAACTTTTGCTTTAACGCAAGTATTGTCTCAAAAGGGCTCGTTTTGGCGCGTCGATGGGTTTTTGCGGGTTTATTGGCAAAAACGGGCGCAACAGGGCCGTGCTGTTTGGTATTTTCCACGTTTTCATGGCTTCGAACACGTCAATCCGAACAGGTTTGCGACCAGTCATAAGGCACCTTCTTGAAGCAGGGTAAATTGGAAACGAATGTCACTTCCCATAGAAGACCTCACTCCGAAGCAAATCGTGTCGTTACTGGACAATTACATCGTCGGCCAAGAGGCGGCCAAGCGGGCCGTCGCCGTCGCGCTTCGAAACCGTTTCCGTCGACAGCAGCTTCCGCCCGCCGAGCGTGAGGACATCTTTCCTAAAAACATCTTAATGATCGGGCCAACTGGCGTTGGCAAGACCGAAATCGCACGCCGCCTGGCCCAGTTGGCGCGCGCCCCGTTTGTCAAAGTCGAGGCCACCAAATTCACCGAAGTCGGGTACGTGGGACGCGACGTCGAATCCATGATCCGAGACCTGGTAGGAGTGGCGGTTCGGCTTGTCAAAAAAGACCGAGCAAATCCGACCGCAGGTCGAGAAATTGGTCAATGAACGGCTTTTGGACCTGATCGACGGCGAGTGTCACCCGCGTTCGAAGCAAAGAAAACGCCCCTCGGCTTTCGACAACCCGATCGTCAAGCAAGCGTTCGAAATCTTTGGCCAAAAGTTAAACGACGGCTACCCGGACGATGAAGCACCGGAGGCGGAGAACCAAACAGCAGAAGACCAAAGCTCAGCCAAAGCGCGTCGCGCCAAGCTGATGAAGAAACTTCTGGCTGGAAAGCTTGACGACCAAACGGTCGAGATCGAGGTCGAGGAGGCTCAAAACCCCTTCATCCAGGTTTTCAGTGCCCAAGGGCTGGAGGAAATGGGCCTCGACGTCCCCGGGCCTTTGGGCCAGGGCCGACGCACGACGCGCAAAGTCACCGTCGGCGAGGCTAAGAAAATCCTATTCAACGAGGAGGCCCGCAAACACATCGACAAAGCCAGCCTGCACGCCGAGGCCATCCCGAGAACCGAACAGACGGGAATCATTTTTCTCGACGAAATCGACAAGGTGGCCGGTAAAACGGGCGGCTCGGGCCCCGACGTGTCCCGATAGGGCGTCCAGCGCGACCTGCTTCCCGTTATCGAGGGCTCGACCGTGGCCACGAAGTTCGGCCCGGTGCGAACCGACCACATTCTCTTCATCGCCGCTGGAGCGTTCCACACCGCCAAGCCAAGCGATTTGATCCCCGAACTCCAAGGGCGCTTGCCGATTCGCGTCGAATTGGAGCCGCTGACCGAAGACGACTTCAAGAAAATCCTGCGCGAACCGAGAAACGCCCTTTCCAAACAATACGAGAGGCTTTTGGCCACCGAAGGCATCAAGCTTCATTTTACGGAAGAGGCCCTCGACGAGATCGCGCATATGGCGGCCGAGGTGAACCCCCGGACGGAAAACATCGGTGCCCGCCGTTTGCAGACGGTGATGGAAAAGCTTCTTGAAGATGTTCTTTACGAGGCCCCGGAAATGAAAAACAAGGAGATCGTCATCGACGCCGACTATGTTCGCCGGAAAATCAACGGGCTGGTCAAAGACGTCGACTTGAGCCGCTACATCCTTTAGCCGCCCAATATGCGCAGGCACTCGGCCAAGACCTGTTCGGCCTCGACTCGGTCCGTGCGGCCCTTCGGAGCCTGAATCGCCGTATGGGGATGGTAAGGGTATCCCCACTTCGAAGCGGGCTCTTTGCCGAACACGGTGACGGTGGGCGTGCCCACACCGGCGGCCATGTGCATCAAGCCGGAATCGCTTCCAAAAACCAGCTTGAGGTTGGCCAAGGCCCCAAGCGCTTCGCGAATGCCGGTCTTTCCCACAAGGTCGACTTCCGGCTTGAGTCCCAGATTGGTTAGGGCCTCGACATGCCTGCTATCTTGCCGGCCGCCCAGCAAGACAATTGGGAAACCCCTCTCTTGAAGCATCGATGCGACCTTGGCGGTCGTCGCATACGGCAAGTGCTTGAAACCGTCTCGGCCTCCCGGGTTAACCCCGACCATGCACCCAGCGACGAGCCTCTGCCCTTCTTGGAACTCCTTGGCAGAAACCGCCAAGCGGGGCACCGCGGGGCCGCAAGCAATCCCCAGCCTTGCCAAAAGGTCGAGGTAGCATTCCGCTTCGAACTTCTCAGCGTCGTACATGACGGGATGGGTCAGCAGCCAAGCCCTTCCCTCAGTTGCGTGTCCGACCCGCAACGGCACTCCGGCGAGTCGCGAGGCAAGGGCCGACCGAAAGCTGCGGTCGACAATCACGACGGCATCGAAGTGCATCGCGCGGAGCTCACGGACGTGCCGCAAGAACACGACGGGGTTCTTGATCTTCGCGGCATCGACGAATTGGAGTTGGTCGGCTTGGTCGGCAAATAAGCAAACGTTCACTTTCCCGCATCGCAGGAAACGGCTGTCACTCGCCTTGGCCAGCTCCTCGACCAGGCAGGTGGCCATCACAGCATCGCCGATGAACCTCGGCTTCAGCCAAATCAGCACCCGCCCGAGCTTCACGCAAGTCCCCGCCGATCGTCGACGGTCAGTGGGCAGCGCTTCGAAGTTGCAAGACATGGCTAATTGCTTCTTGAACGGCAGGTAGCGGAATCGTGGCCACAGGCGCGCCCGGCTCCGGTGTGACGGGGTCAACCGTTCCGGTAGGCGGAAGCCACAGACGGTGGATGCCATGGCGGAACAAGGCCACGGCCGGCCTCCCCGATGCAGCGGCGAGGTGCATGATGCCGTTGTCCACCGTGACGACGAGGCGGCATTTCGTCATCAGTCCGACGACCTGAGGCAGGGGAAACGCGCCTCGCAGATCAATAAGGCGGGTCTCCGCAAGGATCCGTTCCTCCTCGTCGCTGCCCCTCCAATGCCTGGCTTGCACCGATGGTTTGGCGCCAAGCAACCCTACAGCGAGTCCTTGCCCGTTGAGCCAGTGGATCAGCGACGCCCATTTGTCCACCGTCCAGAGCTTCTCCGGCAAGCTGGCGGCGGTGGAGATGAGCACCTCGGGAGAGTCCTGGGCGGGCACGTCGATGGGTACACGGTATGACGGTACGGGCCCTTTCAGGTAGCATAGCCGGCAGAATATCTCCCCGATGAAAGGCGTCTCCAAGAACGGGTATCGGGAAGCAAGGTCGGGGGCAGTCCACTGGGGATCCTGCCAGAGCCGGCCTTCGAGGTCGTCCAGAAAGGGCAACTCGCCCCGACCCTCCGGGTCGATGGCGGGACCGCAGACCAAGCCTCGGCCCTCTGCGAGAAAAGTCGCCAGAAACATCGCCATGGGCGTCCTCTCGACGTTCACCACCAAGTCGTACTTGTTGGCAAAGCGGGCCAGCGTTTCCCCGCAAGGGTGGCCCAAGAACTCGAAGCAACCGTCGATCAGCTCACACTTCGATTGTAACTCGCTCGTGCGAGGCCCGCTGTACAGGTGGATCAACGACGGGCCAATTTGTGCACGCAACATCTGCAACAAGGGCGTGACCACGACAAAGTTGCCGATGGCGTCGTTGGCCAAGACCGCAAGAGCCGGCTTTGCGGGAAGGCCATTGCCGGAATACCTGATCACGCGCTGATTTTATCTGATTGAATTCGGTTGATTCAGCTTTTCAACCTAGTAGACTGGCGAGGGATGCGCACTCCTCACGGAAGACCTATTTGGTGGAAGAGGGTCATGAAGCTCGGATGGGTCAGCTTTTTCGCCGACGTCTCTTCGGAGATGGTTTACCCGGTGATTCCTTTGTTCGTCGTCAACTCGTTGAAAGCGCCGTTGGCTGCGCTGGGCCTGATCGAGGGTGTCGCCGAGTTCATCGTCTGTGTGATGAAAGGGTGGAGCGGCTTTCGGTCGGATCGGATCGGAAAGAGGGCCATCTTCGTCCAAATCGGCTACAGTCTTTCGGCGTTGGGCAAACCCTTGCTGGCGCTTGCTCCGATTTGGCCGGTGGCTTTGCTGGCCCGCGCCACGGATCGTTTCGGCAAAGGCTTGCGCACGACGGCGCGCGACACCCTCATCGCGGAGGACGTTCCCAAAGCCGAACTGGGACGAGCCTTCGGAGTGCACCGAGCCATGGACACGGCAGGGGCCTTCACGGGCGTCGCCATTATCTTGGCCCTGATCATGAATCTTGGTGCTCAAATGGGCGGCGGCATCTATCGTGCCGTTTTCATCGCTGCCGCTTTTCCTGGAGCCATCTCCGCCATAATCGCCTGGACGATACGCGACAAAACAACCGGGCAGGCCACTCCACAGCCAGTCCGTAACGCCGCCAAAACGAATGCCTGGCATCGTCAGCTTTCGCCGGCCTATTGGCGCGCCGTCGGTCTGACCACCCTTTTTGCACTCGCCAACAGCAGCGACATGTTTCTCATCTATCGCAGCAACGAAGTTTTCAGTTCCGACGGGGGCAACGCCTGGTCGACGGCGGCGAAAGTCATCCTTGCCTACCTGGTTTACAACTTCACCTACACGGTTCTCTCCTATCCGATGGGGGTTCTCAGCGACCGGATCGGCAAGTACAAGGTGCTGGCCGCCGGCTGGGTGCTTTATGGAGCCGTTTACCTTGGGTTTGGGTTTGCCAACAGCTGGCTGATCTGGGTGTTGTTTGCCGTCTACGGCTGCTACATGGGCTTCACGGACGGCGTCTCCAAGTCTTTGGTTGCCGGCAATGCCCCTGAGCCGGTCGAAGGGTCCGCCTTGGGGTTCTATTACATGTGCACCGGTTTTGCCGCCCTCGGGGGCAACTTCCTGGCAGGCATCGTCTGGGACCGCTTCGGGCCGCAAACAACTTTCCTAGTCGGCGCTGCGATCGCCTTGTTCGCTGCCATATCGGTGCCAGCCACCTCGCCTTTGGAGAGACAGAAGGCCACCCAAACGGACCAAACGGCGTAGAAGAGGGTATAAAGCGTTTGGCCCGATGGCAGTTTATCTCGGTTTTGACTGCGGAGGCAGCTCCGTCAGAGCGATGACGATCAATGACGATCTCGATGTGCTCCACGCTGGACACGCCGGTCCGGGCAACATTCTCACCATTTCCGAAAAGCGTTTGCACGCCCACCTGTCCCAAGCAGCCGAGGGATGCCCTGAACCCGAAAAGGTGTGCGGTTGCTTCGCCGGGCTTCTTTCCGAGCGCGACAAGGACGAGGCCGTCAGCTTGATCAAAAGTCTTTACCCCAAAGCCGTTTGCCGAGCCGAGCCGGACTTCTTTGCCGCCTTGAAGGCCTGCCCCGAGGGGACCGACGTATGCATCGTTGCCGGCACGGGGTCGGTGGTCTGTTCCGAAGTGAACGGGCGTCTGGCCAAGACAGGGGGCCGCGGTTACATCATCGGCGACGTCGGCGCGTCCCAGCAGTACGGCCGCGATGCCATGGTCCACTTTCTGGATGTTGGCGAAAAGAAAATCAGCGAGAGCCTGAGGACGCGAATCCTTGAGCGGTTCGGCAGCCTTAATCCGGACGAGGTGATTTCGAGGCTTTATCGATCGCAAGCCCCCATGGCGATGCTTGTGAAGCTGACGCCAGCCGTGGCCAAGGACTTCCGGCACAACGAGCCGTACGCCGTCGAGAGCTTGCGCCGCAACACCGGCGGGCTGGCCGAGATTACGCTGAAACACTGCCAACGCTTTCACCCGGGCAAAAAAGAAATCCGGGTGACACTGGCAGGCGGGCTTTGGAAGCTGTCCGATTTGTTCGTCGAGCAAATCACCATCGAGCTAAAACGCCGATTCGACCCGATCCGCATCGAGGTGGCACGGATTTCGCGTCCGCCCGTTTTCGGTGCGGCTTTGTTGGCCAAAGAAGCCTAATGAGTACAGAAGCAAGAAACCCAAGATCGATCGCTCTCGACCGAATGTCGGCGATCGAAATCGTCCACCTGATGAACGAGGAAGAGCACGCGGTCATGCGTGCGATGCAGACCGCCGAGCCCTTGCTGGCCGAGGCGGCCGAGCGTGTCGCAGCCTGCTACCAGCAAGGCGGGCGCATCATCTATGTGGGTTCAGGCACCAGCGGAAGAATCGCCGCCATGGACGCCGCGGAGATGCCGCCGACTTTCGGGGTCGATCCCGACCGCTTCATTGCCATTGTGTCCTATGGGCCTTCCGCTATTGGGGCCGGCGTTGAAGACGCCGAGGACGACGAACACTTCGCGGTCTCCGAGTTGAACCGGCTCAATGTTTCCCTGAACGACCTTGTCATCGGGCTGTCGGCCAGCGGAAGAACCCCTTTTGCCGTTGCCGCCGTTCGCCACGCCAACCAAAAGGGCATTTGGACCTGCGGTATCTGCAACAACCGCTCGGGAGCGATTCTGAGGGAAGCCGATCTGCCCATCTTGTTGGACACCGGCGCCGAGGTCATCACGGGCTCGACAAGGCTTAAGGCGGCCACGGCGCTGAAGCTCGCTCTCAATCGCATTAGCACGGCGGCCATGGTGCTCAGCGGCAAGGTCATCGAAAACCTGATGGTCGACGTCAAGGCTAAAAACCAAAAATTGAAAGAGCGTTGCGCGCGCATCGTTCGCGACCTTAGCAATGCGACTTACGACGAGGCCTGGGACATTCTCGAGCAGGTGAATTGGAACGTTCGCCTAGCGCTTGAGGTCCTTCAAGACCAGGGGATGGCCGTGCCCAGGGCTTCCTCAAAACCTTCTTATCAGCAACGTTAAAAGCATGATTGTCAACGGGAGGTTAAGATATTCCAAAATATGCCAAACTAGTTTCATATTTAAAGCGAAAAAAGCGGTTCTCATCAACTTGGAGTTCGCTTCTCTTGGCCAGGGACGGCAACCATGAGGAAAACATATGAAGAAAGCGTTCACGCTCATTGAACTTCTTGTCGTGATTGCCATCATAGCGATTTTGGCAGCCATCCTCTTCCCGGTCTTTGCTCAAGCCAAGGTTGCGGCCAAAAAGACCGCCGCCCTAAGCAACCAGAAGCAAATCGGTCTCGGCTTGCTGATGTACACGGCCGACTACGACGATACCTGGCCCCGCAACGACGGATGCGAATTGAACTCGTCGTTAAATTCGGCGTTGAACGATGGCACGCTTCGTTGCACCGGCGCCACCGGGTACGCCCACCGGATGAATCACTTCTCCTGGCAAAAGTGGGTTCTGCCCTACATCAAGAACGTCCAGTTGTTCGAGCATCCCTTGCGCCAAAAAGACACGGCCCAGTGGAACAACAACGGCCAGATCGTCGGCGGTTTTGCCTTGAATTCGGCCGTCACTGGCTCCCTGGACACATACAACCGCGCGCCGACGTTCAATCGGCAGTTCCGAAACAGCTGGCTGGGCGGAACGACGACGACGACCCCAACGCAAACCATGATCATGTTGGAGTTTCCAACGGGCGTCACGGCCGCGGTGCCTGGAGGCACGGTCGACGCTGAGGGTATAGCCCCGGCCATGAACGTTTACCCGCCCGCCATCCGCGAGTTCTGGCGATATAAGCTGATGAAGGGAACAGTGGCCGACTGCATCGCCGGAACCGGCGGAACCGAACCGGATCCCGCCAAAATCGCCTCCGGCGGCATGACTTTGGGCCTTGCCGACGGCAGCGCCAAGTTCCTCAGCGCGGCAGCCTTCCTCGGAAAAACCCCGACGAAGCTCGAATACCTCGGCGTCACCGGAAGCCATACGGCCGGTTGGACCTATCAGAACGATTGTGTGCAGATCACCGTCGGCAACCTTGGCTTCGTACCGGTCAACCGCAACATCAACTATCCTCTCTGGGGTCTGGGCCAATGAGTCGGCAGGCCGCTTTGGCTTGCTGCCTGGGCGCCTTGCTTTGCGCGGGTTGTAAAACCGGCGTGACGGAGGCCGACCAACAACGCGTCAACAAGGAGTTCTCACGGGAGAGTTACGAGGAGGCGATGCGCAAACTGGGCAAGGAAAAAGAACTCGAAAAGGAAAAGGCCAAAGAGGCCGCGTACAAGGCATCTCAAGGGGGAGATTCCGACCAAGACGCCGGCCAGCATTAGCCTGTCACGGTGCTTTCGCCTTGGCGGGGTCTGCCTTCAAAGAGCAGACCCCGCTTGTCTTTTGTAGCCACGGGGCAAGGCAGGGGGCGCTACTCGTGCCGAAGGGCCACGATCGGGGCCTGCCTCGAGGCGCGCATGGCCGGGATCAGCCCGAACACCGCCCCCACGGCCAAACAAACCCCAACACCCAACAACACGATCTCAGGGGTGAGCACGGGTTTCAGCGGTGTCGTCGCCCGCAGAATCAGCGCCGCGACATAGCTGAGCAGCAAGCCGGCGATACCTCCCAGAAGCGCCAAAATCGAAGACTCCGCAAGAAACTGCACGAAAATGTCGCTCCTCTTCGCGCCCATCGCCTTCCTAAGGCCGATCTCCCTCTGGCGCTCGTTCACAGACATCAGCATGACCGTCATGATGCCCGTCCCGCCGATGAACAGCCCGATCGACGTCAACCCGGTCAGCAAAGCCGTCAGAATGCCCATGACCTTGTAGATCAACTTGAGGAGGTCCTTCTGGGTAAGGACCGAATAGCTCTCCTTGTTGAGCCTTTTGCCCAGAGTCGCGTCCACAGCGCTGACGAGGCTCTTTGGCTCGGCGTCAGGGTAGGTTTGGATCATGATCCGATTGATCTGCAGGTCCTTCACCTTGGTCTTCATGAAGGCGTAAGGCACGTAGATGACGTTCTCGAAGCCGCCCTCGCTGAACAGGTTTTCCTCGTCCTCTTTGTCCCCGGTGACGCCCACGACTTTGAACTTTTGGCTGTTGTACTCGATCTCCTTGCCCACGGCCGGCTCTTTCCCGAACAAGGCCCGGTGAGGGACCCCTCCCAGAACGCAAACAGGCTTGTCGACTTCGTCCCAACCGAAGTACCGGCCCTCCCGCAACTTGTTGGGACGCATTTCGAACCACGTCGGCTCGACGCCGATGATGAGCGTGGTGGTTGTCGTCTTGCCGCCGCGCTTGGCCCACCCGCCGATGAAGCTCAGCGGCGTGGCCTTTTTGACCCCAGGAACTTGCTTGACGTCGGCGATGTTCTGCTCGCTGAGATAGCTAATGCCCATCAAGTTGGCCGAAAACATGCTGCCGTCTTTGATCCTCGCGGGAATCACGATCAGCAAATTGACGCCGATGTCGTTCACTTGCCGCGAAATGTCGAGTTGAACGCCCTTCGCCAAGCTCACCAAAACAACAATAGCCATCGTGCCGATCATCATGCCGACGGCGCTAAGTGCGGCTCTTTGCGGGCTTTCCCTCAACGACCGCATCGCCGCTCCCACATTCACAAAAGACATAGTCCTACTTTATAACGAGAACGCAAGCGGGTTCGTCGCGTAAAATAGACGCATCGTCCCTATGGAGCCCCCCTTGCGCAAGGTCTGCCTGCTTGACCCGCACACCGTTAACCAAATCGCCGCCGGCGAGGTGGTCGAGAGGCCCGCGTCCGTGGTGAAAGAGTTGGTGGAGAACGCGATCGACGCGGGAGCCACGCGCATTGAGGTGATTCTCCGAGACTCCGGGAAATCGTTGATCTGCGTGTCGGACGACGGCACGGGAATGAGTCTTGAAGACGCCCAAACGGCGTTGTTACGCCATGCAACCTCGAAGATCCGGTCGGTTGAAGACCTGCTTGGGGTCCAGTCTCTCGGCTTCCGGGGCGAAGCGCTTCCCTCGATCGCGTCGGTTTCCCGGTTTACGCTTTCAACAGGCACTGAAGACGGTCTGCGGCACGTGCTTACGGTCGTGGGCGGAGAGATGAGGGAGCCTTCAGGAGCCGCTGGGCCGCGCGGCACCGAGGTTCGCGTGGAGGACCTCTTTTTCAACACCCCGGCTCGATTGAAGTTTCTGAAATCGGATTCGACCGAGCTTGGCAACTGCCTTGACCATATCAACCGCTACGCTATCGGCCACCCCTACGTGGCTTTCACGGCAACCCACAACGGACAACTGGCCCTGCAAACGCCGGGGTCTGGCGACCGTCTCGAAGCCATCGCCAACGTTTGGGGGCGCGAAACGGCCAAGAGCCTGGCCGAGGTGGACAGCCTGATCGCCGGTATCCGGGTCTCTGGCTTTGTCAGCGCGCCGCACATGACCCGCCCGACCCGCGCCTATCAGTTCCTTTATGTGAACGGCCGGCCCGTCCGATCGCGAATGCTGACCGCGTCGCTCGATCAGGCCTATCGCGACCTGACGCCGGACAAGCGCTACCCCGTGGTCGCCCTGTTTGTCGAGGTGGATCCGAAAAGGCTGGACGTCAATGTGTCGCCGACCAAGAGTGAGGTGAAGTTTCAAGCAGAGGGCCAGGTTTTCGACGCCGTGCGCTACGCGATCCGATCGGCTCTCGACCAGCACGGCATGATGCCCAGCGCGGCAGGCATCGCGGCCGCCAACGAGGCCTTGGCACAAGCAAGGCGAATGGACTCATTCGGCCCCGTGTCCTCGAAGGCCCCCTCGACCTTTGAAGCCTCGTTTTTGGCGCAGCTTCCTCTGGACCCCACGCCAATCGAAGTGCCCCCTGAGGAGCCCGCCCTTCGGTCGGCCAATTACCCGTTCATCGAATTGCTCGACGGCTTGCGCGTTCTGGGTCAGATCATGAACACCTTCATTGTGGCGGAAACCGCGCGCGGCCTCGTGCTGATCGACCAGCACGTGGCCCACGAACGGGTGATCTACGAACACCTGTGCGGGCTCAAAGGCAACGCGCCAGTCGAGAAGCAGCACCTTTTGTCCCCAGAAACGCTCGCTCTTGACAAGAGGGCCCTCGTCTTGATCCAGAACCACCTTGAAGAGATGGAACGGGTTGGTTTTGACCTGGAGTTGTTCGGCGGCGAAACGGTCATCGTTCGGTCGGTTCCCGCCGCCCTTCACCACAGAAACCCTCTGGAGGTGCTTCAAGACCTGATCGACGAGCTGGTCGACGCGACCGTCGCTCGTCGATTGACGCCGACCCGCGAACAGATCTGGATCACCTCTTCGTGCAAGATGGCGGTCAAGGCGGGCGACCCGCTCAGCATCGCGGAGATGGAGAAGCTGATTCGCGACCTTGCCACCACGGAAAACCCCTACCTGTGCCCTCACGGCCGACCGATCACCATCACGCTCGAAAAAAGCGAGATCCTGCGCAAGTTCAAGCGAGCTTAGGCCGCATGGGCTTGTCCGGAGTCCGGCTGGGCACCGAAGAGGACCTCCACCATGTCCAACTCCGCTGACAACTTTTGAAGCTCCTCCGCCAGCTGGTGAACCTCGGTCGATTGCGCCAGCGAGACGGCGTGGGCCTCCGAAACATCGGTTATGGTCTCTTCAAGTTCGCAGGCGGTGGCCGAGAGCGTGGTTGCCGACTCGCAGGTCTCGATGCTCGTGTCCTTCACTCGATCCAACTGGGCGGCCACTTGGTCGCTCCTGGCTTCCATGTCGCCGACCAGCTTGGCACTGACGTTCGCCAAGTCGATCACCGTCCAACTCATGTCGGCGATCTGCTTGAGGATCGAAATGACGGTGTTGACTGACTCGATGCCTTGCTGAACGCTAGCTTGGCTCCTACCCATCGCCGCCTTCGAACTGTCGATGTCGATACGAACTTCCTTGATAAGCTCTTGGACTTGCCGGGCGGCTTCGGCCGATCGGGTGGCCAGCTTTTTGACCTCGTCCGCCACTACGGCGAAGCCTTTTCCGTGCTCTCCGGCCCGCGCCGCCTCGATGGCGGCGTTCAAAGCGAGCAGGTTGGTCTGCCCGGAAATATCGGAAATGGTGTCGACAATGGTGCGGATCTCCAGCTGTTTGGCCGTCAGACGGCTTACCGCCTCTGAGGCTGCAACGATGCTGCTGTCCATGTCGTGGATGCCGTCGATCGATGCCTGAACCGCTTCCTTGCCATCCTCGGCCGCCTCGGTGAACCGCCGCGCCGCCCTTTGCTGTTCTTGAATGTTAAAACGAACTTCGGAGATGGCCGCCTTCAGTTCGAGCATGTTCTCATTTGACTCGATCGACTCCTGGGAAAGCTTCTCGTTTTCGAGGGCGATGGCCTGCGACCTGTCTTTAAGCAATTCTGTCGCTGACTCGACCGATTCCAGGCGCTTGGTCACGCCCCGGGCATTTTCAGCCGTCAACAGGGACGAGTTGAGAAGCTTTAGAGCGACTCTTGAGACGGTGCGCGATCGCTCGCTGAGTCCTTGAACGAGTGACTGAAGCCGCTCCTTCATCCCGTTGAAAGCGATTCCCAGTGCGTCGTTGGGCCCGGCCAAGGCGATATCAACCTTCAAATCGCTCTTGGAGAACCTGTGAGCCGCTTCGGCTATCGAGCGTTGGTAACGAATGACCGAGGCAAATGCCAGCGAGATGTGGCCGATCTCGTCGTCGAAGGGCCGCGGCCGCGGCTCCTGGGAGACGTCGCCTTGCGCGACCTTCTCGGCAATTTCCGCAAGGTCTCGCAACGGGGCCGACATACGGCGGCTCGTCCAAGCCACAATGGTTGACAGGACAATCAGAGAGACGACGCCAATCGAGAGGCACTGGTTGCGGATCTCGGACGCCCCCGCAACGAGCAACTCATCTGGCACCGAAGCGCAAAGCTTCCATCCGGAGGCGGGAAGTGTCGTCCAGATAAAGGTGCTGGGAACCTTGCCGTCTTCGGCGCGCACCATGCCCTCCTTCGAGGCCGCGATGGACTTTCCGCCGGGCGTCTCTGCGACCAGTTTTCCCTCGGAACCCTCCTGTAGCTGAAGTTTGTTGTTTGGATGGCTGATGATGCGCCCGGACTCGCTAATTAGGAACAAATAATCGGCAACGCCGCCTTTCTGCGTGGGTCATGTCCCGGGATGTGGTGTAAGAAGTCTGCATTCTCTGCGCTGACTGTTTCATTCTAGATCCCGGCTCCCCGCGCGATCAAGGCGTCCTCTCGAACGTCCGCTCCGGTCAGAGCCTTCAGGCTGGCCTGCTTGCGCGAGACCTGCCATTCGTCGTGCTGCTCCATGAGG
>JGI24187J35170_1000040_pt1 | contig 55352 bp, 42 predicted proteins | sample YNPBryBLVA2012_FD_35170 | JGI IMG/M metagenome (IMG submission 35170)
CCCGCCGTTTCTGGAGGGTCGCTTTCTTTCACCATCCTCCCTATCCCACCAGCCACCACCGCGAGGACAGCCTCTGCGCCGAAGTGCGCGCCCAGTTGCTGCCCCTGCTCGAGCGCTACGGCGTGCAGTTGACCTTCAGCGGGCACGAGCACACCTACCAGCGCAGCAAGCCGCTGCGTAACGGCCAGCCGGTCGAGCCCGGCGCCGGGCTGGTTTCCATCATCACCGGCGGCGGGGGCGCCGAACTGCATCCGGTGGGCCAGGCCCCGCAGTTGGCTTTCGGGGAGTCCGTGCACCACTACTTGCGCGTGCGCGTCGAGGGCTGGCGGATCGAAATCACGGCCGTCGCCGCCGATGGGCGGATCATCGAGCCAGTCACGCTGGCGCCGGCGCCGCAGATCCTGCCCGGCGGCGTCGTCAACGCAGGCAACTTCACGCCGCGGCTGGCGCCCGGTTCGCTGGTCAGCATCTTCGGCTGGAACCTGGGCCTGGAAGATCGTTCACCCGCTTCCCTGCCGCTGCCGGCCGAGCTGGCCGGAACCGCCGTGAGCCTGAACGGGCAGGCCCTGCCGGTGTTTTTCGTTTCCCCGAGCCAGGTCAACGCCCAGTTGCCTTACGGAATCCGGGGTTCGGCCACCCTGCGCGTGAGTACGCCCAACGCCGCCGCCGAGGCCGCCCTTATGCTGGCCCCGGCCGCCCCTGCCCTGGTCCGTATCCCTGTCGGCGGCCGGCTGACGCCGGCGGTGGTGCGCCCTTCCGACGGGGCCGTGATCTCGGATGCTGCGCCGGCGGCGCCGGGCGATTCGCTGATCATTTATCTGGTGGGCCTGGGCGAAGTGGCCGGTCCCATCGGCCCCGGGCAGCCCGCCCCGGCGCGCCCGCCTTTGAGCACCCAGCATCCGGTGGAAGTGCGCCTGGGTGAGCGGTCCCTCGCGCCCGCCTTTGCCGGCCTGGTTCCCGGCTACGCCGGACTCTATCAGGTCAATGTGACCTTGCCCTTCGATTTGCCCGACGGTCTGTACCCCTTGCGCGTCCTGCTTAACGGCGCCGCCAGCGACGCTACGTCCCTGCCGGTGGACTCGGGCGCCCGTTGGGACCGCTGAAGATCCCGGCTCAAACCGAAATGGCCCGGCTGGATTCCCGCGGGATCAGCTCGAAGGGAATCAGGATCTTCTGCGCCGGGCGCAGCGGCCGGCCTCGCAGGAGCTCGATCAGCAGCTCCGCCGCCTGCTCTCCCATCCATCCGGCCCGCAGATCCACTGTGGAGAGCGGCACGCGCAGCAACTCGCTGTAGTGCAGATTCCCCGCCCCGATCACTTCTAAATCGTAAGGGACTTCCAGACCGGCCTCCAGAATCGCCTTGATCGCTCCCACCGCTACGGCGTCGTTGTAGCAGACTACGCCGTCCAGGCGCGGGTTCACGGCCAGCAGCTTGCGCATCGCCTGGTAGCCCGAGGCGGCGCTGGTTCCGCCCGCGGCCACGTAGCCCGGGCAAACCTTCAGGTTGAATCGCCCGAGCGCAGCCGCGTAACCCTGGAAGCGGCCCAGGCCGCTGGAGTTCTCCGGACCGCGTATGTGCGCGATGTGCCGGCAGCCCCGCGCGATCAAGTGTTCGGTGGCCGCCGCCCCGAGGGCCTCCTCATCCCAGCCCACGAAGTTGGCCTCCAGCCCCGGGAAGCTGCGGTCAATGAGAACATAGGGAAGCCGGTGCTCCTCCAAGCGGGTCAGAATTTCGATGTCGTCGGGCGGCCGGCAGGAGGCGATGATCAGGCCCTCCGCCTGCCGGCAGGCCAGCAGAAGATCGAGGGCTTCGGTCTCGGCCGCCGGGTCGGACTCCGAGTTCGAGATCAGCATGAGGTAGCCGCCGGCTCGCAGGATGCGCGCCGCGCCGCGGGCCGCTTCGGCGAAGTGGGAATCCACAAGGTCGGGCACGAGGAAACCGATCAGATGGGCCGCCTTCTCCACGCCGCTCTCCTTTTGCTGAGATTACCCCAGGGCCTGGGGAAGCGCAAGCCGGCCTTGGGGAGGCCTGCGGCGGCAGTGGAGGCTGGGGCGGGTCGAGCCTGGGGTGGAAGCTGGGCGCCAGGGAGGAAAGGGAAAAAGGAATCCGAATTTGGTAGGATGGGACCTGTGTTGAGGGACGCCGTAGCGATTCTCATCGTAGCCGCCCCCTCCCTCCTCGCTGCACCCCAGCAGCCCAAACCAGAATCCCTCCCCGGCGCCGAAGAGTGCGCCGCCTGTCATGAACCCGCTCGCGCTCGCAGCCGCCGCCAGCCCGGCCTCCCGCCCCCCTTCGACGCCGCGGCCTTGCGGGCCTCCCCTCACGCCGCTGTGGAGTGTAAGCTCTGCCATAGCGCCGTCAAGGAGATCCCCCATCCCGAAAAACTCCCCACGGTGGATTGCGGCGCCTGCCATCCCGACCAAGCCGCCCAGTATGCCGAGAGCCTTCACGGCCGCGCCGCCCGTCGCGGCGATCCCTTGGCGCCCTCCTGCTCGTTCTGCCACGGCACTCATAACGTGCTGCGCGCCTCGGCCCAGGGAGCGCCCACCGCGGTCATGGAGATCCCCAGGTTGTGCGGCCGTTGCCACCGCGAGGGCACGCCCGTCCAGCTCACCCGCAGCATCCCCCAGTCCCACATCCTGGAGAATTACGCCGACAGCATCCACGGGGAAGGCCTGTTCAAGCGCGGCCTCACGGTCACCGCGGTCTGCACGAGCTGTCACACTTCCCACTTCGTGCTGCCGCACACCGACGCCCGCTCCTCGATCGCCAAGGCCAATATCGCCCGCACTTGCATGCGCTGTCACGCCCAGATCGAGGCCGTGCATCAGAAGGTCATCCGGGGTGAGCTGTGGGAGAAACAGCCCCACCTCATCCCGGCTTGCGTGGATTGCCACGAGCCTCACAAGGTCCGCCGCGTCTTTTACGCCCAAGGGATGGCCGACCGGGACTGCTTGCGCTGCCACGGCGATCCCAACCTGCGGGTCACCCGGGGCGGCAAGGCCGTCTCGCTCTACGTCAACTACGACGAGCTGGGCCGCTCCCGCCACGCCCGCCGCGCCTGCGTGCAGTGCCACACCGAGGCCCGGCCCGGCCCGGGCCGTCCTTGCGCCTCCATCCGCTCGCCCGCGGTGGATTGCTCGATCTGCCACGCCGAGCAGCTCGCCCAGTACCGCGAAAGCAGCCACGGCTCGCTGGCCGCGCAGGGCAGCCCTGACGCTCCCACCTGCTACGACTGCCACAACCACTCCCACGCCGTCCAGAGCCGCAACGATTCGGCTTCTCCCACCTTCTCGCGCAACGTGCCCGCCCTGTGCGCCAAATGTCACCGCGCCGGCCGCAAGGCCGCCGTGCGCTGGGCTTCGCGCGACGGCCGGAACCTCAACCCCGTCGAGCACTACGTCGAGAGCATTCACGGCAAGGGATTGCTCGAGAGCGGGCTGACCGTCACCGCCAACTGCGCCGATTGCCACACCGCCCACCACGAGCTGCCCAGCCGCGATCCCCGCTCCAGCGTCCACCGCGCCAACGTGGCCCGCACCTGCGCCCGCTGCCATCGCGGCATCTTCGAGCTGTTCGCCGCCAGCGTCCACTCCCCTCAGGTCACGCGCGCGGCCAGGCCCCTGCCCGTGTGCAGCGAGTGCCACTCCTCCCACGCCATCCAGCGCACCGACCAGGCCGATTTCCGCCTCCACATCATGGACCAGTGCGGGCGCTGCCACGGCGACATCACCGCCACCTACTTCGAGACCTACCACGGCAAGGTCTCCAAACTGGGCTACGTCAAGACCGCCAAGTGCTACGACTGCCACGGCTCGCACGACATCCTGCCGGTCAACGATCCCCGCTCGCGCCTCAGTCGCCAGAACATCGTCAAGACCTGCGCCCGATGCCACCCGGGCTCGCACCGCCGCTTCGCCGGCTACCTCACCCACGCCACCCACCACGATCCGGCCAAGTATCCGTTCCTGTTCTATACCTTTTGGGGCATGACGTCCCTGCTCGTCCTCACCCTGGTGGTCTCGGGACTGCACACGGCCGCCTGGCTGCCCCGCTCGCTCCAGTACCGCAAGCAGATCGGCCGGGAACCCGACGGCGGCCGCGGCCTTTTCGTGCGCCGCTTCACGCGCTTCCAGCGCAACCTGCACTTGATGGTCATCGTCAGCTTCCTGGGCCTGGCCCTCACCGGCATGATGCTGAAGTTCTCCTACGCGGGCTGGGCCCGGTTGCTCTCCCGCCTGGTGGGAGGCTTCGAAGTGGCCGGCTGGATCCATCGCCTCTGCGCCCTGCTGACCTTCACTTACTTCGGCCTGCATCTGTGGGATTTGGTCCGGCGCAAGCGCCGCAGCGGACGGAGCTGGAGCCGCTTCTTGTTCGATTCCGAAAGCATGTGGTTCAACCGGCGCGACTGGCGCGAGCTGCTCGGCTCGATCCGATGGTTCCTGGGTTTGGGCCCCCGGCCGGACTACGGCCGCTGGACCTACTGGGAGAAGTTCGATTACTTCGCGGTCTTCTGGGGCGTGGCGGTGATCGGCTCGACCGGCCTCATGCTATGGTTTCCCACCTGGTTCACCCGCCTGCTGCCGGGCTGGATGATCAACGTCGCCACCACCATCCACAGCGATGAAGCCCTGCTGGCGGTGGGCTTTATTTTCACCATCCACTTCTTCAATACCCACTTCCGGCCGGAGAAATTCCCCATGGATCCGGTGATCTTCCTGGAGGGCGCCCCGCTGGAGGAGTTCCGTCGCGACCGGCCGCGCGAGTACCGCGAGCTGGTGGAAAGCGGCGAGCTGGAAGCCCGGCTCATGCCGGAGCCTTCGCCCATCCTGGTCAAGTTCTGGCGGCGCTTCGGCTTTGCCGCCCTGGCCGTCGGCCTCACCTTGATCCTGCTGATCCTTTACGCCCAGATTTTCGCCTACCGCTGAGGCCTTGCAGGCCCGGGCCGCTGGGGCGACTTCACGGCTCGCCCCGGCCGGGGCCGTTCGGCCAGAGCTTTACACGCTGACCACCGGGCAGGGCGATTCGCGGATGATGGCGTAGGCGTTGGTGCGCAGCCGGCCGAAAATCCCCGCCGCCGAGCCCCGCCCGATCACCAGCAGATCCGCATTCCGTTGCCCGGCGGCGCCGCAGACCACCTTGGGAGGATCGCCGCATTCCACCAGCAGCTCGGCCGGGGCCCCGCATTCCTCCCGGAGCCTCTCCAGCTTTTGCCGGGCCGCCTCGGCCAGCCCGGCGTTGAGATCCCGCTCGCCCCGGCTGGGTTCCATCGCGATGCAAGGATAGGCGTGGATCAGGATCAGCCGCGCCTGGAAATCGCGCGCCAGCCCGGCGGCCCAGGCTAGCGGCTCGGCGCTTTGCGGTCCCAGGTCCAGGGCGCACATCAAGGTGCGCAGGCTGATCGAGGCGGCGGCGGGCGTTTCCTCCAAGTGAACCCCCGTCCAGACCGGGCACTGCGCGTCGTGCAGCACCTTGGCGGTCACCGAACCCAGAATGAAGCGGCGGAACCGCCCGTAGCCGTGGGTGGGCATGGTGATCAGCCCTACCTCTTCCTGGCGGGCGGTCTCCACAATGGTCTGGGCGGCGTCGCCTTCCAGCATCAGCCGCCGCAGCCGCACTCCGGCCAGCTCCTGCTGGAGGAAATCCTCCAGGCGGCGTCGGGCCTGCGCGGTGCGGTTGGCGGCCAGCTCGGTCAGCACCGTCCCGCCGAATTCCAGGGCGCTGAATTCGTACCGGATCGGCTCGACCACGTGCAGCATCAGGATTTCCGCATCGTACCGGGAGGCCAGCGCGTAGGCGTAGCGGGCCGCGCCCAGGCAGCGATCGGAGAAATCTACCGGCAGGAGGATCTTCTTCAGGGGGGGCATGGGCGACCTCACTGGGAATTGTAACCCGCCTCAGCGCCCGTCGGCCTGGCTCAAGCCCAGCTCGGTGAGGATCTTGGGGGCCGGCTCTTCCATGGCCAGCACGCGATGGCAGGTGTCGCAGTCCTGGGTGATCTTGCGTCCGTCGCCGCCGTTGCGGTCATCGTGGCAGCGGAAGCAGCCGGGAAAATCCATGTGCCCGATGTTATTGGGATAGACGCCCCAGGTAACTTTCATCGCAGGGAAGACGTTGCGCTGGTAAATGGCCGCCAGCGCCCGCGCCGCACGCAGAATTTCGTCCCGGTTCTGGGCGAAAAGCGCCGGCTGCCGCCCCCGGTAGTGTTGCTCGAGGGCGGCGGGGATCAGCGCCGCGGCCGCCTCATGTCCGGCGTAGTCCTTCTTGAGCAGCTCCGCCCCGAGCTTCTTGATGCCGGGCAGCGAGGGGGAGATCAGCCCGGTCGCCAGGGCGCGGTCCAGGGCGGCTTCCGGCAGCTCGAAGGTGTGGGTCGGGCGATTGTGGCAATCCATGCAGTCCATCGTGCGCCGGGGAAGGCGGCTGACGCTTTCCGGCGTGGCGTCGGCCGCTAGGTACACCGTGTCGCGTCCCGTGACCGTGTTGCGGTAGCGCACCCAGGGGATGTTCTGCCGGCCGGGGTCGGCGTGGGCGTACTCGATGGTCACTCCGGGGTCCAGGTGCGCCCCGTGGATGCCCCGTCTCTCATGCCCGCCCCCGATATGCATCAGCAGCACCGTCACGGTCCGGCTGTTGGCTTCATCGTCGGCGAACTTGCTGAGGATCCGCAGGCGGTCGGCGGCGAATTTCTGCGGCCAGTGGCATTGCTCGCAGGTCTCCCGGGCGGGACGCAGATTGGCCACCGGCGTGGGAATCGGCCGCGGGTACGTGTTCAGCAGGGTGGCGAAGACCTGGCCTACGCCGGACAGCTTGCTGCGCACGAACCAGCTCGCTCCGGGTCCGATATGGCAGGCCACGCACGCCACCCGCGAATGGGGCGAACCCTGGTAGGCGGTGAACTCCGGCGCCATCACCTTGTGGCAGGTCTTGCCGCAGAAGGTCACGCTGTCCATGTAGTGCACGGCCCGGTAGGTGAGTTGCGAGCCGATCACCAGGTTGGCCGCGGTCGTCACCCCAATGAAGCCCAGCAAGCGGCGGACCTCTCGGCTGCGCCACTCCAGGACCGGGAAGGCCTCGGCCGACGCGCCGCGCCTGCGCCGCAGGCGCACTTGCCGGAGGATCCCCAGGGGGATCAGCGCCAGCCCCCCGAAGAACACCCCGGGCAGCACCAGAAAAGTCAGAATCCCGGCGTAGGGGTTCTCCACCTCGCCCCGCAGGAAGGTCGGCAACTGCAACAGCCAGAGCACCGACGCGCTGGTCACCGCCACCACGCCCAGCAGGCTGATGGCGTTGCTGGACAGATACACCAGGGGTGAAAGCCAGCCCCGCAGGCCGCGCTCAGCCGACCGTATCATGCTGTTCCTCGCCGGAGGCCTGCGAGGCCGCCTCGGCGGCCGGCGCAGGCGCCTGCTCGGCCGCCCTTTCGGCGGCCTGCCGGCGCCGCGGACTGTAACCCGTCAGCCAGGCAGGATCCACAGGGTAGACTTCGGGATCGAAAATCACCGTGTAAAAGTGCCAGACCGCGATAGCCAGCGCAGCCAGCACCGCTTCGTAGAAATGCACCGTCCCGGCCAGATCCATCAGGCTCTTGGGCAGCCAGGCCAGCACGAAATCGTTCGCCCACAGCACGGCTCCGCTGGCGATCATCACCACCGTGCCCCAGACCACCGCCCAGTACTCGACCTTCTCCACATAACTGTGCTCGGACAGCAGGGGCCGGCGATCGCTCAGCCCCAGATTGTAGGCCAGCCCGGCCAGGCCTTCGGCCAGATCCGCCCGCCGGGGCCAGAGCGAGGTCCAACGCTCGCGCAGCCGCCGGTCGGCGATCAGCGTGATCGCGTGAAGCACGGCGGTCGCCATCAACACCACGGCCGCAATGCGATGCAACGTCCCTCGCACCGGGAAGGCCGATTCCCAGCGCACCAGCGGCCGCGCCCACCATTGCTCGGGATACTTCAGGGCGAAGCCCGTCCACACCAGCACCAGGAAGGAGACCGCCAGCAAGCCGTGCTGAATCCGCTCGATCCGCAGCATCCTGAGGGACAGGGCGCCGGCCCGCGACCCGGGCGCCAAGCCGCGCAATCGCCGCAGGGTCTTGCGCACCCAATCGCCCAGGTTGTGCAGCAACATGAACCCGATCGTCACCGGGATCAGGATCTGATAGAAGCCCCGGGCCCACCTCACCGCCGCCGTCTCGCTGCGCCCGGCGACCTGGTGGATCGGTCCCAGCGCGAAGCGGCGGCCGGCGCCGGGGTGGCAGCGCCCGCAGGTGGCCGCCAGGTTACGCGGGTGAATTCGCGAGCGCGGATCCGAGGAAGGCAGAATGTCGTGCGCCCCGTGACAGCTCGCGCAGTTGGCCACCGTCTGCGAACCGGCCTTGGCCGCCAGGCCGTGGAAGGACTCCTGGAAGCTCACCAGCCGGTCGGCGGGCAGTCCGAATTTGCGGCTCAGCCTCAAGTCGCCGTGACACCGCCCGCAGGTCTCCGGGATGCGGCTGCGATAGACCAGCGACTCCCGGCTGCCCGGCGGCTGGATCGAATGCTCGCCGTGACAGCTTGTGCACACCGGCGCTTCGCGCACCCCCTTGGCCAGCGCCCACCCGTGCACGGACGCCCGGAACTGTTCGGCCTCCCGGCTGTGGCAGAGGCCGCACAGCTCGGGCACCGCACGGTGGAACTCCGCCGAGCGGGCCGGTTTGGCCTCGTGTGCCCCGCCGTGGCAGACCTCGCAGCTCGGCGCCCCGGCTTCGCCCCGCCGCGCGGCTTCGGCGTGCCCGCTGCGGCGCTGCTCACTGAGCACCGCGGCGTGGCAAGCGCCGCAGGAGGTGGTTTTCAAGCCGCTCGGATGGGGATAGGTCTCCCGCCCCGGATGGCATCCGGCGCACGCCACCGGCGCATGTGCCGAGCCCGCCGCCGGCCGGGCTTGCTCGTGGCAGCTCCGGCACTCGGGCGCTTGGGCCCCCAGGGTCGCCGCGCCCGCCAGAAGCGATGCCAGCGCGGCCGCCGTCGCCGGGAATGCCATGGGCCACCGCGCCGGCATCCGCTCAAGCCCGGCTCAGAGGGCTCCCCGGCTGGAGCGCTCCCAGGCGTCCCAGAGGAACAGCCCGAGTAGCGCCAGCCCGTAGAGCAGCGCAAGGACGGTGAGAATCTTGCCCCAGCGGTCCACCGCGTCCAACTTTTGGGCCACCGTCATTTGTTGAGAGACCTTTGAGATGTCGCCCTCCAGCACGTGCAGGCCTTCTTCCTCCTGCCGCGCCAGGCGTGAACGATAAATCAGCAGGATGACGATCACAGCGGCCAGAACGGCCCATCCGACCAGTAGCGGCATCAGGTTCATGGTTGCTTGACCTTCCGATCGGGCGCGGCCGGCGCGCTCGCACGACCGCCCCTACGCCGTCAGATTCTCACGCCGAAACCTCTTGCCCGTGGCCTCCTCGATGGCCTCCACGATCTGGACCAAGTAGGAGTCCAGGGCGCATCGCGTCTGCCCGCGGAGCGCGCAACTGCCGTCCAGGCGCTGTTCCAGGCACACCGAGCAGACGTTCTCGCGGATCGCCCGAAGGTAATCTTCGATCTGGTCGCTGTCGGTGGCCAGAATCGCCTGCGCCACCAGCGGAAACAGCTCGAAGAGCCGGCAGCGCTCCGACTCCTCCAGGCCGCAGGCGCCCTGCGCGGTCCGCACCTCGCATTCGCGGCACACCCGGCTGCGAACGATCGCCTCCAGCTCCTGAAGCCTCGTCCTCATGCTAGCCCTTCTTCTCGCGTCCCTTGGGCTGACGCCCGTCGCGCTCCACCGCCCGCTGACCGACGCCGGGAAACTTCTCCCGCCCGGCCGTCCCGCTGCACGCCCCCGCACCCGCTTTGGCGGGATTGCTGCGGCGCAGCCCGGCGGCCAGGATCGCCAGCACCGCCGTGTTCAGAGGGTCATTACAGAATACCACCGAGCGGATGCCCGCATTCCAGGCCCGGCGAAGCTGCTCGGGATCGTTCCGCGTGATCAGCACCACACGCTCGGGGTGCGCCAACGGCAGCGGCAGGCGCGCGAAGGCTTCCGCGTCCACCACGATCACCCCGGCCCGGTTCGGATCCGGCGCCTCGACCGCGCACACCTCCCCCGCCCCGCTGCGCTCCAGCAGTTCCCGCAACGCCGTTGCGTAAGCCGCATCTGCGATCGCCAGTTGGACCGTATCCATCGGCGCGGTCGTTGCACACCGGGTCCGCTCGAATCCCGCACTAACCGGTAGCCGAACAACCCTCGATGCAATCGGCAGGCCAATCGCTCCGGCTGCCCGCCGCCCCGCTTTCTCTCGGGAAAAGCTCGCATCGCCGCCACTCGCCGCAGCCGCCCTTGCGGGATCCTCACCCAATGTGCGCCGAGCGGGTGGGGAACCTAACCCACCACGCAGGGGTCTCTCAGAACTGTTGACTTATGCAACATGGGGCCTCCTGAACTCTCGCTCCGTTCGGACCCTGTGGTACCCTGAAGGCATGACTCCGGGGGGCGCGCCCTTAAGCTCGGTCCCGGGTTGGATAGGTGTCGGAGCAGTGGACCCGGTCGGCGGCCGGGCTCGTCTTGGAGAATGAGTATGCCATCCGCTTTCGGTCGTTTTCTAACCCACTCGGCGGCTTTGCTGGCCCTGTCGGCCCTGGGTTGCGCCCAGGAACGGACGCCCGAAGCCAGGCCCGACCGCAGCCCGCGGCGGCTGGAATCGGTCACTTGGAATTCGGTGAAGCACGAGCTGACTTGGGTGATTTCCAAGGGCGAGCGGGACCGCCAGAGCGGCGCTTACAAGCCGTTGTCCACGCAGACCTACCTGATCAACATGGACAAGGCCACTATGACCTTCAACGGCGAGACGCGCGGCTTCAGCAAGCAGGAGGCGGTCAACGTTCTGGCCTTGCTGGACATCGTAGCCAAGTACGCCATCGAATCCACCCTATGGTGGGATCAGGGGCATGGCCGCCGCATGGACGAAAAGGACAAGCCCGCGGCCGGGGTCACGCGCGTCTCCCTGGACGGCCCCTCCTGGCAGCCCGCCGGCCTGGATGCGTTGCTGCGCCGCCTGGAGGCTCTCGAGCGCCGCCTGGCCGAACGGGAAGGTCGCGGATCTGGAGGCGCACCCGGCTCGCCGGACGGCGTGATCCGTCCGNTTGCCCTGACCCAGTGAGCGCGCCCTCCGGCGCTACAATAGAAGCGGCATGTTGCGATCGTTGTGGCTGGTGCTTGGGCTGGCTGGTTGTTTAGGCGGGCAAACCGCGGCCGAGCTGTTCGAAAAGGCTCCTCCCGAGGTTGACGAGGCCCTCCGCGCTCGGATTCGCTTTTTCTTCCAATGCCATGTGGACGGCAAGTTCCGGCAGGCCGATCAGGCGGTCGCCGAGGACAGCAAGGACGCCTTCTTCGCCGCGGAGAAGACCCGCTACCGCGGCTTTGAGATCGTCCGCATCGTTTACACCGACCATTTCACCCGGGCGCGCGCCGTGGTGACCGTGGACACCGATTTCATCGCTCCCGGCATCGGTAAAATGCCGGTCAAAGTGCCTCTGACGACGCTCTGGAAGTTCGAGGAGGGACAGTGGTGGTGGTATGTGGATCCGAACGCGCGCAAGCAGTCTCCTTTCGGCCCCATGAGCGCCGGGCCGGAAGGCGGCTCGGCTCCCTTTTCGCTCTCCTCGATTCCGGCCAACCCGGCCCAGGCCGCCGCCATGCTGAACCAGGTCAGCGCCGACAAGACGGCGGTCCGCTTGAGCAGCTATGAGCCGGCTTCCGATCAAGTGACGATCACCAACAACCTGCCCGGGCCGGTGACGTTGAAGCTGGACTATAACGGCTTCCCGGGATTCGAGGCGCGCCTGGAACAGGAGCAATTGGCCTCCAAGCAGAGCACGCGGCTGTTGCTGCGCGTCGAGCCGCGCGACAAGGCCCCCAAGCCCACCACGACCCTGACCCTGCGGGTCGAGCCCACCAACCAGCAGATCCCCATCCAGGTCACTTTCGCCGTACCGCCGGAAGTCGAGAAGAACCTGCCCCGCTGAGCCGGGTTGGGAGCCCGGATTGCTATCCCCTGAGCGGAGGCCCCATCCGTCATGGCAGTCACTCTGAATGCTGCTTCCCGCGCCGGCTCGCCGGCCGCCTTCTTTGAGACCCTCGCGCGGCCGACAAGCGACAGTCAATCCAGTGCTTTCCAGGAGCAACTGCTTTCCGCCATCCGGGATTCGCTGGCGGGCGCCGGTCTGCGGCCCGAGCAGATCCGCCTGAGCTCGGCCGAGGGTTCCGGTGGCGCGCGGCAAATTATCGTCAGCTTCACGGAGCCGGTCCCCGCGGCGTCCTCCTCGCCCGCTGCCGGCGCGGCGGCTGCTTCCGCGCCGGCGGCGGCTGCTTCCGCGCCCGAGGGCAACCTCTCGAGTCCGATCGAGGTCCTGCGGAACGCTTTGAAGTCCGCGGGCCTGGATCCGGACCGCTTTTCGCTCACCGAGTCGCGGGAGGTGGTGGGCTATCCCGGCGGCTCCTACCTGAACCACGTGATCACGGCCGAGTTCGGCAACGGGTTGCGCGAGAGCTACGGGGTGGAGCTGATGCTGCGCAACCCGCAGGTCACCGTGGTCGAGATGCGCCGCCTGCTGGCCAGCCAGGTCTCCGGTTAGAGCCCCAGCTTCTGAGCGATCGCCCGCAGCAAGGCGCGATCCTCGGCGTTGAAGCCGACTTCCAGTTGCCCGTAGAGCGCGCGGTTCTTCACCGCCACGATGCCGCCGAAATCGAAGAACAGCTCTTCCTCCGGCTCCAGAGGGCGCAGCGGGCAGGGAACCTCGGGGCGGTCCGCGCCGGGCACGTTGCTGACGTCCTTGCGCGGAATGTTGACCGTGGCGGCTTCCTCTTTGCTCAGCACCAGCAAGTCCAGCATGGGCTTGCCGTCCGGCCCGATCAGGGGGCTGCCGCTGTCGCTGGTGGCCAGCACCAGATCGTAGACCACGTTGCGGCGCGCGCTTTGCCGCGCGTTGGGGTCGAACCAGTACTTGGGGGGACGGTTCGGATCCCACTGGGGCGGATCCTGTCCCACCGCCCGCCGGTAATCCTCGCGGGTCTGATAGTAGGGGAACAGGTACAGGTGGCTCAAAGAGTACTTCGGGTAGGGTAATGCAGGCACGTTAACCTCCGACTCCAGCTATGCCCGCTCCGCCCGAAGCGGGGAGGCGCCCGGCCGCGCAGCCTTCAGAACGGGCGCAGGATAAATTTCGCGCTCCGCGGTCACCGGCTGCCGGCGAGCGAGCTAAAGCCGCCCCTGCGGTCTGCCGATTCCCCCAAGGGGAGAACCCTGCCCGTGGACCGCCTGCTGTCTCAAGAGGAAATTGACAGCGTCTTCCGCACTCTGACCGAAAAGGCGCGCGCCGAAGACCCCTCCAAAAAGGCCGTCCCTTACGACTTTCGCCGTCCCGACCGCATCGCCAAGGACCAGCTCCGCGCCATCCACCTGCTGCATGAAAACTTCGCCCGCAACCTGGCCTCCAGCCTTTCGGCCTACCTGCGCGCCTACGTCGTCGTCAACCTGGTCTCGGTCGAGCAACTCTCCTTCGCCGAGTTCTCCCAGTGCCTGCCTTCGCCGAGCTGCCTGGTCTCGCTGGCCATGCGGCCCTACGACGGCAACGCGGTGCTCGAGCTGAATCCCTCCCTGGTCTTCCCCATCCTGGAGATGCTGCTGGGCGGCACCGGACGCAGCGGCGCCAAGATCAACCGCGAGGTCACCGAGATCGAGCAGAGCATCCTGGACGGCCTCTACCGCATCATCCTGCACGACCTCAAGCAGGCTTGGGCCCCGGTCACCACCATCGAGTTCAGCATCGAGGCCCGCGAGACCGAGCCGCAGTTGCTTCAGATCATGGCGCCCAACGAAGCCGTACTGGCCATCGGCCTGGAGATCCGCATGGCCGAGAACGCGGGCATGATGAACATCGGCATGCCCTCGATCATCGTCAAGATGCTGCGCCAGAAGTTCGACCAGCAATGGTCGGTGCGCCGGGCCGAATCCACCCCGCTGGAGCAGGCGCGCATCCTGCGCCTCATCAAGCCCGCCACCCTTCGCCTGGACGCCCGCCTCCAGGGGCCGGTCCTGCCTGTCGAGGCACTGCTGGAGTTGGAGCGGGGCGATATCCTGGCCTTGGATTACCCGCTCGAGAAGCCGGTCCACATCCTGATCAACGGCACGCCCAAGTTCCGCGGCTTCATCGCCAGCACCGGCCGCAAGCGCGCCTTCGTGGTCGAGCAGCCTTACCAGACGGCCGAGTGAGCCCGCGCCGGGCTCAGCCGGCCGCCCGGCCCGCCCGNATCGGTTGCAAGCGCGGCCGCGGCGGAACCTCTCCCGCCAGCGGCCGCACGTAGTCCAAGAACGGCGCCAGCACGCCGTTGCCCTCCGGATGGATCCACTCGGCCGGAAAACGCCGTTCGAGGTTGGCCACCCGCTCGAGCTCGACCCACCCGGTACGCACGCGATAGGACGGGCCCGGCTCGCGCACCAGGGTGACCATCAGCCCGCTGTGACCCTCGACGGCCGCCTCCACCGCCGCCCGCCCGCACAGACGCGCCTCCGCCCGGTCGGTCGGCGAGACGAAGGCTGCGCTGCTGCGTCCCAGCAAACCCGGTTTCTCGCTGCGGGCCCGCAGCTTGAGCCGCCGCGCGATCAGTTGGGCCAGGGAATGCGCCAGGTTGCCCGCCAACTGGTGGGCGAAGCCGTCGGCCGCGATCATGTCGGCGCCGAACGGCTCGCCCTTTTCGTCTCGCTGGCCCTCGCAGACCGCCACCACGGCGTAGCCCAGCCGGGCGTACACCGCCTCGACGTCGGCCAGCAGCTTCTCCGCGCTGACTGGCCGCTCGGGCAGGTAGATCAACTGGGGCGGATCGTCCGCCTGCCGGCGCGCCAGGGCCGTGGCGGCCGTCAGCCAGCCGGCCTCCCGCCCCATCACCTCGACCACGGTGACCCGTCCCGGCAACTCCCGCAGGTCCGCTCCGATGTCGCGCAGCGCGCAGGCGTAAAACAGCGCGGCCGAGCCGTAGCCCGGGCAGTGGTCGGTCTCCGCCAAGTCGTTGTCAATCGTCTTGGGGATGCCGATCACTCGCAGCTCATAGCTCTCCCGCCGCGCCAGCTCCGCCACCCGCCAGGCGGTATCCATCGAATCGTTGCCGCCGTTGTAAAAGAAATAGCGGACTTGGCAGGCGCGGAACACCTCGAGAATGCGCCCGTAGTCGTCCTCCCGCACCTTGTGCCGGCAGGAACCCAGCGCCGAGCCCGGCGTCTGGCCGATCTGCTCGACCAGCTCGGCGGGTTGTCGGTCCAGGTCAAGGAAATCCTCCCGGAGCACGCCCAGAATGCCGTGGCGCGCCCCGTAGAGCGCCGTGATCTCGTCGTGGCGGCGCCGCTGTTCGATCACGCCTGCCAGGCTGGCGTTGATCACCGCGGTGGGGCCGCCGCCGTGCGCCACCACCGCCGTTCCCCTCAGTCTCTGCATGCCCTGCCTACTCCTGGAACGCTTGGATGCCTCCGCTGCGCGTCACTGCCCGCGCGCCCGCCTCCGCTCCGGCTCGCCCGCACTCCTCCAGCGGAGCCCCGCGCAGGAACGCCGCCAGGAAACCGGCGTTGAAGCTGTCGCCCGCCCCGGTGGTCTCGACCGCGCGCACGCGCACCGGGGGCACGCGCCGGAGCCGTCCTTCGCTCCAGATGAGCGCGCCGCGCGCTCCCCGCTTCACCACCACGATGCGCGCCAGCCNGCCCAGCTCTTCAGCGGCCGCTTCGACGCGCCGCCGCCCGCTGATCCGGCGCGCCTCCTCCTCGTTGGGCAGGAAGATGTCGGTCGCCGCCAGCGCCTTCCGCAAGCCCGAATCCCAGCGCTCGGCCGGATCGTAGTTGCAATCGAGAGAGGTCGTCAGACCCAGGCGCCGCGCCCGGCGGAACAGCGCCGCCAGTCCGGCGTGCATTCCCTCCAGCAGGAAGTAGGCGCCCACGTGCAGGTGGCGCGCCCGGCGCAGGTGCTCCGAGGATACCTGGGCCGCGCGCAGCCGAGGGATGGTCCCCGCGTAGGTTAGGCCCGCGCGCCGCCGGCCCCGCGTCTGCCATACCGTGATGCCGGTCTTCCAGCCCGCCACCCGCCGTAGCCCGCGCAGGTCCACGCCCGCTTCCTCGAGCCGCTCGGCCAGCATGCGCCCCAGCCAGTCCTCGCCCACCACGCCCACGAAGCCCACCCGCGCCCCCAGGCGCGCCAGATTGTAGGCCGTGATGGCGCTGGAGCCGCCCAGCGTCAGCTCCATGTCCCGCGCCAGCTTTTCCTGGTCCCAGCCGAGCGGCGGCGCCTCGCGCAGGATCAGATCGGCGTTGAGGTCTCCGGCCACGATGGCGTCCAGCGGCCGGGGCTCAGTCCTCATAGATCCGCACTCCCTGGACCACCCGGGTGATCACGCGCGCCGGACTGGGATTGTCGGGATCCAAACCCAGCCGCCGGCTGAGATGCCAGGCCAGCAACTGGGGGAAGACGATCTCGGCCGGGGTGCGCAGCCAGTCCGGCAGCTCGGAGGCCGGGCCGGCGAGCGTGCGATGGAACAACTCCGAGGGCCCGGGGCCCAAGGCCAACAGCCGGCCCAGCCGCTTGGCGCGCAGCTCGCGCACCAGGTCCAGTTCGTAGCGGCGGAGGGCGGGATCGGAGGAAACAAAACACAAAACTAATGTCTCTTCCTCCAGAAAGCTCATCGGCCCGTGCCGCAGCCCCAGGTACGTCTCCGCCAGCACCGCCGTCCGCCCCGCCGTCATCTCCAGGATCTTCAGGCACGCCTCCCGCGCCGCCCCCATCAGCGCCGGCGAGGCCAGAGCCGCCGCCCGCGCNGGCGNGGTCTCGGCCAGCCGCCGCGCNTCCTCGTCCAGCTCGGGCAACGCCTCCCGCACGCTGCGCTCCAGCACGGGCAGCGCCCGCTCGACCTCCTCCGGGCGGGCCAGCGCCAGCCCGCCCAGCACCAGATTGGTGAACGAGCTGGTCATCGCCAGGCTGCGGTCGTTGCTTCGCGGATCCAGCAGGATCGCCTCCACGCCCGGGGCCCGCGCCAGCCGGCCCTCGGGATTGGCGGTCAGCGCGATGTGGCGCACGCGGGGCAGCGCCCGCCGGATCTTCTCCACCACCGCCAGGCTCTCCGGGCTGTCGCCCGAGCGGGCCAAAGAGACCACCAGGCCCTCCTCGCCCAGATACCGGCGGAACTCCAGGAACAGCTCGGTCGAAGGCGCCGCCCGCGCGCCGGGCCAGCCCGCCTCCACCGCCTGGGCGGCGTAGGCCGAGCTGCCCGCCCCGGTGAGCACCGGCGCCGGCAGCCGGCCCAGTCCCGCGCGCCGCACGCGCGCGAAGGTCTCCGGCCAGGTCTCCGGCTGCTGGTAGATTTCGGCCCGCGTCAGAGGGCCCCGCTCGATCGGCTCCATCCAACCCAAGATACCCCGCGCCGGCGGCGGGCCGCAGCGTGGGGAGCCTCAGAAGCTGCGCACTTCGAGCCCGACCACGTCGTCCACCCGGAGCGTCTCCTTGACGACGAAGGGCTCGCCGTAGCGCACCCCGATCAGGTTGCCGTAAAAGCGCGCCACCGCCGCCAGCCGCTCGCGGATTTCCTCGGGAGNGGGAAACAGATCCGCGGCCTNCCCGCCCGGGCCGTACTGCGACTGGTAAGCCAGCAGCGCCTGCATNCGGCGCTCGAACTGCTCGCTGATGTCCACNACGAAGGAAGGCGTCACGGGAGCNTACAGCGAGGCGTAGAGGATCTTGAAGGGCCGGTGGGGCGCGCCCTCCGCCGCCAGTTTGCGCAGTCCGGCCAGAAAGCAGGCCTCGTAGCCGATTTCGCAGGCTCGGTAATGATCGGGGTGCCGCCCCTGCCAGTAGGGCAGGATGACCACCCGGGGCCGGAGCCGCCGGACTTCGGCCGCCAGCTTGCGCCTGGCCTCCTCGCTGTTCTCCAGGCGGGCGTCGGGCAGGCCCAGGTTGCCCCGCCAGCTCAGGCCCATCAGGCGGGCGGCCGTCTCGGCCTCCCGCAGCCGCTGGGCGGGATCGCCCCGCGTGCCCATCTCGCCCGCCGTCAGCTCGAGCGCCCCGGTGCGGTAGCCCATTTCCGCCATCCGGATCAGCGTGCCGCCGCAGGTCTGCTCGACGTCGTCCGGGTGGGCGGCGATGGCCAGCAAATCCAGTTCCGGGCCGGGCGCGCTCATGGCCTCACCAGTACAGATCGCGCCGCCGGCGGTGCGGCGGGCGGGGCCGCATCAGGTTGACCAGCAGCATGCCGGCCAGGAAGCCGCCCACGTGCGCGAACCAGGCCACCCCGCCCTGGCTCAGATGCGAGTAACCGATCGAGCCCACGCCGCTGAAGAATTGAATCAGGAACCAGTAACCCAAGATCAAAACCGCCGGCACCTCGATGGTCGTCAGGAAGAAGAACACGGGCACCAGCGTCAGGATTCGGGAATGCGGGAACTTGATCAGATAGGCGCCCATGACGCCCGCGATGGCCCCGCTGGCCCCGATGGCCGGGACGCGCGAATCCGGGTTGGCGGCCACGTGCGCCAGGCCGGCCGCTACCCCGCACAGCAGGTAGAAGGCCAGGAACTTGGCGCGTCCCAGGATGTCCTCGACGTTATCCCCGTAGATCCACAAGAACCACATGTTGCCCAGGAAATGCAGCCAGCCGCCGTGCAGGAACATCGAAGTCAGCAGCGAAGCCGGCTCCAGGCGCGCCGGCACCACCCCGTAGGTGGAAAGAAAGTAATTCAGGGAAAAGCGGTCGAGCGACAGTTCGTAAAGGAACGCCGCCGCATTGGCCGCGATGATCAGGAAGGTAATCACGGGCGGCGAGTAACTGGGCTGGGAATCGCGCAGGGGGATCATCTTAGCCGGCGCAATTGGCCCGCAGGTGGAAGTCCGGGTGGACGCGCCGCTCGGCCCGGCCCATCAAGGCGCGCGCCTCGGCCAGCGTGCGGATGCCTCCCCGCGCCCCCAGGGCCATGCAGTTCAGGGCCGCCATGGCGTTGGAGAAATCCAGCGCCTCCTCGAGGGGCATCGCCTCTAACACCGCGTAACAGAAGGCGCCGTGGAACACGTCGCCCGCGCCCGTGGTATCCACGCAGTTGACCACGAAGGCGGGCGAATACAGGAATCGCCCCTCGGCCCGGGCCAGCGCGCCGTGCGGCCCCAAGGTCATGGCCGCCACCCTCATGCCGTACTCGTTCTGGATCATCTCCAGGGCCTTGAAGGGGTCGCGCTCGTTGGTCCACTGCACGGGGAATTCCGAGCTGGCGATCAGATAGTCCACGTGGGGCAGCACGCGGTCGAAGCCGTGGTAGATGGTGTCCACGTCCACGGTCACCGGAATGCCCGCCGCCCGCGCCAGGCGCGCCGCCTTTTCCACGGCCGGGGTGTCGTGCCCGTCAATGTGCAGCAGGCGGGCGCACGTGATGACGGCGGGCTGGATGTCGGAGGGATCCAGCCGCAGGCCTTCCGGGCGCCGCCAGAGCACGGTCCGCTCGCCGGTCGAACGGTCAATCAGGATGTAGCCGGCCTGGTTGGGGCAGCCCCGCCGCACCTGCACGTGGTCAATGTTGATGCCCGCGGCCCGCAGGCTCTCCAGTTGCACGCGGCCCCGCTCGTCGTCCCCCACCGTGCCGATGTACTTCACCCGCAGGCCCAGCCGCGCGCAGGTGACCAGGGCCCCGGCCACCTGCCCCCCCGGACTCATGATCTCCTCCAGAAAGGGCGCCTTGCCGGCGTAGGCGGGGAAATGCGGCAGGACCAGCAGCGTGTCGGTGGCGTTCAAGCCCACGCCCACTACATCGAATTCGGACACCGTCTCCGAGCGTAGCACACCCGCGCCGCTGGCAGCCCGCGCCGCGCGCTAGAATGGCCCATCATGGACGCCCTCCTGCACTCCATCAGCTACGCCGGCGCCTGGGGCCAGGCCTTTCTCACCGTCGAGCAGTTCGTGGACAAAGCGGCCGAGTTGGGTTACGACGGCGTCCTGCTGGCCGCCAAGCGCCCGCACGTCTCCCTGCTGGATTACGATCGCAGGGCGCGCACCCGCCTGCGCAAGCAGATCGAGAAGCGCGGGCTGCGCCGCGTCGCCCTGGCGGCCTACAACAACTTCACCGCCGATCTGGAGCACGGCGACATTCCCACCCAGGAGATCCAGATCCAGTACCTGGTCGAACTGGCCCGCCTGGCCGCCGACCTGGGCGGCGACCTGGTGCGCATCTTCACCGGCTACGAACACCCCGCCGCCGGCTACGCCGCCCAGTGGAACCTGGTGGTGGCGGCGGTGAAGCAGTGCGCCCGCCGCGCCGCCCGCTTCGGCGTCACCATCGGCGTGCAGAACCACCACGACATTGCGGCCGGCTGGGAGAGCCTCTACGATCTGATCCGGGCGGTGGACGAGCCCAACTGCAAGGCGCTTTTCGATGCCTGGGCCCCGGCCTTGCAAGGAGCCGACATTCTGGCCGCCGCGCGCCGCCTGGGCGCCCTGACCGCCCACACCACCATCGCCAACTACCAGCGCCGGCCCCGCTATCGTTACGAGCCCGCGGCGGTCAACTACACGCCCCTGACGCCCTACGTGCTGGCCGTCCCCATCGAGGAGGGCTTCATTGACTACCGGGCCTTCCTGCACGCCCTGCGCGAAGGCGGCTTCAGCGGCACGGTGGCCTATGAAATGTGCTCCCCGCTGGAGGGCGGCGGCGGCATGGAGAACCTGGACCGCTGCGCCCGGCTGTTCTTGGAGTTCATCCGCCGCCTGTGAGGCGGCCGATCAGAAGCTGTAGCGCAGCGTCAGAGCCGCGTGGGAGTTGCGCCGGTACTGGCCCAGGAAATCCGAGGCTGCGCCGCGGATCAGCGTCCAGGCGGCGGTGACCCGCCAGTGCTGCCCCAGGGCCTGGCTGTACTCGAACTTCAGCCACAGCCCGTCGCCGTTCTGGCGCACGGCGGTCTCCAGAGCCAGGCTGCGGTTGGCGTCAATGGTGTAGCCGGCGCGGCCGAGCAGCGCCCGCGCCAGGCCGCGGTCCGGTGCGAAGCCCGGCCCCCAGCCGGCTCGCGTCACCTTCTGGCCTGCGTAGCCACCGACCAGGAACCACTCGCCCGCCTGCCGCTCCAGTTGCACCACATAGAGCAGATACTCGTCGGCCTGCCCCGCGGGCGCCCGGAACCAGGCCGCCTCGCCCTTCAGAGTCACCCAGCCCAAAGGAGCGGCGGCGTCGGCGCCGTACATGCGGAGCTTGGGATAGAATCGCTGCGCTTCCAGCCGCGGCCGGGGCGCCAGGCCGCTCAGGCGGGTCTCGAACAGCGGCAGGTGGTTGTAGCCCTCATAGAAGCAGAGCGAGTACTCCAGGCCGGCGCCCACGTGATTCCAGCGCGCCCCGAGCTGCGGCCCGCCGGGATAGCGGGGCGCCGCCTCGCGCACCTCGAGCCCCTCGGGCAGCGGCGCCCAGCGCTGGTTCACCAGCGGGATGCGGCTGGGCGTGAAGCGCGGCGCGAAGACCAGCTCGAGGGTGTCGGTCTGCGCCCCCAGGGCCAGACGGGCCGCGCTCACCGCCAGGAAGTCGTTATCCACCACGGCCAGAAAATCGCGCGGGGCGAAGCGGTCGGTGGGATTCAGAATGTCGGCCTTGCCCCAGCGGATGAATTGCTTGCCCAGCTCCAGCGTCACCGGCGCACGGCTGTACAGCAGGCTCGCCCGGCGCACGGTGAAGGCAGGCCGCTGCCGCTGGCGGTCCTGCCAGCCCAGGGCCCAGCGCCGCTCGACCTCATGATGGGTGTCGCTGCGGGCATCCAGCCCGGCGGAGGCGCGCCAGCCGGGGGTGATCCTGTAAGAGGCTTCGTAGCGCAGCAACGCCGCCGCCACCGCCCGCGCGCGATCGCTGGGGGCGGCCTGCGGATACCCCGTCAGCCGCATCTCGAGGAAGCCCCGCTGGGAGAAGTCCTGCCCCCAGGCCAGCGCCGCCCACAGGAGCGCCGCCAGCCCGCGCATCAGAACTCCCGCCGCAGGGCCTGCAAGGTGAAATCGGCTTCCTTCATGGGCAGGTTGTACTGGAGCTTCTCCAGCCGCAGGACGGTCCGGCTGCCGCGCCGCAGGTCGGTCATCTCGATCAGGCGCGGCGTCCAGATGCCTTCCACGTTGCTCACCTCGCGGTAGGCGGCGCGCCGCGCCAGATGGGACCCCACGTAATTCTCGATCCGCGCGAAGGTGTAGTTCTCTTTGCGGATCCACAGGATCGAGTGGGTGTACTGCGAGGCCCGGCTGCGCTTGGGCTGGGAGTGGATCTTCCAGCAGGCCGCCCCCTCCAGGCTCTCTTCGCCCAGCAACCGGTAGTCGTACTGGTTGACGTCGCGCTCCTCCAAATCTTCGAAGCTGAAGTCGGTGCCGAAAAAGCGGGTCGAGCGGTCTTGCAGCGCAATGCGCCGCTCGCGCTGGATGGCCGGAGTCCACATCCACTGGTCCGAGGCGCGCTCGGGATGATTCAGGATCAGCAGCGCCACGCCTTTCACTTCCGGCGGCGCGGTGAACCGGATCACCGCCTTGCTGTCCCCGTGCGAACCCAGCCGCTGGTAGATCCAGCGCTTGGCGGCCACCCGCCCGCGCGCGTCCCTCACTTCCAGGGTGCCTTCGTAGCGTTCCGAGGCGGCCCGCGAACGCCGCTGCGCCTCTTCGACGATCTGCCGCGCCTCCTGCCCGCCCAAGCCCAGACCGGCCAGCAAGCAAAGCGCCGCCGCCTTACTCATACTCCAGCGCCTCCGCCAAACAGACTCGCACGGCCGCTTCGGCCGGCGCCAGCGCCGCCAGCCAGGCCGCACCCAAAATCAGCGGCCCCAGCCACAGCGCCAGAGGCCCCGGAAACGCGTAATCCAGGCGCAGCCCGGCCAGATCCAGCCGCGTCATCTCGAGGGAATAGTGCAGGCTCAGCGCGCCCACGCCGAAACCCAGCAGCACGCCGATCGTCCCGATGGCCAGCGCCTCCATCCACACCGTGTGGCGCACCTGCCGCCGCAGCCCGCCCACCGCTTGCAGCACGCCCAATTCGCGCCGCCGGTCCGTGATCGAGACCGTCAGCGTGTTGACGATGCCCAGCACCGCCACCAGCACCGCCACGGCGATCTGGCTGTACGTCATGCCGAACCACTGCTCCGTCAACCGCAGGATATAGCGGCGCACCTCCCGGTTGAAGAGCACGAACAGCCGCCGGCCGGGCAAGCGCTCCAGGATCCTCTGCCTGACCAGCTCGGGGGAAGCCCCGGGCGCCAGATACACTCGGATGACGTTGGCCGTATCGTCCTGCCAGTAGCGCCGGTACAACGCCCGGTCAATGAGCACCGAGCCCTGCTGGTCGGAGTAATCCCGCATGACGGCCGCGATCGGCAGCCGCAGCAGCCCGCCGGGCGAGGGCAGCTCGATCAGGTCGCCCACGCTCAGGCGGCGCAGTCCGGCGAAGCTCTCCGAGACGATCGCCGCCTGGCCAGCCGCCGTGCGCCGGAACGCCTCCTCGCGGTCGCCCTCCAGAGGCCGCCAGTGCGCCGTACGGGACAGCTTGGCGACCTCCGCCGCCACCAGCAGCACGGGGGTGCCCCGGATAGGAATGCGCGCGCTCCGCACCAACTGCACCTCTCGCACTCCCTCCAGTTTTGCGATCTCAGCGCCCACCTTCGCCTCCACCACGTAGGTGCGATTGGACAGCTCGGCGTTGGGCGTCACGAACAGGTCGGGGTTGAGCGCCGTGTCCACCCAGTCGGTCAGCGAGCGGTAAATCGAGCGAGCCACCCCGCCGAAGCCGATCACCATGGACAGCGACAGCATCAGGGCCGCCACCGTCGCCGAAGTCCGCCGCGGCGCCTGGATCAGACTGTCGGCCGCCAAAGCCCCCTCGACCGGGCGCACCCACGCCAGCAACGGGCGCAACAGCCGCGCCAGCCACAGCGCCAGCGCAGGCGCCAGCAGCAAAGCCGCCAGCACGAACAGAAGATAGCCGGTGTAGAAGACCCAGAGGCTGCGGCTGAAGACCAGGCAGAGGGCCGCTCCCGCCCCGGCCGCCGCGGCCAGACGCCGCCGAAGCTTGTTCTCGCCCTCCGTGAGCACCTGGTAGCGACCCTTCTGTAGCGCCCGCACCGGATCCACCCGGGCGGCGTTGGCGGCCGGGATCCAGGCCGCGATCATGCTCGCGCCGAGGCCGGCCGCAGCCGCCGCCGCCAGCATCCCCGGCTCGGCCCGCACCTGCTCGGCGTTCTGCGCCACGCCGTAGACCTCCTGCATCAGCCGGCTCACGTAGGCCGCCACCAGGCGCGCCATCGCCAGCCCCGCCGCCGCGCCCAGCGCCGACCCGAGCGCTCCCGCCAGCGCGCTTTCGGCCAGAAACAGCGCCCGGATCTGCCCGCGCGTGGCCCCCAGCGCCCGCAGGATCCCGATCTCGCTCCGCCGCTGGGTGACCGCGATGGCGAAGGAATTGTAAATGATAAAAATTCCCACCAGGATCGCGAACAGGCTGGTCAGCTTCAGGGTGGCCGAAAAGCTGCGCAGAATGGCTTCGAAGTGGCGGCCCCGCGAGGAAGGCGGCTCGACTTGGAAACCGGGGCCGAGCCGCCGCTCGAGCGCCGCCTGGCCCTCGGCCAGAGAGACGCCCGGCTTCAGGGCCACGTCAATGCGGTCGAACCGCCGCCCGCGACCCAACAGGTGCTGGGCGGCGTAGATGTCCATGATCGCCAGGTTGCCCCCGAAGGCCTGCGAGAGGCCGCCCGAGCGCATGATCCCCCGGACCGTGAACCAGCGCGTTCCTTCGACCGAGCCGAGCGGGATCCGACTGCCGATCCCCAGGCGGTTGCGGGCGGCGAATTCCCGCGTCACGATGAGGGAATCGGGTTGGGCCAGGAACACCAGCGGATCCTCCAGGATCGCCTCCTCGCCGCTCTCCAGATCGTAGTCGCGCAGGCTGCGATCCCCCGTCATGTCAATGCCCAGGATGAGCAGCGAGCCNTGCCCTTCCAGGCCCGTGTCCGCCGCCGCTTCGATCACCGGCGCCGCCGCTTGGACCTGGGGGACCTGCTGGACGCGCTCCAGCACTTCCTCGGGAAAACCGAAATCGCCGGCGTGGACTTGAAGCTGAGTCTTGCCCGCCACCCGGTCCACCGTGCGCTGGAAGCCGGCCAGCACCAACTGGTTGGCCGCCCGCATGGCCACCAGCACCGCCACCCCCAGCGCGATGCCGGCCAGCGTGAGCGCCCAGCGCAGGCGATGCCTGCGCAGGTAGGGCCAGCTCAACAGGCGCAACAGCATGGCTCAACCTGCCGGGCGGCGCACGTCGGCCTCGATCCGGCCGTCGCGCAGGGTGACCGTCCGCGCACAGCTCGCCGCCACTTGCGGGTCGTGCGTGACGATCAGCACCGTGGTCCCCAGGCGCCGGTGCAGGTCGTGAATCAAGGCCAGGATCTCTTGGCCTGAGCGGGTGTCCAGATTGCCGGTGGGCTCGTCGGCCAGCAGGATGGGCGGGTAGACCGCCAGGGCCCGAGCGATCGCCACTCGCTGCCGCTCGCCTCCCGAGAGCTCGTCGGGCAGGTGATCCAGGCGGGCCTCCAGCCCGACCAGAGCCAGCAGCTCGCGGGCCCGCTGGTGCGCCTTCTTCTTGGGCCAGCCGCGCAGGTGCAAGGGCAGAGCGGTGTTCTCCAGCGAACTCAGCGTGGGCAGCAGGTTGAAGAACTGGAAAATGAAGCCGATCTTGTCCCGCCGCAGGCGGGTCAGTTCGTCGTCGCTCAAGCCGGCCAGCGCCTGCCCCTCCACGACGATCTCGCCCGCGCTCGGGCGGTCCAGCCCTCCGATCAGGTTCAGCAGGGTGGACTTGCCCGAGCCCGACGGCCCGACGATGGCCGCCGTCTCCCCCCGGGCGACCCTCAACTGGATGTCCCGCAGCGCCGCCACCTCGCGCCCGCCGTTGCGGAAGACCTTCCAGACGCGCTTGAGCTCGATCAAACCCCTATGATGCCACGGGCCTCGGCGCGGGCGGCCGGTGTGGTTGCGGCAAGCTCGCCGGGGTCATGCTCCGCGCCGGGCTCAGGATGCCTGGCGTGCCGGCGCCTCGGGCGGAACTTCCGGAAGCAGCAATTCTTCAGCAGCGGCGGCGGCCTGGTCGGGGTGGACGGTCCAGGCGCCCGCGCCCGCGAAACGCCCCTGGCAGATCGAGACCACCAGGAAGCAATACCACGGGCAGGCGTTTTCCAGATCGGTCCGGGAGAAGTAGGCCGGGCAGTCCGGATGCGAGTGATAAATGCCGACGAGCTTGACGCCCTCTCGCCGCGCCTGCCGCTCGGCCTCCAACAGTTCTTCCGGGCGCACCTGATAGCGCGAGCGGCGCGGGCCGGGATGCGCGTTCTCGAGCGGCAGCGCGCGCAGCACCCGGCTGAGGCCCTCCTGCCGGAGCCCGAGCAACGCGCCGCAGCACTCCTCCGGATACACGCTGCGGGCGTGAGCCAGGATCGCCCGCCAGGCTTCCTCTTCGATTCGGATCATTCCGGAAGCCTTCCTACGGCGGCTTCCCGCGGCGTCGCAGGGGGCGTGTTGAGCCGGGGACAGGGCCGCCCGCCCTCAGCTCTGCGGCGCCAGATGGGGGCTGATCATGCGGACCACTTCGGCTTTGGGCACCGCCCCGACCCGCATGTCCACCACCCGGCCCTCCTTGAACAACAGCAGGGTGGGAATGCCGCGGATGTTGAAGCGCATGGCCGAGCCGCCGTTGGAATCCACATCCAGCTTGGCCACTTTCAGGCGGCCGGCGTACTCGGCGGCGATGGCGTCCACCGTCGGCGCCATCATTTTGCAGGGGCCGCACCATTCGGCCCAGAAGTCCACCAGCACGGGGACGTCGGACCCCAGCACTTCGCGGTCGAAGCTTTCATCGGTCAGGTGTATCACGTTCGCGCCCACTTTCCATCATCTCCATTGCCAAGGATGCAAAAAGCCGGCCCGGGGATTCACCCCGCCAGTTTGCGGTACAGGGCGGCGTAGCCGGCCGCGGAGGCTTTCCAGGAGTAATCCTTGCGCATGCCGGCCCGCATCATCGCTTGCCAGCGCGCCTGGTCGCGGTAGGCCGCCAGCGCCGCCCGCACCGCGCCGAGAAACGCCTCGGCGGTGTACGGCCGGAACTTGAAGCCGGTGCTCTCGTCAATGGTATCATCCAGGCCGCCGGTGGCGCGGACCACGGGGACGGTTCCGTAACGCAGGCTGTAGATCTGGTTCAGGCCGCAGGGTTCGTACCGGCTGGGCATCAGGAAAATGTCGGCGCCGGCCTCGATCTTGTGGGCCAGCCGGTTGTCGAAGCCGATCCGCACCGCCACCTTTTGGGGATGGGCCGCGGCCAGCTCGCGCAGCCACTGCTCGTAGCGCGGATCGCCTGTGCCCAGCACGACCAGGAGGCAATCCTCGGCCAGCAGCGCGGGCGCGGCCTGCTCGAGCAGATCGAAGCCCTTTTGCGAGTCCAGGCGGGAGACCATGCCGAGCAAGGGGGCCGCGGAGGCCTCAGGCAGGCCCAACTCGCTCAACAGGTCGCGGCGGGCGGCCGCCTTGCCGCTCAGGTCCTCGGCCGAATAGCGGGCGGCGATGTACGGGTCGGTCTCCGGATTCCACTCCGCGTAATCGGCCCCGTTGAGGAGGCCGACCAGGCAGTCGGCCCGCTGCCTGAGCAACTCGTCCAGTCCGAAGCCCAACTCGGGGGTCTGGATCTCGCGGGCGTAGGTGGGGCTGACCGTTGTCAGCAGGTCGCTCGAGCGGATGCCGCCTTGCAGAAGGTTGACCCGGCCGTGGAATTCCAGCCCGCCCTGGGCCGCCAGCGCCTCATCCAGACCGATCTCCGGCAGAATGCTGCGCGGGTAGATGCCCTGGTAGCCCAAATTGTGAATGGTCAGCACGGTCTTGAGGCCCAGAAAGGTCGGATCGTAGCGAAACAAGCTGCGCAGATACACGGAGGCGGGCGCGGCCTGCCAGTCGTGCGCGTGCAGGATCTGGGGCCGGAACACGTGCCGGACCAGCGTCAGGGCGACGCGCGCCAGCAGCGCGAAGCGCACGTGGTTATCGGGATGGTCGGCGCCGCCGGCTCCGTAAATGCCTTCGCGGTCGAACAGCGGCGGGCAATCCACCAGGTAGTAGGGGACCGGTTGCTCGCTCAGGTAGACTCTCGAGCTGTAGCAGGCGGGGCCGAACCAAACGCGCAGGTCGTCGTAGACCAGGCGCGCTCCCTCCAGGGGCACGCCCCGGTAGCGCGGCAGCACCACCGCCACTTCCTCGCCCAGCTCTCGCAAAGCCCGGGAGAGCGCGCCCACGACGTCGGCCAGCCCGCCCACCTTGGCCAGGGGCGCCGCTTCAGAAGCCACCATCAAGACCTTTGCCACCGCCGCTCCTGAACCATCTTACTGGGATAGGAAAGAACCCTGCTGTCAGGGAGGGTTTTCCAACTGGCGTCCCCAGCGGGATTCGAACCCGCGTTGCCGCCTTGAAAGAGCGGTGTCCTAGGCCGTACTAGACGATGGGGACCGACGACGGGGCCACTTTCACTTTATCGTCCCGCGCCCGCGCCCGTCAACTCAGCTCGGGCGGCCTCCTTCGCTTCCCGGGTCTGCCCTGAGTATCATGGTGAACTGGCGCGGCGCGTATGCGAATCCTGGCCGTAGGGGAAATCCTTTGGGACGTTTTCCGCGACGGCGAGCGCCTCGGCGGGGCGGTCTTCAACCTGGCGGCTCACGCCCGGCGTCTGGGCCACGAGGTTTACTTCGTCAGCGCGGTGGGCGAGGACGACCGCGGCCGCGCAGCCCTGGCGCGCATGGCCGAACTGGACCTAAGCGCGCGCTTCCTGCGCCGCGTGCCCTCGCCGGCCACGGGCGCCGTCTCAGTGTGGCTGGATGAGGCCGGGCAGCCGGATTTCACCATTCACCGTCCCGCCGCCTACGACTTCGCCGCACTGGAGGAGCGGGAGCTGGCCGAGCTGGCCGCCTGGCGCCCGCACTGGCTGTGCTTCGGAACCCTGCACCAAATGCATCCCCAGGCCCGCGCGCTGACCCGCCGCCTCCTGGAGGCGCTGCCCGCCACGCGCCGCTTCTACGACGTCAACCTGCGTAAGGAGAACTACACTCCGGAACTCGTCGAGGAGCTGCTGCGGGCGGCCGAGGTCGTCAAGCTGAACGACGAGGAGGCGGCCGTCATTCAGCGGATGCTCGGCCGCCCCTGCCGCGAGCTGGCCGAGTTCGCCGCCCGCTTCGCCGGGGACTTCGGCTGGCAGGCCCTGGCTATCACGCGCGGGCCGCGAGGCTGCGCCCTTTGGGTGGCGGGCGAGTGGGTCGAGGATCCGGGCTATCCGGTCCGGGTGGTGGACGCCGTGGGAGCCGGGGATGCGTTCGCCGCGGCCTTCCTGCACGGCCTGGGCGCCGGCTGGCCGCCCGGGGAAATCGCCGATTTCGCCAACCGCGTGGGAGCGCTGATCGCCGGCCGCGCCGGGGCCGTCCCGGACTGGACGCCCGAGGAGTGCCGCGCCCTGAGCCGCTAGCCCGGAGGAACAAGCATGCCTGTGACACGCCGAGTCTTCCTGCAAACCGCTGCGGCGGCCCGGCCGCCGGAGTTTCAATCCGCACCTCTGGAAGCTCTCCGCGTCGCCCGCCGCCACCGCATCGTGCGCGAGTTGCCCACGCCCAACTTTTTCGAGGGCATGCTGCTGGGCAACGGGGATCTGGGCCTGTGCGTCACCGTGCGTCCCGACGCGCTGGGGCTGCACCTGGGCAAGGAGGATTCCTGGGATATCCGGGTCAGCGAGGACCACTACCCCCACGTGCTGCACTTCCGCGACTTGCTCGAACTGTGGCGGCGCGCCGGCGAGGAGGCCAAACGGCAGGGCCGGCCCGACATGCTGCACCTGGAAACCGGGATTGATTTCTTCCGCGAGTACACCGCCAAGGTGCGTTCCTCTTACGCCAAGCCCTGGCCGCGTCCCTGGCCCTGCGGCATCGTTTGGATCCACTGGGACTCGCGTATGACCCGGCTGGTGCGGCAGACCCTCGACATCGCCGACGGCACGCTGCTGGTCGAGCTCGAGCACGACGAGTGGCGCGGCGCCCCGCGCCGCCTCTCCCTGCTCTGCTTCGTCAACCAGCACACCGGGCACGTGTCCGTCTCAACGCGCGGGCCGGCGCCGTTTCTGTCCGTGGCGTATTACCCCAATGTGGACCGCGAAGCCGCCCTGCCCGCACCGGAGCTGGATGCCCGCGCCGGCGAGGGCTTCGCCGAGTTCGCCTGCTACCAGCGCTTTCCGGCCGTCGCTCCTACGGAGGCACAACCCGAACCACCGCCCTCGGAGCTGCACCGCAGCTTCGCGCTCTGCGGCCGGCTCTCAGGCGACTGGCGGGTCGAGCCCTCGGGCCCCGGTCCGCTGCGCGCCTTGCTGGCCCCCACCCGGCCTCAGCCCTTCCGCCTGGACCTCACTCTCTTCACGCCCCGCGACAGGCCCGACAATCGAGCCTACGCCGCCCGGGAAGCCGCGCGGCTCTCGGGGATCCCGGTGGGCGAGTTGCGCCGGACTTCCGCCGAGTGGTGGCGCGGCTTCTGGTCCCGCTCGGCGGTCGAGTTCCAGGACCGCGAACTGGAGCGCATCTGGTATCAGAACCAGTACTGGCTGGCCTGCTGCCTGCGGGAGGGCAAGGTCGCCCCGGGGCTGTTCGGCAACTGGACCAGCGGGCGCATCGGCGCCGCCTGGCACGGCGACTACCACATGAACTACAACACGCAGCAGGTCTTCTGGGGGGTGTTTTCCTCCAACCACGTCGAGCAGCACCTGCCCTACGTCGAGCTGTGCGAAAACCTGCTGCCGCTGGCGGAGGCCTACGCGCGGGAGAAATTCTCCCTGCCGGGCGCTTTCTTTCCCCATTCGGCCTATCCGGTTCCCAGCCGCACCATCGCCTATCCGGTCCCGCCCTGGGGCTACGAGGTCTGCGAGACCCCGTGGACCGTACAGAGCTTGTGGTGGCACTATCTCTACACGCTGGACGAGGCTTTTCTGCGCCGCGCCTATCCCCTGCTGCGCGCCGCCGCCCGCTTCCTGGCCGCCTACCTCAGCCGGGGTCAGGACGGGCGCTACCACGTCGTCCCCACGGTGTCCCCCGAAAACTGGGGTTTCACCGTGGACTTCCGGCTCAATCGCGACTGCATCATGGACCTGGCGCTGACGCGCTTCGTGCTGAAAGCGGCCGCCGAGGCGGCGCGCATTCTGGATGAGGACGCCCCGGAGCGCGCCCGCTGGCTGGAGATCGAAGCCCAGATGGCGCCCTACCCCAAGGCGAAGGGGCCGTTCGGCGAGGTGTGGCTGGACGTAGTGGACGCGCCCGTCGAGTACGTCTACAACGTGCCCGTCACGCTGGCGCCGGTTTTTCCCGGCGAGCAGGTGGGTCTGGACGTCGGGCGGGACCAGCTCGAGATCGCCCGCCGCACGGCGAGGGTGGTGCGCCTGGAGGGAGGCAACGATCTGGTGTTTCAGCCCCTGATCCGGGCCCGGCTGGGCATGTTGGACCTGGAATGGTTCCAGCGCGAGGTGCGCTACTCGATGCTCCCCAACGGGGTGGCGCAGGACCGCGTACGGCAGGTCGGCGGGCGCTACCGCGACGGCACCGACTTCGATTTCATGATGCGCATGGGCATCTGGACCGAGAACCTTTCCCTGCCCGCGGTGCTCAACGAATGCATGCTCCAGAGCTACGCCGGCGTCATCCGGCTGTTTCCCAACACCCGGGGGATGGGTCCGGCGCGCTTCCGGAACCTGCGCGCCGCGGGGGCCTTCCTGGTGAGCGCGGCCTGGGACGGCGCCGCGGTGCGCGAGGTCGAGATCTTCAGCGAGAAAGGCGCGCCCGCCCGGGTGGCCAACCCTTGGCCGGACGCTCGGCCGCGCGTCGTGCGCGCCGCCGACGGCGGGGCGGTGGAGGCCCGCCTGGAGCGCGGCGTGCTGATCTTCCCCACCGCGGGCGGGCAACGGTATCGGTTGGAGCGGCAGGGGTAGCGGCGAAGCGCCCCAGACGCCAGTTCGGCTGTAGGTGCGCGGCGTCAACGCCACCGGCCCTCGGAGTGGAGTGGCTGGGTGCGCAGGCTTCGTGCTAAGCTTGACTGGGATCGCAAAGCGACACGAGTCCATGCCTGGCGCTGCTGGAAGGCCGCGAGATCTGCCGGATTTTCGCAACCCGCCGCTCGTGGAAACAGTCCTTTCGCTTCAGTACGAGCCCGTCGGCTTGACCGCGGCCCATGTCGGCTTGCTATGGCAGAGGTTTCGCGACCGACTACCTTTGGTGGAGGAACACCCGCCGCTGCCGCCTGTGCTCGAGAAGTTCGGCCGTCCTTCCCCGGCCCCGGTCGAACTGATCATCCAGGGCAGACCGCCCGCGCCAAGGATCTGGTTTTTGAACGGCGACAAGACCGAGCTGGTTCAGATACAGCCTGATCGCTTTATTCATAACTGGCGCAAGCTCCAAGGAAGCCAAGCGTATCCGCGTTACGAGCCGATCCGCGACAGGTTTCGCGAAGAGGTGGGGGCCTTGCTGGAGTTCCTGGAAGAAGAGAGACTCGGCTCCCTCGAAGTGAACCAGTGCGAAGTTACATACGTCAACCACATCGAGCCTTCCGGTGTGTGGGAGCGGCACGGCCAGTTAGAGAGGGTCTTCCGCTACTGGGGGGCTCCCGATGCCAGTGGCTTCTTACCTGAAGCCGAAGATGGCGCCGTCCGGTTGCGGTTCCTCATACCCGACCAGGCGGGCAAGCCGTTGGGCAGGCTTTACGTCATGTGGCAGCCGGCTTGGAGGAAAGCCGACAGCGCCCCCGTTCTCATCCTGAACCTCACGGCTCGGGGAGCGCCGCTGCCGGAGGGAATTGAAGGGGCGTTCGCCTTCTTCGATTTGGGGAGAAGGTGGATTGTGAGAGCCTTCGCGGAGTTGACAACGCCGGAAATGCATCAAGTGTGGGGTAGGACCAATGGCTGACGGTCTGATTTTGGCGGCGAACCGATACGATTTGGCGAGCGAGACTGTCGTGCCGGCTCTCCCGGAGCCCGGCGCGGAGTCAGCGGACGCCCTGGCGCGATCCGCTGTCGTGACCGAACCAGAAGCCGTTGCGTCGCGGCCGCGCGAGGTTTGGATCTTGGCTCCGGCGCCGCCGAGGTCTATCTCGAGAGCGGCTTTGGCGGAAAGCGCGGAAGCCGTCGTGAGTCTGCTTGAGCTGCCCGCGGGCTGGAACTCGTACTCGGCCAAGCCGATCGAGCTACGGAACGCCGGCCGAGCGATACAGCTCTTGAGCGAGTTTCTCGAACCGGACACCCCGTCCCCTGCGGTTATTCCCACGGTGCGAGGGGGGATCCAATTGGAGTGGCACAGGGAAGGCGTCAACCTCGAGATCTACATCGAATCCCCTGACGATGTGAGCTTCTTTGCCGAGCGAATCGGGTGCGGCGAAATCTGCGAGACGCCGCTTGCGGGACACGAAGACGAGCTGAAGTCGTGGCTGAAGCGGATCACGGGAAGGTGAGCGTCTGCCGTTGAGCAGCCTGGAAGATTGCGCCCGGAACTTCCCTGACGACCCCAGCGTCGCGGACGATGTTCGCCTGCTCCGCAGAATCCCTCCCCGTCACTTTTATTTCGACCAGAACCTTCAGCGCTGGCGTCCGTCCTCGGCAGCCTTCGAGGACGATGAGGACGGCGACCCGATGTCGGTCTACCGAGAAGACGTCATCCGGCGCGAGGGAGGCCAGCCGGCTCGGGTCTTGAGCGGACACTCCGATTACGGACTGGCTGCCCTCATGGCGGGGCAGGTCCGCTCCAGGAATCAGACGGTCTTCTCCGCCCCATTGCCGGAAGAAGCATCGCACGCCAAGGTGTGCGGTCCCAAGCCGAAAGCGACCACCCGTTGGTTTGCGCGGCAAGCAGACTGGGTTGTCCCACCCCCGCCGGACTAAGGGGTCCGCCCCGTGGCAAGTCGGTTGCCAATCGCTGCTTGAGCCGGCCGCCGCTGGCAGGGGACCCTCCGGCCGGCGGCCTACCAGCAGTGCCAGCGCAGCACTTCCGGGCGGGCGGGGTTGTTGCCGTAGACGCGGGCGCGGAGCACCACTTGCAGGTTCTTCCGGCGCCAGTCCGGCGGCAGGCGCCCGAGGACTTCGGCTCGCAGCTCGGGATCCGCCAGGAAGCCGGCGCCGGCCTCGGTCCCGAAATGCTTCAGGCCCGCCACCAGCACCAGCGGCTTGCCGGTGCTGCCTTGCAGCAGGCGAGCCAGCAGCACGTAGTCCTCTTCGGTCAGACCGTCCTGGCGGTTGGCCGGCAGGGCCCACAGCGTGCCGGGCGCCCGACGATCCTCGATGGCGGCCCTGCGATCGGCGGTGCGCGCGAAGCGGAAGCGCAGATCCTTGGTCAGCTCCAGCGTCCAGCGGTTCGTGAAGGCGCCGATCAAAATGGTGGGGTTTTCCTTCAGATCGGCGAACTCCAAGCGGCTGGCCAGGCGCAGCTTGAAGGGTTTGCCCTGGGAGGTGAAGTAGGAGGCCAACTGGACTGCGGCCACTAAATCCCCGTAACCCACGTACTGATCCAACACCGGGACCAAATCCGAGCCGTCTAACAGCTCGGCCGGGACCCGGAGGGGCTGCTGGAGCAACCCCCGCGCCGCCGGGTTGCGCTCCTCGTTCAGGCGGTTGGCGCGGGCCGAGGGGTGGTAGACGATCGGGTGGGCGACCGCCAACAACACGGGTTCGCGCGCCGAAAGCATGGGACCCCAAAACTCATCCGTCCTGTTGAGCAGCGCCCGGTGAGCCAGCAGGACGGCGACGGCCAGGCCCGCAGCGGCCGCCGCCGGCGGCCAGATCCGGCGCCAGCGCCTTGAGGCCGGAGCGGGCGCCGCCGCCGGGGAGGGCCCGCGCGGCTCCACCACCTGGAATTCCGGCGCGTAAGAGCCGGGGGGCAGATCAATGTGCAGGGTATCGCCGGCCGATTCCGCCGAGGCGTAGTATTGGGCCAGCCTCCGGCGCACCTCCCGCGCGCCCACTCGCACGATGGTGTCCTCGGCCAGATCCACGTCCTGAGGGCGGCCGAACACCTCCACCGCCAGCGTCCGCTCTTTCAAGGTGTCCGCCCGGCCCTCTAGCGTGGCTCGCACCACGTAGTTGAGGAAAGCCTGGCTGCGCTTGCTTGCCCGGAAGGCAGTGCTCTCCAAAATCCGGCGCAGGTGCTCCGCCACCAGCTCGGCCGACGGCCTGGGCTGCTCCGCGGCCGCGCGGCGGGCGCCTTCGGCATGCGAATTCAGGACGCTACCCGTGGCCACAACCCCCTGCGAATCCTCCCCGTAGTATACACCGGGCCGAAGGGGCGGATTACACCGTGTATCACGGTGTACCCCTTGCGCCCCAGCAAGGTCTTTGCTAGCTTGAGAGGCGCTTCAGCACCAAAGAGATCGGTTCGGCGCCCGGCGCCGGGGTCTGGGCGGCGGCTCCGGCTCTCTGGTGAATCGGAAAGGGAAGAGGTTCAGCTCGATGAAAACTTCAAGGATTGCTGCTTTTCTCATCGCCGCCGGGCTGGCCCCGGTGTGGGCCTGGGCCCAGACCTACACGGCGGCCGTCCGCGGCGTAGTGACGGACGCCACCGGGGCCTCGGTGCCGCGAGCCGCCGTGAGCATCGTGGAGACCGACCGCAACGTGGCGCACAAGACGGTGACCGACGAGGCGGGGCGGTACGTCGTGACCGCGTTGCCTCCCGGCAATTACACCCTGAGCGTGGAGGCCAAGGGCTTCAAGAAGTACATCCGGGGCCCCTTCCCGCTGACCGTGCAGCAGCAGGCCACGCTGGACGTTCAACTGGAGGTGGGCGAGGTCACCGCCACCGTCGAGGTGCAAGCCGAGGCGCCGCTGCTGAACACCACCATCGCCAACCTCGGGCAGGTGATCGAGAACAAGTACATCATCTCCCTGCCCAACATCGGGCGCACCCCGATGGCTCTGACGTATTTGACGCCCGGCGTGGTCGGCTCGGGCGGCCGGCGCGGCGACACCAACACCAATTTCGTCGCCAACGGCGCCCGTAACTCGACCTCCGACGTCCTGCTGGACGGCGTGACGGTGGTGACCGTCGAGCAGAACTCGGGCATCACCGACCTCAAGTTCGCCCCCTCGGTGGACGCGGTGCAAGAGTTCAAGATGCAGACCAACTTCTTCTCGGCCGAATACGGGCAAACCGGCGGGGCGGTGGTCAATATGGTGACCCGTTCGGGCACCAATCAGTTCCATGGGACCGGCTACTACTTCCTGCGCCATTCCGATTTGAACGCCAACAACTGGTTCTCCAACCGGGCCGGCCGCGCTCGCCCCTACTACCGGCGGGACCAGCTCGGGGGCGTCGCGGGCGGCCCGATCGTCCGCAACAAAACCTTTTTCTTCGCCACCTACGAATACACCCGCTCGAAGAGCCCGTTGAGCTACACGGCGACCTTCCCCACCTTGCTCCAGAGGGAAGGCAACTTCTCGGAGACCCGCAACACCTCCGGTCAGGTTATGACCATTTTTAACCCCTTCGACACCTTCACCAATGCGCAGGGCAATATCGAGCGCCGGCCCTTCCCGGGCAACATCATTCCCAAGGCCATGCTGGACCCGGTGGCGCTGAAGGCCCTGGCTTACTTCCCCAAGCCCAATCAGCCCGGCGCCCCGTTCACCGAGACGAATAACTGGTTCGAAGAGGGAATCAACCAGGGCAAGAGCCAGCAGACCAACCTCAAGGGCGACCACAATTTCACCGCGAACAGCCGCCTCACCGGGCGCTACAGCTACGGCCGCGGCCGGGGCAACCCGCCCAACCTGTTCAAGGACCTGGCGCCCGCCTATACCTTCAACGACGGCCCCAGCCTGAGCACTTCCACCTCGATCGTCGCCGATTTCACCAAGATCCAGAGCCCCACGTCGCTGTGGAGCGTGCGTTACGGTTTGACTTACTCGACTTACTGGCGCAACCCCATGGAGTCCTTCGATCTCACCACCCTCGGGTTCCCCAAGTACATGAAGGACAACGCCACCTTCTTTGTTTTCCCGACCATCGCACCGGATGGTTACACCGACATCGGCACCCAAGGCTGGCTGATCATGGATCGCCAGGAGGGCGTCCATCACTTCTCCGGCTTTTACAGCAAGACCTTCGAAGGGCACAGTCTGAAAGCGGGGGCGGAAACCCGGCGCAATTTCCTGGATTACGCCCAGCCCGGTTATCCCTCCGGGCGGGTGGCTTTCGGCCGCGGGGTGACCTGCCGGGACCGCTTCTCCTGCCCGGGCAACGAGGGCAACGGCCTGGCCACCATGCTGCTGGGCTGGGGTACCGGGGGCGACTTCCACATTGACCCGAAGGTCTTCACCCGATCGGCGTACTGGGGCTTTTACCTCCAGGACGACTGGAAGCTCACCTCCAAGCTGACCCTCAACCTGGGCCTGCGCTACGAGTTCGACGTGCCGCGCTGGGAGAAATACGACCGGCAGAGCTACTGGGATCTGGACGCCCAGTCCCCGTCAAGGTCTCCGGTTTCGATACCCGCGGGGTCTTGCGGTTCGTGGACAGCAAGCGGCGGTCGCCCTTCAATTCCGACCTGAACAACTGGTCGCCGCGCGTGGGCTTCGCTTATGCGGCGACCCCCAAACTGGCCGTTCGCGCGGCCTACGGCCTGCTTTACCAGCTGAGCCGCGCCACCGTTTACGGCCACACCGGCGCCGGCTTCAACGTCAACTCCACCCCCACCTTCTCGCTGGATTCGAACGCCACGCTGTGGGCGCGGCTCAACAACCCCTACCCCAACGGCATGTTGTTGCCGCCCGGCCGCTCCCAAGGCGACTGGACCTTCATCGGCCTGGGCGTGGGCACGATTCTGCCCAGCAACAACCGCAACCCGGAGTATCACTCCTGGAACCTTTCCGTGCAGCATGAGCTGCCCTTCCAGTCCGTGCTGGAGATCAACTACACGGGCAGCCGGGGCACGCACCTGTTCCTGCCGTTCACTTCACTGACGCCCCTGCATCCGCAGTACTGGGGCTTGGGGCGCACAACGCTGACCAGCGCGGTGCCTAATCCCTTCTATGGGATCATCACCGACCCCAAGGCCACCAACTTGAACCGCAACACAGTGCAGTTGTACCGCCTGCTCCGACCTATGCCGCATTTCGACGGCGCCAGCGTGGGCACGGCCGAGCCGCCGCGGGCCGATTCCAACTATCACGCCCTTCAGATGAAGTGGGAGAAACGCTACTCGAAAGGCCTCACCATCCTGGCCCACTACACCTGGTCCAAGATGATTGACAACTCCTCGCACGGCTCGGGTAACTACTCCTGGCTGGGGGGATCCACGAGCCTGCAATACGTCTGGAACCTGGCCCTGGAGCGTTCCCTGTCGGCTCACGATGCGGCGCACGTGGGCGTGCTGACCGGGGCCTGGGAGATCCCGGTGGGCAAGGGCCGCAAGTGGGGATCGCGCTGGAACCGCCCGCTGGACTGGGCCCTGGGCGGCTGGGAGCTCAGCGGCATGGCCTTGTTCCGCAGCGGCATGCCCTTGCAGGTCACCCAGAGCGGCGGTTCGATCTGGGACGGCACCCAGCGGCCTGACCTGATCGGCGATCCCAGCACCTCCGGCTCGGTGACCAGCCGCCTGAACCGCTGGTTCAACGAGGCCGCTTTCTCCAAGCCCCCGCTGGATGTTCCCGGCACCGCGCCGCGCACCTTGAACTACCGCGGGCCGGCGATCAAGACCCTGGACGCCGCCCTGCTCAAAAGCTTCCGCGTCAAGGAAGGCCAGCGCTTCGAGTTTCGGTTGGAGGCGCAGAACGCCACTAACACGCCGATCTTCAGCGATCCGGCCACCAGCTTCGGCGCCACCAACTTCGGGCAGATTACCGGGACGAAAATCGGCCCGCGCAACGTGCAGCTCGGGATGAAGTATTACTTCTAGGCGTCGGCGCGAGCTTCGCGCCGGATCGGGCCGCGCGGCCGCCTAGCGCGGCCCGATCATCTCGAGCAGCCCGCCGACGATGGCCTGTTCGGCGCAGCCCGGCTTGACCCGCGCGGTGGTGATCTCGTAACTGATGCGCTGGAAAGACGCCTCATCGGGCAGGTAGCCGCTGGAGCCGTTGGCGTGCGTCACCATCACCGTTGCCGGCAGGGGCGATTCGTCTTTCAGGCGCTGCCCGATGCGAGTGAGGACTTCGCCGGAGACCCCCGCCAGGGCGATCTCCCCGATGCGCAGCAGGGACAGGCGAATCTCGACCGGATCGGCGTCTACGAACTGCGGGCTCGGATCGCGCGGCTTGGATCCCTCGGCCAGCCTGCGTCCGGGGCAGCGGAGGGTCTTGCGGGCGGCGCGCAAGGGGCCTGCGGGCGAGGACCGAACCGCCTCGGCCACCCGCACGATCTCCTCGCCCAGGATCATGCCGAGGGCATCCACGCGCGAGAAGTCGTCCCCCGGCCCATAGATCGGGTTCTGGTCGCCCGCCGCCCCGCTGGTCCACAGCGCCACCGCCTGCTCGCCGTAGTGTCGCTCGACGAAGCGGGCCGCCGCCCCGGGCAGGTCGCCGGAGACCTGGTAGTTCCTGGGACCCATCACCGTGCCGTGCACGGCAAAATTGCTGAAGACGGCCACCGGGCGGGCTGACAGGCTCTCGAACTTAACCACCGCCACCGTCTTATCCGAGATTCCGTCCGGGTTGACCCCCAGCCACCAGCCGCCGTCCGCCATGCGCGCCACCCGGTTGACGTTCACGTTGGCCCGGCCCGTGCCGAAGCCCACGCGGACCGGCTCAAGGGCCGCCCTGGCCCGGCGCACGGCTTCCAGCGCGCGGTCTTCCACCCAGCTCATGTAGGCGGCGTTCTGCGGCTGCGGCGCGGCGTGGGTGTGCGTGCCGGCCGCCAGCACGTGGTCCCTGGGGATTCCGGTCTCGCGCTCGATTCGCTCCGCCAGCCGGTCGGCCGCCGCATGGGGCAGCCCGATCAGATCCGCCACCACGATCGCGGCCTGCCTCCGGGAGTCGTCCAGCACCAGAGCTCGGACGAAGAGCGGATCGCGGATCTTCTTGAAGCCTTCCGTGCGCGAGGCGTACCCGCTCATGGGCAGGGCGGCCTCCGGCGCGGGCGTGATCTCCAGCCGGGCCGCGCCCGCCCGCAGGGCCTCTTCGGCCGCCGGGCAGCAGCCGGCCGCGGCGGCGCTCAGCAGCAGAAGCGATCGCAGGGTACACATCATGGCTGCCATCATAGCCCCTCCGCCCGGCTTGAAGGGGAGCGCCCGGCAGGTCTATCATGGGCGGCATGAACCGCCGCTATTTCCTGATGAGTTCCGCTCCCATGGCCGCCCGCCTGAGGGCCTCCTCGCTGCCCAGCCCGAACGACACGGTGCGGGTGGCTTGCGTGGGCGTTCGCGGCCAGGGCCGCGCCCACATCCGCAGTTACGCCGCCATGCCCGAGGTCGAGATCGCCGCCCTGTGCGATGTGGACGAGAGCGTGCTCGAAGCCCGGCTGAGCGAAATCGAAAAGATGGGCAAGAAACGCCCGGCCGCCTTCGTGGACTACCGCAAGCTGCTGGAGGACAAGTCCATTGACGCGGTCTCGCTGGCCACTCCCAACTTCCATCACGCGCTGCAAACCATCTGGGCCTGCCAGGCCGGCAAGGACGTCTACGTGGAAAAGCCCTGCACGCATAACATCTTCGAGGCCCGGCAGATCGTGGCTGCCGCCCGGCGCTACGACCGCATCGTCCAGCACGGCACCAACACCCGTTCGAGCGCGGGCGCCCAGGAGGGCATCCGGCAGTTGCGCCAGGGCCTGATCGGCGAGGTGTACATGGCGCGCGGGTTGTGTTTCAAGTGGCGCGACACCATCGGCCGCGCTCCCGTCGAACCGGTTCCCCCCGGAGTGCATTACGATCTCTGGTTGGGTCCGGCGCCCCTGCGCCCCTTCACCCGCAATCGCTTCCATTACAACTGGCACTGGTTCTGGGAGTACGGTAACGGCGACATCGGCAACCAGGGCATCCACCAGATGGACGTGGCCCGCTGGGGGCTGGGCGTCCACTACCCGGTCAAGGTCAGCTCGCTGGGCGGCCACTTCATGTTCGACGACGACCAGGAGACCCCCAACACCCAGGTGGCCACCTTCGAGTTCGATGAAGGCGGCAAGCGGAAGCTCCTGGTCTTCGAGGTGCGCCACTGGATCAGCAATCCGGAGGCCGGCATCGGCAAGCCGGGGGAAAACTGCATCGGCAACATCTTCTACGGCTCGAAGGGTTACATGGTCATCCGGGGCGGCTACCGCACGTACCTGGGCAAGGCGCAGGAGCCCGGGCCCTCCGGCGAGGGCGGGGGCAACAACTGGGCCAATTTCATCCAGTGCGTGCGCAGCCGCAAGCGCGAGAACCTCAACGCCGAGATCGAAGAGGGCGCCATCTCGACCGTGCTGGTCCACCTGGCCAACATCTCCTACCGGTTGGGCCGTACCCTGCGCTTCGACCCCCAGAGCCTGAAATGCGTGGGCGATGAAGAGGCCAACCGCCTGTTCACGCGGGACTACCGCAAGCCCTTCGTGGCGCCGGAGAAAGTCTGAGCAAGCCGGCTAGCGTTCCTCGTCGTCCAGATCCAGCGACAGCGGCGCGAAAGCCGCCCGGCGCGCCCCGGGGTAGGGAACCTGGAAGCCGCGCGCATTGTGCCAGAGGATGCGGTTGAGCCGCTCGCTGGGCGCTGCATCCGGGACGTCGAAGCGCATCTTCATGGAATCGAGAGCCGCCCGGCGCGCCGCGCCCCGCAAGGCGGCCAGCGGCGGGTTGACCTCGAACAGCGACTGCTTCGGTAGGACCGCCTCGTAGGGGGTGTAGTCCGGCCGGTCGGTGAAGCTGGCGTGCATGGGCGTGGCGATCAGGTCGAACAGCGATAGCGCCGGCAGGCCCAGGATCAGCTCGATGGTTTTGACCATGCTGGTCTGCGAGTAAAAGGTGGAGTCCACCCAGCCGCGCCGCACGTAAGGGCTGACGGCCAGCGCCACCGTGCGGTGCCCGTCCACGTGATCCACGCCGTTCTGCGCGTCGTCCTCCACCACGAAAATCGCCATGCGCCGCCAGAAGGGGCTTTTGGTGAGGGCCTCGACGATCTGGCCCAGCGCCAGGTCGTTGTCGGCCACCATCGCCTTGGGGGTGGACCAGCCCGGGGCCGTGCCACGGGTGTGATTGGAAGGGAGCTGCACGATCACCAGATGGGGCATGCGCCCCTCGGCCTCCCAGCGCCGCAGGTCGGCCAGGAAAATGCGGGCGCGCACCACGTCCGGCACGGCGGTCGAATAGGAGGGATAGTTGGCCGCCAGGAGGGCGTTCAGCGGAGCCAGGGGCGCGCGGATGTTCCACTGGCCGCTGAAGTCCTCGCCCCGGCGCCAGCGCTCGAGCAGCTCGATCCGCTGCCGGCTGTCGGACTCCCCCAGCCGCCCGGCGTACTCGCCGTAGACGCGCACCGTACGGCCCGCTTTCAGGGCCGCGTCCCAAAGGAAACCGCCGTGCGAATAGGCGATCGGATCGGTGCCGTCGAAGGGATAGCTGCGCCCGGCGTAACCCGGCCACATGCAGTAGTCGGTCTCGTTGGCCTGCGTGAGCCATTGGTGGCCGTCCCCGCTGTTGCCGCCCGTGGCGTAGAAGTTGTCCAGCAGCACGAACTGCTCGGCCAGCCGGTGCTGGTTGGGGGTGACGTCCCAGCCGAACATCACCAGGGAGGGATCGCCGTTGCCCCGCCCCAGATCGCCGAGGACCTGATCGTAGGTGCGGTTCTCCTTGATGATGTAAACCACGTGCTCGATCAGCGAGGGCTCGCCCGCGCGCAGGGGCACGGCCGCGGGCGCGCGCCGGGCGGCGGTTGCGCGTTCGGCCACGGTAGGCGCGCCGATCTCCAGGTGATTGTTCTCGGCCACGGCGGTGGTATAGCCGGCCAGTTGTGCGGCGTCGGGCAACGGGATCACGGCCACCGATCCCCGGTAGGCATGCACGAAACGTTTGCTCGGCTCGTCGCGCCAGCCCGAGCCGACGCCTAGCAGGGTCCCCACCGCCAGGTAGTCGCCCTCCGGGCTGAGCGCCAGGTGGTTGGGGTACCAGGCCGTGGGAATCAAGCCCTCGATCTTGCCAGTCGCTGTCGCCAGCGCCGCCACGGCGTTGATGCCGCCGCAGGCCACCCAGAGGCGCGCGCCGTCGGCCGAGACGGCCAGGGCCGTGGGCGCCACGCCGCGCACCGCTTGCCGGAAGGGCTGGATGGGGAAGGTGCGCAGGAGGCGCCGGGCGGCGGTGTCCACCACGGCGATCGAATCCTGGTTGCCCTGAGCCACGTAGAGACGCTGCCGCGCGTAGTCCCACGCCATGGCCGTGGGGTGCAGGCCCACCGCGACCGTGTCGGTGGCCCGCAGGCTGCGGAGGTCAATTCGAGTGAGCGTGCCGGTCGAGGCGATGCCCCGGGCATCTACGACCACGCGGTCAGCGTTGGGCGCCAGGCCGGTGGGCGCGGTCAAATCCTTGGGAGATGGCAGGCGCCCGCCCCAATTGCTGACCCAAGCCGTAGCGCCTTCCGGATCGAGCACGACCCCGAACGGCGCCACCCCCGTGCCCGCTTTGCCCAGCAGGCGCCCGCCGGGCAGCTCCATGACCGCCAGTTCGTTCTGCGCGATCAGCGGGACGGCGGCCAGCTTTCCCGCCGCCGCCGGAGCGCCTGCAATGTAGCCGCCCAGATCGCCCGCCAGGGTTCCAAGCGAGCCGCCGCCGGCCGCCAGCAGAGCCACCTGAGCCGGGCCTCCGGGTTTGCGGAGGGCAGCGGCTACCAGGGCCCGCCGGCCGGCGCGGTCGTAGAGGATCCCTTGCAGCCCTGCGCCGCCCTGGAAGGGTATGCGCTCGAGCACCCGGTTGGCGCGCCAATCCAGCCGGTAGATCTGGCTTGCCGTGAGCACCCAGAGTTCCTCCGCCGAGGCGCCGAACGTCACCCCGTAAACGCGCCCCTGGAACACCGTCTGCACGCCGGCGGGCGTGATCGCTTGCCGGGTGGTGATCACGCCCGGATCCGTGACCGCCCGTTGGGGCCGCTCGATGGTCTGGGCCGCCAGCGCGGCGGCCAGCGCGGCAAGCCAGAACCGGCCCATGGGTCACTTCCTGGCGGGAAGCCGCCGCATCATGATGTTGCGGTAGCGCACGACGGTGGAGGGGTCATGCTGCTGGAGCGCCAGATAGCCCTTGGTGTAGGTGTTCTTCTCGTCCACGTAATCCACCGCCACCTTGTCGTTGATCTTGATGGTGATGTGGTTGCCGTCGGCGATGATGTGCTGCGTCCACCAGGTCTCGTCCGGCACCAGTTGCTCTTTGACGTCCGAGATGGCGTACAGGCTGCCGGTGCGCCGCCAATCCCGGCTGCTGTTGTTGACTTGGGCTTCGTAGCCCTTGGGCCAGCCGGGGCCGAACTGAGCCCGGAAGTACATGCCCGAGTTGCCGCCCTTGTTGATCCAGACCTCGGCCTTGAACTCGCAGTTCTCGCACTCCTCCTCCATGTAGAAGAGGTGGCTGCGCTGGCCGCGCCCGACGATGGCCCCGTCCTCCACCGTCCAGCTTTCCGGATTCTCGTTGGCCTTCCAGCCCTTCAGCGTCTGGCCGTCGAAGATCTGCTTCCAGGGACCCGGCTGCTGGGCCACAGCCGCCAGTCCCGCCGTCATCAGCGCCAAAACAAGCTTCTTCATGACACCTCCAGGAACCCACCCATTGTACTGGTTCGGGGAGAGGGAGGGTGTGCTCTCGCCCCCTTCCCCCTCGCCGCCTCGCCTTCTTTATCATGGTTGCCGTGCCCGCAGCGAGCGATCTGGCGTCGGTGGCGGCGCGCTCGCGAGCCGCTTATGCCGCCCGGGTGGCGGGCGACGGCGCCGTGCCCTGGTGGACGGCGGTCGTGCTGACGGCCGGCTCGCTCCGCCAGGCCGAGCGCTACCAGGAGGAGATCCAGCGCCGCCGCCGCGAGGGTAAGATTCCCGCCGGTGTGCTCTACCTGGCGGCGCCTGATCCGGACGGCGAGCGCATCGGCAGCGGCGGCGCCACGCTCAACGCGCTGCGCGTGCTGGCCGAGCACTCGCCGGCGGCGAGCGGCCCGGCCTGGTGGAGCGCCCAGCGCGTGCTGGTGTTGCACTCGGGCGGGGACGCGCGCCGGCTGCCTCAGTACTCGCTGCTCGGCAAGCTGTTCAGCGCGCTGCCCGTGAAGACCCCCTGGGGCGAGGTCAGCACGCTGTTCGACGAGCTGCTGGCGCTCTCCACAGCCTGGGCCGAGCGCCTGCCTGCCGGTCTGGTCGTGGGATCGGGCGACGTCCTGCTCACTTTCGACGCTGCCCAGCTCAATTGGACCCGGCCCGGCGTTTGCGGCGTGGCCATGCGCCAGCCGGTGCAGATCGGCAGCCAGCACGGCGTGTACGTGCTGGACGAGCAGGCCCGCGTCTACGCCTTTCTCCAGAAACCTACCCCCTCCCAGGCGCGGGCGGCCGGCGGGCTGATGCCGAACCAGACCGTGGCGGTGGATACCGGGTTGCTGCGTTTCGATCCCCTCCTGGCGGCCCGCTTGACGCAGGCGGCCCTGGCTGCCGAGACGGGCCTGGGGCCGGATGCCCCCTCGCGGCCTTGCTTCGATCTTTACGAGCACGTGATGCTGATGCTCACCGGGCAGTGGTCGCCCGGCCGGGAGGCTCACCCCGCCTTGCATCGGGCGGCGGGGGTGCTGAAGGGCGCGCCGTTGTGGTGCGACCTGGTGGAAGGCGACTTCACCCACGTGGGGGCCACGCCGCTCTACCGCAGGCTGCTGACCGAAGAGACCCCTTTCCTGAAACTCTACGACGCGCGCGAGCGGGTTGGGGCCTCCGCGCCGCCCGGCTTGCGCTCGGCGGGCACGATCATTGACAGCGTGCTTGCGCAAGGCGAACTGAAGCCCGGCGCCGTGGTCCTGGAGTGCGAACTGGAGGGGCCGGTGCGGGCCGGGCGCGGCGCCGTTCTGCACGGCCTGAGCGGATTGCCCGGTCCGATCGAGGTTCCCGAGGACACCGTGCTGCACCAGATGCCGATCGTGCTGCCGGACGGCCGGCGCGGCACGGTGCTCCGCGTCTACGGAGTGCACGACGATCCCAAGCGCTCGCTGGCCGCCACGCCCCCGGCCACCTGGCTGAACCAACCGATGGCCGAGGTGCTGGCCGGGCTGGGCCTGGAGGCGGAGGATGTCTGGCCGGGCGTCCCCGCCGCGGAGCGCAGCCTGTGGAACGCCCGGCTGTTTCCCTTCGGCGCGCCGGAGGCCGCCTGGAAGTGCGCCCGCTGGATGCTCGGCTTCCCCGAGGATTACGACGCGGCGCGCTGGCGGGCCGCCGAGCGCTTGTCGCTGGCCGCCAGCGCCCAGTGGGCCGATACGCGGGAGCTGGCCGATGCGCGTTCCCGGCGCATGCAGGCCAACTGGAGGGTGACCGCAGTCTCGCTGGCCCAGTCGGGGGCCGACGTGCGTCCCTTGCTGGCTAACCCGCCGGGCATCGCCGCGCTGGCGGCCGCCGGGCGCGATTTGGCCGCTTGCGCCGCCGGGCTGGAAGCGGAGGCGCTGACGGAGGCCGCCAGCCGGTACTTTCAGGCCGGGCTGTTCCTTGCCCACGCCGGCCTGGCCGAGGAAGCCGAGCGGGCTCGCGCCGCCGCTTTCGATTGCGTGCGCCGGGCCGTCGAAGCCGGCGTGCGCGATATCCGCCTCGAGCTCGGAGCAGGCCGCTGGCAGGGCGCCTCGGTCAGTGTCTCGGCTCCTCCGCGCATTGATCTGGGCGGCGGCTGGTCCGATACGCCGCCCTTCTGCCTGGATTGGGGCGGCGCGGTGCTCAATATCGCCCTCGAGCTGGAGGGCGACTATCCGATTCGTACGGTGGTGCGCCGCCTGGAAGAGCCCGTGGTGCGCTGCATATCCGAGGAGGCCGGCCGGACGGCCGAATTCCGCTCCGCCCGGGAACTATCGGCCCCGCCCTCGCCCGGCTCTCCCTTCTCGATCCCTCGCGTGGCTCTGGAGATGTTCGGCGTCGTGCGCCCCGGCCGCAGCCTGCCGGAGACCCTGCGCGCCCTGGGTGGGGGTGTGGAGATACGCACCGTCGTGGATCTGCCCATGGGATCCGGCCTGGGCGCCAGCAGCATTCTGGCGGCCACGGTGCTGCGCGCCCTGGCCGAGATGTTAGGCATCGCGCTCTCGGATCAGGCCCTCAGCGACCAGGTGATGCGCCTGGAGCAGCTCATGACCACCGGCGGCGGCTGGCAGGATCAGGCCGGGGGAATCTTCCCCGGCGCCAAGCTGGTGCTCTCGGGCCCCGGCCTGCGCCAGCGGCTGCGCATCGAGCCGCTGGCCTGGTCGGAGGCGCGTCAGGCGGAGTTCGCCGAGCGCTTCGTGCTCTACTACACGGGCATCCGCCGGATCGCCAAGGATCTACTGTCCCAGGTGGTAGGCGCCTACCTGGCCCGCGAGGTGGCCGTCATCCAGGTGCTGCACAGCATCAAGACCCTGGCCCTGGAGATGGCCTACGCCATGCGCGAGGGCGAGTGGGAGCGGTTGGGCCGCCTGATTGACCGGCACTGGAGACTCAACCAGATCCTGGATCCGCACACCACGAACGCGCCGATCAACGCCCTTCTCGAAGAGGCCCGGCCGCATCTGGCCGGCGCGAAGCTGGCCGGCGCGGGCGGGGGCGGTTTCCTGTTGCTGCTGGCCCGCAGCCCGGAGGACGCGCGCGCCCTGCGGCGCAAACTGGCCGCCCGCGCCGGCCCCGGGGCGCTCTACCGGTACCGGATCGCCTCCCGCGGCCTTCGGGTGAGCGGGTGAAACGGCAGGCCCCAGCGGGCCGAGGTCGCACGAGCGAACGGTGTGGTGGCCCGGGCGCCCGCTGTCACCCTGGCCGACGGCCAACCGGCCATCTTCACGGCCCTCGATCACAGCCCCAGCGGGTGGTTGACACAGTGATCAGGTCATGATAATCTCCTATAGACATTATGAACGCCGCGGCTCACTACTCCCCCACCGGCGGCATCCGTCATCCGCGCGCTAACAGGAGGCAAGAATGATCAACTATCTGAAAAATAAGGCGAAAGCATCCACCACTCTGGCCTGTGTTCTCGCCTTGATCGCACTCGCCCTGCCCCTTGCGAGCGAAGCTCAGGTCACCACGGGCGTGGTAACCGGAACGGTGAGCGACCCCTCGGGCGCCGTCGTAGCAGGGGCCGAGGTCCGCCTCATCAATACTCGCACCGGCCTGGTCCAGCGGACCGCAACCGCCTCGGCGGGCGACTACCAGTTCTTGCTCGTCCCGCCGGGCCTGTACGCGGTGGAGGTCGAAGCCGCCGGTTTCAAGATCTTCCGCCGCGAGGGCATCGTGGTCGAGGCCAACCGCTCCCTGGCCGTCCCGGTGACCCTGGAAGTGGGCGCGGTTTCCGAGCGGATCGAGGTCAGCGGCGGCACGCCCTTGTTGGAGCCCAACACCTCCACTTTGGGCACGGTTATGGACCAGCGCAAGATCGAAGACTTGCCGTTGAACGGGCGCAACCCCATGGCCCTGGCGAATTTGATCCCCACCGTTCAGGGCATCGGCTACTTCGGCGGCAGCCTGCTTTCCACCTGGCGCATGGGGCAGGTCGTCATCGGCGGCGGCACGCCGCTGAACAACGCCTTCCTCATTGACGGCATCGCGAACGAAAAGATGACCGACTACAGCGCCATGGCCTTTCTGCCCGTGGACGCCACCCAGGAGTTCAAGGTGCTCACCAACGCCATGTCAGCCGAGTTCGGGCGGACGGGCGGCGGAGTCATCAGCATGATCAGCCGTTCGGGAACCAATCAGTTCCACGGCAGCCTGTTCGAGTATCTGCGCAACGACAAACTCAACTCCAACGAATTTTTCGCCAACAAGGCCGGCAGTCCGCGTCCCGCCCTGCGGGTCAACACGTTCGGCGGAACTCTCGGGGGGCCGATCAAGCAAGACAAGCTGTTTTTCTTTTTCAATTACGAAGGCTACCGGGAACGCCGCTACGCCTCGCGCACCATCAATTCCCCCACCGCCGAGCAACGGGCGGGCGATTTCTCGGACACCCGCGCGGCCAACGGCCAACTGATCGTGGTCTATGACCCGTTCACCACCCGCGCCGATCCGGCCCGGCCGGGAACCTACCTGCGGGACCCCTTCCCCTCCAACCGCATTCCGGCGCAACGCATCAGCCCCATCGCCACCGCGGTGCTGAAGTATTACCCGATGCCGAACTTGCCGGGGTTACCCTATACTCGCGCGCAGAACCTGTTCCTGCTGGCGCGGGCTCCCGTCGAGAAAGACAACCTGGGCATCCGGATTGACTACAACCTGACCGCGGCCCGAAGGCTGGCCGGGCGCTTCAGCCGGGACGTGCTCGATTGGGGATTCCCGAATTACTTTAACAATATTGCGGACACGGACGGCAGGCTCATCAAGATTCCGCGCCGGACCGCGGTGCTCGAGTACACCGATACGCTCGCGCCCACCCTGCTGTTGAACGCCCGGCTGGGCGTCAACCGCGAACAGGAGCAGACCAGGGCGCCGGGCCGGGGTTTCGACGTAACCTCGATCGGCTTCTCGTCCCTCTATGCCCGGCAGATCCAGTACGGACAGTTAGGCGTCGGCTTTCCCGCCTTCAGCATCACCGACTTCACCTCCTTCGGGCGTCCGGATTCCACCGGGAATCCCAGCGCCACCGGGACCGCGGCGGCCAGCGTGACCAAGATCCAGGGGCGGCACAACATCAAATTCGGCTTTGACCAGCGCCTGTATCGCCGGAGCGATTGGGGAACCTCCAACAGCTCGGGAAATTTCTCCTTCGGGCGGAGCTTCACCCAGGGGCCGAACCCGCTGACCGCCAGCGCCACGGCGGGTAACGGGCTGGCCACCTTCCTGTTGGGAACGCCCACCAGCGGCACGGCCGGGGTGACCTCCGACACCACGGTCAGCATGAACCACTCGGCCCTGTTCATCCAGGAGGACTGGAAAGTCACGGGCAAGCTCACGCTGAATCTGGGGCTGCGCTGGGAGTACGAAGGTCCGGTGAAGGAACGGCGGAACATCTTTCCGAACTTTGATCCGGCGATCGCTTCACCTCTGAAGGTACCCGGCCTGAGCGATCTGCGCGGCGGCCTGGTTTTTCCGGGCACGGGCGGCCTGCCCAAGGGCCTGACGGATCGAAGCCTGAACGACTTCGGCCCGCGCTTCGGCTTTGCCTACCAGCTCGATGCCCGCACGGTGTTCCGGGGCGGTTACGGAATCAGCTATATCCCGACCTTCGGGCCGGGCGGCACGGCGGCGGGAGCGGGCTTCGCAGTCAACACCCCCATGGTCACTTCGATTGACGGCGGGCTGACTCCTTACAACACGCTGGCCAACCCCTTCCCCAACGGCCTCGACCAGCCCACCGGCAGCCGCCTGGGCGCGCTCACGGGAGTGGGTGGCGCGGTCACCGGACAGTTGCGCGGCGTGCACCGCGGTTACTCGCAGCAGTGGAATTTCACCGTGCAGCGCGAACCGTGGGCCAACTGGCTCGTCGAGGCGGCCTGGGTGGGCAATCACGGGTCGCGCCTCACGATGAGCGGCCAGCCGCTCAACTGGCTCGACAACCGGTATCTGGCCTGGGGCACCCAGCTCCTCCAGCAGGCGCCCAATCCTTTCTACGGGATCATCACCTCGGGGCCGGTGGCCACCTCCACCGTCACGGTGCGCCAGCTTCTGCTGCCCTTTCCGCAGTTCAGCAGCGTGAGCGGCGGGAGCGTCTATCGCGGCAACTCGATCTACCACGCCTTGACACTGAAGGTCGAGAAGCGCTTTTCGCAAGGATTCTCCCTGCTGGCCGCCTACGCCGCGGCGAAATTGATTGACGACCTCCAGGGCACCGGCCGGCCGGGCGCGGTCAGCGGCGCCGCCGTGCAGGACTGGCAGAATCTGCGCGCCGAACGCTCGCGCAGCTACCAGGATATTCCCCAGCGCCTGGTGGTCACGGCGCTTTGGGAGATTCCCTACCGGCCTGACAACCGGCTGCTGCGCGGGATCGCCGGCGGCTGGCAGGTCAACGGCATCAGCACCATTCACAGCGGCCGCTCCATCCCTTTGAGCGCTTCCATCAGCAACGGCGGAAATCGTCCCAATGTGGTTCCCGGAGTTAGTTCCCGGCCCTCGAACCAATCGCTCAGCCAATGGCTCAACACGGCCGCTTTCTCCCAGCCGCCTGCCTTTACTTACGGCAACGTGTCGCGCACCTTGCCCGACATCCATGGCCCTCGCTTCTACAACCTCGATGCGTCCCTGTTCAAGACCTTCGCCTTCACCGAGCAGGTCAAGCTTCAGTTCCGCGCCGAGGCTTTCAATCTGACCAATACTCCCAGCTTCGAGGTCCCCGACGGCCGGCTGAACTCCACCACCTTCGGCATGGTCACCGCCACCACCACGCCCGCACGGACGCGGGAGATGCAGATGGCGTTGCGTTTGACTTTCTGACGCCCCGGCCCCTGGCGCTCGTGGATCCGAGCGGATTCGGGAGGGAAGCGTAATGAAGACAAGCCTGCGCCGGCTGTCCTGTGTGCCGGCGGCCATCTTCACGCCCGAGCACGGCCTGGCCGGNGCCGCAAGCGGCCCCATCGCCTCCGGCGTTCACCAACCCACCGGGGCGCCGATCCACCGCCTGTTTCGACCGCTGGAGGAGAAGTATGTTTCCTTCGTCGGGTATCTGCCCGGCATGCCCGTGCGCCACGGCATGACCGCAGGCGAGCCGGCCCTGATGTACAACGGCGAGAAGCGACTGGGCGCCCTGGTACCGGGCCCGGGAGGTGGCGGCCGATCTGAACGCTCGCGCGATCCCCGGGGTGCGCTTCCTGCACCGGCGCTTTCGCCCCCGGGCCTCGGTGTATCAGGGCNAGGAGTGCGAAGGGGTGGAGATNCTGCTGGTGNACCGGGAGGTGTTGGATCCGGTGCTGCTGGGGATGGAGCTGCTGGCGGCGACCNTGAAATACCACCCGGGGAAATTCGATTTGAGAGAGGTGATGCGGCTGCTGGGCAACGAGGAGGCGGCCGAGCGCCTGCGCCNGGGGCAAAGCGGTCGCCAGGTGCTGGAGGCGCTGCGCCCGGGGGTGGATGCCTTCCGGCAGCGCCGCGCCAGGTATTTGCTCTATGAATAGGGGCGCACAACGTCACGCGGCGCGCGGCGCGACCAGGCCGGCCGGCAGTGTCCCTGGCAGCCCGGCGCCGGCGTGGGCGAGGCTGTGCTCAGTCCTGCTGGTAAGCCTCGGTTATGCGCGCGCGGGAAGCCTGGAACTTCAGAACGTGATTGAGAAAGTCCGGGCGGAAGTCAACCCGAATGAAGCCATGGGCTTCCTGATGCGCATCCATGAGACGGACCGCTGGTTCACTTTCCCGAAGTTTCAGGACACCGCTGCCTTCCTGCGCAGCACGATGGAGCGGATCGGCTTGGAGAAAGTCGAGCTGGAGGGGGCGCCGGCCGACGGCGTCACGCAGTTCGGCTTCTGGACCATGCCGCTGGCGTGGGACGTGCGGCGCGCCGTGCTGGAGATTGTCGAACCTCCCCTGCCTTCGGAGCTGCGCGTCCTGGCCGACTACGAAAAGACCCCAGCCTCGCTGGTGATGTGGAGCGGCCCCACCCCGCCCGAAGGCATTCAAGCTGAAGTCGTAGAGCTGCCCGCCGTTTCTCTCGCAGAGCTTCGCCGTTCGCAGGTAGAAGGCAAGATGGTGCTGGCCGAACTGCCTGCCGATCTGGGCCGGCGAGGCGCGCTGAAGGCGGCGCTCTACAGACTGGGCGCCGCCGGGCTGATCAGTTGTTCGGCGGAGAACCCCGAATTGCTGGACGCTCATTACTGGGTGAACGCCTGGGGCGATCACGGCTGGGCTTTCACGAAGTCCAGCAGCCCCTTGCCCGGCTTTTCCGTCACGCCGCGGCAGGCCGAATCTTTGCGCCGGCTGCTCGCCCGTCACAAAACGGTCCGGGTGCGAGCCATCGTGGACAGCCGGCTTTATGCCGGAACTTATCCTTATGTAACGGGCGTTGTAAGTTCGTCCGGCTCCGGGGAGGAAGTTCTTCTTCTGGCTCACACCAGCGAGTTAGGCGCTCAGGACAACGCCACGGGCGTGGCGGCGATCCTCGAGGCGGCGGCTACCCTGCGGCGCCTGCTCGCGGGGGGCAAGCTGTCGCCGCCCCGCCGGGCCGTGCGCATTCTGGCGATGCCGGAAGATTACGGCTCGATGGCTTACATCGTGCGCCACCCCGACCGGATCCGACGCACCATCGGGGCGGTCAACGTGGACAGCCCGGCGGGGCCTTATGAAATGGCCGGGACGGCCTACAGGGTCCGCCTCAACCCCGACGTCGCTCGGTCTTACCAGGATGCCCTGGCCGTTCGGGTCGCCGAGAGCTACTATGCGGCTCTCGGGCGGCCATTCCCAGGGGCTTCTCCTTTTCGTCCCACCAGCGACAGTTACTTGAGCGACCCGTTGATCGGCGTTCCCACCAGCGCATTGCTAGGGGGCTCGGGGGTGAATGTCCACCATAGCAGCGCCGACACGATCGCTCGTGTTGACCCTCGCTCGTTGCGCGATCTTAGCGCCCTGCTGGCGGTTTACGCCTATTGTCTGGCCTCGGCCGGGGAGGCGGAGATCCCCCAGCTCGCCCAGTGGACGGCCGATCGGGCCTACGCAAACATGCTGCGCGGCCTGGGGCCGCATCTGGATCGAATCCTCCAAGCCAAGGAGGCCGGCGCGCTGGCCGGCGGACTCCACTCGGCTTTCGAGAGGATCGCCTACGATGCCGAGCGGGACGCCGAAGCCCTGCTGTCGCTGGCCCGGCTAGCCGCCCCCGAGCGGCGTGCGTCGGTGCGGTCCTGGCTCGAGCCCTTCCTGAAGCTGCTGGACCGATTCGCCGCCGACCAAAAGCAGAGAGTGCAGCGAGCGGCCGAGGGACGCGCCCTCGAGCTTGGACTGAGAGCACCCGTCCGGCCTGTCGCGCCTGGGCTGGATGCCCGCCGGGCGGAAGCCGCGCGCATCGTCGTCCGGCGCAAAGGCCCCGGTCCGGTCACGCTCGACGACCTGCCCTTCGAACAACGGGAGGGTTACCCGGGTTTCGCCGGCGTCCCGGCGCCGCTCGTGCTCCTGCTGTGGTGCGACGGCAAGCGCAACCTGGCCGAGGTGATTCGCCGGATCGAGCTGGAGTGGGGGCCGATGGATTTCGATTTCGTCGGTTACTTTCGCTTCCTGGCCCGACACGGCTATGTCGAAATCCTGCCGGCCGGAAGCGGCCCCCCTGGCCCCCCGAGCAGTGAGATGCCGCCTGCCCTCAGCCGGAACGGAGAGCAATAATGGGAGCCGCCGTCGCCCTCCCACTGGCCGGCCTGCTGGCTTTGGCCGCCGGTCCGGCCCGGGTGAAAACCGGGCTGGAGGTGTTGATCGAGCAGGAGTTCGCGCCCTTGAAAGGCAAGCGGGTCGCGGTGATCACGGCCCAGACCGGCTTGACCGAGGACCGCAGGCGCGTGGTGGACGTCCTGGCCCGCGCCCCCGCCGTCAGGTTGGTCTCGGTCTTCACTCCCGAGCATGGCCTCGAAGGCAACCGCGAAGGCGCGGTGGAAGACGGCGTAGATCCTGCCACCGGAATCCCCGTCTATAGCTTGTACAAGCCCGGACGTTATCGGCCCACCCCCGAGATGCTACGGGAGGTTGACGCTCTGGTTTACGACGTCCAGCAGCACGGAGCTCGTTTCCTGACCCGCATCACCACGCTGGGCTACGCGCTGGAAGCCGCGGCCGAGCGCGGCATACCCTTTTACGTGCTGGACCGCCCGAACGGCATCAACGGCGTGGACGTAGGCGGTCCGCCGCTGGAGGAGAAGTATGTTTCCTTCGTCGGCTATCTGCCCGGCATGCCCGTCCGCCACGGCATGACCGCAGGCGAGCTGGCCCTGATGTACAACGGCGAGAAGCGACTGGGCGCCCGGGTCCACGTGATCCGGATGCGGGGCTGGAAGCGCAGCATGTGGTACGACGAGACCGGGCTGGAGTGGGTGGCCCCCTCGCCCAACATCCGCAGCCTGACCCAGGCGGCGCTCTACCCGGGGGTTTGCCTGTTGGAGAGCCGGCAGATCTCGGTGGGGCGGGGGACCGACACGCCCTTCCAGTTAATCGGGGCGCCCTGGTACCGGGCCCGGGAGGTGGCGGCCGATCTGAACGCTCGCGCGATCCCCGGGGTGCGCTTCCTGCACCGGCGCTTTCGCCCCCGGGCCTCG
>JGI24187J35170_1000045_pt1 | contig 52448 bp, 41 predicted proteins | sample YNPBryBLVA2012_FD_35170 | JGI IMG/M metagenome (IMG submission 35170)
GTGTTGGTGTCGGTGTTGGTGATGACGACTTCCGCGCCCGGAACCACCGCGCCCGTCGGATCCTTGACGACGCCCAGCAGCGTGGCGCGAGTCTCCTGGGCTGCGAGCGCAGAGGCGCTCACGAAAGCTGCAAGCAAAACGCGGCAGCAGAGCCAGTGCTCCGCCCCGCTCGGCTTCCGGTAGGACACTCTCTCACCTCACCCCTTCGGCATTGCGCCGGTATTTTCTTCCGCAACCCCGGAAGAATCGAGTGTACTCCGACCTGCCGGGCCTGTCAATCACACCGATTTTTCCCTGCCCGGCCGGGGTTCAGCACCCGCCCCGGCGCAAGGAGGGGGAGCGCCCCGGAAGTTGTGGCGCGGGGTGTACATTGGAATTGTTCGGGACTCCGCTACCGAAGTCCGGGCTGGGGGGCGATGAGCGCTGCTTCGGATTTTCTGACCACGACGCTGGGAGCGACCGGCAGGACGGTATTCCGGCTGGGGTTGTCGGCTTCCTACCGGCCCGGCGAGCGCGCGGTGCGCGCCGGGCTGGATGCGGGGATGAACTACCTGTTCTGTTACGCCGTGGACACGCACATGACGCGCGTGATCCGGGAGCTGAACGCGGACCGCCGGGAACGGATCCTGATCGCCACCGGGGCGTACAACTGGGTGCTCTGGCACACGCCGCTGGAGCGGGCGCTCGAAGGCGCGCTGCGGCGCCTGCGCACCGACTACATTGACGTGTTCCACTTCTTGGGGGTGCTCAAGCGCGGCCATTTCGGCCCGCGCGTGCGCGAAGAACTGGCCCGGTTGCGGGCCGATCCGCGGGTGCGGGCGGTGGCGGTCTCCTGTCACGACCGGAAGCTGGCCGGGGAGCTGGCGGCGCAAGGCGTGGTGGATGTGTTGATGGTCCGCTACAATGCCGCGCACCGGGGGGCCGAGAGCGAAGTGTTTCCGCACGTCGCGGCCCACAACACCGGTGTGGTGAGCTACACGGCGACGCGGTGGAGGAAGCTGCTCGCTCGCCCCCGCGGCTGGCCGGACGGCGAGCCGATCGCCACGCCCGGCCAATGCTACCGCTTCGTGCTGTCCAACCCGCACGTGCACGTGGCCCTGACTGCGCCGGGCAGCGAAGCGGAGTTGCGGGAGAACCTGCGGGAGGCGGCGCGGGGCCCGCTGGCCGAGGACGAGATGGCGTTCATGCGCCGGTTCGGGGACTGCGTGTACGCCCGGGCCGGCTGGTTCATGGGCGGCTGACGGGAGGGGCGAGCGGCGGTCCTCAGGCCGGCGCCCGCTCCGGCGCTAGACTATGGTCATGCTCACTCGCCGGCAAATCTTCGAGCTGCTGGGAGCGGGGGCGCTGGCCGGGCGGGCGCGGGCGGCGGCGCCCGGAGCGGCCCTGGCTCACCGCACGCTGGGACGCACGGGACGCTGGGTCACGCCCTTCGGGCTGGGCGGCCAGGCGGCTCTGCAATTCCCCTCATCAGAGGCTGAATCGGTGGACATCATCGTGCGCGCCATCGAGCTGGGCGTCAACTACCTGGACTCGGCCAACGCCTACGGCCCCAGCCAGTCTCTTTACGGGCAGGCTTTCTGGAAGCTGCGCATCACGCCCGGCCACCCGGACCACGACCCGGCCCTGCGCGAGCGGCTCTTCATCGCCAGCAAGACCGGGCAGCGCTACGCCTTCGATCGGAGTCGGCCCCAGGCGGCCACCGCCGTCAGTGAGCTGCGCCGCTCGCTGACCCAGATGTTCGGGGACGGCCAGGGCTGGATTCCCGACAACGCCTATCTGGATCTGATTCAGATCCACAACCTCACCGCTCAGCAGCAGGTGGATCAAATCTACGAGGCGCTGGAGTTGCGCGGGGGCAAGATGCCGGATCGCATCGGCGCTCTGGCCGGTTTGCTCGATTACCGCGACGGCACCAATTTCACCGGGCTGAACCCGGAGTACCGGCGCTGGGTGCGGCACATCGGCGTCACCGGGCACCTGAGTTCGCCCGTGTTGATGTACGCCATCCAGCGGGATGAGCTGAACATATTGGACACTCTGCTGGTGGCGTTGAACGCCAACGACCGCCGCTACCTTTCGCACCAATACAACGTGATTCCGCTGGCGCTGGCCAAGGGCATGGGGATCATCGCCATGAAGATCTTCTCGGCCGGCGGCATTTACACGGGGATGCAGCGCCAGCCGCGCGAAACCGGCGAGCTGATTCGCACAGTGGGCGTACCGGGCGGCGTGGACAGCGCGGACCTGATCCGCTATCCGCTGTCGGTTCCGGGAGTGGCGGTGGCGATCGCGGGCGTATCGCGGGTGGATCGGGAGCGTCCGGAAAACGACCAGATCGCGCACAACCTGGCGGCCGCAGTTCAGGACCGGGCCTCGGAGTCCGAGCGGCAGCGCATCGAGAGCGCGGTGGCCGAGCGGCACGGAACCCGCACGAATTACTTTCAGGAAGCTTCGCCAGGCCTGGTGCATCCGCCTCCACCCAAAGTCGAGCAGGACGGGGACCGGGTCTGGGTGCGCTGGACCACCGGCTTCGCGGCCGGCGAGCCGATCCGCTCCTACAAGATTTACTCCGGTCCGGATTTGCGGGCCTGGGTTCCCTTCCGTCCCCAAACGACCGGCGCCCCGCTGTCGCTGCCGCTGCCCTCCTACATGGTGGGCGACGACCCGGTGCGTGTGGAGGCTTCGACCGAGCCGCCGCCCTGGTAGGGCGGGCCCGGCGGGGCCGGCGCGCGGCGATACAATAACGGCTGTTGCCGGAAGCCAGAGGGTCCGAACGCCTGCGCGTGGTGCTGGTGGAGCCGCGCAATCCGCTGAATATCGGTGCGGCGGCGCGGGCCATGAGCAACTTCGGCTTCGCTTGCCTGCGCCTGGTGAACCCTTACCCGGTGGCCTATCGCGAGGCGCGTTCGGCGGTGGGCGCGGCGGCGCTGCTGGCCGCGGCCGAGGAGTTCCCGAGCGTGGCCGAGGCGGTGGCGGATTGCGCCCTGGTGGTGGGCACGGCGGGCATCGGGGCGCGCGAGCCGCAGCATCCCGTGCGGCGCCTGGAAGCGGGGGCTCGCCTGATCCGCCGGGCCTTGAGGCAGGCGCCGGCAGCGCTGCTGTTCGGCTCGGAGAAGTTCGGCCTCTCCAACGAGCACCTGAGCCACTGCCACTGGCTGCTGCGCATCCCCACTCGCCCCGAGCACGAATCCATGAACCTGGGGCAAGCGGTGGCGGTCTGCCTTTACGAGTTGGCGCGGGATTCCGCGGCCGCCCGCCGCGCTGCGCTGCGCGCGCGGCGGGCTTCGGCCGGCGAGCTGGAGCGGCTGACCGAGGTCTGGCTCGAGGTCCTCGAGCGCAGCGGCTATGTGAATCGGCCCACGGCTGCCTCGACCCGCCTGAAAACCCGCCGTCTGGTCCGCCGCCTGGATCTTTCAGCCCGGGACGCCCAGGCGCTCACCGGCATGTTCCGGCAGATCCTTTGGAAACTGACAAGGACCGAACCATGAGCAGAACGCAAATCCGCCTGGAACTGTTGCGCCCGCCCGACGCGGCGATGCTGGAGCGCCTGCTGGGGGCGCACTCCATTTACGGCCTGCTGCGCGTCGCGCCCGAAGGCGCCGGCAGCGGGCTGCTGGTCGAGTTCGACGCCACGCGGCTGAACGAGCAGGAGGTGGTCTCCCTACTGCGCCGCTTGGGCGTCCCGGTCAGCCTTCCCCGCTCGAGCGCCGTTCCCAGCCCGGCTTGAACAGGGGCAGGTAGTTCTCGGGCCGGTACGGGTGCTTGCGGATCTCCTCGAGGTTGAGGTCAATGCCCAGGCCCGGGCGCTCCGGGATCTCGATGTAGCCGTTCACGACCTCGACCGGGTGAGTGACGATCTCCCGTTCCCAGGGCTCGTTGAACTCGTCGAAGATTTCGTGGATCAGGAAATTGGGCAGCGAAGCGTTCAGTTGCACGCAGGCGGCCGAGCAGACCGGACCCTGCGCGCTGTGGGGCGCGATCATGCCGTAGTGGGCGTCCACCATGTCGGCGATCTTGCGGGCGGCGAACAGGCCGCCCAGATTCAAGGGCTCCGGCTGATAGATGTTCACGGCGTTGCAGGCGAGCAGCTCGGCGAATTGCTGCTTGTTGAAGAGATTCTCGCCCGTGGCGACCGGGACCGGGCTGCGGCGCGCCACCTCGATGAGGGCCGCCATGTTGGTGTGGGGCACCGGCTCCTCGAACCACATGGGGCGGAAAGGGTGCATGGCCTGGGCGAACTCGATGGCGGTGGCCGGGTTGAAGCGGCAGTGGCCCTCGATGAGCAGGTCCACCGAGTCGCCCACCGCCGCTCGCACGGCCCGGATGATCTCCAGCGACAGATCGAATTCCCGGCGGGGCAGCACGCGCCAGTTGTCCCCGAAGGGATCGAACTTCAGGGCGGTGTAACCCCGGCGAGCCACCGCGGCCGCCTTTTCGGCGAAGCTTTCCGGAGTGCGCGGGCCGCGGTACCAGCCGTTGGCGTAGGCGCGCAGCTTGCGCTGGCAACGGCCTCCCCAGAAGTTGTAGACCGGCTGGCCGAGCGCCTTGCCGAGGATGTCCCAGCAGGCGATCTCGATGGCGGCCACCGCGCACATGTGGATCTGGGCGCCGTCGCTGTAGACGTCGCGGATGAGCCGCTGGCTGAGAATCTCGATCTGAAAAGGATCCATGCCCAGCACGAAGGGCTTCAACTCGTGAATGGCGGCTTCGACCGTGCGCGCGAAGTAGTTGAGAGTGCCTTCGCCCACGCCGTAGATGCCTTCGTCGGTGAGAACCCGGGTGAAGACCCAGTTCTTCCAGGGGTTGCCCGCGATGTAGGTCTCGACGGCGGTGATCCTCATGCCAGCCATCTTAACCCAGGGTTTCAACCCGCCGGCTCGGCTTGGACCGGGTTCTCCAGCGCGCCGATGCCTTCGATTTCCACCCGCACCAAGTCGCCCGGCGCCAGGGGGCCGATGCCGGCCGGCGTGCCGGTGGCCACCAGATCGCCCGGCTCCAGCGTCATCACGGCCGTGATGTGGGCCAGGATGCGGGCGATCGAGAAGACCATCTCGGCGGTCGAGGCGTCCTGGCGGAGCGCGCCGTTGACCCAGGTGCGCAGCCGCACTTGCCCTGCGGACAACTCGCGCCGCGGCACGATCCAGGGACCCACCGGGCAGAAGGTGTCGAACCCTTTGGCCCGGGTCCACTGGCTGTCTTTCTTCTGAAGGTCGCGGGCCGTGACGTCGTTGACGCAAGTGTAGCCCAGGATGTATTCGGCCGCTTGCTCCGGGCTCACGTGGCGCGCCCGGCGGCCGATGACGACGCCCAGCTCGCCTTCATGATCCACGCGCGCCGACAGCCGGGGCAGCAGGATCGGGTCGCCCGGCGCGGCCAGCGCCGAGGGGGGCTTCAAGAAGATCAGGGGCTCGGCAGGCACCGGATTGTCGAGCTCCCTGGCGTGCTCGTGGTAATTGCGGCCGACGCAAACGATCTTGGTCGGCCGGCAGGGCGGCAGCAGGCGGACGTGGCTCAAAGGCCAGCGAGCGCCGGTGCGGGCCGACCAGACCGCGTCAGTTTCCCAGACGCTCTCATCCTCCAGCACGCCGTACTTGACCAGGGGCGAAGAGTCGGCTACCGTGGCGGGCAAGGCCGGATCCAGACTGAAGCGAACCAGTTTCAAGGGGCGATAACCTCCACAGGTGTAGATGGCGGGCTCTGGTTGCCGCGGGCGTCCGCGGCCGAGACCGCGTAGCGATAGCGTTTGCCGGACTGGACGTTGCGATCGGAAAAGCTGGGCAGCTCGAGCAACTCGCTCAGCCTCTCCAGCGGGCCGTCCTCCAGGGCCCGCCAGACGTAGTAGCCGCGCAGGTCGCTTTCCTGGTTGCGATCCCAGAGCAGCTCGACGCCGTCGGCCCCGGCGACGGCCCGCAGCCCCGAGGGAACGGCGGGCGGGAAACGGTCCTCAGGCGTGACGGCTATCGGGGCGCAGGGCGGGCTGACGGCCTCCGCATCGCCGCTGCGCAGGACGGCTTGGAGCCAATACTCCCAGCGCCGGCCGAACTCGGCGGCGGCGTCGGTGAACTCGGTGGCGTCAGTCTCGCCGATCCGCTCGGCCTCCTGCTGACCGGGGCCGCGGCGCCAGAGGCGGAAGCGAAGGCCGGGACGCTCCGCCGGCGCCCAGCGCAAGCGGACGCCCTCGGGCGCGGCCTCGGCTTGCAGGCCGGCCGGCGGCGCCGGCGGCTCGACCACCGGCAGGACCGCCAGGTTGGACCACTCGCTGAATCGTCCCTTGGGCCCTGCCGTTCGCACGCCGAGGATGATCTCGCGGCCCACCCACGGGCGGGCAGGCAGCTCCGCCTTCGCCGGGCCGGGCGCGGCGGCTTCCACCGGGACCGCCTGGGCCCGGGCCGCCCAGCGGTGAATGTCAAAGTCGCCCTCGGGGGCCGGCCCGGCGCGCAGTTCGACGGCCCCGAGCTTGCGCAGCGCCACCCCGTCGGTGGTGAGCTCCGGCAGGGTGAAGCGGACCAGGATGCGGTCGCCGTATTGCTCGGCGCGCAGGTCGGCGATGCGCTCGGGGATGTTCAAGGAGGGCGGCAGGGGATCGCCCGGCGAACCGCAACCGGCCTCCAGCAACAGAGCGGCAAGCACCAGCAGGGGCGGGCGGCTCACAGGATATACCGGGTCAGGTCCTGATCCTTGATGATGTCGGCCAACTGGCGGCGGACGTAAGCGGCGTCAATGCGCACGTGTTTCTTCTTCAGGTCCGGTCCTTCGAAGGAGATTTCCTCCAGCACCTTCTCCATGATGGTATGCAGGCGGCGGGCGCCGATGTTCTCGGTGCTTTCGTTGACGCGGGCGGCGTAGCGGGCCACCTCCTCGAGGGCGTCGTCGGTGAAGGNGAGCTTGATGCCCTCGGTTTCCAGCAGTGCGGTGTACTGCTTGATGAGCGCGTTCTTGGGCTCCTTGAGGATGCGGATGAAGTCCTCCTCGGTGAGGGGCTTCAGTTCGACGCGGATGGGGAAGCGGCCTTGCAGCTCGGGAATCAGGTCGCTGGGCTTGGAGACGTGGAAGGCGCCGGCGGCGATGAACAGGATGTGATCGGTGCGCACGAAGCCGTAGCGGGTGTTGACCGTGGTGCCCTCGACGATGGGCAGGATGTCCCGCTGCACGCCTTCGCGGCTGACGTCGGGGCCGTGCCCGCTCTCGCGGCCGGCGATCTTGTCAATCTCGTCCAGGAAGATGATGCCGTTGCGTTCGACGCGTTCCAGGGCCACGCGGGTGACCTGGTCCATGTCAATCAGCTTCTGCTCCTCCTCCTGGGTGAGATAGTCCAGCGCCTCGCTGACGCGCATCTTGCGCTTGCGAGTGCGGCCGCCGAACAGCCCGGGCAGCATGTCGCGGATGGAGACGTCCATCTCCTCGACGCCGGTGTTGGTGGTGATCTGGAAGGTGGGGCCGGGCTCGCGCACGTCAATCTCGACGATCCGGTCGTCGAGCTTGCCCGCCCGCAGGCGCTCGCGCAGTTTCTCGCGCGTGCGCTCGATGCTCTCGCTGGCCTCGGGTTGCGCGGGCATGAGCAGCTCGAGCAGGCGGTCCTCGGCGTTGCGCTCGGCCCGGTCGCCGACCTCCTCGGACCGCTCCTCGCGCACCATGTCAATGGCGATCTCCACCAGGTCGCGGATCATGGACTCGACGTCCCGGCCCACGTAGCCCACCTCGGTGAACTTGCTGGCCTCGACCTTCAGGAAGGGAGAGTTGGCCAGGCGCGCCAGACGCCGCGCAATCTCGGTCTTTCCCACCCCGGTGGGGCCGATCATGAGGATGTTCTTGGGCATCACCTCCTCGGCCATCTCGGGATCCAGCCGCTGCCGGCGGATGCGATTGCGCAGCGCCACCGCCACCGCCCGCTTGGCCTCCGTCTGGCCGATGACGTACTTGTCCAGCTCGCGGACGATCTCCCGCGGCGTCAACTCGTCCAGCGCCGGCTCTTCCTCGACCGATTGCACGGGAAGATAAATGACCATCAGCCCAACTCCTCGAAGGTCGCGCGTTCGTTGGTGTAGATGCAGATCTGGCCGGCGATCGCCATCGCTTCCTCGGCGATGCGCCGCGCGTCCAGCTCGGTGTTGCGCAGCAGGGCGACGGCGGCCGCTTTGGCGAAGGGGCCGCCCGAGCCGATGGCGGCCACCCCCTCGTCGGGTTCGATCACGTCGCCCGAGCCGCTGAGGATATAGGTGTTGGCGGCGTCGGCCACCAGCAGGAGGGCCTCCAGGTGGCGCAGGACGCGGTCCGTGCGCCATTCCTTGGCCAGCTCGATCACGCTGCGCGTGAGGTTGCCGTTGTGCTGCTCCAGCTTGGCCTCGAAACGGGCGAACAGGGCCACGGCGTCGGCGGTCGAGCCCGCGAAGCCGGCCAGGATCCGGTCGTTGTACAAGCGGCGCAGCTTGCGCGCCGAGGCCTTGAGCACTTCCTGGCCGATGGTGACCTGGCCGTCGCCGGCCATCACGACCTTGCCGTTGCGGCGGACGCAGAGAATCGTCGTGGAGCGCACGCGCGGCGTCGCCCGCCGGCCTGCGCCTGGGCGGCTCCTCATGGGGACGATTTCATTGTAACGCCGGGCGGTGCCTCACGCGCCGGCCTCGGCTTGCGCCCGCGCCCGCAGCTCCCGGCAGGCCGACGCCAGGTAAGCAGGCGCCCAGTCGGGCAGCGTCCGGGCCAGCGCTTCGGCCAGTCCGCTGAGGTGCTCGGCCAGGAAGCGGCGGGCCGCTTGAGCCGCCCGCTCCGCCCAGTCGGCCTGCCCGCAAGCCAGGGCGTAGGCCTGCTTCAAGCGCAAGTAGCCCAGGAAGCCGGCCTCCACGGAGACGTGATCCGGCGGTTCCGGGCTGCCCGGCCGATACCCGAAGGCTTCATAGACCGCGGTCAGTTCGGCCATCAGCCGGCCGGGGTCCGATGCGGGCTGGGCTGCGGCCTCCCGGCCGGGCGCGGCGCCCCCCGGCCCGAGCAGGGCGTGGTAAAAGCCCTGGCCGGCTTGCCCGAGCGCCGCCTGCGCGGCCTCCCGGAGGCCTTCGGCCCGCAACTCGGCGGCCAGAGCGCCCACCTGCCGGCGCCACTCCTCCGACGGGCATTCCAACAGCAGCCCCAGCAGCCGCCATTCGGCCGCTTGCTCGAGCAATCTTCGCTGCGCCGGGTCGAGCAGCGGGGCGCTCACGGCCGCTCCTTCAGCAACAGCGGCGCCCAGCCGGTGCGCATCTTGCGGGCGCCGGCCTCGCCTTCGGCGCCTTGCCAGACAGCGAAGGCCGCTTGGGTTCGGGCCCGCGGGGTCAGCCCGGCGGGCAGCGGTCGGACCAGCACCACCTTCCAGANCCCTTTGCCGAACACCCCGCGGCCGCGGGAGAGCGTTTTGCGGGCGGGCTGGAGCGTCCCCGGCCCCTGCGCGAGCAAGTCCTCGACGGGGGAATCGCGCGGTCCGCTGCGGCGGTTGCCCAGGGCGTCGGCCGGCATGTAGAGGCGCGCCATCTGCCGCTGGGCGGCCGAGCCGGGCTCCAGCGGGGCGGCGCTGAATGGATAGTGATCCACGGCGGCGTTGGGGTAGATTTGGCGGATGTCGTCCCGCCGTCCTTCGGTCCAGGCCTGCCAGTCGGCCCGCCAGTAAGTGATTTCCACCGTGCGGCCGGCCTCGCCCATTTGGGGATTGGGCGGTTCGGGCGCGGGCTCAGCGGGGAGCTGAACGGCGCAGGCGTCGGCGAAGCGGCCCGGCCCGGTGAGATCGTCCCGCCGGGCGTCGGCCCACTCCAGCCGGAAGGCGATTTCGGCGGCGGCGACCAGGGCGCGCACGCGCACCTCAGGGGTCGAGGGCTTCATCAGGCGCGGCTCGACGACGTCCTGGGGCAGGAGGCGCGCCACGAACTCGGGCGCTGCCCGCCAGAGGGGATCGTCCGGGTCCAAAGACGGCCGGGCGACGGGCACGGCGACCACTTCGTTAGCCGGCGCCGGCCCCCGCCGGCAGCCCGGGCCGCACGACAACGCCAGGGCGGCCCAAATCGTCCATCTTCCGCCGAGCCGGTGCATGGGGGTTCTCCTCACGGGCAATTGATGCGCACGATCTGATGGCGGGCGTCGAAGGCGGGCCGCTCGTGCACCGGCTCGCGCAAGGGCACGCGGACCACCTCAGCGCCCTTTTCGTCGCTCCCGCTGACCCACTCGCCCTGCCGCCGCCAGCGCTCCAGCAGCCTTTCGGTGGAGCCGAACAGGCAGAGCAGCCCGGCCAGATCGGCGTCTCCCGGGGCGGAGCGGTAGACCCGAACGGCCTCGGCCGCTCCCGGTCCGAACAGTTGCTCGAGGAAAGGCAGGGACGCGTGCACCGGCGGGATGTAATAGACGTTGGGCTCCAGGCCGAACTGGGGGAACAGGGGCAGGGCCGCCTTGCGAATATGCACCAGGTAATCCAGGGGATTGTCCGGGCGGGCCTTTTCAGGCAGGGAAATCCAGCCCGCCAGCCGTATCTTGCCGATGCAATTCAAGAAACATTGTGGTTGGAGGCCCTGCTCGATCTTGGGAAAACAAGCGATGCATTTTTCCGAAATTCCCGTCATGGGATTGAAAAAGACTTTCTTGTAAGGGCAGGCCTTGACGCATTCCTGATAACCTCGGCAGCGGCCCTGGTCCACTAACACGATGCCGTCCTCGGGACGTTTGTAAATGGCGCCGCGCGGGCAGGAAGCCAGGCAAGCGGGGTAGGTGCAATGGTTGCAGATGCGGGCCAGGTAGAAGAACCAGTGGGCGTGGGGCAGGGAAAGCCAGGCGCCGCCGTCCAGGCGTCCGGCGCAGTCGTCCTCGCCCACGTTGGGGTAGGCGTAGTCCTGGGCCTGCGGCCGCCAGCCCAGGACGCGCTCGCCGGCCGGGGCGGCTTCGAACAGGGTGGCGCCTTCGTAGCGGGCGCCCTTCCAGCGCTGGCCTTCGAGCATCTCCAGCAGCTTGAGGTCCCAGCCCAGCGGGTAGAAGCCGTAGGGCTTGGTCTCGACGTTGTTCCAGAGCATGTACTCCTGGCCGCGGCCGGAGGTCCAGGTGGTCTTACAAGCCAGGGTGCAGGTCTGGCAGGCGATGCACTTGTTGATGTCGAAGACGGCCGCGAACTGCCGGCGGGGCCGGGCGGCCGGATACCAGTAGGACATTTCGCGTCCGATCTGCCAGTTATAAACGCGCGCCATGGTCAGCTCTCCTGAAGGCGGGAGACGAACCGGCCCGCCAGGTATCTCTTCATGGCGGGCGATTCGTAGTAGGGACGCAGGCCCAGCGCGGCGGGCAGCCAGAGGCCCTGCCCGGCTACGCCGCCCGGTTCGGCGCGGCGGATGCGAACGATGGCCTCGCGGGGCGCGCCGGTGGGGCAATGGACGTCGGGCAGGAAGCCCTGGCCGAGGCTCTGCCCGAACAGGTTCTTGCGCACCAGCGAGTCGGTCATCCAGGTGGGTTTGAGCCAGCCCCGGGTGGCCGACTGGTGCGAGCCCGAACGGAACATCGCCTGGTAGTTGGTGCGGGGGTTCTTGGCCAGGCCGTCGGGGCGGCTTTTGTGGCCTTCGACCGATCCGGGCGTGGCGCCGTACATGTTGAACCACATGCGGGTGACGCCGCGGGGCGTCCCCGGATAGTAGCGGGCCCGGCAAAGCAGGCGGGCAAAGGCCATGTCGCGCCGGTTGTTGCGCCAGCCGCGGAAGGGCCGGTCCTCCGGGTCCGGGTCAATCCAGACGTAATCGCCGTCCTCGATGCCCAACGGGCGGGCGTCGGCCGGGTTGATGTCCACGTAGCCCTCGGTGACGAAGGGGCTGCGCTTGTCGTGCCGGTAGAGATCGCCGAAGGGGCCGAACAGCACGGCCACCATGTCGGTGTCAATGGGCGTGGTGTGAGCGCCGTGCCGGTACTTGGGCGTGTGGAAGATGAAGCGGAAACCCTCGCGGGCGCGGGGGTGGGCGGTCCTGGCGGCCTGTTGCCAGGCGAGCACGACGTTGCGCCCGCAGCGCACCTCGCAGGAGAGATCGTCGCGGGCGACGCCGTAGCTCTCCGGGCCGGCCGGGCGCAGGGCCTCGTGGGGCGGCGCTACGATGACGTTGGGTTCGTAGAAGGTCGAGTCCACCGGCTCGCGGTGCACCGGGAGGTTCTCGCCCGCCTCCAGGAACTCGTCTTCCTCCCGGTAGAATTCCAGCCGCCCCGTCTTGGTGTACCAGGGGCGGGAGTCGGCCACCTGCTCGTAGCCCACCACCTTCGGGGTGGTGCGGCTCATCAGCAGAGCGGGCACGCCCTGCCGGGCGCGCGCCTCCAGGTCGCTGAAGCGGTAGCCGCGCGTGTTGCTGGAGGCGTCCAGGATGCGCTGCAAGTAGACCTCGGTGCGCCCCTCCCGCACGAACTTCCAATAGTCGGCGAAACGCCGGTCGCCGGTCAGCTCGGCCAGCTTCTCGGCCACCAGGGCCAGCACTTCGATGTCCCCCAGGGTGTGAAAGATGCGCCGCAGCGGGGTGCGCGGGAAGACCTGAAGGAAGGGATTGGTGACCGAGGCGGTCATGTCGGGATGCTTCAGCTCGGCCCAGCAGTCCACGCCGAAGACCACGTCGGCCCACTCGCAGGAGGCGGTCCACCACCAGTCCTGGACGGCGATCATCTCGATGCGCGGCAGGACGTTGACCACCGTGTTGTAGTGCCACTTCACGTTGCCCAGAATCGAATTGGCGTTGGCGAACCAGAGCGCCTTGGTGGGCGCGGGCAGGTGCGTCTTGCCGGTCAGCAGCCGATGGCCCACCCGCAGCGGGTGATCTTCGTGGTTGTAATAGTGAGCCGACTCGGCGCGCCAGTACTGGCGGGGGCGGGCAGGCTTGGCCGGATCCAGCTCGATGTCGAAGGGGTTTTCGTTGATGTACTGGGGCGCCCCGTTGAACAGGGCGACCCGGTAGTTGCCCGCGTAGGAGCCGACGTTGCCGCCCACCTTGCCCACGTTGCCCGTCAGGGCGGCCAGCAGGAAAATGGCGCGGTCCTTGTTGTCGTTGTTGAAGAACTGGTTGGGCCCCATCCCCACGGCGAACAACGTGGTCCCCGGCGCGCGGGCCAGATNGCGGGCCAGCGACTCGACCGCCTCGGCCGGGGCCCAGGTGATCTGCNCGACCGTTTTGGGATCGAAGTGGGCGGCGTACTCGCGGATCAGATCGAACACCGGCCGGCAGCGCACCCGGCGGCCGTTGGCCAGCGTCACCTCGACGGCGCCCTCCAGCAGGGCTTCGCCTACGGCCGAGTTCCGGCCCACCATATCGCGCGTCAGCGGCCGGGGCGAGCCGGAGACGCGATCCCACCAAACGAAATCGCCCCACTGATTGCGCAGGCTCTCGGGCACGATCGCCTCCCGGTGCGCGGCCGCCGGCGGCTCGCGTTCCCCGCTCTTCAGCACGCGGGCCTGCTTGAGTTCGGCCGGGGCGCCCCCGAAGACCTCCTGAGCGCGCAGATACTTCAGGCTGTCCATGCGCACCAGCAGCGGCAGGTCGGTCCACTGGCGCAGGTAGGCGGCGTCATAGAGCTTCTCGCGCAGGACGACGTGGGCCAGCCCGAGCGCTAGGGCGGGGGTGGTTCCCGGGCGGACCACGATCACCTGGTCGGCCTTGCAGGCCGTGGCCGAGTACTCGCAAGCGATGACCACCACGCGCACGCCCTTCAGGCGCGCTTCGGTCAGCCAGTGCGCGTCGGGCATCTTGGTGGTGATCCAGTTCATACCCCAAACCACCACGGTGCGCGCGTGTTCCACTGCGCAGAGGTCGAACTCCACGGTTTGCTGCCCGGTGACCATGGGGTGGCCGGGCGGCAGGTCGGTGTGCCAGGAGTAATTGTCGAAGCCCCGGCCGCCCAGGGCCTGCTCGGGCCCCACCTGGCGCAGGTGAGCGTCCAGCAGGGCCATCGAATTGGCCATGCGGTACAATCCGAAGACCCGCGTCAGGCCGAGCAGGGGCATGCCGCCGCGGAACTTCAGAGTCTGCACGCCGGCGCCTTGCGCGGCTTCGACGACGGCTTCGTCGTAATGTTGTGCGCGCAGCCGCCGCTTGCCTTCCTCGCCGCTGTAGGTGGCGGCGATGTTGCGCAGGGCGGCGGCCGCCAGGCGGGCCGCCTCCTGGTGGGACAGGCGGACCCACTCGTCCCGGCCGCGCTGGAAGTACCGGGCGGGCGGCAGGCCGTCCTTGCCCCGCGGGAAGCCTTCCTCGCACCAGCGCTTGAAGCCGGCCCGCACCATGGCCTGGCTGATGCGGCGGTCCCCGTAGAAGCGCCGGGTCAGCGCCAGGCCCTTCTGGCAGACGCGCGGATCCCAGCGGTGGGTCGTCCGCCGTCCCTCCAGATCGGTGGCCTCTCCGTAACGCATGCTGGGGCCGATGCGCGTGACGACGCCGTGGCGCACGTAGGCGATCAGCAGGCAGTTGTGCGTGTCGTTGGGAGCGCAAAGGAAGGTGAACTGGGAGTCGTACTTCCACAGATCGCGATAAGTGCTCTCCCAGCCGCGGTCGGGATAGGCGGCCAGCGGATTCCAGTCGGCATCCAGCTTCCATGCCTGGCGGGCGGATTGCGCGAAGGCGGCCAGGCCCGAAGCCGACACCATGGCCAGGAATTCGCGGCGGGGCATCTCGGGTTTCATCGAGCAGCTCCTTGTGTGGTTTGCGCCGGCGCGAGGGCCGCGGGCGAGGGCCTGGCCGGCGCCTTTTCCCAGGTGCGGAGGAAGGCGACCAGGGAATAGATCTGGTCCCGGCTGAGCGCCGGCCGCCGCAAGCTCGGTTGGAGGAATCCCTCCATGGCCGTGCCGCGCCGGCCGCGACTGATCGTCTCGACCAGAAAGCTGTCGCCCGCGCCGGCCAGCAACACGGGGTTATTCAGCGCGGGGCCCTCGCCGCCTTCCCCCCGGGCGCCATGACAGCCGGCGCAGGCCGAAGCGAACAAGCGCCGGCCCTCCGTCGCATCCCCGGCGACCCAACGCGGCGGCCGCCCGTCCGGTTGGTAGGCCGTCCCGCCCAGCCGGCGCAGGTAGCCGACTATCGCGCGGATTTCCTGCGGGCGCAGTCCGCCGTCCTTCAATCCCCAGGAAGGCATGCGGCGTCCGGGACGGCCCCGCTCGATCGTGTTCCGCAGGAAGTCGTCCGAGGCCAGCTCCAGCAAATCGGGGTTGGCGTTGGCCGGAAAGGCCGGCATGCCCGGGGCGCGGCGCCCCTCGCCGCGCAGCCCGTGGCAACCGGCGCAGAAGGCGCCGAACAGCGTCGCGCCGTCGCCGGCGAATTCGCGTTCGCCCATCCGGGTGACGCGCAGGCGGTCCCGGGGCAGGTAGCTGCCGGGCAGATCGCGCCGCCGCAGCGAGAGGGTGTAGAAGGTCAGCAGCTCGATCTGGCGGTCGGTCAGACCCAGGGCAGGCATTTGCGAGCCCGCCACAACCGAGCTCGGGGAGCGGAAATGTTCCGCCAGCCAGTTCGGCAGGTTGCGTTCGCCCGTTACGGCGCGGTAGTCCAGCCGTCCCGGATCCTTCAAGCCGGCCTGCGAGAGGTCCGGGCCCTCGTCGCCTCCGACTCCGCTCACCTTGTGGCAACCCAGGCACCCCGCCGAGTGGAAAGCCGCTTTCGCCTCGATCAGTCCGGGCGCCCCCATGCGTGTGTCAAGGAAGATGCGCAACAGCTCTTGGTCTTCGGCCGAGATTTCGCCGAACGAAGTCTTCCAGGGCCCGCCGGCGGCGGCGCGGGATTTGGCCAGATGCCCGCCGTACCAGCCGCCGTCGTAGCCGGCCAGCCCGGTGCGCGACAAATCCGGCCCCTCCATGCCCAGGCCGCCCGGCCGCAGTGTGCCCCCACGCCCCTCCAGGCGGTGGCAGGCCAGGCAGTCCAGGCGCTCGAAAGCCAACCGGGCTCGCTCCAGGATCTCTTGGCGAGGGACGGCCGGAAGACTGTGACAGCTCCCGCAGCCTGCGTAGCTGAAACGGGCCGGCAGCATGGGCTCGGGCCAGAAAGCCACCGCCCCGTGCGCGTCGGCCGGCTCAGTGGCTTGCCCTTGGCCGCCGTGACAGATCGTGCAGCCGTATTCGGCCGGGTCGTGAACGACCGGCCGGTGCGGGACCAGCAGGCGATCCCCCACCACGCCCTGTTCGCCCGGGGCCATGCTCAAGTGGCAGGAGGTGCAGCGGTCGGCCACCCCCAAAGCGGCGTTGACCACCTGCCGCAACTGAACGCGGACGGGGCCCTCTTCGCCGCGGGCCGAGCGCTGGATCCGCCGCCAGGGCTTGAGCCAGTGTTCCTCGACGGCGGCCGTCACCAGCAGGGCGAACACGCCCAGGCTCGAAACCAGCAGCAAATACTTGTTGCGCTTCATCGCCTCAGTGCCCGGGCCAGTCCGCCGGCGACCAGTAGAAGACCCAGTTGGGGCCCCGGAAGAAGGTGCCGATCACGGTGGTGACCAGGAAGCCGCAAAGGAAACAGGTGAACAAAGCCGTCGCGCCGGCGCGCGCCGAGCGATACCGTTGCAGAACCCATAGCGAATACGAGGCGTAGATCGCCGTCAGCACGGTGGCCGGGTTGACCAGGGTGACGAGCAATTGCGGCGCCTGGGGGAACCATTCCCGGATCCACCCGAAACGGATGGCGGCAGCCTCCACCGCCAGCACTGCGGCCAGCCCGGCGACCGCCGAGCGGATCGCCAGCTTCCCCCCGCCCGGCCCGCCGAACCACTCGCCGGTTCCCGCTTCCTCGCGGTCCAGATACGGAATCAGTCCCAGCCCGATCAAAGCGATGGCCGGAATGCCCAGGCCCCCCATGAAGGCCGAGAAGGAGACCAGCTCTTGAATACCCAGAAAGTACCAGGGCGCTTTGGCCGGGTTCTCAGGCAGCAGCGGGTTGGCCAACTCCTTCAAGGGCGCGTCCCAGAGCAGCGAGAGAGCCAGGCAGAGGAAAATCACCAGCATGAGCACCCCGAGCTCGGCGTAAAACAGGTGGGGCATGGAAGGCAGCGTGTTTTCCGGACCGGCGCCCACCGCCGGCGTGCGCCCCCGCACGATGGCCGCCAGATGGTAGGTCTTCAGGGGCGCCTCGCTGAAGACCGGGTAGGCGCCGGGCGCCGGTCCCAGGCGCCGGTCGGCGTCGGCCGGACGGGCCAGACCGCCGTCCTTGCGGATGCGCCAGAAATGCACGGCCAGCAGGAAGACCAGGGCCAGCGGCAGGACCATCACGTGCAGCACGTAAAACCGGATCAAAGCTTCCGGCCCCACCGTGTCGGAGCCCAGCAGCAGAAAGCGCTGAAGCCCGCCCGGGTCGAAGAACTCGGTGACGGCCAGCGCGTCGGTCAGCTCGCGGGGGGACTGCGCGATATTGGCCCCGATGGTGATGGCCCAGTAGGCGAGCTGGTCCCAGGGCAGCAAGTAGCCCGTGAAGGCCAAAGCCAGCGTCAACACCAGCAGCGCCAGTCCGATCAGCCAGTTGAACTCGCGCGGCTTGCGGTAGGCGGCGGTGTAGAAGACTCGCGCCATGTGCAGCAGCGCCGCCACCACCATGACGTTGCCCGCCCAGCGGTGGAGGTTGCGGATGAAGCGGCCGGTGGGCACCACGAAGTGGATGTCCTTGATGGACTGGTAGGCCACCTCCGGGTAAGGCTTGTAATAGAACATCAGGAGCACGCCGGTGACCACCGTGATCAGGAAGGCGGCGGCGGCGGCGATCCCCAGGCCGAAGGTCGTACTCCAGCGCAGCGTCCAGCGGTGCGTGCGCACAGGATGCAAATGCAGAAAGACGTTGCCGAAGACGAACAGCGAGCGCGTTCGGTCGGTGACGGGTTTGCCGCCGCGAAAGGCCGATTCCAGCAAGCGCGCGGGGACGCGCGCAAGCTGGCGCCGGAATGCGCGCAGGGTCGTGGGGGCCTCGGCTTCCGGCATTTTCAAACCGCCTTGGCGCCGGCCGGCACGCTGGCGGCCTCGTCCACCAGCCACTGGCCGCCGGCCCGCGTCACCTTGACCCAGGGCAACGGCTTGGGGGCCGGTCCTTTCCGGACGGCGCCGTCGGGCGCGAAGCGCGATCCGTGGCAGGGGCACTCGAAGCCCTCGGCGGAAGCGCGCACGATGCAGCCCAGATGGGTGCAGACGATCGAGATGGCGTAGACCCCTTCGGCGTCGCGGAATAGAGCCACCGAACGGCCCGGAGGCACGTAAGCCTCGCCGGGCGCCAGCGCCTCGGGCAGGGTGACCCGGAAACGCTTGGAAGGCGATGAGACGACCGCCGCCTTGGGCAGCCGCAGCATGCCGATGAGCGCAAACAGCAGGGCCGCTCCGGCCGAATACAGCGAGGCCAGCCCGAGCCAGTCCCGGCGGGGAATCGGCTCAGGCTCCAAACGGGAGCGGGAGACGCCGGGGTGCGCCGTCATAGGGACCTCCACTGGGTGGTGAACGTGACGCGCTCCATGGTGATTGCGTCCGCCGGGCAGCGCATGGCGCACAGCGCGCAGCGGATGCAGCGGTCCTCGTCCTTCAGGATGGCGGAGTTGGTCTCCGGGTCCGCCCCCGCCCCCAGGGCGCGCCCGATGGCCGCCTCCAGCTCGGCCTCGCGCTCCAGCCAGCTCAGCGGAACCAGCTTCAAGCAGCGGGTGGGGCAGACGTCGGCGCAGCCGCCGCAGAGAATGCAGCGCGCGCCGTCGAAGACCGGGCTGACGCCGCAATCCAGGCAGCGCGAGGCTTCGCGGACGGCCTGCTCCCTCTGGTAGCCGATTTCCACCAGCAGGTCCGGGCGCTCCAGGCGTTGTTGGGGCGGGCGCACCGGCACGGGCGTCCTGCGCAGCGCTTCGTAGCCGCGCTCCCGCCGGTAGCCCTCCAGAGTCAGATGGGCCGTCAGGGTTTCGGCTTGGAGTTCGCGTCCGGTGAGGTAGCGGTAGACGGACCGGGCGGCCGCCTTGCCCGAGGCCACCGCGTCAATCAGCAGGCGCGTGCCGTGGGCCAGATCGCCCGCCACGAACACGCCGGCCGCCGTCGTCTGGAGGCTGGCCGGGTCCACGCGGGGCCATCCCGGGCGGGCCAGCTCGATGTCCTCGCCTCCCTCGGCCAGGAACTGGAGCTGCGGCGCCTGGCCCACGGCCAGCAGCACAGTATCACAGGGGATCGTTTCGCGCACGCCGTCGTCGAACACCGGGGCGAAGCGCCGGTTCTCGTCGTAGGCCCGCAGGCAGCGGCGCAGCGCGACGCCCCTGGGGCGTCCGTCCGCTCCGCGCAGGATCTCGATCGGACCCCAGCCGTTGAGCCGCTCGATTCCTTCTTCGTCGCCTTCCAGGATCTCGACCGTGTCGGCCGGCATCTCCTCCAGACTCTCCAGCGAGATCAGCCGCACGCGGGGAGCGCCCGGCAGGCGCGCCGCCGTCCGCGCCGTGTCGTAGGCGATCTGGCGCAGCAGGGTGCGGGCTACGTCGTAAGCTACGTTGCCTCCCCCGATCACCGCCACCTCGCGCCCGATATCGAGCCGCTCACCCAGCGCCACCGCCCGGAGCAGATCCACGCCTCCGTAGACTCGGGGGCCGCGCTCGCCCGGCAGGCCCAGCGAACGGGAGGACTTCGCGCCCACCGCCAGGATGAGGGCCGCGTACTCGCGGCGCAGTTGCTTCAGCGTGAGGTCCCGGCCTACCGTCACGTTGCAGCGAATCGTCACTCCCAGCGCTTCGATTACCGCCACCTCGCGCGCGATCAGCTCGCGCGGCAGCCGGTAGGCCGGCACGCCCACCGCCAGCATGCCGGCGGGCACCGGTTCGGTCTCGAAGACCACCGGGCGGAAGCCCAGCAGCGCCAGGTCGTGCGCGGCGGACAGCCCGGCGGGGCCGGCCCCCACGATCGCCACCGGCTGAGGGGAGCCCTTGAGCACTCGGCCCTCCAGGGAGGCGCGCAGCAGGGCCGCCATTTCCTCGGCATCGGCCGCCACCGCCGGCACGTAAGAGCGAAGCGCTCGCAGCACCTCGGCCGCCGGACGCGCCTCCGGCCCGGCGGCCTCGCAGGCGAAGCGCTTCAGCGCCCGGATGGCCACCGGGCGGTCCTGGGCTACGAAGCAGCCGTCGTCGTCCACTCGGGGCACCTGGCCGCGGCGGCAGGCCGCCTCGCAAGGCGCGCCGCAAATGCGCCCGCAGATGGAAGCGAAGGGGTTGGGACCGCGGGCGATGAGGTAGGCTTCCTCGAAGCGGCCTTCGGCGATGGCGCGCACGTAGCCGCGGGCGTCGGTATGCACCGGGCAGGCGACCTGGCAGGCGATCAGGCCGCGAGGATAGCCTTGCTCGGGCGCCTGGACTTTGAGCAGCGTCATCGCCAGCCTCGGAGTGGCCGCGCCAGCGGCGCGGCCCGCGGTCCCAGGGTCAATCCAGTATAGGGCCCGATTCTCTGCCGGGCCCGTGACTAAGGTCACACTGCCCGCCTTGCGCTATCCTGAAAGAAAGCCCGGGGGAACTCCGGGCGGAGGGGCTGGAGGAAGCTGGAATGGCCTATGTNATCGCCGAACCCTGCATCGGNACCAAGGACACCGCCTGCGTGGACGCCTGCCCGGTGGANTGCATTCACCCCAAGAAGGACGAANCGGACTTCGCCCAGGCGGAAATGCTCTATATAGATCCGGTGGAGTGCATTGACTGCGGGGCCTGCGTCCCGGTCTGCCCGGTCTCGGCCATCTTCGCGCTCGACGATCTGCCCGAGAAGTGGGCCCATTTCGCCCAGAAGAACGCGTCCTACTACGGGCGCTGAGCGGGCCGGCCCCGGCTCAAGCCGCCGGACGGTCCGGCGGCCGGTAGGCGGCGGCGGTGGCCTCCGTCTCCCAGACTTTCACCGCAGCCACCCGAACGCCCTGGTCGCCCGCGCCCGCCTCCAGCGAGCGCGCGATCTCTTCGTACAAGTAGCGCGCCAGGTTCTCGGCCGTGGGATTCCGCCGGTCGAAAGGCGGCACGTCGTTCAACAGCCGGTGGTCGAGCCGCTCGAGCGCCGCCCGCAGCAGGCGCTTGATCTCGAGGAAATCCACCAGCAGCCCCAGAGCGTCCAGCCGCTCGCCGGCCAGGGTGACCTCGACTTTATAGTTGTGCCCGTGCACGTTCTCGCACTTGCCCCGATAGCCCCGCAGGAAGTGGGCGGCGGCGAAGGTCTCCGCCACGGTGATCTCAAACATTGAAAAACTTCTCCACGTCCTCCAGCCTGGTGGTGAAGGAATACTCGGGCAGGCTCTGGAAGAACACCCGGCCGTAGCGCTGCCTGCTGATACGATTATCCAACAGGACCAGCACGCCGCGGTCGCTCGAGCGGCGGATCAGCCTGCCGAAGCCCTGCTTGAGGGCCAGGGCGGCCTGGGGGATCTGGTACTGGTAGAAGGGATTGCCGCCCTCCTCGCGGATGGCGCGGATGCGGGCCTCCACCACCGGATCGGTGGGCACGGCGAAGGGCAGGCGGTCAATGATCACGCAACTGAGCTGCTCGCCGGGCACGTCCACGCCTTGCCAGAAGGAGGCGGTGGCGAACAGCACGCAGTGCGGGGTGCGCCGGAATTCCTCCAGCAATGCGCTGCGCGGCCCGGTCCCTTGCAGCAGGCAGGGATAATCCACCTCCAGCGAAACCAAGTCGTAAATTTGACGCATCTGCTGGTGGCTGGTGAACAGCACAAAGGCCCGGCCCCGGCTGTGGCCCAGCACGCGCACGATCTCTTCGCCCGCCCGGCGGGCGAAGCCCGGATCGCGCGGATCGGGCAGGTGCTGGGGGACGTAGAGCAGGGCTTGCCGGCGATAGTCGAAGTGCCCGGGCACGATCAAGGTGCGCGCCTCGCGCAGACCCAGCCGTTGCTGGACGTAATCGAAACGGCCTCCCACCGCCAGGGTGGCGGAAGTCAGAATCACGGTGTCCACCCGGTCGAAGAGCTTCTCGGCCAGAATCGAAGAGACGTCCACCGGAGTGGCTTGCAGAAAGCAGCCCCGGCCGCGCCGCTCGACCCAGTAGACGAAAGTCCGATCGGAGGCTTCCATCCAGAAACGCAAATGGCGGGCCAGCTCACCGGCCCGGCGGACCAGCGGGCCGACTTCCTCCGGCGGGTTCTTGATCAGGCCCAGGTGGGCGCCCAGCAGCTCCAAGGCGCGCAGCACGTCCTGATAGGCCTCCTGGTGGCGTTCGAGGAACTCCTGCTGATCGCGGAAGCCCCAGCGCCCCTCCTGTTGCCCGAACAGGCCGAAGAAGCGCTGGGCCACTTCCTCCAGCGTTTGAAGAACGCGGTCCAGCTCCTGGGAGCCGAACTGCTTGCGCCGGGCCAGGGCGGCGATGTCGCGCCGCAGCTCCTGGAACTGGTAGTTCGAGATCTGCACCCCGAAATACTGGCCGGCCACCTCTTCGATTTCGTGCGCCTCGTCCAGCACCGCGGCCGAATACTCGGGGATGACCGCTCCGGCTTCGTTTTCCTTCAGGGCCAGGTCGGCGAAGAACAGATGGTGGTTGACGATGATGATGTCGCTGGCCAGCGCCCGCTCGTGCATCAGGGTCAGGAAGCAGCGTTCGAACTGAGGGCACTTCTGGCCGGGGCACAGCTCGCGGCGGGCGTCGAGCTTGGCCCAGGCGGTGCTGGCTTCCGGCAGGGTCTTGATCTCGGCCCGGTCGCCGGTCGGGGTGGTCTTTTCCCACTCCCGGATGATTTGGAAGTCGGCCAGCTCCTCGAGGCCCTCGAGCAGCAGCTCCTTGTCGGCGTCGTAGATTTTCTGCCGGCAGGCGTAATTGTTGCGGCCCTTCATATAACAGACCTGGAGGGGGCGCCCCAGGTGTTTCTCCAAGAAAGGCACGTCCTTGTAAAAGAGCTGCTCTTGCAGGTTCTTGGTGCCGGTGGAAATGACCACGCGCCGGCCCGAGAGGATGGCGGGAACCAGGTAAGCCAGGGTCTTGCCGGTCCCGGTGCCGGCCTCCACGATCAGATGGCGCCGCTCGCTGAGGGCGGCCCAGACCGCCTTGGCCATGTCCAGTTGGCCGCGCCGGAACTCGTATTGGGGATGCCAGCGCGAGAGCAGGCCGCGCGGGGCGAAGACCGCATGGACACTGAGCTCGCCGGTCCGGGCGGGCATGGCTCAATCCCAGTATAGACAGCGCCCGGCGGGGGCCGGGCTCAGGAGACCACTTCGAAATCCCACCCGAAGCCGGGCTGCTCGGAGGGACGCGTGTAGATGCCTTCGGGGCCGCGGCTGAGCAGGTTGTCCTCTTCGTAACGGCGGTAGACCTCGGGCGGGCCTCCCGGGGCGGGCATGAACAGTTCGGCCCAGGGGCTGTTGACGGTGGCCATGATGAAATGGACGGCGTCGCGGGCGCCGCCGCCGTGGGGGATCACCGGGATCTCGTAGGCGGCCGCCAGAGCGGCGATGCGGCGCAGCTCGGTCAGGCCGCCGCACCAGTGGATGTCAGGCTGCCAGATGGCGGCCGAGCGGTGTTCGAGCAGTTGGCGAAAGCCGTAGCGGGTGTACTCGTGCTCGCCGGTGGCGATGCGGGTGGTCTTCAGGGCGGCCCTCAAGCGGCCGAAGCCGGCGTAGTCGTGGGGCGGCAGGCACTCCTCCATCCAGTAGATGCGATACGGGGCGGCCAGCTCGGCCATCTCGAGGGTGTAGTCCTCGGTCCAGGCCATCCAGCAGTCCAGCATGATGTCTCCGTCCGGTCCCAGGGCCTCGCGCGTGCGGCGGATCAGCTCGAGGTTCTTCTTCATGCCCTCCCGCCCGTCGGCCGGGCCGTGCGGCATGGCGAGTTTCAGGCGGCGGTAGCCGAATTGGATGTGCTGCTCGATATCGTTGCCGGTGCAGTAGGCCGGAATGCGCTCCTTGGTGGCCCCGCCCAGCAGCCGGTAGACCGGCTCGCCCAGCGCCTTGCCGATCAAATCCCAGAGCGCCAGATCCACACCGCTGATGGCGTTGATGACCAGGCCCATGCGGCCGTAGTGCATGGTGGCGCGCCACATGATATCCCAGAGCCGCTCGACGTCGAAGGGATCTTCGCCCACCAGCAGCTTGGTCAGGTGCCTCTCGACGACCAGCCCGCCGCCGGTTCCCCCGCTCCCGTAGCCTTTCACCCCCTTGTCGGTAGCGATCTCGACCGTGAAGCCTTCGAGCTGCCCGGGATCAGGGAAGAACAACGAGCGGCGGGCCTTGTATTTGGGGTAGACCGACATGGGACTGGCTACCTCCACGCCTTGAGTGGACCAGGAGCCCGGAGCGGGCTCATAAGCGGGCAGGGGGCGCTTGGGACGGGTGCGCACCAGACGCACGCCGGTGATTTTCAGACGGCTCTTCTCGCCCTGGAAGGGCAGGGCAGGCCTCGCGCCGGCCAGGGGCGCCGGGGCGATCCGCAGGAAGCTTCTGCGCAGCATGGGGAGAACCTCCGTGCCAGTATGCATGCCGGGAGGGCCGGCAAGTCAAGCCCGGGGGCGGAGGGAGTCAGATGCCCTGAGCACGCTCCGCGCGCCTTGCGCCGCCGTCCGGCGCGTTCCCGCCCGCCTGACGCTGCCGGCCCTTGGGCTGCCGCGCCGGCGGTGCTCAACAGAGGCAGTATCGGCTTGCACTAGGAACGGGCGAGGCGCGCCCTTGCGAGGAAATCTGCTTTGCGCGCTTTTCGCGCCGCCGGCTCGAAGGGAAATGAAGCAGCCCTTCTCGGAGCCGCGGGCCTTCCACGGGATCGGTTTCTGCCCGGATGGTTGCCCCGGCGCAATCAGTGCCCGGGCTGCGCTGCTATCCTTCCAAGAACTGGATTGCCGAGTACAGGCCCCCCAAAACCAACAAAGTCACCAGCACCGCCAGACCCCACCGAAGCAACCTCTGAGCAGGGGTGCTCTCCGCCGCCTGATCCTGCCTGATGTGCTCATCAAGGCTTTCGAACATGGCCCCACCTCCTGACGCTGACGTCAACCAATGAGACCGCTATGACGGACGCTTCTATTTTAGTACGGGGTGAGGAGAAAAGCACCCGAAAAATCGCCCCCGCTCCCCGGAGGGCGGGCCTTGCCGCTCAAGCAGTTAGGGGCGGGCTTCACAGCCCCATCCGCTCCAGCTTGCGGTAAAGCGTTTTTCGCTCTATGCCCAGGATCTTGGCCGCCCGGCTCTTGTTGCCCCCGGTGGCCTCCAGGACTCGCCGGATCTGTTCCTGTTCGGCGGCCGCCAGGGTCTCGACGGGGTGCTCCCGGGGGGCCGTGGAGGCGATGGCCTCCCGAACCGCCGCCTCGTCAATGCGGGCTTGGGGCGCCAGAATCACCAGCCGCTCGATCATGTGCTGGAGCTGCCGGACGTTGCCCGGCCAGGTGCACTCCTCCAGGGCCCGCAAGCCGTCCGGCAACAACCGGGCCTGCTGCCGGTAGCGCTCGTTGTACTTTTTCAGGAAGTGTTGGGCGAGCAAAGCCACGTCTCCGCGCCGCTGGCGCAACGGGGGCAACAGAATGCGCACCACGTTGATGCGGAACCACAGATCCTGCCGGAACTTACCCTCCTCGACCAACTTCTGGAGGTCGCGGTTGGTGGCGGCGATCACCCGCACGTCCACCGGTTTGGGGCGAGCGGCGCCCACCGGCCGGACTTCGCGGTCCTGAAGGAAGCGCAGCAGCTTCAACTGGAAGCCGGGCTCGATGTCGCCGATCTCGTCCAGGAAGACCGTGCCGCGATGGGCGGCCTCGAAGACCCCGATGCGGTCCCGGTCCGCTCCGGTGTAGGCTCCGCGCAAAGCGCCGAACAGCTCGCTCTCCAGCAAGCTGGGCGGGATGGCGGCGCAGTCCACCGCCACGAAGGGCTGAGCGGCGCGGGGACTCTGGGCGTGGATCATGCGCGCCACCAGCTCCTTGCCGGTGCCGGTTTCGCCTTCCACCAGCACGGTGGCGTCGGTGGGCGCCACGCGCGAAATGATCTTGTAAACCTCGACCATCTGGGGCGAGCTGCCGATCATCTCGCTCTCGGGCGGCTCCTCGCTTTCCGGCTCCTCGGCCTCGGCCGCCTCCCGCGCCTGCTCGGCCCGCCTGATGGTCTCCAGCAGGCGTTCCAGCTCGAAGGGCTTGGCGATGTAATCGAAAGCCCCGCCCCGGGTGGCGGCCATGACGGTTTCCATCGTGCCGCGCGCGGTCATCAGGATCACGGCGCAGGAGGGGTCGCGCCTTCGGGCCGCCTCCAGCACGTCCAGACCGGTGCGATCGTCCAAGTAGATGTCGGAAATGACGATCGCATAGGGCTGCCGCTCGAGCCGCTCCAACGCCTCGCGGGTCGAGGCCGCCGCCTCCACCTGATAGCCCTCCAGCTCCAGGAAGGTGACGATGGTGGTGCGCACCGCGCTGTCGTCTTCGACCACGAGCAATCGCTGCACCTAGCCGACCTCGCACTCGGGCCGCCCGGCGGCCCTCAGTTCACTCCGGCCCGGCTGGGCGCGCGGGCCGGCAATACCACTGTAAAACAGGAGCCCTTGCCGGGTTGGCTGGCTACCTCGATGGCGCCGCCGTGCAGGCGCACGATCTCCTGCACGATCGCCAGGCCGATGCCCGCCCCGGACTCCCCGGAGGCCTCCGCCCGCCGCGTGCGGTAGAACTTCTGGAAAATTCTGCGCAGTTCCCGGCGATCCATGCCGATTCCCTGGTCTTCGACCGCAATGCGCACGGACTGGCCCCGGCGCAGGCCGCCCACCCGCACCTCGGTCTGGGGCGGCGAGTACTTGATCGCGTTGGTCAGCAGGTTGTAAATGGCGTACTCCATCAGCTCCCGGTCGCCCAGCAGGGCGCCGTCGGCCACCGGCTCGATGCACAGCCGGATCTGCTTGCGCTCGGCCAGGGGGCGCGCCCGGGCGGCGCAGGCGGCCACCACTTCGTCGGCCTGGAAGGCTTCGCGCCGCAGCTCCATCTGTCCGGCCGAAAGCCGCTCCACGTTGAGGAAGGTTTCGATCATGCGGCCCAGGCGCTTGGATTCGGCATTGATCAGTTCGGCGATCTGGCGCCGCTTCTCCTCGCTGAGCGAGTAGCGGGTCATCAGCTCGCTGGAGCCTTGGATGGCGGTGAGCGGCGTCCGCATCTCGTGGGTGACGAAGTGCATGGCCTGCTGGTAACGGCTCCTCTCGGCTTCCGCCTTCCTCCACCGCCGGCGCACGGCCAGGAACTGGTAGGCTCCGGCCGCAGCCGCCGACAGCCAGGCCGCCAGCGCCGGACCGAAGTACGGGAACACCAGGTTGCGCGAGAACAGCCAGTAGGGAGTGAGGTGGGCGGCCGCCAGCAGCAGAACCGCCGCCAGGTAGGCCGGCCATCCCGAAAGCAGCCCGAAAGCCGCTCCCGCCCCCGCCGCCAGCGCCAGCGAGAACAACGGCCCGGCCGCTTCCGGCGCGCTGCGCAGAAATTCGCCCCGCGCCAGGGTCTCGAAGGCGTTGGCGTGGATCTCGATGCCCTGCATGGTGCGGCCGTAGGAGAACGGCGTCATCAGGCGATCACGGGCGGCCGACTGCGCCGTGACGCCCACGAAGACCACCCTGTCGCGGAACGCCTCGGCCTGCTCGGGATGCCGGACCAGATCGCTCACCGACAGCCGCCGGATCGAAGAAGCGCNTTCCGCGCCGGGCGGCAGATAGCGGATGCGCAGAGGCCGCAGNGGATCGCGGCCGGTGGGGATCCGCAGCCCGGCCACCTCGAGCTCTTCGGGCGTCTCCAGGATCTGGGCNCCCGGGCGGCTCAGGCGATAGGCTTCCAGAGCCAGCGCCCAGCGCCGGTCGCGTCCGGCCGCCTTGGCCAACGGGATCCGGCGCGTGACGTTATCCAGCGGGTCGGGGTCGGCGTGCACGTGGCCCAGGGCCGCCGCGCGCCGCCGGAAGCGGGGCAGGGGATCCTCCCAGCGGCCGCCTCCCTCGACCAGCTCGCAAGCCAGCGCCAGACGCGGCAGCTTGCTCAGGGCCGCCTCCAGGCGCGCGTCCTCGGCCGGCTCGCCGGGGTCGGCCAGGGTCACGTCAATCGCCACCGCGCGCGGAGCCGCCGGCGCGATGCGCTCCAGCCCCTCGGCCAGGATGTCGCGCAGCCGCCGCAAGCCTCCCATGCGGCCCAGTGTCGGCTCGTCCACCACCAGCAGGATGGACTGGCTCGGCCGCCGCGCCGCCCCCTGCCGCCGGAACATCCAGTCGTAGGCGTAGTTGTCAATCTGGGCCCCCAGCCACCCGCCGGCCAGGGCCAGCAGGTAGGCCGCCGCCAGCACGGCCAGGTAGCCGGCGGTATGCCTGCGCACTCGCCACATCTGGGGCCTCATCGGGCCGCGGTTGCGCCGGCCGCGCTCTGCATCTCCCGCTCGATCTCGGCCGCCTCCCGGGGCAGGGCGCCGCTGAGCAACCGGGCGCCGTTTTCGGTCACCAGCACCATGTCCTCGATCCGGATGCCGATGCCTTCCTCCTTGATGTAAATGCCCGGTTCGATGGCCAGTACGTCGCCCGCCTCCAGCGGCAGGTTCACGGTTTCGTTGTGGACGTCGTGCACGTCCAGTCCGACGCGGTGGGCCACCGGATGCAGCAGGCGGCTGCCCAGCGAGCGCCCCTGGGCGTCCTGGCCGTGCGAGTCAATGTAGTCGCGCGCCACCTTGTACAGGCCGGCGATGTTCTCCCGGCTGCCCAGCAGCACCCCCGGGCGGACCGCCTCGATGGCCGCTTTCAGCGCGCCTAGCGCCACTTCGTAGAGTTCCCGCTGGCGCGGCGTGAAGCGGCCGCTGACCGGCACGGTGCGCGTCAAGTCGGCTGCGTAACCTCCGCAGCTTGCCCCGGCATCCACCAGCAGCAACTCGCCCGCCTCCATGCGCCGGGCGTTCTTTTCGTAGTGCAGGATGAGGGCGTTGGGCCCGGATCCTACGATGGGCGCATAGGCCGCATCCTCGCAGCCGCGCTCCAGATACCAACCCACCAGGGTGGCCGCGATCTGATATTCGTACATTCCCGGGGCCACACGCTTCCAGGCGGCGCGATGCGCTTCGATGCTCACCTGGATGCTGCGCTGGATTTGCTCCAGCTCCCGGGGCGATTTCTTGATGCGCAGCCGGGCCAGGGCGGGCCGGGCGTCGGCAACCTGCCGCAGGGGCGCCAGGGCGCGCAGTTTCTCGGCCTCCGGCCGGCCGGCCGGAGTATAGAGGGCGGAGTGCTGTTCCAGGGCGCGGCGCAGCTCGCTCTCCAGTTGGGTGATGGGCAAAACGGTCTCGAAGCCCGTGATCTGGCGGGCCCGGGGATCCTCTGCCGAGAGCCTGGGGCCTTCGTAAATCTCGGTGCGGGCGGTGGGCAGAGGCAGGAACAGAATCTCCGAGCGCGGCGTCAGCAGCAAGGCCGCGCCCGGCTCGTTCCAGCCGCTCAGGTAGTAGAAGTTCGACTCCTGGCGAAACGCGCTGCGCCCGCCGCCTTCTCCGGCGCCGCGCCCGAACAGCACCACGGCGCCCTCCGGCAGGGCTTTCGCCAGCGCGGCGCGGCGAGCCCGGTGCTCCTCCGGGACGCCCGGTTGCCGGGCGAGCGCCGCCATGCAGAGGCAACCTGCCAGCCATGCGGCCCGCATAAACCACGAGTATATCGCCGGGCGGAAAGCTCGGCGCGCGGGACCATTGGGCCCGGCCGGCCAAACGTTGTAGACTCGAAGTAGCGACCCCTCCGAGGGCAATCCGGAGCACAAGCATGCGAAGCCAGTGGGTGGCCCAGCGCCAGAACGATCCGATCCGCACCCAGATGCATTACGCCCGCCGGGGCCTCATCACCGAGGAGATGGCCTGGGTGGCGCGGCGCGAAAACCTTCCCGCCGAGCTGGTGCGCGCCGAAGTGGCGCGCGGCCGGCTGATCATTCCGGCCAACATTCATCACAGCAACCTGGAGCCGATGGGCATCGGCATCGCCGCGCGTTGCAAGATCAACGCCAACATCGGCAACTCGGCGGTGAGCTCGGACATCCAGGAGGAGCTGGAAAAGCTGAGCATCGCCGTGCGCTACGGGGCCGACACGGTGATGGATCTGTCCACCGGGGGCGATATCCCGCGCATCCGGGAAGCCATCCTGCGCCACTCCACCGTCCCGGTAGGCACCGTGCCGCTCTACGAGGCGCTGACCCGGGTGCGGCGGGTCGAAGACCTCACGCCCGAGCTGGTGCTGGAAGTCATCCAGGAGCAGGCCGAGCAAGGGGTGGATTACATGACCATCCACGCCGGGGTGCTGGTGGAGTACATTCCCTTGGTCACCCGGCGCATCACGGGCATCGTCAGCCGGGGCGGGGCGATCATGGCCGAGTGGATGGTGCGCCACCACCGGCAGAACTTCCTCTATGAGCGCTTCACCGACATCTGCAAGATCTTCCAGAAACACGACGTCTGCTTTTCGCTGGGCGACGGCTTGCGCCCCGGCTGCCTGGCCGACGCCAGCGACGAGGCCCAGTTCGCCGAGCTGAAGACTCTGGGCGAGCTGACACGCAAGGCGTGGGAATACGACGTGCAGGTGATGGTGGAAGGCCCGGGCCATATTCCCATGGACCAGATCCAGCTCCAGGTGGAGAAGGAGATGGAGCTGTGCGGCGAGGCGCCCTTCTACACGCTGGGGCCGCTGGTCACCGACATCGCCCCCGGCTACGACCACATCACCTCGGCCATCGGCGCCGCCATGATCGGCTGGTACGGCGCCTCGATGCTCTGCTACGTCACGCCCAAGGAGCACCTGGGGCTGCCCAACCGGGAGGACGTCAAGCAGGGCATCATCGCTTACAAGATCGCCGCCCACGCGGCCGATGTGGCCCGCCGCCGGCCGGGCGCTCGCGACCGGGACGACGAGCTGTCGCGCGCCCGCTACCGCTTCGACTGGAACCGGCAGTTCGAGCTGGCGCTCGATCCGGAGACCGCCCGCGCCCTGCACGACGAGACCCTGCCCGAGGCGGGCTTCAAGGAGGCCCACTTCTGCTCGATGTGCGGGCCGAAATTCTGCTCGATGAACATTTCGGCGCATCTGGCGGAAGCGGCCGCCGAGCCGGCACGCAAGTAGCCCGCCCGCGGGGCGTCCGGACTCCGGCGACCTCAGGCGCGCTCAGGAGCGGGGCCTGCGGCAGGCCACCACGCTGATGTCCGCCGGGCCGCCGGCTACCGCCTTGAGCTTGAGCAGGGCTTCGAAGGGAGTGACCGGCCCCTCGGACGGGATCCCCGCACTGCGCAGCAGGGTCCGGCACAAGTCCGGGCGAGCCACCGCTTCTCCGGCCGCCTCGGTCCCGAAGCTGGTCAATCCGGAGAGAATCAGCACCCAGCCGCTGTTGGCGAGGTTGCGCAGCAAAGCGACGGTGGCGAACTCCTCCCCCGCCGTCTCGCCCCGAACGAAGCGCTCGGGCTCGCCCGGCCGCGGCGCGACGTTCTGAAAGTAGACCCGTCCGCTGAGCGGATCGTGCCGCGCCAGGAAGTTCAGTTGCCCCTCGAACAGCTCCGCCCAGGGGTTGCCTCTCGGACTGCCGAGAACGATCACGTTCCGGTTCTTGAAATCGCGGAGTTCCGCGTGGCGGGCGAACCGAACCTGGGTGAACTGTGCGAAGGCGGGATGGATCTGAAGGATTCGGGCCAGGACATTGATGTCCGCCAGGCTGGTATACTGGCGCCGGGCGATGAGCCTGCCCGTTTCCGCCGGGTCGCCGCTTTCCTTGGGGACGTAGGACCTCTCGATGTACTCTTGGAGGCTGAAGTTCCGGCGGCTCATGTCCTGCAACAAGGCGAAGCTGGAATCGGCTGCGATGATCAGGGTGGGCTGCTTGCGGTCGTAGAGCTGGCCCCAGAGCAGCCGATACGCGGGCACGCTACGCTGCCAGGCCGCCGGGGGCCGGATCGAGGAGCGGTAGGCGGCGACCGCCAGGCCCAGCGCGACGGCTGCCGGAACGGCCGGCGCGCACCACAGCCACCGCCGCGGTGAGCGGCGCCGGCCGGCTTCCCGAGGTCCTTCGGGCTGGCGGTAGGCGACGCCCGCAGTCCCGTCCGCCTGCCGGAGCTCGAACACCGGGACATAGTGGCCTTTGGGGATTGTGATGAGGACCGGCTCAGCGATGCCCTCGGTCTGGAAGTACCTTTCCAGCCGCTGGCGGACCTCCCGGGCGCGCACCCGCACGATATTATCCTCGGCGGCGTTGTAGCCCGGCGGGCGGCCGAAAACCTCACAGCCGATCTGCTGCTCCTTCAACTCGGCGCCCTGGCCGCGAAGGGCTTGTTCGCAAACATAGAGCAGGAACCTGCGGAGGACCGGGGCCTTGACGAAAGCGGAGCTGTCGGCCACGCGAAGCACCAGTTCCCAGCGGGGGTCCGGATTCCCCTGGCCTGGCTCGACAAGCGGACCTTGTGCTGCGAAGGCCATGTTGGAGGCGTGCGGACTCGCTAGATAAGGGTAACACGGAGAGCAAATCGGGGTCCAGTTGAAAGCGCCGCGGGCGCCTTCACAGTGAGCTCCCCGTGACCTCCCTTGCCCGCCGCCCCTTCTGCCCCTACACTATGGCAGCCGGATGGGGCGGGTTCCCGGTGGTACACGCCTCGCTTGTGGGGAGGTCGAAAGCACGCTCGGAGGTGAGTCAGTCATGGCAAGGATCGTGTTTGTCCTCTTGGTGTTCGGACTGTCGGCGTGGGCCCAGCTCGAACAGGCGACGCTTACCGGCAGGGTCACGGACCCTACCGGCGCTGTGGTGCCCGCAGTCCGCCTGGTTGCGCGGAACACCGAGACCGGGGTGGAGGTGACCACGCGGAGCAATCAGGAAGGCCTCTACCGGATACCTTATCTGCACCCCGGCCGCTACGACGTGACGGCGGAGGCGGACGGTTTCAAGAAGAGCCGGGTGGCGGGCGTGATCCTGCGGGTGGGACAGACGGCCACCCTGGACTTTCAGCTCGAGGTCGGCGCGGTCCAGAGTGAGGTGACGGTCTCCGCCACGGCGGTCATGCTTCAGCAAGAGACGGCTGCGGTGGGAGCGGAAATCGGCAGCGAACAGATGCTTCAACTGCCTTTGCTGGGCCGCAATCCTTACTCCCTGCTGCTGATGTCTCCCGGCGTGCTGCCCAAAGGCGGCGCGGGCGCGGGGCCCATCGTCAGCGGCGGGCGGTCGAACACCAGCGAGATCCTGCTGGACGGCGCCGAGACCCGTAACAGCACCACCAATGACATCACCTTCACCCCGCCGCTCGAGGCCGTTCAGGAGTTCAAAGTCATCACCAACAACTTCTCCAGCGAGTACGGGCGTTCGGGCGGCGGCGTGCTCACCGCCGCCACCCGCTCGGGAACCAACCAGCTCCACGGCAGCCTGTACGAGTTCTTGCGCAACGACAAGCTGAACGCCAACAGTTGGACCAGCAACCGCCAGGGGCTGCCCAAGGGCCGGCTGCGCCGCAACGAGTACGGCTTCGCCGTGGGCGGCCCGGTCATGCTGCCTTCGGTGTATAGCGGCCGGGACAAGACGTTCTTCTTCTTCAACTGGGAGGCGGCGCCGCAACGCACTCCCGACAACATCAACGTCACCGTTCCCACCTCCTCCGAACGCAGCGGGGATTTCTCGGGCACCCTGGACGCATCCGGTAACGTCATCCGGGTCTACGACCCGCTGACCACTCGGCCCGATCCGGCTCGCGCGGGCACGTACACTCGGGACCAGTTCCCCGGCAACCGGATCCCGGCCTCTCGCTTCGACCCCATTGCGCTCAAGATCATGCAGTACTATCCGCTGCCCAACCGGACCTCCCGCACGCAGAACCTGGCGCTGAACAATTCGCGCGCCGACGACCTCTGGCAGATGTTTCTCCGCGTGGACCACGTGTTGGGCAGCAAGCACCGCCTCTTTTTCAGTCACGGGCGGCAGAATCGAGACCGCAACACGCCCGGCGTGAACCCCGCTTTCCCGGGTGAAGGCACCAACGGGGAACAGGGCAAGATCAGCAACCGTCCCAAGACTGCCGTGCTCAGCGACACGGTGACGTTCCGCCCCAACATGCTCGGCGAATTCCGCTTCAGCGCGGCGCGCGGTCTCACGCGAACGGAGCCTCGCAGCGCCGGCTTCGATTTCACGCAACTGGGCTTGGCCCGTTACCTCAAGGAGCAGGCCCGCCAGCTCATATTCCCCCGCATCGAGGCGAGCGATGTGGTAGCCCTGGGCCCCGATCGCGCATCCTACTTCACCGATTCCGAGTACGCGGTCGAGGGGCAGGGCCATCTGACTTGGGTGCGCGGCGTTCATTCCCTCAAGACCGGTTTCGTGCGCACCTTCCACGCCTTCAACGTGACCCGGGCCGAGCGGCCCAGCGGCCTGTATTCTTTCGGGCGCGCCTACACGCAGGGGCCCAATCCGGCCTCGGCCAGCGCTTCGGCCGGTTTCGGCGTCGCCACGTTGCTGTTGGGCGCCCCCACCGGCGGCCAGTTCTCGCTGGATCCCTCCCTGGCCACCTCGCAGAAATATCACGCCTGGTACTTGCAGGACGACTGGAAGGTGCGCCCCTCCTTGACGCTGAACTTGGGAGTGCGCTGGGAGTATCAGTCGCCCTGGACCGATCGCTTCAATCAGCTTGCCTGGTTCGATCCCGACTTCCCCGATCCGCTCACCAAGGCCAAGGGAGTGTTGCGCTTTGCGGGGCGGGACGGCAATCCGCGCCAGCAGACCGATCCTGACAAGAACAACTTTGCGCCGCGCGTCGGGCTGGCCTGGCAATTCCAGAAGAAAATGGTGCTGCGGGCCGGCTGGGGCATGTTTTACACGCCGGGCTCGGGCGGCATCGGCTCGGGCGTCAGCGACCTGGGGGCAGGGTTTATGGTCCAGACGCCCGTCTATCTGGGCCCGCCGCCGGCGGCGCCCAACACGCCGCCCGAGGGCGCCTCGCTGGCCGATCCTTTCAAAACGGGGATCGTCCAGCCGCCTTCCACCGGCGTGGGCACCAGCGTGGGCACCGCCTTCCGCAAGTGGGTGACGCCCTTCATGCACCAGTGGAACGTGAACATCCAGCGCATGCTTTCCTCGGACACCCTATTGGAAGCGGCCTGGATCGCCAGTCGCGGCCAGCGCCTCTGGGTCAACCGCTCTCGCACGGCCGTTTCCACCGAGTACCTCTCGCTCGGTCCCAAGCTCGACGAACTGGTGGACAATCCCTGGTACGGCATCATCACCACAGGAAGCCTCAGCGCGCGGCAGGTTCGCCGGGTGATGCTGTTGCAACCTTTCAACCACTACACCGGCGTCAGCCGCTTCCGCGATGCGGTGGGCGACTCCGTTTACCATGCCTTCGCCCTGCGCTTCGAGAAGCGGGCCCTGCGCAGCCTGACGCTGCACGCGGCCTATACCATCGGCAAGCTGATTGACAACGTGCAGGAACGCTTCTCGGGGCGGACCTCGCTGGTGGATCCCAACAATCTGCGGCTGTCGCGCTCGATCGCCGACTACGACCGCTCCCAGTATTTCGTGACCAACTACATCTACGAATTGCCTTGGGGGCGCGGCAAGCGCTGGCTCCAGCAGGGCCCGCTGGCCGCCATCGTGGGCAACTGGCAGTTGAGCGGCATCACGACCTTCGGCGCCGGCATGCCCGTGGTGATCACCGCTCCCAGCAACACCCGCCTCACAGGCGTGGGGGGGTACGCCGACCGCCTGCGGCCGGGAGTCCTGCCCGCGGAGCAGCGGAGCATCCAACGTTGGTTCGACATCGGCGCCTTTGCCACTCCGGCTCTCTACACCATGCCGAACGGGTCGCGGACCGAGCCCAACATCCGCACCCCGGGCATCAAACCCTTCGATCTGTCGCTGAGCCGGATCCAGAGAATCGGCGAGCGGGTGAGCCTCCAGTTCCGCGCCGAGTTCTTCAACGCCTTTAACACGCCTCAGTTCGGGGCGCCGAACGGCTCCACCACCAGCGTGGATTTCGGCCGGATCACCTCCGCCAGCGGCGAGCGCAACATCCAGTTCGGCCTGCGGCTGAGTTATTGAGCGTCAAAGCCGCGCCGGCGCTATCCTGAGAGAGGTTTGTCGGTTTCGACGGAGAAGGAGACCAAGGATGTACCTTCGCCTGATCGTCAATACACTGTGCCTGGCCGCCCTGGCTTCGGGAGCCGCAGCGAATAAGATTCGCAAGGAAGTCCTGGCGTTTTACTACGGTTGGTACGGCAATCCGGCCGTCAGCGGACAATGGAACCACTGGAAGGACGTGGACGAGGCCGCCAAGACGATCGCCAGCTCGACCAACTGGCCCGTCTTGGGCGCCTATGACAGTCACGATCCCAAAGTCGTGGACCGGCACTTCCGCTGGGCCAGGAGAGCCGGCTTGACCGGCTTCATCGTCTCCTGGTGGCGCCAGGGCGATTTTCACGACCAAGGAATGCCGCTGATGCTGGACACGGCGCAAAAGCACGGCATGAAGATCACCATTTACTACGAGACCGTGCCGCCGCGCGGGTCCCCCAAGCCGGAAGGCGCCGTGAACGACCTGCTTTACCTTTTGAACAAGTACGGCAAACACAAGGCCTGGCTGACTTTCGGCGGCAAGCCGGTTTTCTTCATTTACGGCCGGGCGCTCAACGAGCTCAAACTGGACGGCTGGAAACAGGTGATTGCCGAGATCAACCATAAGTACCCGGGCGGCGCCGTCTTTATCGGCGATCGCATTTCCGAAGAGGCGGCTCGGATCTTCGACGGCATCCACACCTATAACGTGACCGGCCGCACCAAGGGAATGTCGCCCGAGCAGTTACGCGCCTGGGCGAGGGAATTTTATCCCATGACCGTCAAGACCGCGGGGGACAAAATCGCCGCCGTGACCGTCATCCCCGGCTACGATGATCACAAACTGGGGCGGCCCGAGCCGCGACCCATCACCTCCCGGCACGGCGGGGAGACCTACCGCATCCTTTGGGAGGAAGCCCTCGCCGCTCACCCGGATTGGGTGTTGATCACGAGCTGGAACGAGTGGCACGAAGGCAGCGAAATCGAGCCCTCGGCCCAGGATGGCGAGCGAGCCCTCCGGCAGACCGAGCAGTTCGCTCCGCGGTTCCTGAAGATGCGGCCGCGGGTGGTCGCCGGCCTCTGAAGGGGACGGCGGCGGCGCCGCCGTGCCGGCCTCGCCCGTCTCAGTCCGCCTTCAGTGCGGCCAGAGCCTGGCCGGTGGCGGCTTCCAGCTCGGCGTGCAGGCTGTTGCCGTGGGCGTCCATGGTGACGATGGTGAGGAAGTCCTTCACCTGAAGGCGCCACATGGCCTCGGGGATGCCGAATTCCAGCAAGTAGACCCCGGGGACCTTTTCGACTGCGCGGGCGTAGAACTGGGCGGCCCCGCCGATGGCGTGCAAGTAAACCGCACCGGCCTCCTTCAGGGCGGCCAGGGTGCCAGATCCCATGCCGCCTTTGCCCACCACGCCGCGCACGCCATAGCGGCGGATGATCTCGCCCTGATAGGGTTCTTCGCGGCTACTGGTGGTCGGCCCGGCCGCTTTCGTCACCCACTGGTCGCCCTGCTTGAGCATCACGGGCCCGCAGTGGTAAATGACCGCGCCGTTCAGATCCACGGGCGGGGCGTTCTTCATCAGCCAGGCGTGCACGGCATCCCGGCCGGTGAAGATCTCGCCGTTCAGCAAGACCACGTCGCCTACCTTCAGGGCGCGCACGGCCTCCTCGGTCAGCGGCGTGTGGAGCGAGATTTCGCGTCCGCTGAGGGGGAAGCCGGCCTCTTTGGCCATCCGCTCGACCGGACGCGAGGGGTCCCGGTACAGCCAGCCGGTGATGGCGCCGCTGGCCGGATCCAGGCGCACGCCCAGCCGCCGGAACGCCCAGCAGTCATAGGCTACCGAGACGAAGAAGCTGGCCGGGAGGCGGTTGGCGGCCGTGATCTTGCAACCGATCAGCGTGGCGCGCCCGCCGAAGCCCATCGGACCGACGCCCAGGCGATTGGCCTCCTCCAGGATGCGCGCCTCCAGGGCGGCCAGTTCGGGGTCAGGGTTCACGTCGTCCAGGGGCCGGAAGAGCTGGTACTTGGCCAGCGTGTAGCCGTGGGCCCGATCGCTGCCGATGCACACGCCGAGCGCGCCCGGGCCGCAGCCGTAACCCTGCGCTTTCCACACCGCGTGCAGAATGCACTTGCGCACGCCTTCCAGGTTGCGGTCGGCGCGGCCCAGGTGATCCAGCTCGCAGGGCAGCGAGTACTGGGCGTTCATGTTCTCGCAGCCGCCGCCCTTGAGGATCAACCGGACCTCGATCTCGTCCCGCTCCCACTGCTCGAAGTGCAGCACGGGCGTCTCCACCCCCAGATTGTTGCCGCTGTTGCGACCGGTGATCGAGTCCACCGAATTGGGGCGCAGTTTGCCCAGGCGGGTGGCTTCGGCGACCGCCTCGCGCACGGCGGCCGCGATGCGCAGTTGGTTGATGCCGACCGGCGTGTGGATCAGGAAGGTGGGCATGCCGGTGTCCTGGCAGATAGGGGCCTGGTCCTGCTGCGCCATGTCAATGTTGCCGGCGATGATCGAGAGGGCCTGGGAGGCCTGGGTGCCGGGGTTCTCCTGGGCCAGCGCCCGGCCCATCGCCGCCCGCACGTCCGGCGGCAGGTTGGTCGAAGTCTCGGTGATCAGTTCGAGCAAGCTGTTGGTGAGGAATTGCATGACGGTTCTCCGGGGACCCTTCCATGGTAACCTCTGCGGCGGGCGGCCGCGCGCGCCTCTGTTCCGGCCGCCGGCCGCTCCGGCGGCACTTGGCGTGCTAGCTTGGAGGGAATAGTGCTATACTCACTCGGGCGGAAGTGTATATTATGGGCCGTTAATTCCGCTGGGTTGGGGTGGGTACCATGGATCATCTCTGGATCATCCGCGGGCTTTTCGTCCTGCTGTTGGTCGCGGCGGCTTATTTCCTCCAGCCGTTCGGCCTGAGCGGGCTGCCGGCTGCGGCGGCCGGGCTGGGGCTGGGGGCGGCGATTGTTCTGTTCGAGATGCGGGTCAAGGAGATCAGCCTGAAACGGCTGATCGGGGCGGCGGCGGGCTCGGTGCTGGGCATTCTGGGCGCCTACCTGATGTCGCTGGTGCTGGGCGGCGCGATGCGCGGGCACGCCAGCCTGCCGTTCCTCCAGGTGGCGTTGCTGTTGTGGATGACCTACGTGGGGCTGGTGGTGGGGGCCAGCAAGGGGGAGGTGCTGAACCTGGCGGCCTTCGGCGGGATCTTCGGAGGCGAGAAGACCTCCAAGCAGGCCTTCAAGATCCTGGACACCAGCGTGATCATTGACGGGCGGATCGCGGACGTGGCCGAGACCGGCTTTCTGGACGGCGCCCTGGTCATCCCGCAGTTCGTGTTGCGCGAACTGCAACTGGTGGCCGATTCCTCGGATTCGATGAAGCGCAACCGGGGCCGGCGCGGTCTGGACATCGTGCAGCGGCTGCAAAAAATGGCCCACCTGAGCGTGCAGATCCTCGAGGACGACTATCCCCACGTGCGCGACGTGGACATGAAGCTGATCGAGCTGGCCCGCGAGTACGACTGCAAGATCGTCACCAACGACTTCAACCTGAACAAGATGGCCCAGTTGCACGGCGTCGAGGTGCTCAACATCAACGAGCTGGCCAACGCCTTGAAGCCGGTGGTGCTGCCGGGCGAGTCCCTCCGGGTCTTCATTCTGAAAGAAGGCAAGGAATACAACCAGGGCGTGGCCTACCTGGACGACGGCACGATGGTGGTGGTGGACAACGCCAAGCGGATGATCTCGAAGACCATTGACATCACCGTCACCAGCGTGCTCCAGACCACCGCGGGCAAGATGATTTTCGGGCGCTTCGACGAACGCATCCACGCCGTCTACGACAAGAGCGCGCACCCGGACAAGCCGGAGCGGTCCGAGCGGGGATCGCACCGCGATTCGGGCGCCGCCGCCTCGCCGGGCGCCTGAAGGCGCGCGGGGCAACCCGGCGCGATACAATCGTAACTTCCGCGGCGGGCCGTCCGCGAGAGCAACGTCATGAAGACTGTCGCCATTCTGCCTGCCGCCGGGCTGGGCACCCGCATGGGGCGCGGCTCGGCGGAGACCTCCGGAGTGAGCCGCAAGCAGTTCATGCTGCTGGAGGGCTCGCCCATCCTGCTGCACACCTTGCGCAAGTTCCTGGCCTGCCCGCTGGTCGCCGAGGTGGTGGTGGCCCTGCGGCGCGAAGACATGGGCTGGTTTGCGGAATTGCTGGAGCGCGAAGCGCCCGGCAAGCCGGTCCGCCTGGTGGTGGGCGGCAACAGCCGCCAGCAGTCGGTGGAGAATGCGCTGGAGGCGCTGCCGCCGGACACCGATCTGGTGGCGGTGCACGACGCGGTGCGGCCCTTTATTGATCCGGCGACCTTGGAGAGCGTGATCCAGGAAGCGGCCCGCACCGGGGCGGCGATCGTGGGCATCGTGCCGGTGGACACCGTCAAGCAGGTTCGGGGCAACAAGATTCACGCCACCTTGCCGCGCGAGCGCCTGGTGCTGGCCCAGACCCCGCAGGTCTTCCGCTACTCCCTGCTGCGGGAGGCCTTCCAGCGCGCCCGCCAGGACGGCTTCACCGCCACCGACGAATCCAGCCTGGTCGAGCGGCTCGAACAGGTTGAGGTGAGCGTCGTGCCGGGCAGCGACCGCAACATCAAGATCACCAAACCCTCCGACATGGAGTTGGCCCGCTTGTTCTTGAGCGAGGAAGCCGCCCGGCGGAAAGTTTCCTAGATGCCGGAAGGGCCGGAGTTCCGCTGCGGTCTGGGTTGGGATGTCCATCCCCTGGTCCCGGGCCGGCCGCTCGTGGTGGGCGGCGTGCGCATTCCCTCCGAGCTGGGCTTGGGCGGGCATTCCGACGCCGACGTGCTGGCCCACGCCGTCACCGACGCCCTGCTGGGGGCGGCGGCGCTGGGCGACATCGGGCAGCACTTCCCGGACGACGATCCGCGCTGGGCCGGGGCCGACAGCCTCGTCTTGCTGCGCCACGCGCAAAGCCTGGCTGCCGGGCAGGGCTTCACGGTGGTCCACGTGGACGCCACCTTGATCCTCGAGCGCCCCAGGCTGGGACCCTATCGGGAGGCGATTCGCCGGAAGCTAGCCGCGGCGCTCGAGCTGCCGCCGGCTTGCGTTTCGGTGAAGTTCAAAACCGCCGAGAAGATGGGCCCGGTCGGAGAAGGGCGGGCGGCGGAGGCCTTCGCGGTGGTGACGCTGCGGCGGGACGGCGGTGGCCGAGCGGGCTGAGGCGGCGCGCTCTGCCGGGATTCGGCTATGAAATGATGGGGAGCGATGCGGGTCGAGTTCACCGACCACGGCATCCGACTGCCGGACTTGGACCTCTGGCTGGATCCCACGGGCGACTGCCGGCGCGCCTGGATCTCCCATGCCCATCGCGACCACGCCGCGGGCGTCCACCGCGAGGTCTTCGCCACCCAAGAGACCCTGGAGTGTTACCGTATCCGTTACGAGGGCGCGGCTGCGCTGCCCGCGTTTCAGGCCGTCGGCTACGGGCAGTCTTGGGAGCTGGGCGGCGCTCGCCTGACCGCCTATCCGTCCGCTCACGTCCTGGGGGCCGCCCAGTTGCTCATCGAGTGGCGCGGGCGGCGCATCCTTTACACGGGCGACATCAAGCTCCGAGCGCCGCTGTGCGGCCGTCCGACCGAACCCGTCCGTGCCGACCATCTGATCATTGAATCCACCTTCGGCTTGCCCATCTTTCACTTCCTCGAAGCCGGGCAGGCCCGGCAGCGCATCCTGGACTTCGCGCGCGCTTGCCTGGCCGAGGGCCTCACGCCGGTATTTCTGGCCCACGAGCTGGGCCGGGGCCAGGAGGTGGCCCACGTGCTGTGCCAGGCGGGCGTGCCCACGGCGGTGCATCCGGCCGCAGCTCGCTACCTGCCGGTCTACGCTGCGGCGGGCTGTCCCGCCCCCGGCTGGAGGCCGCTGGAAGGGGAACCGCCCGAGGGTTGCGCAGTGGTGACGCCTGCCCGATTCCTGCCCTCGCTGGGGATCGGCAGGCGAAAGCTTCGGACGGCTTACGTCTCGGGCTGGGCCGCGCTGGACAACGCTCGCGCCCGGACGGGCGCCGAAGAGCTCATCCCTTACTCGGATCACGGCGACTTCGAGGAGCTGCTCGAGCTGGTCGAGGCCTCGGGCGCTCGGGAGATTGACGTAATTCACGGCTACGCCGAGGCCTTTGCCCGCATCCTGACCCTGCGCGGCCGGGTGGCGCGGGCGCCCCAGCCTACGCCTTCCGGCCAGGCGGATTCCTGATGGACGCCGGCCGCCCTCGCCGAGCCGGTGGCCGCTCGCTTCAGCGAGCCGCGGCGACGCGCTTCAGTCGTACCTGCTCGCTGCCGCCGCTCTCGATGGCAATCCTGGCAGCCTGGGATTCGTACAGCCGGAGCAGGTCGGGATCGCGCTCGGCGCCGGGCTCGAGCTCATCGAAGGCCCAGAGCTTGTAAACCCCGGGCGCAATGCCGCTCAGGCGAAAGCGGCCCTCGGCATCGCACTCTGCCCGCTTGTAGAGATCCGACCGATACGGTTGGGGCGGGTCGGGCGCCAGCGCGACCGTGCAGAGCGGCTCGGGATCGCCCGAGTCCTTCAGGACCACCCCCTCGATCTGCCCGGCGCCGGCCGCCAGCACGACCTCCAACATCGCGCCCGGACCGGCCAACTCGATCGCACGCCCCAGCGCATCCTGCCCGCTCAGGCGGGCGGCTTTCAAATACGCGCCTTCCGGCAGCCCGCTCACTTGGAGGCGGTAGCTTCCCCGCGCGACGCCCGCGAAGCGGAAGGCGCCGTCGGCCTGAGGCGAGGAGCGGGGAAGGGCCAAGAGGGGGCCCTCGGCCGGGATCAAGGAGAGGCGGAGGCTGCGCAGGTCGGCTTTCAGTGGGCCTTCCAGCCGAACGGCGCCTCGCACCTCGGCCGGAGGCGCGAGTTGGATGACCAGGCCCTCCAGATCGCCCCGGGCGACCTCGATCGGTTGCCGGGCCAGCACGGCGCCCGCGCGATCTCCGCCCATGACGGTGAGGATGTAGCTTCCGGGCAGCACGCCCGGGATCTCGAAGGTCTCCCGCTTGCTCAGGGCGGCGCCGCCGAACAGTCCGGCGGGCAGGCCGGGCGCGCGCGGTACGAGCGCGATCCTGTAAGCCCCCTGCGCTTCGGGCAGCCCCGCGAGGACGAGCCGCCCGCTGACCCGGTACAGCGGAGTGCGGCGGAGGCGGATTTCCAATCCATCGAGCTGGCGGCCCGCCTCCAGCTCGATCGGAGCCGCGGTGGTCTCCTCAGGGGCGTCGGGATAGAAGGCGGGGGCGTAGGCTTGAGGGCGAGCGCCCGGCAGCCGCAAGGCCGCCGCGCGCTGCCGGCCCCCGCCGGAGGCCAACAGGTAGTAGCGGCCTGGCCCCAGCTCAGCCACGCGGAACTCGCCCAGCTCGTTGGCTTGGGCTTCGCGGACCGGGACCAGCCGCCGCACACCCTCAACGTAGCCCTTGCGCAGCACGCTCACGCCCGCGTAAGCGATGGGTTCGCCCTCTTCATCCAGGATGCGGCCGTTGAGGATGGCTTGAGGCGTCAGCTTCAGCAGCAATCCGGTGACCTGCCGGCCGGCCGCCACCGAAACCGAGCTGCCGGCCGCGGAGGCGCGCGCCGCGAGATTCTGCCGCAGGTAACCCGGCTTCTCGGCGGCGAGCAGGTAGGATCCCGGGGGCACTCCCTCAAACTGGAAGTCCCCTTGGGCGTCGGCGGTGGCCAGAAATGCGACCTGGCTGCCGCCCGCCTGCCGTAAGGAGACCCTGGCACGGGCCAGCGGCTCCCCGGTCGTGGCGCTGACGACCCGGCCCGACATCAGAGCCGGCTGGGGCGGCTCGGGCGAGGGTTGCAGCCAGACAGCCGCCAGCGCCCACGCCGTCAGGGAGAGCATGTCCCTCTCAACGAACTATGACGGCCAGGGGACGGCGGCGGTTGCGCCCCCCGGGGGCTATTCGTTCTGAAGCACGGCCGGCAGGGGCGAAGGCGGACGCGAGACGCGGCCTTCCAGGGCTTCCTCGATCGAGATGTTGTGGGCCTCGATGGTGCGCCCGGTGGCGGCGTCGAGCTGCACTTTGGCCTTCATGTACTGGCTGGCCGCGGCGACCTCGGTCGAGCGGGCTTGCGCCAGGTCGCGCTGGGCCTGGATGACGAAGAAGATGGTCGAGGCGCCCAGGGCATACTTCTTCTGTTCGGCCTCGAGGGTTTGCTCCTGGAGCACGCGGGCCTTGACCGCGGCCTCATAGGCGGCGCGGGCCTGCTGGAGGGCGATCAGGGCGTTGCGCACGTCCACCCGGACCTGGTTGAGCAGCGCCTGCCGGCGCAACTCCTGCTGGCGGAGGCTCAACTGGTCCAGGACCATATCGGCCTGGGCGGAACGGTTGCGCAAGGGGATGCTGAGTTGAAAGCCGATCGCGTAATCCGGGAAGTTACGGGCGAACAACTGGGAGAGCGCCTTGCCGTAGCCGCCGATGAAGAAGGGATCCACGGCGGCCGGGTTGCGGGGCGTGGGCCCGATGCCCGTGCCGGGAATGGCGGGAACCGGCAGCGCGTTGATCTGGCCGACCAGGGCGTTATTGCGGAAGTCGGCCACCAGGTCGAGCTGGGGCAGCAGGTTGTTGCGGCTGCCCTGGAGGCCGAGCTTGGTGTTCTGGATCTGGAGATCGGTCTGGATGACGTCGGGCCGGGTCTTCATCGCCATTTCCATCAGGTCTTGCACGGGAGTGACCGGCTCGCTGGGGGGCACGAAGATCCGGTCGGTGGGCACGATGCGGGCCTCGGCGATGATCGGGCTGGCGACGCCGCTGCGACTGAGGGCGTTCTTGAGCAGGGTCTCCTGCTGGAGCAGTTGGGTTTCCGCCTGCACGAGGGCCTGCTGGCTGGAGGCCACTTCGGCCTCGGCGCGCACGATCTCGATGGGGGCCAGCGTGCCGATCTCGACCTGCTTCTTGTTGTCCTCGTATAGCTTCTGGGCCAGGGCCAGGGCCTGTTGCTTGACGCGTACGTTCTCGTTGAAGCTGACCAGGTCCCAGTAGGCGCTGACGATGGCCGAGACGGTCGAAATCACTTGCTGGCGGAAAGCCAGATCGCTGACCCTGCGGTTATTCCGGGCGATCCGGATGTTGCGCGTGTTGACCGCCAGGCCGAAACCGCGCAGCAGGGGTTGGGTGATGTTGAGCGAGAAGCTGGCGGTGGTGGAGGGATTGAAGTCGCTGCGCCCGGCGTTGGTCTCCAGCATGGAATTGTTCCAGCCGAAACTGACCGTGGTGCCGGTGATGAAGCCTTTCTGGATGCCGAAGTTGGCCACGTTGTTGCGCAGGATCAGGGCGTTGGTGCCGGTGGTGAAGGAGTTGGTCTGGGGGCTGGTGCGGTGGCTGAAATTGACCTGGGTGAAGAGGGCCGGGTCGAGGTTGGGGATGGCGGTGCCGGTCTGGATGATGACGGCGCCGCCCGCTTCGCCGCCGCCGGTGGCGCCGGTAGCGGCGCCGGTGGTGGCCGCGCCGGTGGGAGCGCCCCCGGTCACCTGGGCCAAAGCGCTGGTGGTGGCGCGCTGCACGGCGGTGGGCACGCCGCGCAGCAGACCGCCGGCTTCGGCCCTGAGCAGGCTGGCGCCGGCGATCATGGGGCCGTAGCGCTGCACGGCGATATCGAGGTTGTTTTCCAGCGCCAGCGCGACCGCGTCCTGCAACGACAGATAAATCCGCCCGGCGCGCAGCAGCGCTTCCAGCCGCGGGGAGTTGGCCAGATTGACGGGCGCGACCTCCTGCGTCCGATAGGGGCGGGTGAAGCCGGAGAAAAAGCCGCCCGAGGAGCGCACGGGGGGCGTCTCGGCGGGCAAGGTGGCGGCCGCAAGCAGCACTGCGCACAAGATGGCGATCGTCGGTCGGATGCGTCTCATGGTAGATTCCTTCCCCTAGAGTCGGCTGAGACCCTCAAACAGGCTAAGACGAACTTCGAGGGCCGGATGTTCCCGAGCCCCAATGGTAGCGCAGGCGGAGCTGCCGGGGCGGAAGGCGCCGGCCGATGCGCTATAGTATGCGATGGTGTCGTCGGAATCGGCTTCGGTTTTGGAGTTGTTCGAGCGCACGGGCGGCTATCTGCGGGGTCATTTCCGCCTGACCAGCGGCCTGCACAGCCCGGAATACTTGCAATGCGCGCTCGTGCTTCAGTATCCGGAATACGCGGCGCGGCTGGGGGCGGAGCTGGCGGCGGCGCTCGGCAGGCTGCTCGGCGCGGGGAAAGTGGAGCTGGTCGCCTCGCCCGCCCTGGGCGGCATCATCATCGGGCACGAGGTGGCGCGGGCGCTGGGCGCGCGCTGTGTGTTCACCGAGCGCGACGCCGCGGGGGCCATGACGCTGCGGCGGGGTTTCCAGGCGCGGCCCGGGGAGGCGGCCGTGGTGGTCGAAGACGTGGTGACGACCGGGGGCAGCACGCGCGAGGTGGTCGAAGTGCTGCGGGCGGCCGGGGCGGAAGTCCTGGCCGCGGGGGCCATCATTGACCGCAGCGGCGGACGAGCCGACGTATCCGCGCCGCGCACGGCCTTGGCCACGCTGGAGGTGGTGACCTACCCGCCCGAGGATTGCCCGCTGTGCCGGCAGGGCGTTCCCCTCAGCAAGCCCGGCTCTCGCCGCTAGCCGTTGCATGCGCCGGATCCGGATCATCCTGGCCTACGAGGGAACCCATTTCCACGGCTGGCAGGTGCAGCCCGGCCTGCCCACCATCCAAGGGACGCTCCAGCAGGTGCTGGCCCAGATCGAGGGCCGCCCGGTTCACGTCGTCGGCTCGGGACGCACCGATGCGGGCGTGCACGCCCTGGCGCAAGTGGCGGCCTTCGATTTCGAGAACCGGATTCCGACGGAGAACCTGCGCCGTGCCATGAACCGGCTGCTGCCGCCCTCGATTCGGGTGCTGGAAGCCCAAGAGGCGCCGCCGGACTTCGATCCCCGCCGGCAAGCGCTCTGGAAAACCTATGAATACCGGATCTGGCGCACGGAGATTTGCCCGCCCTTCGAGCGCCGCTACGTGCATCACTTTCCTTATCCTCTGGAGGAGGAACGCCTGATCGCAGCCGCGCCGTTGCTGGAGGGCGAGCACGATTTCACGGCTTTCGCTGCGCCGGATGAGAGCGATCGTCCGGGAGAGCGCCGGGTGCGGCGGATTTTTTCCTCCCGGGCCGAGCGCCGGCAGGAGAAGCTGATTTATCGGGTGACCGGCAGCGGGTTCCTCAAGCACATGGTGCGGAACATAGTAGGCACGCTGCTCGAGGTCGGCAAAGGCAATCTGGATGAAGCGGGCCTGCGAGCCCTGCTGAAAGGGGGGCGGCCGGGCAGCGCCGGTCCCACCGCGCCGGCCTCCGGTTTGTTCCTCACCGAAGTGCGGTACTGGTAATCGCGGTTCTGACCGCTCCGCGGCCGGCGGCGGCCTCATCCTGCGCGCTGAGCCGGCGATCCCGCCGCCTCTTGCTCGGCGGCCGTGAAGTGCCTCTCGGGCAGCAGCAGGTAGATGAGCGCCGCCGAGAGGGGATGCATGAGGCCGGCCAGCAGGAAGACCGGGGCGTAAGAAAAATGCTGCACCACCCAACCGGTCCCCAGGGTGGCCAGGACTCCGCCGATCGCCCCGCCCGCCCCGGAAAAGCCCGTGGCGGTGCCGATCTCCGGGCCGCGGAACAGGTCAATGGGCAGCGCCTGTAGGTTCGCCACCCAGACCGCGTGACCGAAGGTCACAAAGCAGGTGGCGGCGATGGCCATCCAGGCTCGGGGAACCAGCGGGGCCAGGATCGCCACCGGCAGCAGCGAGGCGCCCAGCGCCATGACGAACTTGCGGGCGCGACCCAGCGGCCGGCCGCGCCGCATCAAGTGGCCGGAGAGCCAGCCGCCCAGCGGATAGCCGATATCCCCGAAGAGGTAGGGCACCCAGGCGTAGCGGCCCACCATCGCCAGATCGAAACCGCGCTCGCGCCGCAAATACTCCGGCAGCCAGAAAATGACGAAGTAACCGGGATCTGTTTTATCCATGCTTCGATGATGCGGCGGGCCTGCGCGGCTTCGGCATGGCGTGTTTCCGTGTCGATGACCACGGCTTCGCCCTCCGGGGCGGCGTGGAGCGACACGGCGGCGCCCTCCAGCAAAACGCCCGATTCAAGCGCCCCGGTGAGATCGTCGGCCAGGACAACCACCCTGCGCATCGTGCCGCTTTCCCATTCCACGATACGCCGGGGCGGGGATCAGAAATACCAGCGCAGCCGGACTCCCGCGGTGAACGGCTGCACAACCCGCGTGCCGACAAAGATCGATTGGAAGTTGTACAGCGCCGTTCGATCCGTGAGATTGGTGAATTGCAGGCCGATGTCGTACCGTTTTTTCCGGTCGCGCGTCTTCTCGAAGCCCACGACGAGATCGATGATGTTGCGCGGGCGAACCCGCGCCGGCGTCTGGTTGAGCTTCACATACGGGAGCAGGTCGTAGAAGTCGGGGTCCGCGGCCACCTCCGCGGGGTCCGACGGGTTGGCCACCAGCCCGGAGTCGTAGCGGTTGCTGGCGGTGGCGTACCAGCCCTTGGGGTGGTTCCAGCTCAGGACGCCGTGCACGGAGAGCGGCTGGTCGTGATCGATGATGAAGGCGCCTTGCGTGAACGACTCCACGGCATCCTTGCCCAGAAACAGGCCGCCCGTGAACGGCGGCGTGGCCACCGCGCGGGAGTGCGTCACGCTGAGCGTGCAGGAGAAGCCGCGGGTCACGGGGCCGACAAGGCGCCCCTCCACGCCGTTGACGCGGATGCGGGCGAGCGTAATGGGAAAGATGATGCCCGTGTCGAGGAAGTTGTCATTGTCCTGAAGGTTCCTCGAATTCTTGTGGTAGTAAGCCACGTTCAGGCTGGCTTTTCTTCCGATGGCCTGCTGCAGGCCTGCCTCGAGAAAATTCTGTTCCTCGGGCCGGATGGGCGCCCAGCCGCCCAGCGCTTCCTGCACGGCAGGAGGCGTCAGCGCCGCCACCTGCGGCGAGGATGAGAGGAGGAGATTCTCGTTCGGGGGCGTCTGGTATAGCCGGGAGTAGGAAGCGCGCAACACGGTGCCGGTTTCGCGGATATGGAACGCGGCTCCGACGCGAGGCTGGAGCTGATTGCCGTTGACGATGAAGCGGTAGGCGTCGAAGCGCAGCCCGAGCGAGAGATTCAGCCGCCCGAGCGACACCGCGTCCTGCGCGAAGCCGGAGTACATGCCGCCGGTGCGCCGCGCGCGGAAGTCGAACAGGCGGCCGCCTCGCGTCAGATCCAGAGGGAGCAGATTCGGATTGAAGCTTTCCTCGTCTTCCGGATCGTTGAACGAAGGCGATGTGATGCCGAGCGTGAAATGCTCGCTGATCGGGTAGCGCTGGATGTCGAAGCCGGTGCGAAGGTTGTGCCGGCCGCGGACGGCGTTGAGCCGCCCGCCCGCCGTGATGGTGGACATCTGGCGCGCCTGGCTGGCGGTGACCGGAATGTCGCCTGCGCTCGGCCGCAGCCACGACTGCGCCTTGCGCGCGGAGAAGTTGGCGTCGAACGTCGTCTGGGCGTCGAGCGTGCGCACCCAGCCGAGCGAGACCGCGCCGTCGCGCAAGAGTTGGCGCTGGTCCATGCCGTTGGCGTGCTGCGAGCGCAGGTTCGCCAACTGGAACGACGCGCGCCCGGCCATCAGGTTCAGCCGGAACACGTCGCGCGCGCCGGGGTGCCAATCGAAGCGCGTGAACGCGCGCTGGTTGTTGCCGCCGTTATGGAGATTGTCGAGCGAGACGGAGTCCAGATACCGGTTCGTCTTCGACGTGTTGACCACGGCGGAATAGCCGAAGTGGCCGCTCTCGCCGGACACGTGCGTCACCTGGCTGAGCAGATCGAACTGCGCGGCGTTCACCAGCATGCTGCCGCCGAAGCGCCGCCCGGCGCCCATGCCGGAACGCGTGGCGATGTTGGCCACCGCGCTCACCTTGTTGCCGTATTCGGCGGGCACGTTGCCGGTGAACAGTTCCACCGTCTGCACGATGTTGGGATCCACGGCGTTGGCGAACGCGCCGGTGAGCTGGTCGGAGACCGGCATGCCGTCGATGACAAATGTCATCTGGTTGTGCGCGCCGCGCGGGTGAATCGCGCCGTTGGCGTTCTGTGCGAATCCCGGCATGGAGACGATAATGCTTTCCAGCCCCTTGTTGCCGGCCTGCAGCGCCAGTTTCTCGATGTCACTTTGGTTCATCTGCACGTGCGTGCCCGTCTCTTCGGGATCGACCAGAAGCGCGCCGGCCGCCTCCACCGTGATGCTGGAACGCACGCCTGCCGGGGCCAGCCGCACGATCATCTCATGCGGCACGTTGCTGCGGAGCGAGACCGTCTCCTCGTGCGGCTCGAACCCTTCGCGTTCGACCGTCACGCTGTATGTGTGAAACGGGATATTGCGGATCTCGAACGTTCCGTCCTTGGCCGTGCGCATCTCGGCGCGGAACCGCGTGACCGGGTTTTCGACGCGGATGACAGCATCCGGGATGACAGCGCCGGTCGGGTCCTGCACCATGCCCTGCAACACGGCCGTCGATTGCGCAGCGGCGCAAGCGGCGAAGACACACGCCGAAAGACAAAGCGGGAGGGCCCGGGATGGCATGGAAAAAACCTTGTGGGAGAACTGATCGGGAAAAATCAACAAGGCAAAGACGGCGTACATAGCACGAGTCTATCACCGGCGACTTGCTGCGGCGATCGGCTGCCCGCTTGGCATCGAGTTGATTCGGGAACAAATCGTCAAATCAGCTCTGACGCTCGCACGGCCTCTGGACAGTTCCTTCCGAGGATCTCCCGCTCAGTTCGGCGGGTTGTGTCCTCAGCTACGGACGTATCGATGTACTATAATCAGGAATTTTCATTTTGAACTCCCGCACGAGTCAAACATACACCGTACCCCCCCGTGTCAACCCCCCAGCATGGCTTTCGGCGCCGGAGGGCTTCCGCATTGCTCGCATGGGTCCATCCTGACGCCCGCCGGGGCCTTGACTGCGGAAAACTGCCCCTACCGCAGGCCACTTCTCATACACCTGTCCGCCCTCGGTCGCGTCGTTCACCCAGTTTGCCTCCGTTCAAGCTTCGGCTATCCGGCTGGCACGGGCAGCGCCGCGATTCGGCGCACCATCGCGCCGAAAAGCCGCCGCGTCAGATGGCCCTCGGCCAGCAGCAGCCAGTAATAGCGGGCATGCTTGATCAGCCGCCCGCCCGTCTTCACCAGCCGTCGCTGCAAGCTGCTCAACGACCACTTCTCGATCCTGCTGGGCAGCACCAGCCGGCGCCACAGGTTCCCCAGGTTGTAGGCGATCACGCTCAGCCACAGCCGCACCTCGTTGGACCGGAACCGATGGCAAGACAGCCGAGTGATCTTNACGGCTTGCTTACCTTCCCTGATCCACTGCTCCGCCGTTCCGCGCTTGTTGTAGAACCGCACCACCGCCCGGCTGTCCGCGTCCAGGCTGGTCACGATGAACCCGACTCGCGGAAACAACTCCCCGGCGTGGAACTCCACCTTGGCCACCACCCGCCGCGCCTTCTTCCAACTCTCCGCCTGGTAGAGGAAGCTCTTGTACCGGAACACCGGCTTGTGAGAGGGCCGGCCCACGGGCCGCGTCAGCAACTCCGCGATGTCTCGCTCCAGGCTCTCGTTGGCGGGGATCCGAATGGCGTACTTCACGCCCCGCTCTTCGAGCGCCTCATAGATCTCCGGCTTGGCGAAGGCGGCATCCGCGCGAAAGACCACCTCCTTGCCCTGCTTCTGTTGGCGTTCGATCTCCGGGAGCAGCACTTCTTCCCAATCTTCTGCGCTATGCACGTTGCCGGGGCGCAGCTTGGCCGCCAGACAGTCCCCTTCACGGTTGAACAGCAAAAGCGGATGATAGCAGGTGGACTCGAAGTGCCCGTTGTAGGCGCTCTCCTCCTGCTCGCCGTAAACGGGGATCTCGGTGGAATCCATGTCCAGCACGACTCGTTGGGGCGAATCCATGGCTTCTACCCTGCCGATGAGTTCGCGGTTGATCCGCGCTAAGGCGGCGAAGTTCCCCTCTTCGGCCAGCATCTCGGTCTCGAAGGACTGCAACCGCGAAGTCAGCGCCGCGCCACGCTCCCAGATCTTCTCCGAGCCGATCAGCCGGAAGGTCGGATCTTGGCTCAGCCGCTCGGCGTCATTGACATCCTCGTAACCGGCCAGCCGGCTGTAGACGGACTGCCGAAACAGATCGGCCGGCGGAAACTGGGTGTTCTTGCCGCGGCGCGGGTCCCTCAAGTGCTGTTCGATGAGCTCTCCCAAGCCGAGCCGTTCGTCCAACTCCCGCACCAGAATCAGGCCACCGTCGGAGGTGACCCGCGATCCCTGGAAATCGATCTTCAAAGCCGCGTTGAAGGAAAGCTGAAACGGCTGATTCTGTTTCTCACCCATTGGGTTTCGCCCTCCAGAAGGGGTTGATCATGCTGGAACCCGCATGAATAAAGACGTTGGAGAATCTTACAAAGTTGCACCCAAATGTTTAAAACGGAAATCCGGG
>JGI24187J35170_1000055_pt1 | contig 48409 bp, 53 predicted proteins | sample YNPBryBLVA2012_FD_35170 | JGI IMG/M metagenome (IMG submission 35170)
GCCAAGGGCGGCTGTAAACACGCCCAATGTTGGGGATGTGGTCAACCATGTTTGCTGCGTCTCACAATAAAGCCTTCGACTTCAGTCGAGGGTTGTTTACTGGAGGATCTCCTGACGGTGGGCAGCGAAGAACTCGAGCCCCAGCTTAATGGCCTTCACCGTGGCGCGCGGCGTGATGGTCGCGCCGGTGAATTGATCGAATACCCCGCCGTCCTTCTTGACGGCCCAGCGCTCGGGTGCTGGATCGCCGAGTGACTTACCAGTGAAGGCCAAGACCCAATTGGATTTGTTCCGTTCGATCTTATCGCCCAGGCCAGGTGTCTCGCTGTGCTTGGTGACCTGGACCCCGAGGAGTCGCCCTCCAGGATCTATCCCCAGCACCAACTGGATGTCGCCGGCATAACCGCGGGCGCTCGTCTTGAAGACGACACCGGTGATCCTCTGGCCCAGACGCGCCCGATAGAGGGTTACGGGGCGCTGATCCGGGGGTGTGATCTGCACCTGATCCTGTAGCAGGTCATTGTCGTAGCTGCCTGGCGGCAGGACCTGGGCGAGCGAGGCGCTGAAGTCCCGTCGCTCGGCGACCTCAATCGCAGGCGCGGTCAACCGATCGCCGATCACCAGCGCAGCGCTGGCGACCAGCGCCATCAGGGCCAGCGACAGTCCCTGATAACCGAGGTGTTCGCGCCAGACCACGAGCCGGCTCATCGCTGATCCCCCTTTGAGTCGGGGTGTGATGGCTCGAGTGCCCGACCACGGCGATCCCGGCCATAGATCCGAGGACGGATCCAGCGATCGATGAGCGGCGTGGTGGCATTCATCAAGAGCACCGCAAAGGCGACCCCTTCGGGATAACTTCCATAGGTCCGGATGATCCAGGTCAGGAGACCGCAACCGAGACCGAAGACCAACTGCCCGGGGCGGGTGTTCGGCGAGGTGACAGAATCGGTGGCGATGAAAAAGGCCCCGAGCACGGCCGCACCCGACAAGAGATGGGTTGCAGCATCCAGATAACGGGCTGGATCGAGCGCATGGGCGATCAGGGCCGGCACTGCAAGCCCGGTCAACATGGCCAGGGGGATAGGCCAGGAGATCACTCGCCACCCCAGCAGCACCACTCCGCCCAGCGCGATCAACAGCGCCGAGGTCTCGCCGAGACTGCCGGCCTGGATCCCCAGGACTGAGGGCAGGCTGACCCCTTGCTGGATCAGATCCAGACCTCGTGAAAACTCGGCCTTGGTGTGAGAAAGGAGGGTGGCGCTGGAGACGGCATCGAACTCGGGCCCACCGAAGAAGATAAGGCGCAGCCCGGCGACAAAGTCCGGTGCCCCGGTGGAACCAAGGGGTAGGGGCTCGACCATCTGAGTCATGTGGACCGGGAACGAGATCAAAAGCGCCACCCGGGCGATCATCGCCGGATTGAAGAGGTTGCAGCCAAGCCCTCCGAAGACCTGTTTGCCGAGGATGGTGGCAAAGAGTCCACCGCTGGCCCCGATCCACCAGGGCGCCCAGGGCGGCAACGACAGGGCCAGGATCCAACCCGTGAGGATGGCCGAACCATCCCCCAGGGTTGCCCAGACCCGCCCCCCCATCGCACGCACCGCGAGCCCCTCGCCGAGTACCGACGCCAAGACCGTGATCCACCACAGATGGACGGCCGGCCAGCCATAGAGCCAGAAGGCAAACAGGGTCGCCGGTGTCAGCGCCAGCATCACCTTGCGCATGATCGTGCCGACCCCTTCGCCGCCGTGGGTATGTGGCGCCGCGAGTGGGGCGCTCACCAAGGAAAACTGGCTCATACCACCTCCGCCTGGCGTTCGGGGGCGCTAGGGTCTGTTATGGTCGGTGTCGGATCCTTGGTGGCGCGCAGGGCACGCTCGGTCTTGCGTCTGGCAGCGGCCTCGGCCCGTTCACGCGCCTCGCGTTCGAGCCGCTCGGCGCGCGCCGCGGCGAGACGGCGGGCGGATTCGGTGCGCAGTCGCGCCCGCTCGCGCGCGGCAAGCGCACCCTTGGCATGATTGAAAGACTGCACCAGGGGGAGATGGGCCGGGCAGACATAGGCGCAGCAGCCACAGGCCAGACAGTCCTTGAGCCCCAACTCGACCGCGCCGTCTAGATCGTCGGCGCCGATGCGTGCTGCCATCTCCATTGGCAAGAGGTTCATCGGACAGGCACGGGCGCAGGAGGCGCAGCGGATACAAGGACGCGGCGTACCGAACGCCGTCTCGGCCGCGGTCAGCGCCAGGAGGCCGCTCGTTCCCTTGACCACTGGGACGCGGGCATGGGGCAGAGACTGGCCCATCATCGGTCCACCCATGATCAGGCGCGCCGGTGTCTCGTTCAGTTCGTCCATCTCGAGCAGGGTCTCAACCAAGGTCCCGATCGGGACACGCACATTGCCCGGGTTGGCGATTGCCCCGCCGTTGAGGGTGAGGATGCGCTCGACGAGCGGGTGCCCGAGGCGCAAGGCCTGATGCACGGCATAGGCGGTCGCGACGTTGTGCACCAGGACGCCGAGATCCGTGGTGCGACAATCGGCTGGTAACTCGGTGCCGGTGAGTTTCGCAAACAGATGGCGCTCTGAACCCATCGGATAGCGGGCCGGGAGGATCCGGACCCTGAGCTCGGGGTAGGGCTGGGCCGCCTGTTCCATGGCCGCGATCGCCTCCGGCTTGTTCGACTCGATCCCGATGAGCGCCTGTCTGGCACCCGTGGCCTGGAGCATGAGACGGACACCATCGAGGATCGCCTCGGGTTTATCGCGCATCAGCCGATCGTCGCAGGACAGATAGGGCTCGCACTCGCTGCCATTGATGAGCAGGGTATGGATGCCGGCGCGGTAGCCGAGACCCAGCTTGAGCGCTGCGGGAAAGGTCGCGCCACCCAGACCCACAATGCCGGCCGCCGCGATCCGGCGGTTGATCTCCTCCGGCGTCAGGTCAAAGGGATCGCTCGGGGCATCGGATTCGATCCAGCGTTCCTCGCCATCGCAGGCGATGACGATGGCGGGGATGGGAAGCGCCGAGGGATGTGGCGCGGTCACCTCGCCGATGGTCAGGACCTGGCCCGAGCTTGGGGCATGAATGGCCGCCGATAAAGTCCCTTGGGGTTCGGCGAGGAGCTGACCCTTAAGAACCCTTTGACCGGCGCGCACGATCGGGCGCGCCGGGGTACCGATGTGCTGCTGGAGCGGCACGAAGAGTCGCTCAGGGAGTGGCAAGACGCGCAGCGGCAGGTCGGCGGCGGGCCGTTTGCGGTCTGGTGGATGGACCCCCCAGCGGGGACTGGGAAAGACCTTGCGCAGTCTCATCTGAGTGCCAGTTCCGGTTTAGGTTTAGGCCATATCCAGTGTTGCAGGCTGACTGGCATGGGTTCGAGCTGGATTGCTCCGGTTGGACAGCGCTCGGCGCAGGCGCCACAGCCCATACAGGCCTCGCGCAGCACGACGTGGATCTGTTTCGCCGCGCCGACGATGCCGTCGGTGGTACAGACCTTCAGACAGCGACAGCAGCCCGTGCACAGCGATTCCTTGATGACGGCGATCCGCGGGCCCTCATCATGCCCGGCGTCCTCGAGTTCGAGCCCCAGGTGTTTGGCCAGAAGCGGCACCAGTGTGGCCCCGCCCGCTGGACACAATCTGGGTCCGGCGCGACCGGAGGCGAGCGCCTCGGCCGCCCCGAGACAGCCGGCAAACCCACACTGACCGCAATTGGTTCCGGGCAGCAACGCAAGCAGTGCGCTCACCTGGCCCTCTTCTGCGACGGCAAAGACCCGAGCGGCCAGACCCAGTCCCAATCCCAGGATCAGTCCGAGCCCCGTCAGGGAGAGGATGGCGGTCATGAGGTCGAGCGTGATCATCGCCATGACAACCCGGTAAAGCCCATAAAGGCGAGCGCCAATTGGCTGGCGAGCACGAAGGCGATCGGACTGCCCTTGAAGGCGGCTGGCACCCGGGCAAGTGCGAGACGCTCGCGCATCCCGGCGAAGATCACCAATACCAAGGTGAACCCCAGGGCCGACCCAAAGCCGTACAGCAGGGCGTAGACGAATGGACTCCCTTCCTGGGCGTTGATCAGGGTCACCCCGATCACCGCACAATTGGTCGTGATCAAGGGTAGATAGATACCGAGCGCCCGATACAGCTCAGGGCTGGTCTTTTTGATCAACAGCTCGACGAACTGCACGGCGGCGGCAATGACCAGGATGAAGGTGAGGAGACGTACGAACCCCAGATCCAGGGGCTGTAGCAGCCAATGATCGAGCATCCAGGTCAGGGCGGCGGCGAGCGTTATGACGAAGGTGGTGGCTAGCCCCATCCCGAGCGCGCTCTCGACCCCCCGGGAGACGCCCATGAAGGGACAAAGACCCAAGAATTTGGTCAAGACCACGTTGTTGACCAGTATAGTGGTCACGAGTACGGCCCAGTATTCGCTCATGGCAGCTCTGTGTCCTTAAGAGAGACCCTTGACGTCCTGAGTCCAAGCGTATTTCGTGCCAGATCCAGAAAGACCCCGACAGGATGACTGGATTCCGACCCCTGGTCGATTTCCGCACGACGCCGAGCCTCTGGGCCTGGACGAGAGCGCCGACCGTTTGTTGGTTTTCGAACAGGGATTATCTCGACCTTTGTCGGCTTTCAAACAGGGCTGGGGTTGGAGTAGATGGGGGCTCGGGAATGGTTAATGACGTATGAAATTTGCATACATTAGGCGTCGTCCTATGGATGCCGATCCTCGACGAGATTGAAAAGTTCGCGATTCAGATCATCAAGTCAATGAAGACTGCCGACCAGACACTGCCCCTTATCTACGAGTCTGCCTTTCGCGAGGCCGTGGCCCAGGCTGACATCGCGGTCTCGATCACGGATCGCCAGGCAAACATCCTGTATGTGAATCCCGCCTTTGAACGGGTGACCGGCTATAGCGCCGTCGAGGCGCTCGGGCGTAACCCGTCCATACTCTCGGCCAAGACCACGCCGCGNGCGCTCTATGCCGAGCTGTGGCAACGGATCGGCTCCGGCCAGAGCTGGAAGGGGCGGCTCGTCAATCGACGCAAGGATGGGTCTGAATATCTGGCCGAGCTCCTGATCATCCCGGTGTCGAATACCCTGGGCCAGATCCAGAACTATCTCGGGATCCATCGCGACGTCACCGAACTCCATCGGCTCGAGTGTCGGGTCAACAACCAAAAGGCGCTGATCGAGTCGGTGATCGATTCGGCCCCCCTGGCGATCGCCTTGCTCGACGGCGAGGATTGTGTGGTGCTCGATAACCTTGAGTACCAAAGGCTGACGGCCGAGCTGGGGATGACTGAACCGGCGCGACTGATCCTCGATGCGGTGCGCATCGACCTCGGGTATCGACTCGGTCCAGCTCGAGATGGGGCCCTGGCGTTCTCCGACCTCGAGATCCGCATCGATCCGCTGGGCGGGAGGGCACCGCGTTGGCTCTCGTGCACCGGTACCTGGGTCAAGCGTCTCGATGAGGAGGCCGATGCCTTTTTTGGGCCCAAGGGCAACCTCTATCTCTTGCTCATCATCAAAGAGATCACCCGGCAAAAGGCCCAGCACGAACAGGCGCGTCTGGCGGCCCTTCAGGCGTTAATGGCCGAGGAGAATCGCATCGAGGCACTGCGCGAGGGGTTTTTGGCGGCGCTCTATCAGATGGAAGGACCACTCAATATGCTCGCCTCGGTGGTGACGATGCAGACTAGGCGCGATCAGCACGACCCCATGACAGCGGCCTTGACCTCCGTCCTGGCGGCAGGGCGACAGGCGCTCGAGACCCTCCGACAGGCCATCCCCGATCCCCTGCCCGAGGCCCTGACACCAGTCAATGTGAATGCCTTGTTGCGCGAGGTACTCGATCTATCGACGGGACGCCTCCTGGCGGCGGGGGTGACCGTCAATTGGCAGCCGCAGGCGGTCCTGGCGAGGGTGCGGGGGTATCCCAATCGACTGCGCGCCCTCTTCAAGGCCCTGATCGACAATGCCATCGAGTCGATGAACACCAAGGGCTGGCAGACGCGGGAATTGACCCTCACCACCCTGCAGCTCGTCGGTCCGCCCAACAGCATCGAGGTCTGTATCGGCGATACCGGCCCTGGGATCGCACCCGATCTCAGGCTCAAGGTCTTCGAGCCTTTTTTCACCACCAAGCCGCGCCATGCCGGGACTGGTCTTGCAATCGCCCAGCAGATCGTCACCGACCATGGTGGAACCCTCGCGATCGACCCCGGGGCCACGGGCGGCTGCCGGGTGCGCGTCATCCTCCCGGAACAGGCCGAGGGTGAGACGGAATGAGCGAGGGGGCTAGCATCGAGACCCTGTACCGGGTCAGCGAGGTATTGTCGCGCTCGCTCGACTATCGCCAGACCCTGCGCGAGGTCCTGGATGTCCTGGCCGAGGCCGGGCTTGGTCACGGGCTGATCAGCGTCATTGCGGGCGATGGCGACGAGCTGGCGATCACCATGCTTCAGGGGGCCCCTGATGCCACGCGCTTTGCCCCTGTCCGCTATCAAAGCGGCGAGGGGGTCCTGGGGTCGGTGTTTGAACGCGGCACGACCCTGGCCGTACCGCGCCTGGGGCATGACCCACGTTTCTTGAATCGTCTGGGGATCTATGACCCAGAGCGCCCCCTGATCGCGACACCCATCACGGCCAATGGCCGGACACTCGGGGTACTTGCCGTTCAACCCGAGGCGGTGAGCGGGCTCGAGGCCCAGACCAGGTTCGTCGAGATGATCGCCAACCTGATCGGTCAGAACGTGCGGCTTGCGCTCGAGGTCGATCAGGAACGCCAATGGATCGCCGACGAGCGCGACGCCTTGCGCCGCACCCTGCGCAGTCGTTATGGCTTCGAGAATATCGTCGGGCGCTCGATCGGGATGCGGCGGGTCTTCGAACAGGTGCGCCTGGTGGCCAAGTGGAACACCACGGTGCTCATCCGCGGCGAGACCGGTACCGGCAAGGAACTGATCGCCAGCGCCATCCATTACAACTCGCCGCGTGCCCGCGGCCCCTATGTCCGGCTCAACTGCGCCGCCCTACCCGAAAACCTGCTCGAGTCCGAGCTCTTTGGCCACGAAAAGGGGGCCTTTACCGGTGCGATCGGCACGCGCAAGGGACGGTTTGAGGCCGCCGATAGCGGGACCCTGTTCCTCGATGAGATCGGTGAGATCTCGCCGAGTTTCCAGGTCAAGCTATTGCGCGTGCTCCAGGAAGGGGAGTTCGAGCGGGTCGGCAGTACCCGCACCCTCAAGGTGGATGTACGGGTCATCGCGGCCACCCATCGCGACCTTGAGTCCGCCGTGGCCTCGGGACAGTTCCGGGAGGATCTCTATTATCGGCTCAATGTCATGCCCATCGTGCTCCCACCCCTGCGCGAACGGAGCGAGGACATCCCGGATCTGGCGCGTCATCTGATCGAGCAGATCGCCAAACAACAGGGGCGGCCACTGGTGCTGCACGAGGGGGCCATCCGCCGTCTGATGCAATATTCTTGGCCGGGAAATGTGCGCGAGCTGGAAAACTGTCTCGAACGGGCGGCGGTGATGTCGGAGAACGGTTCGATTGGTGCCGAACTGATCCAGCTCGGGCGCGCACCCGCGGCCCAGCCGGTCCGGGCGACGCCGACCAATGACCTTAAGACAGACTCAGACGTGGGAGAGCCGTCTGAGCGCGAACGCATCATCGCTGCGCTCGAAAAGGCCGGCTGGGTCCAGGCCAAGGCGGCGCGCCTTTTGGGGATGACCCCGCGCCAGATCGCCTATCGCATCCAGACGCTCGGCATCGAGGTCAAACAGTTTTGAGGCCGGCGCCGGTCCTTAGGGCGTGCTGAAGGTGAAACNCCCCTTGGGACAGGTGCGCCCACAGGCGCCGCAGCCGATGCAATCCATGGGATCGCGCACGGTCATCAGGGCAGTGGTCTCTGCGTCATCATCCCAGTCATCGTCCTCCTCCAACGACTCGCTGGCCTCCCGTTCGACCAGCGCGAGCACGGCGCGCGAACAGACCTTGAAGCACCGCCCACACCCGATACAGCGTCTGGGATCGATGGATTCGACATAGGTCGGGATCCAGGGGGTGCCACCGCGGGTATAGGCGCTCAGGGTATTTGGGGTCATAGCCCTGCCACCTCTGGATAGGTGCCGATGCGCTCCAAGGCCACGGCGAGCAGCGCGTCGGCCTCGGTCTTCATCTTCGAGAGCGAGGCAAAACCGAAGCGATGCGCATCGCGCAGGGTCTTGTCGACGGCCACCAGCTTGCCGACGATGATCAGGGCGCGCCCGAACCCCTCGTCGTTCAGCGTGATGAGCGCCGTGGCCATCCGTCCGCACTCCTGCTCGATCAGCACGGCGATGGCGTTGTAAAAGGCCTGCAAACGGGCGATGGTCTTGGTATCTGGGTTGCCGATCAGGGGGATCTCGGCCTTGCGTTCCTGGGTCAGGAGCAGCGGCTCGAACAGCGCCTCGTTGGGCAGACCATCCCACAAGCCATGCTGATCGAGGGCACGCAATTGGCGGATCATCTCTTTGATAAAGGCGGTCTGATAGATTGGGTCCTCGATCATCGATCCTCTCTCCGAGCTTGGATGGATAGGGTGGTGGCAAGGCGGCGCAGGAGCAAAAGGCCTGACATCAAGCCGCAAACCGCGCCCGTTGCCGCTGCTGCATCGCCTGCCCCGGCGCCGAGCACGGCGCCGATCAGCATGGCGGTGGCCGGGACGAGATAGGCCAGGGCGGCGCCCCGGATCAGTCTGGGCGGCGGGGTGACGGCAGGACCTGCTTCCTCAGGGGGACTAAAGGCCTGCGCACTCCCGCAGCGACCCTGGCTGAGGCAGCCGGCACAGCCGGTCCAGGCTGGCCGAGTCTCGCGCATGGGGATCTGGCCGACAGGGGTCAGGGTCTTCATCCTTCCCAACCCTCCGCGATCATGCGTGCGAAGCGATCCGGATCTGACGTGTGTTTGCCGAGCGCGGTCTCGATCCAGGGTACGCCTCCCAAGCGGATGGAGGTGCGCAGCTCGGCGAGGATCGTCTCGATCGGCTCAGGCGCCTTGAGACGGATGGGCTGGATGCCACGGGCGAGCAATTGCCGTATGGCTGACCCGCCGATCGCCGCACAATACACGGCGGTACACCCATCGAGCGCGGCGATGCGCGCGGCAAGCCGACCTTCGTCGTGATGGCCCGAGTCCTTGATGGGGAACTCGACCACGGCGACGCATTGGGCCCGTTTGTCGTCCAGGTCATAGATGACGAGCCCTCTGGTCATGCCGAAGTGCTCATCGACCCTGATTCGGTCGGCGCTGGCGAAGGCGATCCTCAGCATCGCGGGTCGAACCTGGGTCTCAGGCCACACCAAGCTCAGCTTGCGCATCGTCCTGGCGGTAGATCGAGCGGTAGGGGGTGATTTCATGGTGTGCATTCAGGATGAGGTTGGCGAAATCAAATAGCGCCTGCCGCGCGCCCCGATAGCCGATCCAGGGACGCGCATAGCCTCCGACCAGATCGTATTGCGGGAAGCCGGCCCGCAGGAGCGGCACACCCAGACGCTCGGCGCTTGGTGCCAGGTGCGAACTCCCGATCAGGATCTGGGCCTGCTCAAGGCGGGCGATCCGCTCGAGGTCGGCGAGGTCGCCGATCTGGACCCTCTGACAAGGGGCCTCGAGTAAGGATTCGGCCCTTGTCGGCGCCACGGCGGCGACGATCTCGGACCCAACGCTGATCAGAAACTCGCAGAAGGCCAAGAGCTGGTCCGGTTCGAGTGCCAGCCCTACCCGGGCAAAACCGGTCATGAAATGGGTATCGACCATGGCATCCTGGAGCTGGGCACGCTGGCGCTCGATCCGGTCGGGCACCGGGCGTCCAGATAGCTCGGCGAGTGCCTGAGTGAAGGCATCGCAGGCCTCTAGACCGAGGAGGTGGTCGAAGCGCAGGTCAGGGACGCCAGTGCGGTCCTTGAGCCGGTCGGCGGCGCGCCCCAGCGAACGACCGATGACCAGGGTGGCGAGTGATTCGCCGAGGGTTTCGAGGGCGCACCGCGGCGTCCCACCCAGGGTGAGCGGGGTCGTCTCGGCCTCGATCAGATGACCATCGAGCGAGTCCCCGAGGTCCGGTAAGACCAGGGGGTGGAGGCCAAAGGACTCGATCCACTCCTTGATCCACTCGATGTCACCCGGGGTATGCATGGACGAGACCAAGACATTGACCTGGTGTGGGCGCTGTCCGGGCCGGCCTTGGCTTGGGACCAGGTGTTCGATGATCGCCTCGACCGCCGCGGCAAAACCGCTCTCCAGTCCTCCAGAGAAGTCGGGGGTTGCCACCGGCACGATGGCGACGGAGTCATATTCAGGAAAACGGGTGCGGAACTCCTTGATGACGCGGTGGACATCCGCCCCCTGGGTCTCGGCCAAGGCCGTGGTCGGAAGCCCGATGACCTTGGGTTTGGCCTTGGCGCACAGGGTCGCAAGCCCCTCGATCAGGTTGTCATCGGCACCCATGATGGTCGCGATCTGATCCATGGCTGTGGTCTGCAGTGGGATCGGTTCCCGGAAATGGCGGACCAAGAACACCTTGCTGAAGGCCGTACAGCCCTGGGCGCCGTGGAGCATGGGGATCGCCTCGCTCAGGCCCAAAAAGGCCAAGCTGGCCCCCAGGGATGATGGGACCTTGAGTGGATTGGCGGTCAAGGGTTGGCAGCGGGGTAGGATCTGCGCCATCTTTATCGAGCTCCGACATCGAGGATGGATGAGGCCTCGGGTCGCGCAACCGCCCAGGGCGCCGGACGGCGTACCTGATCCCAGACCGGACTCTCGAGGGTCAGGGCGAGTTGGCGGGCCAGCTCCAGCATCCCGGCATAGCCGGCATAGCCAAACTCGCGCTCTTGATTGATATCGAGGAAGGGGATGCGCGCCTTGAGTGCGGTGTAGAGGTTGCGCCCACCGGCGATCAGGATGTCGGCCTCAAGCGCGTGATAAGCCGAGAGCAGCGCCTTAGGGCTCCCCTCATCGATCATCCGGGCGTCAGGCCCCATCAGGGCGCGGATCCTGGCCTTGTCTTCCGCGGTGGACTTCTTGGTCCCAGTCGCGACCACCGTCATCCCTAGGTCCTGCAAGGCCGAGACCACCGACCAGGATTTGACGCCGCCGGTGTAGAGTAAGGCCCGCTTGCCGAGCAGTCGCTGGCGCCAGGGTTCGAGTGCCGCTCGGGTCTTGGCCTCCTCACGTGCGATCAGCGCCTCGGTGCGTTGGGTCAGGTCAGGATCGCCGATCTGCCGGGCGAGATCGCGCAGGGCCTGGGACAGGGCGGTGAGACCATAAAAGCTGCCCTCGAAAAAGGGCACGCCCCAGCGCTCTTTGATCTTGCGCGCGACATTGAGGAGGGCCTTGGAACAGACCACCATGCTCACCTCGGCGCGATGCAGGGTTTGCACCTCGCGAAAACGCGCGTCGCCCGAGAGCATCCCGATCACCCTGAGCCCGAGCTCATCGAGCAGCGGCAGGACATGGAAGAACTCACCGGCGATGTTGAATTCGCCGATCAGGGAGATGTCATGCACGCGGATGCCGGGGCGCTGGGCGAGGATGGCCGGAGGCAGGGGGTCTGGTTCGCGGGTCCCGATCACATCCTCGAGCATCGCCTCGCCGGCCAGACGGTTGCCGAGGTTTTTGCTGCCGTAAAAGCCGGCGGCATCGATCGGGACGACGGGTACCCCAAAATGACTCTGAGCGGTCTTACAGATCGACTCGATGTCGTCCCCGATGAGTGCGCTCACACAGGTCGTATAGACGAAGACCGCCGCTGGTCTATAGGTCTCGATCGCCTGCTTGATCGAGTACAGGAGACGCTTTTCGCTGCGTCCCATGATGATGTCCTGCTCGGTGAGATCCGTGGTCATCCCGATCCGAAATAACGCCGGCCCGGTGGTGCGGGTGCCGCGATTATTCCAGGAGGTCCCGGCGCAGGTGATCGGGCCATGCACGAGATGCGCGACATCGGCGATCGGGAGCAGCGCGATCTGGGCACCATCGAAGGCACACCCCCCAGCGCTGGCACCGGGTTTGGGCCGCGTGCAACCGGGTTTGGGCCCGGCGTTGTGTTCACAGGCAGGCTCATCGAGGAGGGCAGCGATCTGGGCGGGTCTCATGGTGGTATGCCGTCTGGTCAATCATCCTGATCCTCTGAAACGCATAGAACGCGCCAACATCCAATCGATTGATCTAATTGACTAAAAAATAGGGGTGGATGACCCTTTGTCGCCTTTATGACAAAGACGGGTGTTCGATAGCGCTCAAACCCCTGACCCCAGAGGTCACAGGTCCAGGGGCGATGGGCATCCCCATCCTGCCAGCATCGCATGGCACGCCTTTTGAGTGATTCGACCCCAGATCACCTCTAATGAGAGGTCAAAGACAGGGTGTTGCACAGATGAGATCATCCCTGAATCCAGCCTGTGATTGTCGTGCCTCCCTGGTGGCCGAACTCATGCGTCGCCCCGCCGCGGCCGAGTACGCCACCGATCCCCTACGTCCGCTCCTGGCCAGTCTCATCGCCGGACGCGCCTGCGGCGCGGGCGTCCTGCCGACGCGACTCGGTCTGGAGCCGCCGGATTTCACGGCCCTCTGGGACCACTATTTCCCAGGACCCCCGCTGTCATTAGAAGCGGGGCGATGCCAAGACCTTCCGGAACTCGATGACCTGATTGATCTCCTCCTCAGCTACCGTGCCGGCAAGAGCCAGGCCGAGGGGTGGGTCGCACGCCTGGTCGCGCACGGCTGTGCCGGGCGCGACCATCTATGGCAGGACCTCGGACTGGCCGATCGCAACGAGCTGTCGCTCTTGATGGAGACCGCCTTTCCATCGCTGGCGGCCTTGAACCGCAGCGATATGAAGTGGAAAAAGCTCATCTACCGCCACTATTGCCAGCGNGACGGCCTCTACCTCTGCCCGGCGCCCTCGTGTGGCGCGTGTGCTGATTACGCCCTCTGCTTTGGACCTGAGGATCAAAACACATAGGGTCGATGCAGCCAGTCGCGCACGATCTGAAGGTCGCGGTCGGGCAGATAGGCGAACCCGTCTGCGAAATCCTCGACGACCGTCGCTGCCACGCACTGGGGTACGGCCTTGGTGGTCAGCAGGTGGAAGAACCAGGCCATCGGATAGCCGATCTGGCGATCGAAACGGGCGATCGCCTCGGCGAGGTCGAGACCGCGGGCGCCGTCGCTGGCCGCGAAACGCGGCGCCGTGCCATGGAGTGCTGCCACCGGGATGGCATGCTTGATCGGCTGACGATAGGGATCGAGATGCTCGCGGAGACTAAAGACCCAGTGGTTGGCAAGGTCGCAGGCACGCTCGGCGCTGCTGCGCTGCCAATCGGCGACGAAGCGATGGATTGGTTGGGGCTCGGGGCGCTGTTCGCGCATCGCCGCGAGAAACTCGCGTATGAGGGTGATGCGCCTTAGCCGATAGGCCGGCTGGCCTAACACGGCGATCGGGGGCGAGGGGAGNGGGCGGGGGTCGATGAGGTCTTCGAGGCTTGCCGGCGCCACGTCGGGGACGAAGAGCCGATGAGAGATGACCTCTTGCAGCTCCTCGAGCTCGATCTGAAGAAACTCCGTCACCTCAGGACCGACGCGCGCGACCCAATAATGGGTCTTGCCGAGAACACGGGTGGCAAAGGGCGAATCATCGGCCTCGGACTCGACCATGGCGGCGAGGTCGTCATCGTAACGCGCCAGAGTCTCGGTGACCCAGTGCTCGAGGTCATCGGCTAACCGTCGCCCATCGGCGGTGACGACACCCCCCAGGCGATACCAGCCACCGCGCACCAGGGCCTCGCGCAGGTCACACCGAGGCAGGATGCGCTGGAGTGCCTGGGCGAGTGCGTCTGGCCCCTGAGTGACCGGCACCTGGTCACAGACCTCGGCGCAGGCCGTCTCGAATGCAGCGATTTCTGCGGGTGTCATCCCTCCTCCTCCAGGCACTGACTGGGTATCGGCCTCGCTGACGCGCCGGGTGTCTTCACCCCTCTTCCGCCTGCTCGATGTGCAGGCGATAGCGGGCAAGGCTCGCGGCCTCGATCCCCATGACCCGGGCCAGCCAGGCTGGCGGTTTTCGCAATGCCTGTTGCAGCCGCTCGAGCATCGCATGCATTGAGGTACCTGGGGCCACCCGGAGCGGGTGCACCCCGGCGCGCACGACCTTGGCGGCTGCTGGACCGCCGATCTCCTGCACATAGGTGATCTGACAATCCTGGATCAACTCGGCGCGCGCCCGATTGCGATCGGCGGACTCATCGGCCTCCAGGGTCGAGCGCGCCTCGATGAAGGTGATGTCATCAGGTCCGACATCCCAGATGGCGAAGGCGCGGCATGAACCGAAATGGCCGTCGATCAGACGACCGCTCTCAGTGGCACAGGCGATACGGATGGGTCGGGGCATGGCAGGCGCTCCTAGAGATACACGATGCAGGCCTCACCGGCCGGACAGACCGAGAGGCACTGTGGAGCGTCCTCGTCTTCACATTCGGTGCAGGTGTCTGGATTGATCTTGTAGATCCCGCCTTTTTCACTGATCGAATCGGTCGGACAGACCGGCAGGCAATCGCCACAACTCGTGCATTCAGACTGGATGATCTTCATCGACATCTTAAAATCTCTCCAACGATAAAACACGGACCCCTGGATCTGTGGGGCACGCCCAGCGTGCCACGATAGACTTACTCAACCCCATCGATCCGTCTGGCTCGCACCGAGATGGGTAAACGCTCGGGTGCGGGTTGCGGCTCGATGTAATACTGGCCACCATTTTTCAATCGGATGGTGCCACCCCATTTATCTGAGCTGTCGAACTCAAACGAGACGATGACATCCTCGATATCGCGCTTTGGCATGTAAAAGACATAGCCCTCAGCGCCTTTGCGGATCATGATATTGGCCATGCCTCCCCCTAGCGAACCAGGTCATGATTGAAATCGGTCACGCCCATGATCCGGGTCTCTTCATCGAGACGGTCTAGGACGGCATTGACAATGGTCGTGACCAGATACATCGCCCCTTCATAGCCGAGCGTCGTCATGCGGTGCAAATGATGGCGATCGAAGATCGGGAAACCGATCCGGATGAGCGGGACCTCAAATGCCTTCCCCTTATGCAGGGTATCGCGTTGGATAAACTTGCCGTAGCTATTACCGATCAAGAAATCCGGTTTGTCGGTAAAACACAGGCTGCGCAAATGCCAGAGATCTGCACCTGGATAGATCTTGGCATTGACGCCATAAGGTGAAGACTCAAGAAGCTTTTTCATCGCCTTCTCCCAGCGTTTGGAGCTATTGTGGCAGACGATGTGGGTCGGTTCGACCCCAAGCTCGAGCAAAAACTTGGTCAGGCCTAGGGTGAAATCTGGATCACCATACAATGCCATCCGCTTACCATGGAGCCAGGCATGGCTGTCGGTCATCATATCGATCAATCGGCCCCGCTCCTTGGCGAGCGACTCCGGGATGGGCTTACCGGTCAGCTCTGAGACCTTCATCAGGAATTCATCGGTCCAGTCGACGCCCATCGGGATATTGAGCTTAGGGATGTCATGATTCCAGGTGTTTTCGATGAATTTCCTGGTCTTTTCCAAGCTGAGCGGCTGGAGCAGAAAGGTCGTGATTGCGTTTGGTGCCTCACGGATCGCCTCCATTTTGGTGCCGCCGGCATACATGCGATATTCGCCATCGGCCGGGGTATCGAGCACTTCCTCGGGATCGGAGAGCAGCGTAAAGTCTACATCCATTTCGCGCAGATAGCGCTTGATGAGGCGATAGTTACCGAGATAGGTCTCAAACCCAGGGATGATATTGATCTTGGGACTTTTGCCTGGATGTTTATCCTCCATCGCATTGAGCGTGAAATAGCGCAAAATGCCTTCTTCCATATTATCCCAGCCGGTGATATGGCTGCCGACAAATGATGGTGTATGGGCGAATGGCACTGGGAAGTCGGCTGGGATATGCCCCTCCTTTTTGGCATTGTTGATAAAGGCATTGAGGTCATCACCAATGACCTCGGCCATACAGGTCGTCGAGACAGCGATCATCTCAGGCTTGTAGAGGGCCTTGGCATTCTCTAGCCCTTCGAAAAGATTTTTTTGTCCGCCGAATACGGCTGCATCCTCAGTCATCGAATCTGAGACACAGGCGATCGGCTCTTTGAAATGACGGTTAAAATAAGTACGGAAGTAAGCGACACACCCTTGGGAGCCATGGACATAAGGCAGGGTTTTTTCAAAACCGAGCGCACACAAGACTGCGCCTAATGGCTGACAGGCCTTGGCCGGGTTGATGGTCAATGCCTCACGCTTGAAATTGAGTTCTTGATATTCCTGGGTCGTCGTCCAGTCGAAGATCTCCTGGATCTTTGCTTGAGGATGGCCTTCTTCAAATTGGACCCGCTTGTTGGCAAAACTCTCCTGATAGTCCATTCCACAAAATAACGGATAACAGGGATTGATCTTTTCTAATGTCTGACTCATGTCGCTACTCCAGCCGCGCCGCCCATCTGCGGACAACGACCACTATTATGATTGAATGATACCTGGGTGATACCCTGAAGATCACCTCAAGCCGCTTTTAGCCATGGTGCCTTGAGTTTAGACCAGGAGGGATTATTGAGTGTCATGTCCATATCTCGAGCAAAGATGGCAAATCCATCATAGCCATGATAAGGACCAGAATAATCCCAGGAATGCATCTGGCGGAACGGGATCCCCATCTTCTGGAAGATATATTTTTCCTTGATCCCAGATCCGATCAGGTCGGGCCGCAAACGCTTGACGAATTCTTCTAGCTCGTAGGCAGTGACATCATCATAAAGTAGGGTCGAATCCTTGACCTCCTTGATGGTGCGATCATAGTCATCGTTATGGACAAACTCATAACCAGTACCAATCACATCCATCCCAAGATCTTCATAGGCACCCACGACGTGACGTGGGCGTAACCCGCCTACATAGAGCATGACCTTCTTGCCCTCAAGCCTCGGTCTGTATTTGGCAATGATGGCCTCCATCAGCGGGGTATATTTGGCAATGACTCGCTCTGCGCCTTCTTTGATGCGATCATCGAAATGCGCCGCGATCTTGCGCAGTGATTCGGCGATCTTGGTAGGTCCAAAGAGATTGTACTCGATCCAAGGGATGCCATATTTCTCCTCCATGTGCCTGGTGATATAGTTGATCGAGCGATAGCAGTGTACGAGATTCAACTTGACCTTGGATCCCAGCTCCATCTCTGGCAAGGTGCCATCACCTGACCACATGGCTACCACACGTAGGCCCATCTCTTCGAATAGGATTCGCGAGGCCCAGGCATCACCGCCGATATTGTAATCACCGAGGATCGCGACATCGTAGGGTGTGCCTTGGAACGAATGATCACCATCCCGTTTGTGCAATACCCAGTCACGGATGGTATCATTGGCGATGTGATGACCCAAGGATTGCGAGACCCCTCGGAATCCTTCGCAGCGTACCGGCACGATGGTTTTATTGCTCTTGGCCGCCATCTTTTTGGCTACAGATTCGATGTCGTCGCCGATCAACCCGATCGGGCACTCAGACTGAATCGTGATCCCTTTATTGAGCGGGAAGAGCATCTCGATCTCTTCGATGAGCTTGGAAAGCTTCTTGTCACCACCGAATACGATATCCCGCTCTTGGAAATCCGAGGTGAAGTTCATCTCGCTGAAGGTATCGATACCGGTATGTCCGACATAATAGTTGCGTCGCCCAGCACGCGAATACTGACCGCAACCCACGGGTCCGTGTGAGATATGGATCATATCCTTGATCGGACCCCAGACTACACCGCGCGATCCGGCATAGGCACAACCGCGGATGGTCATCACTCCAGGTAATGATTTGCGGTTGGAGACGATGCACTTTTTGGATTGTTCGAGCGAATGATCATTGACCGCGAGATGCTTGGCACGGTCTTTTTTCGCCTTTTTTGGATAGACCTCTAGGACCTCCTGAATGAGCTGCTGAACCTCGTCGCGATTCATGTTCATCGTAACCATCTGATATACCTCTCAAGCGACCTCGGCCGTTTTGCTCTTGCCAATAATGGATTCGTCTTCCTTCTCGATAACGCCAAACTCCATCAGCAGATCCTCGAGCTCGTCCATCTCGAGCGGGGTGGGAATCACCAGCTTTTTGTTGTTAATGACCTTCTGCGCCAGGGCGCGATATTCATCGGCCTGGTTGCAGGTTGGGTCATACTCGATCACTGTCATACGCCGGATCTCAGCGTGCTGCACCACGTTGTCGCGCGGTACGAAATGGATCATCTGGGTACCGAGGCGAGCGGCCAGCGCCTCGATCAGCTCGTCTTCGCGATCGACCTTGCGGCTGTTGCAGATCAGACCGGCCAGACGGACACCACCGGAATTGGCATACTTGACGATACCCTTGGCAATGTTATTGGCCGCATACATGGCCATCATCTCGCCCGAGACGACGATATAGATCTCCTGGGCCTTGTTTTCGCGGATCGGCATGGCAAAGCCACCGCAGACGACGTCGCCGAGCACGTCGTAGAAAACGAAATCGAGATCTTCCTCATAGGCGCCTTCCTCCTCGAGAAAGTTGATCGCAGTGATCACCCCGCGACCGGCACACCCGACACCCGGCTCAGGTCCGCCGGATTCGACGCACTTGACCCCGCCGAAGCCGACCTGCAACACATCCTCGAGCTCGAGGTCTTCGACCGACCCCGCCTCGGCGGCCAGGTGCATGACCGTGGTCTGGGCCTTGCTGTGCAAGATCAGACGGGTCGAATCGGCCTTGGGGTCGCAGCCGACGATCATCACCTTTTGGTTTGCCTCGGCCAGGGCCGCGACCAGGTTTTGGGTCGTGGTGGATTTACCGATACCGCCCTTGCCATAGATGGCGCATTGACGCAGCTTTGCCATGAGATTGCCTCTAGGATGAAAAAACGGATGAGGATCCTGGGCACGATGCCCGTCATCTGATAGACAAGGCGCGTGCCAAAGCAGCGTTTTGAACTTAAGATACTGATTAGTAAAATATATTTTTGAGGTAGACCCTTACCTGGCTGCCAAGGAGCTCTGTCGCATGTCCGACAAGACACCTGAACCTTCGCTCCCCGCCTGGGCGCGGCTGCCGATCAATCGCTGCAACCTGCCAGCAGTGATCCTGGGCGGGCTCAGCTTTCAGCGCCACCCGAGCACCCTGCAGCTTGATGGCGTGCGCGAGCTCCATCTTGGGCTCTTTGAGTGGCTCGATGCCTTGGAGGATCGAGCGGCGCGGGCGCACGCCTTCGCGGCTGCCCTGGAGGCCCATTTTTGTCTGGGGCGTTTAGAGGAGGCGGGACTAGAGAGGGGCAAGGGTCGGCGGGCCAAGGCCAATTGGTTGCGGGTCCTACGCGGTTGGCATTTCGATGCCGACAGTCGCGAGGGGGCGGTGCTCAAGGGTTGGGTCGAGTCGCGTTTCGGTTTGGTACCCCGTTTTCATGGCGAACCCTTACGCGATTTCAATGGCCATGCCTGGCGACGCTATGAGGCCATGCGCGCGGCGGGGCTCTCTGGCACCAATGCCTTGGAGTCGCAACTCGATCTGCTCTATACCTATTGCCAGTACGAATATGCTCGCGCCGGTCTGCAAGAAGGGCAGGTCGTCCTGTATCGCGGGGTCAATCGGCTCGATGGACACGAGGTGCTCAGCGCGCGCGGCAAGGAGCAGGTGGTCCTGTTGAACAACATCAATTCCTTTACCACGAGCCGCGAACGGGCAGGGGAGTTTGGGGACTATATCCTGAGCGCCTCGATCCCATCCGCCAAGGTCTTCTTCCATGCCGAGCTCTTGCCCGGGGTACTCAGAGGCGAGGGTGAGCATCTGGTCATCGGCGGGGTCTATGCGGTACGGATCGAGACCCTATGACCCCGGTGCCAAGGCAAGCAGGGCCTGCGCCTGACCCCGGCAGCTGGTGGCGATGCGGGGATCCAAGGCCTGCTGCCAACCTCTAGGGATGGCGTCTAGGCCATAGAGCGCCCCGGCCAGCATGCCGGCGATCGCCCCCGTGGTATCGGCATCGCCGCCGCGGTTGACCACGTCGATCAAGCACTCCTCGAAGTCGCTGGTATCGAGTAGCGCCTGTAAGACCGCCTGGAGGGTCTCGACTACCCAACCGCTCGGATTGTCGCGCCGATGTGGACGTAGGGCGCAGTAGGGGTGAAGTTGGATAAAGGGTTGGATCTCGGTCCGATAGAGCTGGGGGAGCGATCGACCGCGCAGCGCGGCCTGGAGCAGGCGGACGAGCAACAGACAGACGGCATCCGAGACGGGATTGTTGTGGGTGACATGGGCCTGATCGAGGACCGCTTGCGCAACGGTCGCTGGGTCGCACCCGAGGGTCGCCAGGGCGACGGGCAAGACGCGCATGGCCGCGCCATTGCCGGCATCGTGTTCGGAGGGCGGTGCGACCGGGTGTCCGGTACGGCGGAAGGCGAGCAGGTTGCGCCGGATCGTATTGCCGATGTCTACCGGCTTGCTGCGCATCCAGGCCTCGAAGGCCTGCGCGCAGGCCAGGGGTTCCACGCGCCCGTCCGCAGTGAGGATGGCCGCGCCCAGTGCCAATGACAGGCTGGTGTCGTCGGTGACCTGACCGGGTTTGAGCCTCAACCAGCCGCCACCGATGAGCTCACGATGTACCCCCTGGCTTGCCGCAAACTGGACGCGGATCTCGTGGGGGGTCATGAACTCGACCGTGGCCCCGAGCGCGTCCCCGATCGCCAGCCCCAGATAGGCCGCCTCGGCCCGCTCAGCGACTGGGATATTCGATGAGGAGGTCCTCATCACGGATCACCATCTGACAGGCGAGCCGCCATTCATTGGGGGCAATGTCATCGAGCGCCATGCGGTCGATCTCGGTCTGGGTGATCTTGCCCAGCTCTTTGAGTACCCTGACCTCGCGCTCGGTGAGCGGATTGGCCAAGGGCGGGGTTTGAGTGTCGATCCGCCACACCTTGACGAGACAGGTACCGCATTCGCCATTGCCGCAGCCAAAGTCGATCGGGATGTGATGCTCCTTGGCCAGCTCCAGGATGGTCTGGCGGTGACTCCCGGCAACGGCATAGACGGTCTTGTCTTTGTGCAGTGGGCTCGAAAAGGTGATGGTCGGCATGGAGACTCCTTAAAAGAACGCTTCAAATAGGTTTGACGACGATCTCCCCGCCTAGAACCTGGGCCTGGCAGGCGAGACGGTGGTGACGCGGTGCCAGATGCTCTTTGAGCACCTGATCTTCGAGCACCGAGGGTTGGTCGAGGTATGCATGCCCCGAGATGATCCGGGTGAGACAGGTGCCGCATTCGCCTTCGCGGCACCCATAGACGATGCCAGCGCCGACCAATTCCGAGATCTCGATCAGGCGGGTTCCGGCAGGGACCGTGATCGTCACCCCGACATCCTCGAAGGTGACCTTGGCCTTGGGCATGGAGATTCCTCCGTGTTGGTCAGTGGGGGACTTAAGCCACCTTAGAAACGGTTGCGGATCTGGTGCCGGGGCCGCGCCACTGCATCTCGTGCCAGACGGCACGGCAGGCCTGCTCGATCGGCTCGCCTGGATGCTCGCTGTTGGGCTGGATGCCGGCGGCGACCAACAGTTGCCAAGGCGCATGGCCGATCTTGGCACAGAGCACGACCTCGCAACCGTCTAGGGCGCGGATGATCGGTTCCAGGGTATCCGCGGATTCACCGCACGCCGCTTCGCCCTGGCAGGAACGACCGGTTTGGCGCAGGCCAACCATACGGATGCCACTTTCATCCACCTCATAGATGAGGAACTCAGAGGCCTGGCCGAAGTGTCCGCTGATGCGTCCCTTGTGCGCCGTTACGGCCATCAGGATCGGACGATGTGGACCGGATCTCGGTCGCGATTCTCGTAACCTGCGGAACAGATGCTGTTCGGCATCGACCTGGGCGCGAAAGGCGGCACGGCGGGCCCGAGCGGCTTCGAGCAGCTCAGGGGTTAGGGTCATGGACTCGACCCGATCGAGCTCGAACTCGGCACGCCGATCTTCATCCAAAGTCCCCACGGCATCGGCCCGGCACTGTTGGCAATGGCGCATCAGACGCATGTCGCCGGCACAGGCGGCCTGAACCGCCTTGAGCTCTTCTGGGGTCGGTCCGCGCTGGCCGGTCAGGCCATAGTAGGTCCCATGCTCGGGCTCAGCGATCAGCGGCATGATGTTGTGGATAAAGGCGCCCTTGGCCCGGATGACCTGGGAGACGGTCGGGAGGTGGGTGTCATTGACCCCGGGGATCAGCACTGAGTTGACCTTGACCAGAATACCCCGCGCGATCAGTTGCTCGAGACCGCGCTGTTGCCGCTCGATCAGGATCTCGGATGCTGTACGCCCATGGATCCGCTTGCCTCTCCATAGGATCCAGGGATAGATCGCCGCCCCGATCTCCGGATCGAGACAATTGATCGTGAGCGTGACGTGCGTGATGTTGTATCTGAGGAGGGCGTCGATATGGTCGAGCACCCCCAGGCCATTGGTCGAGAGACACAGCTTGAGATCCGGGGCCTGTTCGGCCAGTCTTTGAAAGGTGGCCAAGGTGCGTTTTGGGCTGGCGAGCGGATCACCAGGCCCGGCGACCCCAACCACGGCCAGTTGCGGGAGCGCGGCGCCGACGACCAGGGCCTTTTTGACCGCCTGTTCGGGTTTGAGCACCTGTGAGACCACACCGGGGCGGGACTCGTTGGCACAGTCATATTTGCGATTGCAGTAATGGCACTGGATATTACAGGCGGGCGCAACCGGCAGATGGATGCGCGCGAAGCGATGATGGGCTGTCTCCGAGTAGCAGGGGTGGTCATCGATCGACGGGTGGTGCCTGTCCATCGGGCTGGCACAACCGCTGGTTCGACAACCGCTCTCTTGAATCAAGGTCTTGGAACACTGGACCACAAGGCATCTCCAGCCAGTTGACGCGATGCATTGCCTTGCTCAAAACTCGTGCCAACACTTAAGCCTTTGATCTATAAAGACTGATTAAAGGGTTGCCCCTGAACTGGTCGGTAATGCAACACAGGTCTGGCCCTTAGGAGATGATTTGTCGCAAACGCGACAGACCTGGGCGATCGGGTGCGGCAGGCGGTAAACGGTCAGCGTTTATTAACCCGGCCCTTAAAAAGGCTGGGTCAATAAGTTATTGATTTCATTTTCCAACTCACCCTAGGGAAACGCTGAATAAATCGCGTATCTCTCAATCGCGGCTGAAGCCGCTCCTACAAAATCAATGGGTTACGGGAAAAGGTGTTGCCACGAATGGAATAAATCAAGCGTTTCCCTCGCCCTCCCCCGCACGGGGAGAGAGGATTTAACCAGCGCTTCCTTAACGGGTCGCGCGCACTTGGAGTTGGTCTAGACTTGAATGTCGATGCCAGACTGGAGTCCCAATGGGGCGTTGCAACTCGGATGGTGTAGGGAAACAACAATGAGAGGGTCGCAACCATTCTGCGGTGAGCGTGTCTGGTCGCGATGGCTGAGGTGGTCGATGCTCTTCGTCTCGCTCTGGGTGGGGGTGAGCGCGGACGCCACAGCCGCGACCGAGAGGCGTGTCGCCTGGGTGATCGAACTGACCGGCGCCATCGGACCGGCCAGCGCCACCTATGTCGAGGACGCGATCGCCGCCGCCCAGTCCGAGGGGGTCGAGCTGCTGATCCTGCGTCTGGACACGCCGGGCGGACTCGACGCCGCGATGCGTTCGATCGTCAAGTCGATCACGGCCAGCGCGGTCCCGATCGTCGGCTATGTCGCCCCCACAGGTGCGCGGGCGGCGAGCGCCGGCACTTACATCCTCTATGCCTGTCCGATCGCGGCCATGGCCCCAGGGACCAATCTGGGCGCGGCGACCCCAGTCCAGATCGGCGGCGTTCCGACCTCCGACCCAGTCCCCCCGCCGGACCAGGCGCCTGCGTCGAGCCAGGACGAGACGCTGCCCGCTGGTGGTGACGCGGCGGGGCGCAAGGCCATCAATGATGCCGCTGCCTATCTGCGTGGACTGGCCACACTGCATGGGCGCAACGCCGACTGGGCCGAACAGGCGGTGCGTGCAGGCGCCAGTCTGGCGGCCGAGGAGGCGTTGGGGATCGGTGTCATCGATCTGATCGCACCCACTCTGGAAGGGCTGTTGCAAGCCATCGATGGCCGCCGGGTGCGTCTCCAGCACGGCGAGCGTCGCCTGGACACCCGAGACCTCGAGCTCGTCCCGCATCCACCGCGCTGGTCAGTGCGTCTGCTCGCCATCCTCAGTGACCCCAGTGTCGCCTATATCCTATTGCTGGTCGGGATCTATGGCCTGATCTATGAATTCGCCAATCCAGGTGCGGTCCTGCCCGGTACCCTGGGTGCCCTAAGCCTGTTACTGGCGCTCTACGCCTTTCAGCTCCTGCCGGTCAACTATGCCGGCCTGGCGCTGATCGGGCTAGGGCTGCTCCTTATGGTCGCCGAGGTGCTCTCGCCGAGCTTCGGTGGTCTGGGTCTGGGTGGGATCGCGGCCTTCATCCTCGGCTCGCTGATCCTGATCGATGCCGAGGCGCCGGGCTTTGAGATCTCGCTCTCGCTCATCCTCGGCTTGGCCATCACCAGCGCCTTGGTGCTGTCCCTGATCGTCGGATTGGCGCTCCAGGCCCATCGACGTCCGGTGGTGAGCGGGGGGCCGGGGTTGATCGGGGCGGTGGGCGAGGCCGTCGCGGGTTTTCCAGGGAGCGGTCGCGTCCGGCTGCAGGGTGAGGTCTGGTCGGCCCGTTCCGAGGGGCCGATCCCGGCTGGCACCCAGGTCCGGGTCAAAGGGCGCGAGGGCCTGACGCTCCTGGTCGAACCGGTGCAAAAGGCCTAATCCACAGCGGCCAGCGACGCCCGTATCTGGCCTTATTAATCCGGCCCCAAAATACCTTTCCTGTGGTCTTTTGGGGCGACGTCTAGGTGCCCGGTCCAGGCCCGGCCTGGGCTTTAAGCGGCTTCATTGCCGCGCCAGGGCCTCCAGACCCCGGATGAACCCGGCCTGTTTAAGGGGCGGATTCATAAACCCTGACTCAAACGGAGATCATGAAGATGACCATTCAAATCATCGCTACCATGCTGGTGTTGGTGCTCGCCGGCGTGCTGGCCTGCATCCGCATCCTGCCCGAATACACGCGCGGGGTCATCTTCACGCTCGGACGCTTCACGGGCGTGAAAGGTCCAGGGCTGATCCTGGTGATTCCAGGGATCCAGGTCATGGTGCGGGTGGACCTGCGGGTGCAGGTGATGGATGTCCCCAGTCAGGATGTGATCTCGCGCGACAATGTGTCGGTGAAGGTCAATGCCGTGGTCTATTTCCGGGTGATCGATCCCGAGAAGTCGATCATCCAGGTCGAGGACTATCGCATCGCCACCAGTCAGCTCGCGCAGACGACCCTGCGCTCGGTGCTCGGTCAGCACGAACTCGACGAGATGCTCGCCGAGCGCGACAAGCTCAATGATGACATCCGCCGCATCCTGGACGCCCAGACCGATGCCTGGGGCATCAAGGTCTCAAACGTCGAGATCAAGCATGTGGATCTCGACGAATCCATGATCCGCGCCATCGCCCGTCAGGCCGAGGCCGAGCGCGCACGCCGCGCCAAGGTCATCCATGCCGAGGGCGAGCAGCAGGCGGCCGAGAAACTGATGGAGGCGGCGCGGATCCTGTCGGCCCAGCCCCAGGCGATGCAGCTCCGCTTCCTGGAGACCCTGACCGCCGTCGCCGGGGATCGGACCTCGACCATCGTCTTCCCGCTGCCGGTCGACCTCATTGAGCCGTTGTTCAAAAAGCTGGAGTCGTGAATTGGCTCAATCCGAGGCCAGTTTGAGCCCGAGGATGCCGACGACGATCAGTCCGACGAAAAAGGCGCGCGCCAGCGTGGCCGGTTCGTCGAAGATCAGGATACCGAGCACGAAGGTACCGACGGCGCCGATGCCGGTCCAGACCGCATAGGCGGTCCCGATCGGGATGTTCTTCTGGGCGACCATGAGCAAGACACCGCTGGCGATCATGCAGAGCGCGGCAAACAGGATCCAGCCCCAATGCAGACCGCTGTCGGTCAGTCCCAGCTTGAGTCCAACCGGCCAGCCCCATTCACAGAGACCAGCAAAGAACAGATAGACCCAGGCCATCAGGAGGCGGGGCGCGAGGTGGTCACAGGCCCTGGGGCGCAGCGCGATAGGCATTCGAGGTGTTGGGTTCGACAGAGGCTCAGATCTTCGCCCAGGCAGGCCATGGACTGGGGGGGCTGCGGCTCGGGCGCTGTATTGGAAGCTGGTCTGTCGTCCTTGAGGTGTTGCGCCTGCTCTTGGCAGAACTGTTCACGCTTCCGCTGACGCCCCTCGCATTGGGCCCTGATCATGTCGCAATTGGCGGCACAGGCCGTCTCTGGCGTGGCGGGTGAGGTGTCCGGCCTGGGGTTAAGCAAAGGTAGCTGACAGCCGGCTGCCAGCAGGGCCAGGGCAAGGAGCGAAGCTCTGACAAGGGGTGTGCGTTTGGGCCTAGGGGTCACGACTCCATCTCCCGTATGACACAAGAATTATCACTCTACCACAGCCTGCCTAGCGTACCGCCAGCACCAGCAAGGCTACGAACAGCACGACGGCACCGAGCGGCAGGATGACTGCTGGCCAATCGCCCTTTTGGGCCTTGGGGCCATGTTCCTGCCAGTGTCTGTAGACTGGCCACAGCAAGAACAGCATCATCCCAAACAGGAGTGCAGCGATGATCTTCAACAGGAGTTCCATGATGGACCTCGGCGATTGAATCGAAACGAAAGCCCCGGCGCGGGGCCGGGGCTGGGTGGGGGCGAGGGGTCTGTGGACGCCCTGATCGATGGATCAGTCGTCACTGCCCATGATGCCGAGGATCTGCAACAGACTGATGAAGATGTTGAAGATACTCAGATACAGACCATAGGTGGCGAGGATATAGTTGGTCTCCTCACCCCGGGCGATGCGGCTGGTATCGAACAGGATGAAGCCGCTCATCAGCAGGATGATCACCGAGGCGATGGCCAGCGACAATGCCGGCATCTGCAGGAAGAGGTTGGCGATGATCGCGAGCATGACCACCATCATGCCAGCAAAGATGAAGCCACCGATGAAGCTGAAGTCACGCCTGCTCGTGAGCGCATAGCCCGACAGGCCCAAGAAGATCGCCGCCGTGCCGCCGAAGGCCAGGCCCACGGTCTGCGCTCCGTGCGGCAGGGCCAGATACAGGGTCAGGATGGCGCCGAGCCCGAAGCCGAGCAGACCTGTGATCAGAAAGATCACCCCGATGCCCGCGGACGAGTTGGCGGTACGCGGCAACACAAAGATACCCAGCACCATGGAGGCGATGACCGAGGCCAGATAGACCCAGGAGGGTACGGCCAACACGATCGAGAGCATGGCGGTCAGGGCACTGAAACCGAGTGTGGCCGACAGCAGCAGATAGGTGTTTTTGAGTACCTTATTGGTCGCGATCACCGAATCGGTGGTCTTGACGAAGGAAAGACCCGGATTGGCCATGTTGAGATTCACTCCTGTCATGCTAACAGTGGGTTAGAAATACAAAGGTTGCCGGTCTTGAGACACGGCGACGGGGTTGGAGTTCCAGAAGCATACCGGACCCGCGCCTGGGCGCAAATCCTCGTCGGACCTTAACTGGGCTTTCGTGACCCAGTGCGCGACAGGCCTTGGCCTTCAGGCCGAGGAAGGATCGCGTGGACGGCGCAGCCGTCCTACAATGATGTTGTCGCCGATACCCAAGGCGACTTCCGGCGGGGCACGCCGGAAGTCACGCCTGTGGAGAGACGAGCAGCGGTTGCGCACTCGGCCCAGGAACCCACCGAAGCGACTTTAAGGTGTGGCTCAATGCCGCGCCTTAAAGCGCCGTAGGAATCTCCGGACGGAAGGCCGGGGAGGATGTCAACTTATGGCCATCGAGATCGAACGCAAGTTTCTGGTCGTCGGCGAGGCCTGGCGCGACCAGGTCGAGGACGAGACGCGCCTCGTCCAGGGTTATCTGACCGAGGATGCGCATATCACCGTGCGCGTGCGCATCCGGGGTGATACGGCCTGGCTGAGCCTTAAGGGCAAGACCCAGGGTATCTGCCGACTGGAGTTCGAATATCCGATCCCGATCGACGATGCCGAGACCCTGCTGCGCGAACTGGCTGTCTCGCCACTGATCGAGAAGACTCGCTATCGCGTGCGCCACGCGGGGCATCTCTGGGAGCTGGACGTCTTTGCCGGTGCCAATGCCGGCCTGGTGTTGGCCGAGCTGGAGCTAAAGGACCTGGACGAGACGTTCGTTCGACCTGACTGGCTCGGGGCCGAGGTCTCAAATGATCCGCGTTATTTCAACGTCAACCTTGCCCGGCATCCCTATTGTGACTGGTCCTGACTCAATGTGTGGCGTCCTCTGTGCTTGAGCGGCCTCCAAGACAAGCTAGACGATCTGCTGATGGTCCTGTGTAGGCCCAAAGCGCACCGCTGGGCAGTGCAGGCGTGGCTCAGGTTGGAGGCCTGACTGGGTCGATGCCCTTGTGCGGGATAAAGAGCCCACAGCCGAGCGTGCGATACGGTCCCAGCCCTTCGCGCTGGAGCCGCATCGACTCTTCGCGCGTCAATCCGGCGAGCATGAGGGCACGGGTATGGATTGGGCCGGCAGGCGTATACAGGGATGTGGTCTTACCGCAGAGGGCCTTGCGCATGCGGATGTCGAGCGCACCGAGCGCACGCGCGGCGGCCTCGAGAAAACGCGACTCGTTGGCGAACGCCTCGGCATCGCCGCTCGAATCCGCCGCCAGATAACGGGTGAAGATCGTCGTCTCCTGGCTCAGTGGCCTTGGCTTGGCCGCGCCGATCGTCAAGGGCTGACCCCCGACCTCGATGCGCTGACCCTGGAGCCGCGCGACCAGATCGTCCGCCCGCGCGCTGGGGACGCGAATCCTCAGCTTGGTGCGGCGCGAGACCATGATCAGCGCCTCAGGCGAGTGCTCGGGCCGCTCCCAGCCATTCTGGGATCCGGCGACATGGATCGTGTGCACGCCAAGATGCGGCTCCTCGTCGAACCAGGGCACCAAGGCGCGCAGAGCGCTTGACAGCGCGTAGGCATGATCGACTGGTAGACACTTGCAGTCGATGGTAAAGAGCAGATCGACGATGTCGTCCAGCAGCGGGGCTTCGGTCGGGTCGTCTTCGTTCCAGAACATTGGTCGGCTGGAATCCTTAAGGGGGCGGGTGATGGATCAATAGGGCAGACGTCGCTGGAGCGCCTCGCGGTCAAACCACCAGTCGTCCTGGACCAGCACATCGACGATATTGCGCAGTCGCACGAGGAACTTCTCGGGTTCTTTCAGCTCCAACCGATCCATCCAGCGATCCAGTTGCTCAGGGGTCTCGACCCGGCTATGCCGGCGCGCCACCGTGCCGAGCAACTGGGTGGCGAAGAACATCAGGTCCTCGCGATGACGCCCCTGGGCACGCACATCGGCCAGGAACAGCGCCGTGGTCGCTGCCACCGCCGCGCCGTCGGCGTCGTCCGGGGTCTCGTCGATCACATGCTTGAGCAGCTCGATGGTCAACTCGGGATCGATGGGACAGGTGACGGCCAGCCAGATCCCCTGACCGAGCGCGGCGACCGAGCCGGGCTGATCGGCCTGGAACAGCACGTCGCAGGCATCGGCGGCGGACTCGAATTGATCCCATTCGATGAAGTGATCAAAGGCCGCGCGTGCCAGCGGCCAGGCCTCGGCGCCGCGTTCTAGACCGACCAGGGTGCGCGCGACCTGCAAGCGCAAATCGGCCAGTTCATGCGCCGAACCACTGCTGTGCTCAATGGCCGCGAGCCGCTCCTTGAGCACCTGAAGATGCGACTCCAATGCCGCAAACTCACTGCCGGCGTTGAAGACGGAATCAGCGGCGGTATCCGGCAGGCGGATGGTCAGGGGGTCGAATGACTTCATGGTGTTCATGTCCGGAAAAACTCTGCTGGTCGTTAAGATGGAATTCAGCGCAGCAGGCCGCTGAAGGCGGCCTCGAGTCGGTCTTCCCAGTTCTCCGGTGTGTCCGGATAGGGTGGCTTGACGTCCATGCGGAAAAACCGCTCGCCGGAACGTGCCACGGCCTGGACGAGGGGGATGAGTTCGTCGAAGGATTCGATGTCTTGGTTGGCAACCAGGATTTCACTAAGCCTGAGCATCTGTGTGTCCGTGTGAATCAAAGGGTTCGGAATACGCCCGTCGTCGGCGTCTGCCCGAGACCTGTACGTCAGCCGTCAGCCTCCAGCGATCTGCTTCCAGCAATGAAGGCGCTTTGCCCGGAAGCGTTCGGCTGAAAGCCAAAGGCTTCTGAAGAATGTGCAGGCACGCGAAACCGAAAACAACCATGCCCTGACCGCCGAAACAAGATACCCAGGTCCGAATCGGCCCGATGGGCGGTTGAGATTTAGAAAGCGTTAATATTAGAGTTTATTGACTGAGTGGTGGGCCGACCTGTAGGCTCTTTGCAAAGCCAGTCGCCAAAGCGGATGGCGTTCGAGGCGGACGCCAGGCGCCAGTGGATATCTCGAAGGGGATAGAGGTCTGAGGGCCTATCTCCCCCGATCGTGGAATGGGCGCGCATTCCATCCCTGAGTATATTAGCGATCGCCGATTGGTTTGAGGGCCGGCTCGATCGGTTTTCCGAGCGTGTCGGTTCCGTCGGCGCCACGCTTAAGACCTCACGCGCCGCAGGGTTCTGCGATCGCGGCCGTGGTCGTCTTGTGCGAGCGCCCAAGCCTTAGATCCGTTTCTGGTTATCATCGATTAGGAGAGACCGCGCAATGGCTATCGACAAGCACGCCACCCCGATGCTCGACCAGCTCGAGACCGGTCCCTGGCCTAGCTTCATCTCCGGTATCAAGCGTCTGCGCGACCAGCATCCGGACCCGCGCATCAATGCCGTAAACAACGATCTGCTCGGTCAGCTCGAACACTCCTATGAGACCCGCAAGGGCTATTGGAAGGGGGGCACCGTATCGGTGTACGGTTACGGCGGCGGCATCATCCCGCGCTTCTCCGAGGTCGGGAAGGTGTTCCCGGCCTCTAAGGAATTCCATACCCTGCGCGTCCAGCCGCCGGCGGGCAACCACTACACCACCGCCATGCTGCGCCAGTTGGCCGATAGCTGGGAGAAGTACGGTTCGGGCCTGATCACCTTCCACGGTCAGACCGGCAACATCATGTTCATTGGCGCCACCACCGAGAACACCCAGCCCTTCTTTGACGAGATCAACTCCTATGGCTGGGACCTGGGCGGCGCCGGTCCCTGCGTGCGCACTGCCATGTCCTGCGTCGGGGCAGCGCGCTGCGAGATGTCTTGCACCAATGAGCTCAAGGCCCATCGGAGGCTGGTCAACAACTTCGTCGATGACGTGCATCGCCCGGCGCTGCCTTACAAGTTCAAATTCAAGATCTCAGGCTGTCCCAACGACTGCCAGAACGCCATCGAGCGTTCGGACTTTGCCATTCTTGGCACCTGGCGCGACGACATGAAGGTCGATCAGGCCGAGGTCAAGGCCTACATCGCCGAGAAGGGGCGGCAGTACTACATCGACAATGTCATCACCCGCTGCCCGACCAAGGCCCTGTCGCTCAACGATGACGACACCCTGACCGTCAACAACCGCGACTGTGTGCGCTGTATGCACTGTCTGAATGTCATGCCCAAGGCGCTGCATCCCGGCGACGACAAGGGTGTGACCATCCTGATCGGCGGCAAGCGCACCCTCAAGATCGGCGATCTCATGGGTACCGTGATCGTGCCCTTCAAAAAGCTGGAGACCGAAGAAGATTACGACTCCCTGGTCGAGCTGGCCGAGACCATCATCGATTTTTGGGCCGAGAACGGCCTGGAGCACGAGCGCTGCGGCGAGATGATCGAGCGCATCGGCCTGGCCAACTTCCTGGAGGGTATTGGCATCGATCCGGATCCGAACATGTTGAGCCACCCACGTCAGAGCTCCTACGTCCGTATGGATGGCTGGGATCAGGCGGCCGAGGAGTGGTTTGCGCGTCGGGCCGAGGCCGGGCGCTGAAGCGGCATCGATCGCAGCCTCATTCCCAAGAATCGAAACACTGGAGGATCAGTCCATGGCGGAAATGCGTGAGCCCATCGAGTCCGGCTGTCCGGACCCCTGGCAGTATATGCATCCGGTGATGCGCAAGAATTTCGGCATGTGGAAGTACCATGAGCATCCGCGTCCGGGTGTGCTGCTGCATGTGGCCTACAGCGGCGACAAGATCTGGACGGTCAAGGCCGGCACCCAGCGCATCCTCGATGTCTTCACCCTGCGCAAGCTGTGCGACATCGGTGATGAGTTTGCCGAAGGCTATGTCCACTTCACCATCCGCTCGAACATCGAGTATCTGGTGAGCGACGAGTCTAAGGTCCAACCGTTGATCGATGCCCTGGAGGCGGCCGGATTCGTGGTCGGCGGCACCCAGAACTCGGTGGCCATGATCTCGCACACCCAGGGCTGGCTGCACTGCGACATCCCAGGCACCGACGCCTCGGGTGTGGTCAAGGCGATGATGGACGAGCTCATCGACGAGTTCCGCAACGCCCGCATGCCCAACCGGGTGCACATCACCACCTCCTGCTGCCAGATCAACTGCGGCGGTCAGGGCGACATCGCGATCAATGTCCAGCACACCAAGCCGCCGAAGATCAACCATGATCTGGTGGCCAATGTCTGCGAACGGCCTGCGGTCGTGGCGCGCTGTCCGGTGGCCGCCATCCGCCCGGCATTGGTCAACGGCAAGCCGTCGCTGGAGGTCGATGAGCGCAAGTGCATCTGCTGCGGCGCCTGCTATCCGCCCTGTCCGCCGATGCAGATCAACGATCCCGAACACACCAAGCTCGCGATCTGGGTTGGTGGCAACCACTCCAATGCGCGTGGCAAACCGACCTTCCAGAAGTTGGTCGCTGCAGGCATCCCCAATAATCCGCCGCGTTGGCCCGAGGCCACGGCCATCGTCAAGCGCATCCTCAAGGCCTACAAGGAAGGTGCGAAGGACTGGGAGCGCATCAATGAGTGGATCGAGCGCATCGGCTGGCCGCGCTTCTTCGAGGAGGTCGAGCTGCCCTTCACCAAGTATCACATCGATACCTGGCGCGGTGCGCGCGCGAGCTTCAACAGCTCGTCTTACATTCGGTTCTGACACTCAGGCAACAGTCAGCCCCTTCCCCCGCTAAAGGGGAAGGGCTTTCAGGGCGGTTGCTCGACTGGGCACTGAAAACTCTATTCCGAGGTCTACATGAAGTTTGCGCTTCAGATCAACGAGGGGCCGTATCAGCATCAGGCGTCCGACTCGGCCTATCACTTCGCCAAGGCCGCGCTGGAGAAGGGTCATGAGATCTTCCGGGTCTTTTTCTATCACGATGGTGTCAACAACTCGACCCGTCTGACCACGCCGCCACAGGATGATCGTCATATCGTCAACCGCTGGGCGGAGCTGGCCGAGCGATACGATCTAGATATGGTCGTCTGTGTCGCCGCCGCGCAACGGCGCGGGATCGTCGATGAGGGCGAGATGGCCCGCAACGGCAAGGACGCGACCAACATCCATCCCAGATTCCGCATCTCCGGGCTCGGACAATTGGTCGAGGCGGCGATCCAGGCCGACCGTCTCGTCGTCTTCGGTGACTGAAGGGAGCGCCATCATGTCGGAAGTCGTGAAGAAATTCATGTACCTCAATCGCAAGGCCCCCTACGGCACCATCTACGCCTGGGAGGCGCTGGAGGTCGTGCTCATTGGTGCTGCCTTCGATCAGGACGTATGTGTCATGTTCATCGACGATGGTGTCTATCAGCTCACCAAGGGCCAGGACACCAAGGGCATCGGGATGAAGAACTTCTCCCCGACCTATCGCACCCTGGGCGACTACGAGGTGCGGCGCGTCTATGTCGATCGCGACTCGCTGGAGGCGCGCGGACTGACCCCAGACGACCTGATCGAGATCCCCTTCGAAGACCCGGAGACCGAGGAGGAGATCGACAATATCGTCGAGGTCATCGATTCAGCCCGCGTGAGCGCACTGATGAACGAGTCCGATGTGATCTTCAGCTTCTAAGGGGGGTGAAATGAGCATTCTGCATACCGTCAACAAGTCACCCTTCGAGCGCAATTCGCTAGAATCCTGCCTGAAGTTTGCCGCCGAGGGCGCGAGTGTCCTGTTGTTTGAGGACGGTGTCTATGCCGCGCTGGCGGGGACCAGCATCGAGTCCCAGGTGACCGCGGCGCTCGGCAAGCTCAAGCTGTACGTGCTCGGCCCCGATCTCAAGGCACGGGGGTTTAGTGACGAGCGCGTCATCCCAGGGATCAGGATCCTGGACTATGCCGGTTTCGTCGATCTGGCGGCCGAGTGTGACAAGGTCCAGGCCTGGTTGTAAGTTTTTAACTGAAACGAACTCAGATACGAACTCAAGATAGAGGAGCATCCCCAATGGCGGATACCATCGAGGTCAATGGCAAGCAATTACCCGTGGATGAAGAAGGCTATCTGGTCAACCTCAACGATTGGGAGCCAGAGGTCGCCCGGGTCATGGCCAAGCAGGACAACCTGGAGCTGACCGATGAGCACTGGGACATCATCAACTTCCTGCGCGAGTACTACGAGGAGTATCAGATCGCTCCCGCCGTGCGGGTCCTGACCAAGGCCGTCGGTAAGAAGCTCGGCAAAGACAAGGGCAACAGCAAGTATCTTTATGGCCTCTTCCCCTATGGCCCAGCCAAGCAGGCGTGCCGCTTCGCCGGCCTGCCCAAGCCGACCGGCTGCGTCTAAAGAAAGCCTTAGCCGCCAGTCTCCAGCAGCTTCCAGCAATAAAGGCCCTCTGGCTGGAAGCTGGCGGCTGAAAGCTGGCCGCTTACGAGCGGTCGGCGCGCGGTTTACTTGAACTGCCGACGCGCCGGATCCCATCAAGTTCTACCGAGGGTGCGGAAACATGGCGTTTCTGACGAGCTTCTATGCCTTCCTGTTCTATTTCGCCGCCTTTGTGCTCGTGGCCGGCCTGGCTCGCAAGATCATTCAGTATGCCCGCACCCCCGCGCCGCTGAAGATCCCGACCACCCCGGCGCCGACGACACGCACGGGTGTCGTCTTCAGGATGATGCGTGAGGTCGTCCTGTTCGAGAGCCTGTTTCGCGGCAACAAGTGGACCTGGATCTTCGGTTGGATGTTCCATTTCGGTCTCTTCCTCGTCACCTTGCGTCATCTGCGCTATTTCATCGAGCCGGTGTGGTTCCCGATCCAGCTCATCCAGCCGTTTGGCATCTATGGTGGCATCGCCATGGTCCTGGGGTTGATCGGGCTCTGGGCGCGGCGCTTTCTGGTCGATCGCGTCAAGTACATCACCGCGCCCTCGGACCATCTGATCCTGGGGCTGCTGGTGGCCATCGGCTGTACCGGACTGCTGATGAAGTTCGCCTTTCACGTCGATGTGGTCGAGATCAAGCACTTCTTCCAGGGGCTCTACAGCTATAACATCCAGCCACTGCCGGCCGATCCGCTGCTCTTGCTGCATCTGTTTCTGGTGGCTGTGCTGATGATCATCTTCCCTTACAGCAAGCTGCTACATGCGCCCGGGCTCTTCTTCAGCCCGACGCGCAACCAGGTCGACAACCCGCGCGAAAGGCGTCACATCGCACCCTGGGCCAGGGAGCTCGAACAGTCATGAACCCCATGACTCAAGAGCCCCAGTCGTCTCCTTCAATAGAGGTTGATCCATGGCCAAGGCAACGTTCGAAGTCCCAGCCCTGACCCAATACACTGAGGTTCCGCCTGTTACGCCCGGGGCCATGGCGCATAGCGCCCCCTTTAAGTCGCGCGAAGAATTTCAGATTCCGCTCGGCTTCCCTGGCGAGCTGGTCGAGGATTGGCAGACCAAGGCCATCGCCAAGATGGGCGAGCTACTGGGCAAGTACCGCTCGCTGCGCGTCTACATGGACGCCTGCGTCAAGTGCGGCGCCTGCACCGACAAGTGCCATTATTTTCTCGGCACCGGCGATCCGAAAAACATGCCGGTCGGACGTCAAGACCTGATGCGCAAGGTCTATCGGCGTTACTTTACCCTGGCCGGCAAGCTGTTTCCCAAGCTGGTTGGGGCCGAGGACCTCACCGAGGAGGTGCTCAACGACTGGTATAGCTACTTTCATCAGTGCTCGCAGTGCCGGCGCTGCTCGGTGTTCTGTCCCTATGGCATCGACACCGCCGAGATCTCCATGGCCGCACGCGAGATCATGGACTCGATCGGCGTGGGCCAGAAGTACTGCAACGAGATCATCGGCAAGGTCTACAGGATCGGTAACAATCTGGGTCTGCCGGGGCCGGCGCTCAAGGACACCCTCGAAGGTCTGGAAGAGGACGTCTATGACAACACTGGCGTGCGGGTGAAGTATCCCATCGATCAGGTCGGCGCCGAGATCCTGCTCGTGACCCCCTCGGCCGACTTCTTCGCCGAGCCGCATGTCGATGGACTGGTCGGCTATGGCAAGGTGTTCCACGAGGCCGGCGTCTCCTGGACCCTGAGCTCCTATGCCTCCGAGGCGGCCAACTTCGGCATGTTCATCGGCTCCTATGCCAACATGCGTCGGCTGGCTCAGCGTATCCGTGAGGCGGCCATCCAGCTCAAGGTCAAGCGCATCGTCTTCGGCGAGTGCGGTCATGCCTGGCGTGTGGCCTATTCCTTCCTCAACACCCTGGCCGGTCCCTGGGACTTCCTCGACCCGCGCTATCCAGTGCCGCAGCACATCTGCGAGTTCACCTATGACCTGATCCAGCAGGGAAGGCTCAAGTTCGACAAGAGCGAGAACGACGACAAGGTCCTGACCTTCCACGATTCCTGCAATGTGGCGCGCGCCTCGCGCATGGGGGACACCCCGGGCGGTCAGTTTGAGATCCCGCGCGCCATCATCCGCGCGACCTGCAACCACTTCTACGACATGGACGAAGAGACCATTCGCGACCGCACCTTCTGTTGTGGCGGCGGTGGTGGGCTTCTGACCGATGATCTGATGGAACTGCGCGTCAAGGGCGCCAAGCCGCGACTCGACGCGCTCAACAACGTGATGCAGGAGAAGGGTGTGACGCACATGGCCGCCATCTGCGCCATCTGTAAAAGTCAGTTCACCAAGGTGCTGCCCTATTACGGCCTGGAGATGGATCAGATCGTCAGCCTCCATCAGCTCGTCTCCAACGCCATCGTGCTCACACCCGGGCCGGATGACGACGAAGATGAGGACGAGGACGAAGACGATATGCCGGACCTGGACGATCCGAACGAAGAAGAAACAGACGAGGCGGCCTGACCGGGGCTAGCGCAACCTGATACAAACCCCCTGATCCCCGCGTCAGGGTTTAACTGGTATGGAGACGATTGAGATGGCGACTTCCAGCGACGAGATGAAGATGAAGCCAACCTGGCGTCGATTCGAGGACGGCAACAATGTCTGGGACAAACTGACCGACAAGATCTTCAATCAGGACCGCTCCCACAAGTGTCCGACCTATGTCCACAAGACGCCGCCTTGTCAAGCAAGCTGTCCCTCGGGCGAGGACATCCGCGGTTGGTTGCAGATCGTGCGCGGTCTGGAGCAGCCGCCGAGGGGGATGGACTGGCGCGAGTATGCCTTCCGTCGCTCCACCGACGCCAACCCCTTCCCGGCGATGATGGGGCGCGTCTGCCCGGCCCCCTGCCAGGACGGCTGTAACCGCAACGAGCTGGAGGACTTCGTCGGCATCAACGCGGTCGAGCAGTTCATTGGTGACACTGCCATCGCCAACAATTACAGGTTCGAGGCGCCCGAGCGCGACACCGGCAAGCGCATCGCCATCGTCGGCGGTGGTCCGGCTGGGCTCGCCGCCGCTTATCAGCTGCGTCGCCGGGGGCATTCCTGCACCATCTTCGAGGCCAATGAGGCCCTGGGCGGCATGTTTCGCTATGGCATCCCCGGCTATCGGGTGCCGCGCGATAAGCTCGACGCCGAGATCCAGCGCATCCTCGACATGGGCCGGATCGAGGTCCGGCTCAAGACGCGCATCGGCCGCGATGTCTCGGTCGAACAGTTGGAGAAGGACTACGATGCCATCCTCTGGGCCATCGGCTGTCAGACCGGACGCGGCCTGCCTGTCCCGGGCTGGGAGGGCACGCCCAACTGTGTCACGGGGGTCGCCTTTCTCAAGGCCTTCAATGAGGGGCGACTCAAGGTCACGGCCGGCAAGGTCGTCTGTGTCGGTGGCGGTGACACCTCGATCGACGTGGTCTCGGTCGCGCGTCGTCTCGGTCATATCACCAATCCCAATCCGAACGAGCTGCCCGAGGCCATCATCCGAGACGGCTATCTGGCCCATGATTCGGCCCGGGTGGCCGCGGCTCAGGGCGCCCAGGTGACCCTGACCTCGCTCTTTCCGCGCGACAAGATGACCGCTGCCGAACACGAGGTCGAGGACGCGACCCGCGAGGGCGTGACCATCCTCGATGGTGTGATGCCGATCGAGGTCATCAAGGATGCCGACGGTCGTGCCACCGGGCTGAAGATCGCCGACTGCATCATGACCGATGGACGCCCAACCCCGGTCGCGGGCACAGAGCGCGTGCTTGAGGCCGACCTGATCGTCTCGGCGATCGGGCAGGGCGGCGACCTCTCGGGTCTGGAGCAGTTCGACAACGGGCGCGGTTTGATGAATTCCGATAAGTTCTATCAAGTGCCCGGCAAGCCGGGTCACTTCGTTGCCGGCGACATCATCCGCCCACACCTGCTGACCACGGCCATCGGTCAGGCCTGGGTCGCGGCCGAATCGATCGACGCCTATGTGATGCAGACCGAGCCGAAGCGCCGTCCCAAGGTCGATGTCCATCACTTCAACCTGCTCGACAAGCTCAACGAGGTCAACCGAGCGCCCGAGACCTTCGATGTCGCCAAGTTCGGTGATCTACGCGGCACCTCTGAGGGCAATTGGGCCGTTCACAACTACGAGGATCGCTCCGGCGCCGAGATCCTCTCGCACGAGGAGCTCTTCCTTGGACACTTCAACTATGTGCCGCGCTACCGGCGCAAGGAAGAAGTCCCGAGCGCCGATGAGGTGCTCGGGCATTTCCATGAGCGTGTCATCGGTCTGACCGAGGTCGAGGCGATCGAGGAGGCCAAGCGCTGTATGAGCTGCGGTCTGTGCTTCGAGTGCGACAACTGCGTCATCTTCTGTCCGCAGGATGCCGTCTATCGCGTCGACAGGTCCGAGCGCACCACAGGTCGTTATGTCGCCACCGACTACGCCAAGTGCATCGGCTGTCACATCTGTGCCGACGTCTGTCCGACCGGCTACATCAAGATGGGGCTGGGCGAGTGAGGTCCAGGGAGGCGTTGATGGCCAAGGCCGTAGTCAGAGTTGGTCTCGTCGTGCTTGGGCTGGTGTGGGGGACAGGCGTCGCCCACACCGCCCTCGCCGATGGGCTCAAGCGCTATGTGGTCGAGGGTTCGCTGGCGGCCGAGCGCGAATCCTGCGTCGAGCCGACCGAGCGGATGCGCCGCATGCACATGGAGTTCATCAAGCATCAACGCATCGAGACGGTCCACCAGGGGATCCGGGGCACCAAGTACAGCCTTGCTGGCTGTATCGACTGTCATATCAGTTATGATGCCGCCGGCAATCCGCGACCGATCAATCAACCGGACCAGTTCTGCGGCGCCTGTCACAGCTATGCGGCCGTGCATCTGGACTGCTTCGACTGTCATGCCTCCGTACCCAATCGGCCCGGTTTCACGGGTGCGTCTCATGGGGGAGGGCACTGAACCATGAACGAGAACACAACCCATACGTCTGTCGACAGTCGCCGCCGCGGCTTTATCGGTACCGCTGCCGGCGTGAGCGCCGCCGCGCTGGTGGCCCCGGGCGTCTTTTTGCATAGCCTCGCTGCTGGGCCACGCACCGAGCCGGTCACGGACGATGTGCGCTGGGGTCTGTTGATCGACACCGCCAAGTGCGCCGACGGCTGTTCAGCCTGTGTCGAGGCTTGCGAGCGTGAGAATGGCCTGGATCTCCAGGAGCCGCGCCACCCAGAGTCCAAGTGGGAACATCAAAAGGCCGTCTGGATCCGCAAGGTCAAGCTCCAGGACAATCAGACCGGGCGCATCACCCAGTTGCCGCTGATGTGTCAGCACTGCGAGCATCCGCCCTGTGTCGATGTCTGCCCCACCGGGGCCTCTTTCAAACGCGCCGATGGCATCGTCATGGTCGATCGCCATCTGTGCATCGGCTGTCGCTATTGCATGATGGCCTGCCCCTACAAGGCGCGCAGCTTCATCCATCAAAACACGACTGGACAGCTGACCGCCGTGCCGCGCGGTAAGGGCTGTGTCGAGGGCTGCAATCTATGCGTGCACAGGCGAGACCAAGGCGAGGAATCGACCGCCTGCGTCGATGCCTGTGCGGCCGAGGGGCATGGGGCCATCCTCTTTGGTGATCTCAAGGATCCCGACAGCACCATCAACCAACGGCTGCGCGAGATCCCAAGCCGGCAGATCCGTGAGGATCTGATGCTGAACACCGGCGTGCGTTACGCCGGCGTCTGAGTCCAACTTTCAGCCTTCGCGCACCAAGGCCAGGGGCTTATCGAAATGAAACGAGTCGTCTATCGTGAATGGCGCATCCCGCCCGAGCGTTACTGGAGTCTGCTGGGCTTCCTGGCGGCCCTGCTCGGGATCGCGGCGCTTTCATTCGGTTACATGGAACACGAAGGCCACTGGGTCAGCGGCATGAACAACTCGGTGGTCTGGGGGATGCCGCATGTGTTTGCGGTCTTTCTGATCATCGCCGCCTCGGGGGTGCTCAACATCGCCTCGATCGGCACTGTGTTCAAAAAGCCCATCTACAAACCGCTCGGACGGCTCTCGGGGCTGTTGGCGGTGGCCATGCTGATGGGCGGTCTGCTGGTGCTGGTCATGGATCTCGGGCGCCCGGAGCGTCTGATCGTGGCCATGACCCACTATAACTTCAGCTCGATCTTCGCCTGGAATATCTTTCTCTATACCGGCTTCATGACCATCGTCATCGCCTATCTGTGGTCGATGGCCGATCGTCAGGGCGGCCCCTTCAACTATCCGATCGGTATTCTGGCGCTGGTGTGGCGTCTGGCCCTGACCACAGGCACAGGCTCGATCTTCGGCTTCCTGGTCGCGCGTCAGGCCTATGACGCGGCGATCCTGGGTCCGATGTTTGTGGCCCTATCCCTGGTTTATGGGTTGGCCGTGTTCATGCTGGTGCTCATGTTCGGCTTCGAGGAGGAGGGGCGCCCGATCGGCCCGCGCATGATGCGCCGGTTGCGCAATCTGCTGGCGCTCTTCATCGCCGTAGCGCTCTATTTCACCCTGATCTATCACCTGACCAACCTCTACATGGCCAAGAAAGACAGCCTGGAGCACTGGCTGCTGCTCGAAGGCGGGATCTACACCTTCCTGTTCTGGGTTGGCTGGATCCTGGTCGGCAGTCTGGCGCCGATGTGGATTCTTTATCATCCAGCGTTGAGTCAGAAGCGCGACTGGATCATGGCTGCCTGTGCCCTGGTCATTGTCGGTGGTTTCTCGGCTATGTATGTCCTGATCATCGGCAGCCAGGCCTTCCCGATGGCCATGTTCCCCGGACACACCATCCTGGAGTCCGGCTTCGCCGATGGCGTCAAGGGCGCGGCGGCCCCTTATTGGCCGACCATCCCCGAGATCCTGCTCGGCATGGGCGGCGTGGCCTTGGCGCTCCTGATCACGGCGGTTGGGGTGCGGGTGCTGCAATTCTTGCCCGAGTCCTTGGCCGACGATGTGGTCGCGCCGGACGAGGAGACACTTGACGCGGCAGTCCTTGTCAAACCGGCGTGATCTTCAGCTTTCACCTGCCAGCGATCGGCTTCTCGCAATAACCGCATCCTGGCTGGAAGCTGACAGCTAGGTTCAAACATGCCCCAGCTCTACATCGCCGCGCCCCAGAAGTCCTCGGGCAAGACCACGCTTGCGATCGGTCTGTGTCGCGAGCTCAGGCGGCGCGGTCTGGTGGTCCAGCCGTTCAAGAAGGGGCCAGACTATATCGATCCGCTCTGGCTCGGTCAGGCCGCGGGACGCCCCTGTTTCAATCTCGATTTCCATACCATGTCCGAATCCGAGATCCGCTCGACCTTCGTCCGCGAGCTGGGTACGGCCGATCTGGGTCTGATCGAGGGCAATGTCGGTCTGTTCGACAGCACGCGGCTCGACGGTGCGCACAGCAACGCCGAGCTGGCCAAGCTGATCGGTGCCCCTGTGGTGCTGGTGATCAATTGTCAGGGGCTGGCGCGCGGGATCGCGCCGCTGCTCCTGGGCTATCTGGCCTTCGATCCCGATCTCGACATCGCCGGCGTGATCCTGAACAAGGTCGGCGGCGGACATCATGGCGAGAATCTGGTGCGGGTCGTCGAGCACTACACGGATCTGCCGATACTGGGTGTGCTACACCGCAACGAAGGGCTTGGCATCGACGAGCGCCATCTGGGACTGATACCGAGCAACGAGGCCGAGGACGCCGAAGTCTGGATCGAGCGTATCCGTGCCCGGATCGCCGATCAGGTCGATCTGGATCGACTGCTGGAGATCGCCGAACAGGCGCAGACCCCGGCGTCCGAGTCGGTCGATCTCCTTCAACCCGCCCCCAAGGGTGATCTCGTGCGTATCGGCATCGCCCGCGACGCCGCCTTTGGGTTTTATTATCCCGATGATCTGCGGGCGCTTACCCTTGGCGGGGCCGAGTTGGTGCCGTTCAGCCCGATCTCCGACCAGGATCTACCCGAGGTCGATGCGCTCTTCATCGGAGGTGGCTTTCCCGAATACCGCATGGCCGAGTTGGAAGACAATCGGCTGATGCGCCAAGCCATCCGTGACTTCGTCGCCGAGGGTCGCCCGTTGTATGCCGAGTGCGGTGGCCTCATGTATCTGTGCTCATGGTTGCGCTGGAAGGGCGAGCGGCGCGCCATGGTTGGCGTACTCAATGCCGAGGTCGAGATGCGCGATCGTCCACAGGGTCGCGGCTATGTGCGTCTGAGCGAAAGCGATGACTTTCCCTGGCCACGTCTGGGGTCGGAGCCAACCGAGATCGCCGCCCATGAGTTCCATCACTCGGCGATCCTGGAACCGGATCCCGACTGGCGTTATGGCTACCTCGTCCATCGGGGCACAGGCATCGATGGCTCGCACGACGGCATCGTCCAGGGGAATCTGCTCGCCTGTTACAGCCATCTGCGCGCCGTCGGCGGCAACCGCTGGACGGATCGGTTTCTGGCCCAGATTCGTCGCACACTCTGACCACGTGCGGCCTGGGGTTCAATTTCAAACTCGATCCATGTCTGGTGGATGTGGTTCGAGAGGGGGCTGATGATGTTCAAGCTGACACCCGCCGCCGCTGACCAAGTCTTCAAGGCGGCCAAGCAAGGTGGCACCGAGGGACTTTGCCTGCGTCTGGCCGCCGGACGGAATCCAGACGGGAGCATCGACTACCGCATGGGGTTCGACGAACCTACAGAGGACGACATCCGACTGACCAGCGAGGGCGTAGATGTCGTGATCGCGCCCGAGTACGTGCCGCTGCTCGATCAGACGGTCATGGATTATGTCGAGCTGGAGCCGGGGCAGTTCCATTTCATCTTCCTCAATCCCAAGGATCCGACCTATCGACCGCCGAGCGACGGCTGAATCGGGACAGGGGTCATGGATCTCAGTCACGAGGACAGTCTGCGGCTCCATGTCCTGCTGGCCAGCCAACCGCTGGCCATCCGCATCGACGAGGTTCGGATGCGGGTCCAGGGCCTGACCGAGCGCGGTGAGTCGAGTGTCCAGCTCAATCCCAACACTGCACCCGAGCGTTATCTGCGTCGGGTGCGCGAATTGATCTCTGGTCAGGTGTTGGGCTCGCCCGGCGGCTATCCGGTCTATCTCAGCCGCTGGACCCGGCTGGGACAGATGCGCGCCGAGAGTCTGGCGCAACTGCTGCTGCTCGGTGAGCCGGAGGCTGTGGTCGCGGCTGTCGGCTCGCCCGGGCTGACCGACGAGCTGGCGCGCCGTGCCTGGTGGGCGATGGAGGACGCCGGCAATGCACGCCGGATGCTGGCCAATCCGCGCGTGCGCGATGGGCGCATGGGGCCAGTTTTGGCCGAGTATCTGTTCCAGTATCTACCGTTCGAGACCGACCCGGAGGCGATGATGGAGAGCGTGCGCCTGATCCTGCAACCTGGTCTGCTCGATGATGAACGACGGCGCGATCTTTGGATGCGTGCCGCACGCAAGCCGGCTTGGCTGGTAGGGTTTCTGCGTGCCGGACCCGATGACTGGCCGGAAGTCCGACCGGCACGCCCGGTCCCGGAATCGCTGAGGTCACTGGCCGCCGACGCCGATCCGGTCGCTGGCCTCTTGGCGCGACTCTATGCGTCTTCCGGTCAGGGTTATCTCAAGACGGTGGCGCGGATTCTCGACAAGCCGCCCAATCAGGAGGTCTTGCTCGCCGTGTTCGACTGTCTGCGCGCGACCTTCGCGCCCGTGCGTCCAGAGGCTCCATCCGATCTCGGGTTTGAGGCCCTGACGCAGGATGCCGATGACTTCCCGCATTCCAACCCGCAGGGACGTGAACTGATGGACCTCTGTCCCGACTGTCGGGCCGAACTCCAGGCCATGCGCTTTCTGTCCGGCGTCGGCTATGCCCTGATCCGGCCGCTGCTGTCAGACCCAACCACCCAGGGCACACTCATGCGCCGTAAACTCGCGCCCCTGCTCGATGCCGTCTTGAGCCGGATCGCCTGTCTGACGCACTGAGAGGGCGCCCAAAGGGGTGACTCGGTGCGCTCGCCACGACCCTTGTCTCCTTGTCAGAGGCCCTAGCTCGCCCAGGCGGTGCGCTTAGCGTTTCAGAGACCCACGATGAGCCTTTGTCCGGGCGTGATCTTGTTGTCGTCTGGACGCATCTTGTTGAGCTTGCGCAATTCTTCAACCGTGATCCCATTCTGGATCGCGACACGATAGAGGGTCTCCTGCGGCTGGACCACGTGATAACGGGTCTTGGGCTTGGTGTTGGCCGCGACCGAGGTCTTGTTCGGGGTGATCGGTTTGGTCGTGGGTGTCGTCTTGGCCACGGCGGTACGTATCGCGGCGGGTGTTGCGACAGGTGGTGTTTTGGGTTCNGTACGGGCGATGACGACCGGTTTCGTGAAGGGGGGAGGCAGACTAGCGATCCGGCGTGTCGTTCCAGCCGGGAGCCAGACCGTGGTTCCGGCTGGGAGGTCAGCCTCGCCCTTGATCACCGGATCGCGCCAATGCAGGTTCAACTCGGCGAGCTGTTGCTTGGAGGTTCCGTAGTGCTGGGCCAGGTGATCGACGGGCATGCTGTCGCGCAGGACGATGCGATCGTAGTTCCAGGGCTGCTCGTAGCGGATACCCTCGGGGAAATAGCGTTCTGCATGGCTTGCCACCTCACGGGCGGCGATGAACCCGGCATAGAAGTTCCTGGAGGAGAAACCGAACGCTGGTCCCTTGTATTCCTTGACGATGCGTCCGATGTCGTTGCCGTACTGGTTCTTGGCATTGGCCATGCCGCCCTTGCCGTGATTGTAAGAGGTGATGGCCAGCGGCCAGCTGCCGAGCTGGCGATAGGCTGCCGCAAGATAGCGTGCCGCGCCGTCGGCGGCCAGGATCGGGTCGAAGCGATCGTCGATCTGGGCATTGACGTTCATGTTGTATTGTCGTCCGGTCTCGGGCATGAACTGCCAGATACCGACCGCGCCAACGCTCGAACGCGCATTGGCCTGGAAAGAGGATTCGACGTGCGGCAGGAAGGCCAGGTCCTCGGGGACGCCGTGACGGCGCATGATCTCGCGGAAGGCCTGATCATAGCGTCCGCTGATCTCCAGACCGCGGCGGAACTTCTCGCGGATGCCGCGTTGGGCGCGCACGCGCTCTGAGGCACCGTAGACGGCGGCGACGCTGCCACCGGCCTGCTTGAATTTCTCCAGCAGCGCCTTGTCGTCGTCCGACAGCGGTTGGTTGTCGCGTACTCGCTGTTCCAGGGCGGCAAGCCTGGATCTGTGATGATCCAGGCGCTCCTTCAGCCAGGCGCTCTGGGATTCGCTGTAGCTGGCCTGGATCGGCCCTGGAATCCGGGTGACCTCATAGACGATGCCCAGATATTCGTCGTCGTGGATGGCAACCTCGCCCCGCCCCCAGATGCCATAGACATGGCGCCAGAAGTCCACATTGTCCTGGAGCTCCGGCGGCACCGGGAAGGTGTGGCTGTCGCCATAGTCACGCGGGCTCTGTTGGCCTATGTGGTCGGACAGCGATTCGAGATTGTGGCTCGCACAGCCAGCCATGAGCAGCAGACTGACTGAAACAGGCAAGGCCCAAGCGAGCTTGACGTTCAGGGCACTTGGTCGCATTGCAGATGATTCCCCCTGGAAATTCTTGGCCCTAGGCAGGATCTTTCGAGTTCGGTTTCAAGTCTTGCGCACCCAAAACCGTTTTGCAAGGCGCCCTTTGTTTCATCAGATCAAAAGGGATCAACAGCCAAGCGGATAGTGGCCGGCGGCCTCCAGCAGGGGGATAAGCCGGATCAGCGGCAGTCCGATGAGTGCATTGGGATCGTCGCCTTCCAGACGCTCGAAGAGGGCAATCCCGAGGCCCTCAGACCTGAAACTGCCGGCGCAGTCATAGGGGCGCTCGCGTTCGAGATAGCCTTCGATGCGCGCGCGGCTGAGTGCGCGGAAGTGCACCCGGAACGGCTCGACCAGGATCTGGGCCTGCCCGCTGCGCGCATCGAGCACACAGAGTCCGGTCAGGAACAGCACGCAGCGACCCGAGGCATGCTCCAGTTGGGCGATGGCCGTGGTGTGATCGCCGGGTTTGCCGAGGATGGCGTCATCGAGACAGGCGACCTGATCCGAGCCGATGATGAGCGCGTCCGGATGATGTGCCGCCACGGCGCGCGCCTTGGCCGCGGCGAGCCGTTGGACCAGGTCCGACGGCGATTCGCCTGGATGAGGACGCTCATCGACCTCAGGCGCGGCGGTAGCAAAGGGGAGCCCAAGCCGTTCGAGCAGGGTGCGTCGGTAGGGCGAGGTCGAGGCGAGGATCAGCGGTGGAGGACTCATCGCGCGGTGTTCAATCCTTGGCGGATTCCTGGTGCCCGCCGAACTGATAGCGCAGTGCCGACAGGAGCTGATGGGCGAAATCACCCTCGCCGCGTGAGCTGAAGCGTTCGTAGAGCGCCGTGGTCAGCAGTGGGGCAGGGGTGCCAGTCTCGATCGCGGCCAGGGCCGTCCAACGGCCCTCGCCCGAGTCTGCGACCCGGCCGCCGAAGGCGCTGAGACTGGGATCCTCGTGCAGGGCATTGGCCGTCAGATCGAGCAGCCAGGAGGCGATGACGCTCCCGCGCCGCCAGACCTCGGCGACCTCGGCGATCGGGATGTCATACCTGTAGTGCTCGGGATGGGCGAGCGGGGCGGTCTCGGCGTCTTGGGCGCGATCCTCGCGTCCGATGCCGGCATGGCGCAGCAGGTTGAAGCCCTCGGCATAGGCGCCCATGAGTGCGTATTCGATACCGTTGTGGACCATCTTGACGAAGTGCCCGGCACCCGTGGGCCCGCAGTGCAGATAGCCCTGTTCGGCGCGGCTCGGTGGGCCCGAACGCCCGGCGGTACGCGGGATCGTACCCATTCCGGGTGCAAGCGCGGCGAAGATCGGATCGAGCCGCTCAACGACCTCGGGTTCGCCGCCGATCATCAGGCAGTAGCCGCGTTCTAGGCCCCAGACGCCGCCGCTGGTGCCGCAGTCGACCAGATGCAGACCCAGTGGACGCAGGCGCTCGGCATGGACCAGGTCGTCACGATAGTGCGAGTTGCCGCCATCGATCAGGGCATCGCCCGGTTCCAGGTGGGGGATCAGGTCCTCGATGACGCCGCCCACGGCCGCTGCCGGCACCATCAGCCAAACATGGCGCGGTGGCTCCAGTCGGGCGCGGAACTCGGCCAGGTCGTTGATGGCGATGGCGCCCTCATCGACCAGGGCCTGGGCCTTGGCCGGATTGCGATTATAGACGACGCAGTGATGCCCAGCTCTGAGCAAACGTCGCGCCATGTTTGCACCCATGCGTCCCAGACCGATCATGCCGATGTGCATCTTGCTCTGTCCTCCGTTGTTTAGGATGGGGTTCATAGACCCTCCGCAAGGAAACCCGCGACTTGAGTCGCGGGAGGAATGGCGGGCGCGCGAAGTGCGCCATGTGGTGTATAATGCACCGCAAGTGTGGTC
>JGI24187J35170_1000059_pt1 | contig 46170 bp, 40 predicted proteins | sample YNPBryBLVA2012_FD_35170 | JGI IMG/M metagenome (IMG submission 35170)
CCGATTCGATTCGGCCGCCGCAGATGCTTGCTCTTCGGTCGCTCCGCTCCCTCAGAGCCAGCATCTGATTCCTTCTTACACCACTCCTAGGGACACAGCCTTCTGCGTGGACCTAAACAGGTGGACTTGGATTAGCATTTTTTGCATCGCCTCCAGAGAGACGTCCGTGCCTGCAACCCCAACGAACTTGCCCTGCTTAGTGTAGACCGGCATGGTCACGCTCACCATGGTGACGTTGGAGCCGCCCGCGTCGTAATAGGGCTCGCTGTAGCTCAATCGGTGCGAGTTCTTCGGCTTTTCATACCACTCGCAGTCTTTGTGGTAGTCGTATTCGAGGGTAGCAGTCGTTCCCGAACGGCGGTCCGCACCTGGGCAGGCATACTTATCGCTATAAGGCAGGTTCTCGTAGGCGAAGTAGACGCCGAAGCAAATGTCCTCGGGGAATTCTTTTAACAGCCGCAAGGTGTAATTGTCGAAGTTCTTGACCACGGCGGAGCCGTGCAGAACCTGGTACGCGGCGACCGCCTGCGTCGACGACTCCGCGATTTTGAGTCTGCCCTCCAGCTCAGCTGCCAAAAGGGCCAGTTGACGCTGTGCGTTTCGCTCGTTCGTTCGTCTGAGGTTCCCGGTCGTATATACGTAAATTGTGAACATCACGCAAACGGGGGCAAACGCCATGCACACGCCATAAATAACGGTGAGGCGCCGAGACAGGCTTTGGTTCAGCCAACGCGCCAAGCATAAAAGAAAAGTTCCCCCTACCATCAGTTCAATGATCGGTTTGCCATTTCAAATGCTTTAGCGTCCATTTGTTAAGCGTTGGCAATCATGGCAAGACGGCGCGGCCGAAAGTCGGACGCCTTTAGCATGCGACATGGGCAAGTCTTTAAGCTGCAGGCGTGAACTTTTGGCCCTGTGCCACGAAATGCCCGGAAACCCCTGGACACTCCATCGTTTCCGATGAATGAAGAAGCCTGCGGTTGCGTTTCCCAACCAAAGCCGGTTTGACGCGACCTACTTGGCCGTCACTTCGAACGAGCCGCGCAGGCGGTTGTCCTCCGACGACGAGCCGACGTAAATTTCAAACGTGCCGGGCTCGACGACCGGTTTCATATCCGCGCCGAGGAGCGCGAGTTGCTCGGGCTTAAGCGTGAAGCTAACGGTCTTCTTCTCGCCAGGTTTGAGGCTGATTCGCGCGAAATCGCGAAGCTCCTTCAGTGGACGGACAATCGAAGCGACCACATCCCGTATATACAGCTGGGCAACCTCGTCGCCCGCGACCGGCCCGGTGTTCGCCACGTCAAAGGCAACGGTCACGCTTTGTTTGCGGTTTATTTTCTTGGAGGAGAGCCTCAGGTTCGAGTATTTAAACGACGTGTACGACAACCCGTAGCCAAACGAAAACTTGGGCTTGCCGGTGAGGTCCACGTAGTCGTAGCCCCTTCCTGAAGGCTCCATGTTGTAATACGTTGGCACTTGGCCGACGTTGAGCGGGAAGGTGATGGGCAGCTTCCCGCTCGGGTTTACGTCCCCGAACAGAACGTCTGCAATGGCCGTGCCCCCCTCTTGGCCTGGGTACCAAGCGCAGAGAATCGCATCGACGTGGTCGGCCCACCGTTCCATCGTCACCGGAGCGCCGGCGATCAGCACCACTGCCACCGGTTTTCCGACAGCGGCGACCGCGCGGATCATGTCTTCTTGGTCGCCGGGCAGATCGAGTCGGGCCCGGTCCCGGCCTTCGCCCTCAAGGATTCCAGCCACGACGACGACGGCGTCCGATTGTTCGGCCAAAGCCACGGCCTCGGCGATCAAGGGCGAGTCTTGATCCGGCAAGCGCCACCCCAAGGTGATCGAGGCCTGCCCGGCCATCTCCATGTACTCGACCGTGATCGGCACAGCCTCGGCCGCTGTCAGGTTCACCTCGGCAACCGAGGTGCGCGCCGCGTGTTCGGACCAATCGTCGATGATGCGCCGGCCCGCCAAAAAAACGCGCGCGCCGTCGTCCGCCGTGACCGCGATCGTGTACTTGCCGGTTTTTGGCGGCACGAGCACTCCCGTCCATCGAACTGAAAAGCGGTTGTCCGGCACCTGTCCGTCAGGCGCACCGTTCCCCCAGTCGAAGTCGAGCAAGCTGTCGACCCGCGAGAGAACGGGGTTGCCCTCGAGGTTTGTTCCCTTGAAGAAGTCAGCCTTCAGGCCGGGCTTGCCATCGAGAGTGCGAAGGGCGTCCGTCGGCACGGACGGCATGCCGCCGCGTTCCCCATAAGAGGCTCCCCTGGCCCACTCCACCTTGACGCCGGGACCCAGCTTTTCCCGAACGCCCTGAAGCACCGACACCGTCGGCTGGTTCCACCCGCTGTAGCCGCCCAACGGCATCCTGTCCTTGGCGTCCTGGCCAATTACAGCGACGCTTTTCAGGGCTTTGCTGAAGGGCAAGGCGTTCGACTTGTTCTGGAGCAGCACGATGGCCTTCCGGGCGGCCTCCAGAGCGAGATCGCGATGATCTTGGCATTGCACGATCTTGTCGGCGGCTTCAACGTCAAGCATCGGAAACTCGAACAGTCCTAGCTGGAACTTTGGCAACAACACTCGGCGCACCGCTTCATCCAGCGTCTTTTTGCTAACCAGCCTTTTGGCCACGGCCTCCTCGAGGCCCCTTCCCCAGATGTTGACGTCGGGCCACTCCATCTCGAGCCCGGCGTTCAAGCAGGCAGCCGCCGTTTCCGCGTCCGTTGCCGCGTTGCGATGCGCCCACTGAACGTCCCCGACCGCGCCGTAGTCCGAGACCACAAAGCCCTTGAAGCCGAGTTCCTTGCGGAGAATCTGGGTGAGTAGCCATTGGTTGGCCGACGCCGCCACGCCGTTCACGGAGTTGTAGGAAGACATGATCGAGCGCGCCCCGCCCTCTTGGATCGCCGCCTTGAACGGCGGCAGGTAGATCTCTCGCAATGAGCGCTCCGAAATCTGCACGCTGTGACTGTCGCGGCCGCCGTCCCACGCGTTCACAATGTAGTGCTTCGGCGTCGTGATGACGCCTTGAGCCTCGAACGCCTTGACGAAGGCGGTTCCCATGCGCGAACAAAGAAGGGGGTCCTCGCCGTAGGTCTCCTCAGTGCGCCCCCAACGCGGATCGCGGATCACGTTGACGACCGGCGACAACACGTGCCGAACGCCACGGGCCCGCGTTTCTTTGGCGATGGCCGCGGACACACGGCCAACCAAGTCCGGGTCCCACGTGGCCGCCATGGCGATCGATTGGGGAAAGCTGGTGGTCCCGTTGGCGATCAGACCGTGCAGGGCCTCGTCGTGGATGATGATGGGGATGCCGAGCCGATTTTGTTTGCCCAGAGACATCACCTCGTTGGCGCGCTTCGCCGCCTCACTAGCGGTCAAGGGGCGCAAAATGTCGTAGGTCTGCCCGAAGCCCGTCGTCTTTAGGGCCTTCAACCATACGCTTTCCCGGATGTCGCACCGAAGCTGGTTCAGCTTTTCCTCCAGGGTCATCCTTTTCAACAAATCCTCGACGCGCTTCTCAGGAGGCAGGGAGGGGTTCTTGTAAGGCGGGGCCGAAGCTGCTTGGGCGAGGCCTGTTCCAACAAAGGCGCACAAAAAAACAAACGTCCCGAGGCGATGATCCATGCCCGCCATTTTAGCACCGCTCCGAGCGTCAATGGCCCCTTCTAGCAACCCATGCGACCAGGTATGATGCGGCCGAAGGAGGACGAAAGATGTTTGCAGCCCTTGCTCCCCTTGCCCTTCTGGCAGGAACTCAGGTTTCCGGCCCCGATGCGTCTTGGTTTCCGTTTGTCATTCCGTGGGACGGCATCGTCTCCGGCTCCGCGCCTGACGTCCGCTTCCTCAACGAAGCCCCGGCCGGCAAGAACGGCTTCATCGTCGTCAAAAACGGCAAGTTCACGGAAACTTCCACTGGAAAGACGGTCCGCTTCCTCGGCGTCAACATCACCGGCAGGCAGGCCTTTCCGACCCGTCCGGAGGCCGAAAAGGTCGCGCGCCGGCTGGCTCAGCTGGGAGTCAACATCGTGCGCTTCCACCACCTTCAGCAGACCTGGGACCCCGACGGCATGATTTGGAAGAAGAGCAAGCCGAACGTCGAGATCGACCCTGCCCAAGTTGACCGGCTGGACTACTTCATCGCCCAGCTCAAAAAGAACGGCATTTACATCAACATGAACCTGCAGACGACGCGCACCTACCAGCCGGAGCAGGGCTTCCCGGAAAGCGTCAAGGACATCCCCTTCAGCTTCTGCAAAAGGATCGACAAGGTCAACCCACGGATGATCGAACTGCAAAAGCAGTACGCGCTAGATTTGCTGGACCGGGTGAATCCCTACACCAAAGTGGCTTACAAAGACGAGCCCTCGTTGGCCATGGTCGAAATCAACAACGAGAACTCGTTGGTCGGCGACCCGTGGGACGGCGGCCTCGGCAAGGGACCGGAGGCACTGCCGGAACCCTTCAAAAGCGAGTTGCTTGCCCTTTGGAACGACTGGCTGGCCTCGAAGTATCGCGACGACGCGGAGCTGGCCGAGGCGTGGACGCAAGGGATAACCGAAACCGGCCCCTTGATGACCACCAAAACAAGCCAATGGACTTGGGAGAACCAGAGCAACGGCGACGTCCAATTCTCGGTGGAGGCGCCAATCGGGGCGGGCGCACCGACTCTCAAGGCCTTGGTCAACAGCAACCCGGGGCCGGACTGGCACGTTCAGGCGCACATCGCCGGACTCGACTTCAAGCCGGGCCAATACTACACGGTCAAGTTCAAGGTTCGATCGGACCGACACCGATCCATCGGCATCGACGCCAGGCTCGATCAGCCGGATTGGCGCAACCTCGGCCTATCTGCAACGTTGCTCGTGTCCGACCAAGAAACGGAGCAAGCCTTCAGCTTCAAAGCAAAGGACACGTTGCCCGGCCACGGGCGGATCAGCTTCGTGCTGGGCGCGACAACGGGCACGGTTTGGATCCGCGACGTGCAGGTTTTTTCGGGAGTGAAAGGGGCTGGGCCCAAACCCGTCGAGTCCTTGCTCAAGAAAAACGTCGGAATCCCGCAGACCGCCTTGGAGAGACAGACTTCCGACTGGATTCAGTTCCTGGCCGAGACCGAGAAAAATTACACAGACGGCATGCACGCCTTCCTGCGGAAATCGCTCGGGCTTCGCGCCAACATCATCGATACTCAGATTTCTTGGGGTGGGATAACGGGCCCCTACCGCGAACAGGTTTGCGAGTATGCGGACAACCACGCCTATTGGGAGCACCCTTCGTTCCCTGGACAAGCTTGGGACGCCAGCAATTGGTTCATTCCGAACACGCCCATGGTGGACGACATGGCCAAGCAAGGCGGCACGCTGCTCTATATGGCAAGTTCTCGCATGTGGGGCAAGCCATACACGGTCTCGGAGTACAACCACCCGGCTCCGAACGACTACCAGGCCGAGATGATGCCGATCGTCATGTCCTTCGCCGCCATTCAGGACTGGGACGGGATCTTCGGGTTCGATTACGGCACCACGCAAGAAGGGCAACCGAACGACAGCATTCAAGGCTTCTTTGCCCTCGGCACGAACCCGGCCAAGATGGCCTTTTTCCCTTCGACTGCCGTCCTATACCGCCTCGGACTGATTGCTCCGGCTTCAGGGACCGAGGTACTCCGTCTTCCGCCCAAGGGCGATTTCCGAGTCGCGTCGTCGGCTGAGCTGTGGAGGCAGCGCGGCCCGTTGCCTGACTGGAGAGCCTCCCGCATCGGGCTTAGCTTTCAATCCGCCGTTTCCTCGCCGGGTAAAGCAACGCGCGCGGTCCGCTTGAAAACAAACGGCAACCATACCGACTACCTGATCGACGCGCCGGCCGCCAAAGGAGTCGTCGGCTTCGTTGGGGGAAGGAGGATATTGCTGGACGGCTTGACGCTGAGCTTCCGGCCGTTTTCCAATGGGTTCGCCGCGCTGACTCTGGTCTCGATGGACAAGAAACCGCTGGCCGCTTCATCCCGCGCCTTGCTGACCGTGGCCAGCCGGGTCGAGAACAAGGAAATGGGCTGGAACGACAAGCGCACATCGGTCGGCAACCAATGGGGCAAGGGGCCGGTTCAGGTTCAGCCCGTGGCCGGCAAGGTCACGCTCAAGACTGGCAGCCTGCGAAGAGTGTTCGCTCTAAGAGCCGACGGGTCCCGGTTGGCACCCGTTCCGGCCAAGTTCGTCAACGGCACCTTGTCGTTCGCGTTCAACGACAAGACAAAGAGCATGTGGTTCGAGCTGGTCAAGTGATCCGTTGACTTCAGGGGCAAGAGGCTTGGACGGCGCGCGCCTCTTGACCCTGAAAGGCGTGCCGGGCCTAAACCCCACCGCCGGTCGGCGCGAACTTTTCGTAGCCTTGCGGGAGGGAGTAAGGCTGTTTCGGGTGCAAATAAGCCCAAACGGCCTTGGCGACCGCCACCAAAGCCAGATCGCCCTCGTTGTCCGGCGCCCAACGTTGGTCCTTTTGGTTGTCGGTATAGATGGTCAAAATGTAGGGGTTGGAGGAAAACACGATGGCGCAGTCGGACCGGCTGCGGCTAATAGCGCCCGATTTGGAGGCTGTCTTCACATCGGGCGGCACGGTCGAGAGGATCGCATCGTCCCAGTACTGCCGTCCCAGAATGCGGATCATTTTGTCGCAACCGGCCTTGCTGGCCGCCTTCCCGCGATAAATGAGCTCGAAGAGACGGTTCATCTCGTTCGGCGTGGTCACTCCCATGCCAAACATCCTGTTGAGTCGCCGAATGCCGGTTTCAGATTCCGGCGCCCCGCCCAGGATCTTCGTGTTTTTGAGGCCCAGCTTCTCCATTCTGGCGTTGATGTTCATGGTGCCCAGCCACCCGCGGGTGACGATGGTGGCTGTGTTGTCGCTCACGCCGATCATCAAATTCACGTAGCCGTCAAGATCGGGCTGAACGTCGTCGCGAAGGAAGTAACACCACATCGAGGCTTCGCGGCCCGAGAGGGGCGGAAGCGGGCGATGGTCGTTCCACTTAACCTTGCCCTCCTCCACCTGGTTGATCGCCTCTACCATTACGGCCGTCTTGATCGTCGAGGCCGTCGGAAACCGCTCGTCTCCGCGGAAAGAGATCCGCTGGCCCGTTTTCAACACCAACAGGCTGTAGCCCATCCTGCCGTGAAAACGCTGGCAGATCGCATCAAGCTTCTTTTGCAACGGCGCCAAAGAAGGGGCTTTGGCAGGCATTGCGGCAAACGCCAAAAAACTGAGAATGCAACCTATCATGGGAAGGGGTATACCTTACGCAGAAGCCTGGCCGTCCAGGAAAGCAAAGCCACAGGTGAGAAAAGGATTCAAGATGTCCATTCAAGCGCTGATCGTCGCATCCGTCGCCGTTTTGCCGCAAGGGCAACAAGAAACCGCAACTTATCGGCCCTTGTTTTCCGAAGTGGAGAAGGCCAAGATCGTGGCGTATTGGTCGGAGCCAGGACGTTACATTGTGGGCCCTGTGCCCGGCACCGAGGAGAGCGGTCCGTGGGCAGTTCGGCTGCCCCCCGAGGCATCGCAATGGTTTTGGGATTACAACCGAGCTCGGGGACTCGCGAAGACTCCGCCCTCGCAGACGCCGCCGGCTTCGAACGACGAGCAGAAAGCCTGGGAGGCGTGGATTGACGCCAAAGTGGCTCGGGACCGCTGGCTGGCCGGAAAGGATGCCGAGAGCCGGAACACAGAAGAAACCGGCAAGACGGCCGTCTTGGCCGACACCATCGAGCCGCCCGATCCAGGGCCTATGCCCGACGGCCTCGCGAAGCTCATGCGCACGCCTCCGACCTTCGCGGTTTGCGTCCAGCCAAGGCAACACACCATCCGATTCGATGAAGGCTTGACCTTAAGCTACTCGGACTACGTGCCCATGCGCATGCGCTACGCCTACTTTCGTTTCCCACAAGGGGTCATGTCCGGCGGCACTCCCGTTCGCAACCTTCCTCAAGAAGAACTCGACCGGCTGTTCAAGGAAGCCGGGATCACGACCTTCGAGCAAAGAGTGATGAAGGCCGTTTCGATGCTGGAAGGCGGATTTGATTCCATCAACACCTACGACACGGGGTACGTTTCGGTCGGCCTGATCCAGTTCGCGTGCCTCAAGGACGGCATCGGCTCGCTTGGCGCGTTGCTCCTGCGCCACAAAACGGAGAACCTCGAGGCGTTCGACACCGACTTTCGGCAGTTCGGCATCGACGTTAGCCCATTGGGTGAGTTGGCGGCCGTCGACCCCGTCAGCGGCGAAGAGCTCATCGGGCCAGCGGCAGCCATGAAGATCATTCAGGAGCCGAGGCTGGCCGCCGTGTTCCAACGGGCAGGGAGAGTGAGCCGCGGCTTTCGAGTGGCGCAGATCAAGACGGCCAAAGCCCAGTACTACCCGGACTCCGACACCGTGACCGTGTCCATCAACGGCCAACCGGCGACGGTAAAGGTGGGCGATTTCATCAAGACCGAGGCGGGGATGGCGACGCTTATGGACCGCAAAGTCAACACTGGCAAGCTCGACCCGCTTCCTGCGGTGCTGAACAAACTGATCGCGGACTTGGGAATTGTGAAACTGGAGGAGCTTGCCGACTACGAATGGGACATCGTGTCGTTGATGAAATATCGGCGCGATTACCTTGCCGAGACGGCGCTCACCCAGCCGGACCGCAAGCAAGGGCGAAAAGGGCGAAACGGGGGTAAGGTTATCGGCAGATCGGCCGGCAGTCTTTAGGTCCAAAGACCGGCTTTTTGGCGCAAGAACCCTAAAGAAAGCGGGTCGCGATGCCGTTATTTTAAGTGTCGGGCAGAACGACAGAAAAAGGCACGACGGGGGCGACCCCGATCACGCAAAGCCAAGGGTCTCTTGTCAGACAGCCGGGTTGCCTGTCTGGGATGCGCAAACCTGAGGAGGTATTAAAATGCGAATTTCAGACACACAAGTGAAGAAGGTTCTTTCGGAGGATTGGGCGGCTTACAACCATCGGCTGATCGGCCCGATCGCCAAGCCGGCAGCCCAGGAAAGCGACCAAGATTTGATCCGCAAGGTGACAGAAGACGTGATCGCCATGGGGGACCGTGAGGAAATCATTGCTGACCTCAAGGCAAAAATCGAGGCCGGGTCTTACAATCCCACTTCGGAAGAGATCGTCGACGCGATGATTCGGCGCTCGATTGCGGACCGCCTGCGCTAAGTTCCTTAGAGGCCATCCTCAGGAACGCGCCGCGGGGCCCGAACCGAAATCGGTTCGGGCCCCGTTGTTTTTGCGCCGACGTCCAGGCCCCCCTCGCTCAAAAAATCGAACCGTAGAATATTCGACCCGCAATCGGGTAAACACGCGCGCAAGTCCTGACGATGGCGAAGGGCTTCGGCCTCGACGGCGTGGCCGGCAATCGCTTGGGTATTGGAGGTTCAACATGCCATCGCAATTGTTTGCGCGCAAGCCGCTTTCTTTGCTTCTGGAGGAAATGAAGGGGGAGAACAGGCTTCGCCGCATCTTGGGTCCGGTCGGCCTGACCAGTCTCGGCGTCGGTTGCATCATTGGTGCCGGCATTTTCACGATCATCGGCCAAGGCATCGCCACGGCTGGACCCGCCTTGTCTATATCTTTCGTCATCGCCGGGATTGCTTGCGTGCTTGCCGCCCTGTGCTATGCGGAGTTCGCATCCATGGTGCCCGTAGCCGGTTCGGCCTACACCTATGCCAGCGCGACTCTCGGCGAACTTTTCGCTTGGATCATCGGTTGGGACCTCGTACTGGAGTATTCGATGGCCTCATCGGCGGTGGCCAACGCCTGGTCGGGCTACTTCCAGAGCTTCATGGGCATTTTCGGCATTCGCTTGCCTGGCGCGGTCGCCGATTCACCCATCAAATACACCGAGGCCGACGGCTTCATCAAGTCAGGCGCGTTGATCAACCTGCCCGCTTTCGTCATCTCGCTCATTGTGGCCGCCGTTTTAATCAAAGGCATCAAAGAGAGCGCCTGGGTCAACACGCTCATGGTTATCATCAAAGTGGGTGTCGTTCTGGCTGTGATCGCAGCCGGAGCGTTCTGTTTCGACTGGGTCAACCTCAAAGACTTTGCACCGTACGGCTGGTCGGGGATCAGCATCTTCGGCCACCCCATTTTGGGGATCGAGATCAACGGAAAGCCCCACGGTGTGATTGCCGGAGCGGCCATCGTGTTCTTCGCCTTCATCGGTTTCGACTCGGTATCCACGCACGCCGAAGAAGCCAAGAACCCCAGCCGTGATGTGCCCATCGGCATCGTGGCCTCACTCGTGATCTGCACCGTGCTGTATCTCGCCGTCGCCTTCGTCATTTCGGGCATGGTCAACTATCAAGCCATGTCGCCTGCGGAGCAGGAGCAGTTCCAAAAGGCGCCGGTTGCCGAGGCGTTCAACATGGCGGGCATGACTTGGACCCACGGAATCATAGCCCTCGGCGCGCTGACCGGTATGACATCCGTTCTTCTCGTCCTGATGCTGTCTCTGCCGCGCGTGATGTTGGCCTTGGCACGGGACGGGCTGTTGCCCACTTCGTTCTTCGGCTCCGTGCACGACAAATTCAAGACGCCGTGGAAGTCGACCGCGCTGACCGGCGTGTTCGTCGCCTTGATGTCTTCGCTGTTTCCCCTGGGCTTGCTCGCCGACATGGTCAACATCGGCACCCTTTTTGCCTTTGCCATCGTGTGCACGTCGGTGCTGGTGATGAGGAAGACGAACCCGAACGCCGAGCGGCCTTTTCGAGTGGCCTGGTCTCCATTCATTCCCCTCCTGGGAATTGCGTTCTGCGTCATCCTGATGTTCGCCTTGCCGCTTGCGAACTGGTGGCGACTGTTCGTTTGGTTGGCTCTCGGCGTCGCCATCTACTTCTTATATGGCTATAGGCACAGCAAGATGAGGCAGCTCATGGAGTCGGCATCTGCGGCCTAGACACCTAGCCGACCGTTTCAGCGACCGCCTCGGTGGATCGCAGAGGCGGGCTTAGCTGAGAAGGAATTGGACGACGTCCGCGGCCGTGTATGTGTCTTTGCCCTCTGGGAGATAGTCAGCCAAATGGACGGCGTCGTCTCCAGCCGCGACAATCGCCGGCTCGGCAAAGCCGGACTGACGGACTTGGCCGAAACCGGCGGTGGCGGCCAGCCCATTGCATATGCAGGCTTTGCCGACCGTGTCTTCCTCCTTGCCGCCTTTTTGCACGTAGTCGGCAATCGGCTCGGCCGGGCAACGATAACCGATGTTACCGTCTTCCCTCCGATAACAATGTCGCAGAAGGCCGAGGTCGCAAAGACGTTCCCGTTTATCGTAAACACCAGAATCCGAGAGGGTGCCTTCGAGTTGAAGCACCTTGAATGGGAAGCCGGTTAAAGAGACAAGCGGGTCGGTGTGAACGCTGAGTGTGCCCTCGCGGCTCGCCTTGATCGCCGCCTTACGAAGGTCTTCCCGCATGCCCGATTCCTCACAAAAGGCAAACGCGGTGCCGACTTGGACGCCTGCCGCGCCCATGGCGAGAGCTTGCCTAAGCTTGTCCGAAGTCCCATACTGGCCGGCCATGTAAAAGGGCAGCCCAAGATCACGGATCTGGGCGATGTTGGGCTGGTCGCGGTCTCCGTAGACCGGCTGTCCGGTGTCGTCCAGTTTCAAGGGCCCTCGAGGCGGCGCATTGTGCCCGCCGGCTCTGGCCCCCTCGACTATGAATCCGTCAACGCGGCCCGAAGCCTTTCTCGCCAAAGTCATAGCCAAGGAGGACGACGAAACGATTGCGAAAAAGCGGGGGCGAACGAGGTCCAAGTTGGAGCCGAGCCACTGTTTCGGATCGATTCTCATGACAACGGGCGTCCCGTCGGCCCCCTCCACATCGAGGCGCAACTCGACCTCCTGACTTTGGGACAGCCGATCCAAAATGCCCGGAATCGCCCTCGGAATTCCCACCCCCATCATGACAAACTGGACGCCAGCCGCCATGGCGCCCACCAACGAAGGCAGAGTCGGCAATTGGATTTTTTCTAAGTAGTTGACGCCGATGAGTCCATTGTGCCCTTCCCTCGCCAGGAACACCTCCACGAAGTTGGCAACGATGATCAGTTCGACCGCCGCCTTGGGCCCATCCCAAAGATGCACGGGAACGGCTTTGTAGGGATCACCTTTAGCCCTTCCCCCCTCGACGAAGAAACGTTCATAAACGCGGCCCGCCATCTCCTTGACGGGAAAGTGCGCCAAGGCCCTGCGGATGTGGCCGCCGAGGTCTCCTTGCTGAAGGTTCCGGGCGATCACACAGTCGAGAGCGGTGCCGGACACCACGCCGATTTGGCCGGCTTTGGCGACGGCCTTGGCCAGCTGCCACCGCGATACCGCAACACCCGTGCCGCCTTGGATAATCGGAGGAAGGTTCATAGCGTTGACAGGTTACTCTCAAAAGGCATCGCCAGTTTCGGTTGGGTTCCTTTTCTGATGAACTGCCCGGCATCCGGCATGCCGTGGTTTGCCAAGAGCCCCGCCGAATGGCGTAGAATGGCAACTACAATGTCAACCGCTGTCCTCTTGGCTTTGCTGTCCGCCGCCCAAATTGAACCAGGCCTCCCTGATTGGGAGAACCCAGCCCTTCTGGGAAAGAACAAGGAGCCGGCCAGGGCAACGTTCTTAAGCTATCTGAACGTCGAAGCGGCCCTCAAAGGCGAGGAAAACCGCATCAGCCTGAACGGCGATTGGAGCTTCCGCTGGGCGGGCATACCTTCCGACGCACCAGACGGCTTTGAAAAGGACGCCTACGACGTTTCGCATTGGCCGACCATTCCCGTACCCTCTTGCTGGGAAACGCATGGTTACGGGATACCGATTTACACGAACGTCGCCTATCCCTTCCCCGCCAGGCCGCCGTTCATCCCGCACGACTACAACTCGGTCGGTTGCTATAAGCGCGAGTTCGAGCTGCCGGAGTCCTGGAACGGAAGACAGGTCAACATCCAATTTGGCGGCGTCTATAGCTTCTTTTACCTGTGGATCAACGGCAAAGAGGTCGGCTTCAGCAAGGATAGCAAGCTGCCAGCCGTCTTTGACATCACGCCTTACCTGAGGCCCGGCAAGAACAGCGTGGCCGCCAAGGTTTTCCGGTGGTGCGACGGCAGCTACTTGGAGGATCAGGACATGTTCCGATTCAGCGGCATCTTCCGGGATGTTTGGCTGGAAAGCAAACCGAAGCTCCATATCCGCGACTTCGCGTTCAAAACAGACTTCGACCCGATGTTCGTTGACGCCAGTCTGGCCGTGGACGTGTCGGTAGAGAACCGCGACGCCGAGGCCCAGAGCGGTGCCAAGGTCGAACTCAGCCTCTACGATGCGGACGGTCGGCAAGTCAAAGCTCCCCTGTTGGCAACCGGTGAAGCCGCCCCCTTGCCTCCGCAAAAAGAAGCCAAGGTTACCCTCGCCTCGTCGGTGCCGCATCCCCGCAAGTGGTCGGCAGAAGACCCGTACCGTTACACGGCAGTCCTAACTCTGAAGGACCAAAACGGCAAAGTTGTCGAGGCTGTCCCGGTCAAAATCGGGTTCCGCAAGGTGCAAATCGTCGACGGGGTGTTCATGATCAACGGGAAACCGGTCCGCTTGAAAGGCGTCAACCGTCACGAGCATGACATGAATACCGGGCGAACGGTCAGCCGGGAGCTGATGCTGAAAGACGTGCTGATGCTCAAGCGGCACAACATCAACGCCCTGCGCATGAGCCACTACCCCAACGACGAGAAGATGTACGAGTTGTGCGACCAATACGGCATCTACGTCATCGACGAGGCCAACGTGGAGTCGCACGGCATGGGCTACGACCTGAGCACCACCCTTGGCAACAAACCCGAATGGACCAACGCCACCGTCGACCGCACCGTCCGCATGGTGATCCGGGATCGCAACCACCCTTGCGTCATCATGTGGTCGCTCGGCAATGAGGCGGGGAGCGGCGTGTGCTTCGAGGCATCGGCCAAAGCCGTCCGGTCGATCGATCCATCCCGCCCCATCCATTATGAAAGGATGAACGAGGTAGCCGACGTCGACAGCGTAATGTATCCCGACGTCGAGTGGCTGAAGCAAATCGCTGCGCGCAACTCGCCCAAGCCCTTCTTCCTGTGCGAGTACGCGCACGCCATGGGCAACGCTGTCGGCAACCTGAAGGAGTACTGGGACGTCATCGAGTCCTCGCCAGGCATGATGGGAGGGTGCATTTGGGACTGGGTCGACCAAGGTTTGCTCAAGACCTCCACCGGGGACCCGGGCCCGGACGGCCAGCGCAAGCAGTACTTTGCCTACGGTGGCGACTTCGACGACTCGCCCAACGACGGCAACTTCTGCATCAACGGGTTGACAACCCCTGACCGGCAGATTACCCCCAAGCTCCTCGAAGTCAAAAAAGTGTACCAACCCGTTGACTTCAAGGCCGAAGACCTGAAGGAAGGCAGAATCAAGGTGACCAACGAGTTCGCCTTCACCAACCTGGCCGATTACGACCTGGTCTGGAGCCTTAGCGAAGACGGCGAGGTAAAGCAAAGGGGCGTGCTTCCCTCGCTGTCAGTCGAGCCAGGAAAGTCAGCCTCGGTGACCGTGCCCTTCTCGCGGCTGGTGCCCAAACCAGGCGCTGAACTGTTCCTGCGCGTGGCCTGCCAGATCAAGAAACCAACGCTCTGGGCGGAAGTCGGGCATGAGGTCGCCTCCGAGCAGTTCGCCCTGCCCCTGCCCCTGGTGCCGCCCGTCGTCCAGACGATCGATGGCAGCCCGGAACTGAACATCAAGGACGACGCCGCCTCGAACGGACTGTTTTCCGTTTCCTTTGACAAAAAGCGCGGGACGATCTGCAAGTACGTGTACAACGGCAAGCGGTTGATCGTCGACGGCCCGTTGCTTCAGGTTTACCGGGCGATGACCGACAACGACAACTGGCTGCGCGATTCCTTCGCCAAGTCCGGCCTTAGCCAATTGGCCCACCGTTGCCTTGGTTGGAAGCACGAGGTGCTGTCGCCGAGGGCGGTCCGCTATACGGCGGAGGTCGAAGCGGTCGGGTTTAAAGGCAACGGCTTCCTTCAAACCGTCCGTTACACAGTTCTGGCAGACGGCACCGTGTGCGTGCAGAACAAGCTGGAGCCTAAGGGACAGCTGCCGCTTCTGCCCAAGCTCGGGGTGCGCATGACCGTGAGCGGTTCGCTGAACCGCCTCAAGTGGCTTGGCCGTGGACCCAGCGAGAGTTACCCGGACCGCAAGACCTCGTGCGACATCGGGCTTTATGGGGGCCTGGTCGAGGACCAATACGTGGCGTACGTGCGCCCCCAAGAGAATGGAAACAAAGAGGACGTCCGATGGGCTGCGCTTTTGGGCGAGGACGGCTCCGGCCTGCTGATCGTTCCTGATTCGCCACTGGCCATGACCTTCGCGAAGCACCTTCCGGAGGAGCTTGACCAGGCGCGGCACCGGCGAGGGCAGACAAAGCGGTATGCGCCGCTGGTCCCGCACAAGGACACCTTCGTCAGCATTGACTACAAGCAGATGGGTCTTGGCGGAGCCAGTTGCGGCCCTGGGCCGTTGCCCCAATACATCCTGCGGCCCGGACCCGTCGAGTACGGATATTCGCTCCGGCCTTTCGCAGGCGGTTCCAAGGTCGAGGAATTGGCGAGACGCCTGCCGGCACTAGCCGCCACCCCGCGCATTGCGCGCGACGAAGACGGTTGGGTCGTTATTGCCTGCGCGACCCCTGAGGCTGAAGTTCGGTACACCCTCGACGGCACCGCGCCAACAACGGATTCGCCTATCTACAAGGGCATGTTCAAGTTTCTCTCCGCCGGCACGATCCGGGCGGCGGCCTATCGCCAGGGGCTCGTTCCGTCGGCGACGGCTTCCGTCGAGTTGCCCGTGCTGATTCCGTCACGGGCGGTTCTCCCCCAGGGCGCCAAGGTGTTGAGGGTCGACAGCCAGGAACCCGGCGAGGGCAGGGCCGACCACGCCATCGACGGCAAGGTGGATACTTTTTGGCACACGGCTTATTCCAGCAACGAAACCCCTCATCCGCACGAAATCGACATCGACCTCGGATCGAGCGTCAGCCTCAGCGGTTTGGTGTATCAGCCGCGCCAGGGCCAGGACAACGGACGCATTTCCGCATATGAGGTTTACGTCAGCGCCGACGGCAAGCAATGGGGTCTGCCCGTCGCCAAAGGCGAATTCCCCAACTCTGCCGAAAGGCAGTTGATTCGGTTCGACAAGGTGTTGACGGCCAGATATGTCCGGCTGAGAGCGCTTGGGGAGGTTTCGGGCCGCACATGGACCTCGGTCGCCGAGTTGGCCGTTCTCGTGCCCAAGCCTTAAGGGCCTTCGTGGTTTTGATCGCGCACGACAGCCCAAAGAACGCTTGCCGGTTATTCGCGGACATTGAAGCTGTGGCCTTTAACTTACCGGTTTAAAAACGGCATCCGTTCCAGCAACAACTTTTTAAACTGCGTTTTATAAACCCAAACTTGAATCACTTGACATCAAGACGGCATGCGATGTATCCTATAGTCGATAGGTCTTGTAGGCTTGTTCAGCTTACGAAATCGGGGGAACTCCGGTTAGATTCCGGGGCTGTGCCGCAACGGTAATGGCTTAATGCCGAGCCCGAATGCCCGCCTATCTTCGACATCCTGTCATCGCTCACGAGCATGGGCGTAAGGAAGGTGCTTGGCGCTTCCTCACGTTTGCTCCCGCGACGACCTTAATCGCGCAACAGGCGCAATGCGAGGTTACATATGGCAAAAAAGAGCACGAACGGCTCCTCAATAACAACGTAGGCGGCTGCAAAAAGCCACGCTTTGCTGGCGGTCGCCTTGAATAGTCTTTTCTAGCCAATACAGTTAAGGCTGGCGTATGTTGCCTGACCATAAGGCTTTGTTGCGCCAGAGTAACCGGATAGATGGCTATCTATGTTGACTTATTTGAAGACACTTCCTGATTAGATTAGAACTTATAGGATTTGGAGGAAATGAAAGCAACAAACCTGAAATCTATTGCCAAACGCAACCTGGCAGCAGTGCTGTTTCTTTCGGCATATGAAACGGCCGGCTGCTTCTCGATGAACGACATCGCCATTTGGGCCAGCACAGGCTCCAAGAAGGCAGCCGTGGCCATTGAATGGAGATCGCCAGAGGTTTTCAACAACACATCCGTCGCGCCGCCATCGGCCTCCCTGACCCTCGTTTGGGGCTATCGATTCGACGGCGCTCGGACGGCCAAGGACATGATGCAAGCGATCGTCGCCGCGGACCCGCGCCTTTACGTGGTGTCCGGTTACGGCGGAGGCTTCGTATTCGGAATCGGCTATGACCTCAACAACGACGGCCTGTTCAGTTTGACCAACGGCTCTCAGACTTACACCGGCAGCCAGATTCGGAGTGGCAACACGGACGCCCTTAACCCGGATGCGTTCAACGTTGTCGATAGCAACGACCTTTACTGGGGCGGCTTGTTCGGCCCCAACTGGGAGCTTTGGACAGAGGTCGGTCAAACCGGCGGCTTCTTCAACCAGCCAGACCGCGGACCCCAGCCATACTGGACCCCGGACGACCTGAACAACCCTTGGTCCGGAAAGCATGGAGAGTGGGAGTTCGCCCAGTTCGGCATCGGCGATCTTGGGTTGAAGGACGGCTCCTGGATTGGTTGGTCGGTGGCCGCTGGCGGCCTGGAGTACGGGAACGACAACGCTCCGGGCACGAGGGCCTGGTACTACCACAAAGCGGCCCCCGGTCTGGCGCAAGCCGTTCCAGAGCCTGTTTCCTTAAGCTTCGTCAGCCTAATGGCCGTTGGAGCCCTGTTAAGGAGGAGGCAACGCAGGTCATGACCCGTTTCGGCTCTGGCAAGGGGGGCTTCACGTTGCTGGAACTCTTGATCGTCATCGCGATCATCGCCGTCCTCGCCGCCCTGCTGTTCCCCGTTTTCGCCAGAGCCAAAGAAGCCGCCAAGAAGACGCAATGCCTTTCGAATATCAAACAAATTGGCTACGCGTGGATGATGTACGGGAACGACTACGACGACACTTGCTGCATGTCGTACTACTACCTGGAAGACTTCCGGTTTGAGGTCGCTTGGGACTTCAAGCTGGATTGGCTGTACGGCGACACGCCCAAGTGGGAGTACGGCTTGCTCGGCCCTTACACGCGAAACGGCGAGATCCACCGATGCCCGTCGTTCTCTGGCGTTGCGTGGGGGAGGCCCTACACAGGGTACGCCTACAATGCCACCTACATCGGAGGCGACGTTTTCTACGGTTACCCGGAGGCCCGCTTCACCGAAATCCAAAGTCCGTCGACGACGGCGGCTTTGGCCGACGGAGGCTTCGGGCACCCCGTGATGGCGCAGAACTACCTTCGCGCGCCGTCCGACCGCCTGTTCTTTGCCGGCAAAGTCCACTTTAGGCACATCGGCTTCGCATCCGTTCTTTACTGCGACGGCCATGCCAAAGCGACGAACCGCAAGTACCGATTCAACCCAAGCGAGCCCGAGGTCGGTGCGCTATCGGAAAACGACGATGCCTATTCGCTGTACCCCGGGCAAACGCGCGATTAGTCTTGGCTTGCCAAGGGGCGAGCGTTGGCGCCCTGTTTCCAACGCGAATGCAAACCGCAATAGGAGCAAAGACAACTATGAAGAGACTGCTATTATCGACCCTTTTGGTCGGCTCATCCGGCTGGGTGCTTGGGTTCAATCCCTACGCCACCGAAGTCGTCGAGGCCATCGGCTACACCAACACCTCGGGGCTCTACCAAGACCCCATGGCCGTGCTTGGAAAGCCCACAACCCAAATTAAGAACACCTGGGGGACCGCCAAGACTGCTCGCGTCAAACTGGTTGAAGCGGCCTACAACGTGGACCTTGACGGGAAAAAGGTGATCACCACCGTGAACAAGGGCCAATCGATCACGGTCAAGTTCGACCATATGGTCGAGGACGACCCCAACAACCCGTACGGGATCGACTTCCTCGTGTTCGGCAATGCCTTCTTTGTTGGCAGCGGCTCCGTCAGCGACGCGACTGACATGAATACGTACATGTTGCCTGGAGGGATCTTCGCTGAAAACATGCAGATATCGGTTAGTCCGGACGGAGTCAACTGGCACACCTATGTCAACGGCCCGTATGCAGACGCCCTGTTCCCCACCAACGCGTACCTGTGGGACAGCGCCATCGCAAGGTGGACCGACATCGAGTCGGACTTCACCAAGCCGGTGAACCCGGCGTTGACGCTTGACAGCTTCAAGGGCTTGACTGCCGCCCAAGCCATTGCTCTATACGACGGGTCCGGCGGCGGGACGGGGTTCGACCTGGCCGGCACGGGCTTCAGCGCGATCCAGTACATCCGGGTGACCGGCATCGACGGCTACTTCGGGGGCGAAATTGACGCGTTTGCCGACGTCGCCCCAGTTCCGGAGCCGCTAAGCTTGGTTTCCCTGGGGCTTGGGCTGTTTGGCTTGGCTCTGAGGAGAAGGCTCAAGGCCTAACGGCGCCAGCTAACGATTCGGTCATGGTTGCCGGCCGGGTGCCACCGAGCGCCGGCCGGCATCCAGGGAAATCTTTATATGAGTATTTACACAAAAACGGGCGACAAGGGCAAGACCACCCTTGCCAACAAAGAAAGGGTCTCCAAAAGCCACCTAAGGATACGCGCCGTCGGGGACGCGGACGAGCTGAACTCGGTTATTGGCGTCGCTGCGGCTTTCTGCGCTTTGGATCACATGGCCGAGCAGCTCACCCACATTCAGAGCTGGCTCTTCGTGGTGGGGGCAGAACTGGCTTGCGCTTCCAAAACCATGGTGGGAGAGTGCGGGAATGCGCAGGCGGCGGCGCTGTTGGAAAATTGGATTGACGAATACATGGAGAGGTGCGGCCAATTGAAGTCTTTCATATTGCCGGGCGGAAACCCGCTCTGCGCCTTTTTGCATCAGGCGCGCAGCGTCTGCCGACGCCTTGAAAGGACGGTCGTGGAACTCCATGAGAAGGAACCTGTTCATCCCGACTTGCTGCTGTTCTTGAACCGCTTGAGCGACTACTTTTTCGCGGCTGCTCAAATGGCCGTTAAAACCGAAGCGAAGTAGGCTCCCGGCCGAGCCACCGTCAGGGGTTAAGCGGGCCCACCCGGGGCAACACAACAAAAAGGCCTTGAGGGCGCCATGCCGTCAAGGCCTGGTGAAGTTAAAGCCGAAAGCTTACTTTCTGCGCCTTAGGCCCAGCGCGCCGAGGCCGATCAGGAGAGCCCCGACGGTAGCCGGCTCAGGCACAGCCTTGATGCTTTCCAGAGCGTAGTCCCCGGACGTCTTGTTGCTGAACGCAAAAGCAAGCTGATCGACGTCGGCCAAGTTAAAGCCGGCGAAGTCGGCGAGGTTGACGGTGTAGGTGAACGGATTCTCGTTTGCCCCAATGGTGTACGTACGCGTCACATAGGCACCGGAGTTCTGCGAAGCCGAGCGAAGGTAAACCATGAGCGTCAGATCGAGATCGTTCCCATAGAAGCTCAGATCGATCTTATTGTTGCCGCTGAGGTTCAGGTTGAGGTCGTTGAATCCCAGCTGGCTGTCCAAACCGTAGTCGAAGACGGTCGTATTGCGCAGGCCGGTGTCGGAGGACACCATGGCGGCGCCACCCGAGATGTCGACGTGATACTTTGCTTGCGGCAGCTGCTTGTAAGTGATGGTGTAGGTCAGCCACCTCAGCCCGCCGAGCATGGAGCCCGCCTGGCTCGCCATCTGCGTGCTTGCCAAGTTCGCATAAGTCGCGCTGTACGGACCTGTTGTGAAATCGTCAATCACCAGGAAAGCGGGGCTGAACGCCGCGCAACCAAGAACCAAACCGCCTGTTATTAGTCTCGTTTTCATAACCTCCACCTACAAACCAAGCCTAGTTTATACCAGAACCAATTTACTTGCCATAGGGCGAGAGTCGTTTTTTACCAGGTTTTTCTACCAGCCGTTAATTTGGCACAAAACGAAGGGGACAGGCTAGAGCCCGGCCCTGCTTCATCAAAAATTCCAGGGACTTTACGATTTCCGTCGTGCTCGGCGGATCGAAACCAAAGAGGCCGCCACCAACAGGCCGCCAATCAAGGACGGCTCAGGCACCGCCGTGACGCTGTTCAGCGCGAAGTCGCCAGCCGGCAAGTTAGCGAAGGTGAAAGACAGCTGGTCGACGTCAGCGAGGTTGAACCCGGTGAAGTCGGTGAGGGCCACATTGTACACAAAGCCGCTCGTGTCATACCCGCCGCTGACCGTGCACGTCTTGTAGAGCCAGTTCCCGTTGTTCTGGCCCGACGAGCGCAGACCGACAACGAGCGTCAGATCTCGCTCGTTAATTGCGAAGTCCAGTTTGATCAGGTTATCAACCGAAAAGTCCTTGTTCAGGTCCGCCAGTTCAAAGCCGTTCTGACCTTGAATGTAGCCGTAGGCGAGCTTGGTTTCGCTCGTCAGGCCGGGACCGTTCTCGACGATGGCAAGCCCGTCGCCAATGCTGATCGTGTACTTCGACCGCGCCAGCGGGTTCGACGTGACCAGGCTCGACACGAGCCGAGTCAGGCCGAGCATGTTGCCGGACTGCAAAGCATCGACAGTCGTGCCGACGGTCTTCGTTTCGTAGTCGTAAGCGCCAGTCGTAAAGTCATCGACGACGATCAAGGCCGAGCTGAATGCACCCAAGCTGAACAACAACCCACCCGTTAGTAGCTTTTTCATTTCTCTTTCCTCAAGATGATGCAAATGCCATTATACTGGCTCGGTTGCCTGGTCAAAAGCAATGCCCTCCGAATCCTGAACCCACAATCCAAAAAACAGTATTTTTACCTGGGTATTCATTTTGGCTCAAGGTGAGAGAGTCATAAAACGTTTTGAAGTTCATCTGTCCCTCCTGAACGAGCCAGCCGAAAGCGTAGTCGTGGCAGGTTTGGCTCGATGTTCGTTGGACACCGAAACAGCCCGGCGGCTATCGTGTAAACTGGCTCCATCATGATGAGCCCGCCTCAATTCGAACAGCCGAAACGAAAGGAAGGATCGCGCACGGGTCTGATCATAACGATCATCGTCGCGGCGTTGGGCATTCCGTGCATCGGGTGCATCGTGCTAGCTTTGTGGTTTCGCACGTTTGCCAGCAAGAACCTCAATTTCGTAAACGACGTCATCGCCATCGAGGTTATTCGCGAATCGTTGTTTCTTTACACAGAAGATCATCAGGGCAGACTTCCCAAAGCCGACCGCTGGCAAGAGTCTATTGCACCCTACTACCAGAAGGCCCAAAAGCAGGTGGACGTCGGCCCCTTCAAAGTGCCGGACATCAATAAGCCGATCGAGTTTTTGTCGGAGGGGGGCAAGTCCAAAACGGGCCTGGCGTTCAATCAAGAGCTGTCGGAGGCCAAATTGAAGGAAATTCAAAACCCGGAAACGACGGTCCTGCTCTTCGAGGTCGAGATGCCGGAGTTCAACGCAACCAGGCCTTACAAGCCGCTTCCGGACGAAAAAAGCCCCAAGATCTTTGGCGAGAGCCGCGGTTGGTACAAACTGACCATCAGCGGGGCAAGCGCCTTGGACCAGTCCAGACTAAACCGCCGCGGCAGGGGCCTTCCGCTGGACCCGCAACCGTCACCTCAAGCCGGCAACTGAGGATTGGCTGAGGTGTTAAAGGCATGAAGGGCAAGGCCAGTGCCGAGACCTCCGCCATCTAGCGTATAATAAACCTGAGAAAGCCATGGTCAACCTTACACCAATCCTACTTGCCGTTTTCGGCCTTCCCGCGGGCTCTGAGCTCTGGCTAATCTTGATTTTGATTTTGATCTTGTTCGGAGGCAAGAAGATCCCTGAGCTCATGCGAGGCGTCGGCAAAGGCGTGGGCGAGCTTCAAAAAGGCCTTCAAGAAGGCAAAAGAACGGTCGAAGAGGCGATGCGGGAAGAGATGGACAATTCGGACCAAGAGCCTGCGGCCAGACCTTCCTCGGCTAAGGCGGTACCGAAAGAGTAGCGTGCCGCAGGCTTTAGACGACTTCTTCGGATGGCAGGGATTCGGGTTCCCCACACCGCCTGATTATTCGCCCTTGACGCTAACAGGAAACCGCCAGGAGGGTTACGCCCGCCTTGGTTCGGCAGGAAGGTTGAACATACAAATCCGTTGGCGAACCGTGCCTCGAAAGGTCCATTTGCGCTCCGCGCTCGACGCCTATTTCGAAAAGCTGAGGCGGGACGCCAAGCGGGCCAAGCAGCCTTTCAACTCGGAGTTCGAGGGGAAGGAGGGCTCGCTGTGCTATCGCTACATGGCTCACGGGCAGGGCCGAGGCAAACTCATGGTGAGCGAGCCCAGCAACCGGTTGCTGTTCCTTGAGGTGGTCGGAGCGCGAAAAGACCAGCTTCTGCCCACGTTTCGCTTGGTGGAGGCGGGACTGGTCGATTACGGGCGAGACGAGTGGGAGGTTTGGTCGCTCCTGGGTTTGCGGTTTCGGTCGCCCGTGCCCTTGACGCTTGAACGCAAGCTCTTGCAGGCGGGGCGCACCCAGCTGTGCTTCCGCGCCAGGTCCTTGCGGCTTATCGCAGACCGTTGGGGTTTCGGCGAGCAACTGATTCAGAAGCACGGCCTGCAATCTTGGGCGCAGGCGGCGCTCGGCCTCAACGGTGCCCCTGAGCAATCGGATGAAAGCCGCATCGCCTTCGGACCGAAAGGCTGGCTTAATCCGGTTTCGGCGATTGTTCAATATGATGCCGCGCGGAACCAGATCATCGCCCTCAAGGCGACTTCCCGAAACCCGAACAGGAGGCCATCATGGGACTGGCTCGACTTCTGAAGAACACCTTCGACCGCAAGCCCCAACTGTCGCCCGAGTCTCTGCGGAAAGCAATCCCGCTGAGGAACCCTGACGCCAACATCGTGGCGGAAGCCGACGACTCGATCGTCATCGAAGCGCCGTTGCGGCAAACGAGCACGGGAATCGTGCGCCTTCTGGCCAAGTCAAGCAAGGCACCCGAGATGAAACGCTTCGAAATGGAGGCGGTGGGCGCCTATGTTTGGAAATTGTGCGATGGAACGCAAACCTTTGAAGGAATTTCGAAGATGCTTCGCGAAAAGTACAAGATGCAACGCGTCGAAGCCGATGCGGCCTTGGCGGCATTTCTTCAAATGCTCGCCCAGCGCAAGCTGATCACGTTAATGGTTAAGGGACAGAAGTGAAGCCAAACCAGACCGAGTTCAAGAACACCGACCCGCCTTATTGGGTGGCATGGAACCAAGCTCTGGCCAGCATCCGTGTCCGTTTTTCGCGCCACGCCATCACCTGCCTAGGAATCGCATTGGGCATCGCCTTTTTCGCCAGCATGCAGATGATGAGCCTAGGAGAAGCATCGGGACCCGACGCGGCTTCGCAAGCGTCGCGTCTCAAGTGGCTGGTTCTGACTTCGCTTATCATGTGCCTTGTCGGCGTCACGAACTCCATGCTGATGTCGGTCACGGAGCGCTATCGGGAAATCGGAACGATCAAGTGCCTCGGAGCGTCAGATGGCTTCATTGTCAAGGTGTTCTTCCTGGAGGCCGCCTTGCTCGGCGCCATTGGCTCGGTCGGAGGTTCGATCTTCGGCGCTGGGCTGATGGGCCTCGTCTTGGCCATCACCGAAAAGTTCCCGGGCATGGGTCCGTTCGGGCTCGTCGTGTTGCTCGGTACGGGCATCGGGATCGTATTGACCGTTTTGGCGGCGATTGCCCCCGCCATTCAGGCCGCCAAAATGCCGGCGGCCGCCGCCTTGAGGATTGAAGTTTAATGCCTGAAGTCGTCGTTCGTACAACAAACCTGGTAAAGCAGTATGGCATGGGCGAAGCCGTCGTCCGAGCCCTCAACGGTGTGTCCTGCGAGATTTACCAGGGAGAATATCTCTCGATCATGGGCCCCTCGGGGTCGGGCAAGTCGACTCTGTTCAACATGATCGGAGGTCTAGACAAGCCCAACGAAGGTTCCGTTTTCGTGAACTCCGTGGACATCGCCCAGCTGACCGCCCGCGAGCTGGCTTTTCTGCGTTGCCACACCATCGGTTACATCTTTCAGACATTCAACCTGATCTCGGTTCGCACAGCTCTCGAAAACGTTACGTTGCCGATGCTGTTTGCCGGCATGCAGCCGGACGATGCCGATGAAAAGGGAATGATGCTTCTCGACCTGGTCGGCCTCCACAACCGTTACCACCACCGGCCGAACGAGCTGTCCGGAGGCCAGCAGCAGCGCGTCGCTATCGCGCGATCCCTGGCCAACAGCCCTTCCATCATTCTGGCCGACGAGCCGACCGGCAACCTCGACCTCAAAACCGGCAAAGAGATCATCGATCTGCTCCGCAAGCTGAACCAAGAGCAGGGTGTTACCGTGATTTCTGCGACCCATGACCTGAAGATGCTGGACGTTTCCGACCGCATCTTTCACATCCGGGACGGCCAGCTGGCGAAGGTCGAAACGCGCGAAGAGCTCTCCCTGCAAATCGGCTCTGTTGGCGGCGAGGAACACTGAACAAGCTTCAAGCCCTCGAACGAGCGCAACGGTTTTAGTGGCTAAGGTCGGCCTTGATTTCCAGAAGCGCCAAATCCGTGTAATCGACGCGTATCAATCCGAGACGCGGGTGATCGAGGTCGAGGATGACCAAAACGGTCCTCACGATGGCCAGCGAGTAAAGATTCCGGTAAACGACGGTGTGCATCCGAATCGTCGCCATGGCGCGTCCGGCGATAAAAGCACTGATAAGAGACAGGGCCACAATTAATCCGACAACCGGAAAGGGAGCGTGCGTCTTGGTCAGGAGGTGGCGGGTCGCGGCCAAGTCGTAAACCTGGCACAAAGCCGGCATGAGCACGATGGCAATCGGGGCGTGCGGCTTTTTGCCGATGACGACTCTCAAGGGGCGCCATAAGGCGTTCTGAAGATCCTTCGTCCGTCGCCATTCCATCTCCGGAGCCATTCCCGAACTGAGCTTCTTTCCATACTCCAGCCGGGCGTCAATGTAGTCCCTCATAGTCGTCTTTGCCGCAGTCCGTTCGGGTTCGGGCAAAAGGTCGAATTTCAAAACCGCTGACGAAATCGCGTTGGCCTCATCCACGGCGATCTTTCTGCGCTCGTCGAACCGGCTGGCCGAGGCTGCAAAAGCGAAAGCCAGCAAAAGACCGAGCAAACCTAGGAAAGCGCCGTCGATGGCGCCCACGCTCGTCTCTGCGGGCGCGGACTGCCTCAAAACCGACGTTCGCCCCCATTGCGCACAAACTAGCATCACCAAGTAGAACGCAACCCGCAAACAAAACGACGCCCAGACTGGGGTTCATCGGATCTCCTTTTCGGCGGGACGGCCCCCAGCCGCTTCACGGCATCGCCGCGCAAGCCCAAAACCCCCGCCCGGCGTCATGCCACGATGCCAAGTTCTGGTCAACAAGGCTGGCAAAGCCTCCGAATCCTTGGCGATCTCATGGAACCTGTGCAAGCGATCCATTGCCCTGCAGGATACACCCCTTTCGGCCCTCTGATCCAGACTTTTTTCGCGTAAGTGACGGGCAAATCATCCCTCCAACTTCAGCGGCCGGTTCTTCGGCCAGAGCGCGGCTTTTTCACTTTGTTGGGCGTGTATGTTGTGGAGGGGCTGATTCGAGGGTTGCCCGACGTTGCATAATCATATCTGTCAGGTGCACCATGTCGCGAAACCGGTTGTTGCCAAAGCTCGTGTTAGTCGGGATTGGTTTTCTTTTATTGCCGATCGTGTTGGGGTTTGGGCTTTTGTTTGCCATTTTGGCGAAGCGCAACCAAGAGCCTGAGTTCGACCCGAGGGTACGCCATTTGGTCACAAAGCGCATGATCAGTGAGACGGAGCGCATGGCCACCCAAAAGGCGCCACCCTTCCGCCTCAAGGATTTGGACGGAAATCTTCACACCCTTGAGGAGCTCACGAGCCAATCTCCGGTGTTGGTCTATTTCATTGGCCACGAGTGCCCTTGCAGCGTGGACGCGCAGCCGATGTTCAACGCTTTTGCCACGGAGTACCCGCATGCGAAGGTTGTTGGGATCATCGATTGCAAAGGCGAAAAAGCCGCCAAGTGGGTTCGCGAGAACCAGCCCAACCACCTGATCCTAATCGACCCCAGTTGCCAGACGATGGCCGATTACAAGGCTGAGGCTTCGGTTTACACGGCGCTCGTTACCCAAAGCCGCACCATCGTCAAAATGTGGCCGGGATACTCGCAGTCCATCATGAATGAGATTTCCAAAGCCATTGCCGACCTGATTGGAGCGCAGGCGGCCGTGCTGGACCGCAAACTGGCGCCCAAGGAGACGGCCGCCGGTTGCGAGTTCAAGCCGGTGAGGAGTTAATCCTTTCAATAAGGTCGCCTAAAAGCTTCAACGCCTTGCCTCGATGGCTGACGGCTTGCTTCTGGTCAGGTGTCAGCTCGGCCATTGTGCACGCCAATTCGGGAAGGTAGAAGATCGGATCGTAGCCGAATCCCCCTGTCCCGGCCTGGCGCCAAGCGATGCGGCCTTCGCAAACCCCTTCGACCAGCCTGGTCGGCTGGCCTTCCTTGGATAAGGCAACGAACGTCCGAAAGCGCGCCCCCCGCCGGTTTTCGGGAACGTCTTTCATTTTTTCCAAAACGTAGGCCATCTTGTCGGCAAAAGGCGTATCCTCGCCGATGAAGCGCTTGCTGTAGAGGCCCGGCGCCCCGTTGAAAAAGTCGATTTCCAGACCTGCGTCGTCGGCCACGCACCACTCGCCTGTGAACCTGGCTGCCGACTCCGACTTGATCGCCGCATTCTCGGCATACGTCTTGCCCGTCTCCTCCGGCTCGGGAGCCCCGGGATAATCAACAAGGGTGACGACCTCGATATCGGGAAAACGGCGTTGCAGAATCGTCCGCATCTCGGTTCCTTTCTTCGCGTTATGAGTGGCCATGACCAGGCGTTGGATTTTCATGGGGACGTTTGTGTTCTCTTGACAGCACATCGCATTGCCGAGCGGGGGTGTTGGCGCAAGCAACGGCACCCAAGAGTATAGCCCGTGCAAACCGCTTAAGCGAGCCTTACGTCTTGCCGGCTGGCGTGAATGGAACCTGCCCTGTGCAATTTGTACACACAAGTCCTGAACTTATGGTATTCTCGGGGCATGTTTCCCGAGATTCTCGGACGCCTTACCCGGATGCCAGAGGGCCGTAGCCGACGCGTCTCCAGCAACGAGCAACCGGCTTGGAACAATGCCAACATGGACAGCACGTGGCTGGCCCCCGGCGACGTCTTGGAGGTTCCTATCCTCGAGGGGCCGGGTTACATCAACCACATCTGGATGACCAGCCACGCCGGAGGAATGGGAGAGCTCAACGCCTTGACCTTGCGGATTTATTGGGATGGCCGCGATGAACCCGCAGTGGAAGCCCCCCTAGGCGACTTCTTTGCCTGCGGAAACGTGCCAGCGACCGTCGAAAGCTTTCCTGTTCAGGTCTCGCCCAGCGGCGCGTTAACGTGTTACTGGGTCATGCCTTTCAGAAAGAGTGCGCGCATTACCGTTACCAACGATAACCGAGATCGCGGGTACGGCCTTTACTGGCAGATCGACTACGTTGCTGTCGATGCCTTGCCCGATGATACGATCTATTTTTATGCCAGGTACCGCCAAGAGTACCCGGCAGTCATGGGGCAGGACTATTTGATTGCCGACATCGAGGGGAAAGGCCTTTACGCTGGCACCGTGATGTCTGTCACCAACTGCCAGGACGGCTGGTTCGGCGAGGGCGACGACTTCTTTTTTATCGATGGCGAGCCCATTCCCAGCCTGCAAGGCACCGGAACGGAGGACTACTTCAACGACGGTTGGGGGTTTCGAAAGCGAACCAGCCATTGGTTTGGCCAACCGCACGGCCTCGGTTGGAAAGCCGGCGACAGCGGCATCCTGTACCGGTGGCACGTCCTTGATCCGGTACGTTTTTCTAAGTCTTTAAAAGTGACGATCGAGCACAAGGGCAACTGGCCCAATTCCGAGGACGCTTGGTTTCTGGAACGGCCTGACTATCTCTCTAGTGTCGCGTTTTGGTACCAGATGGGCATGCCAAAAGACTTTGGATACTTGCCTCCTTTTCATGAACGCAATGTGCCGTGGCTCAAGCACTCTATGGTTGCCAAGTATCGCGATGCCCAGCTGACGGGCGGCCAGTTGCGCATCACGACCATGGGAATGTTCGGCGGGCGCCCTTCTTTGCGCTGGAGTGGCCACAAGGCTGGAGACCGGCTTGTGCTCCCGTTCGATTTGCCGGAGGGTGGCCGCATCGTCGGCCGCCTTTGCGCGTTTCTCTTTGGCGGATCGGAAAGCGCTTGCTTCAGCGACGATGATCCGGGCAAACAAGGTCGATTCAAAATCCTCGTCGATGGAAAACCCGCGGCTGATAACGTTTCGTTTCAAACGATGGAGTACGAAGAGCCGGCAGTTCCGATTGGAGAGTGGCAACTGGCAGCGGGGACGCACACCCTCGCCATTCAAGCCAACGACAGCGGGCTTGGCGATTTGGGCATTGAGTACCTGCGAACGCTTCGGTTGCCGCCCCTGGCAGTGCGTGAGGTCAAAACGCCCAACGAGGCGCACTTTTTCCGGCTCGGGATCGGTCGAGCCGTGTACGCCTTTAGAATGGCTTTCGGCACGATACCCCATTCGCTTCGGCAGCTCGTCGACCTGGAAATCATGGACGCTCGGTACCTTAACGACGAACACGGCAACCCGCTGCAGTGTTGGGTTGAAGACGGCCGACTGTGGGTCCAGTCACCTGCCAAAGGCGGCTGGAAGCATTCCTGGACGGGTGCCGACGCCAGGCGTTAGCTCTCAACCCAGCGGACGGGGACGGTCGCCTGAAGAGTTGCCAAGCGATAGAGGATGTGCGCGTAGATCCGGCTGGCCCGGAAAAGGCTCTCAACCTTGATTCTTTCGTCGGTCTCGTGGGCCTTCCCATCGCCTTCCCAACTCGTGCCGATGGCGACGGTGTTTGGCACCGCCCGGGCATAAGTTCCGCCGCCCATCGTTCCGGGAGGGATGTCCTCCCCGGTCTCAAGTTTTACGACTTCGCAGATGGTTGTCACCAAGGGATGGTCGAGCGGGAAGTACAACGGTTTACTGTCGGTCATCCCCTCGACAATGAAACCCCGCCCAATGGCCAAGACTTTCTTATCGAGCCTCGACCGAAGGTCGTCGAAAGCCCAGGTGACCGGGTAGCGGACGTTGTACAGCAGTTTGATGCGGCTGTCGTCAGTTGAGACCACCCCGAGGTTGCACGTGAGTTCGTGGCTAACATCGTCGAAACCGCTGATGCCCAAACCGGCGCCACTGATTTGCGCCGACTCCAACAGCGTCTCGAACCAGGATGCGTTATCGTTCGGACAGATCTCCATCAAGGTGCGGAACAGCCGCATCGCCGCAGAATCGCCCAGGTGAGGAGACGCGCCGTGGGCGGCCTTTCCGACTGCGGACAGCTTCAACATCTCGCCGGCCCACTCGAAGTCCACGTTGCGATCCCATAATTCAGCAAGTTTCGCTTCAACGGCCGGCCGAATCGACGGCGCCACGCACACCTCGGCCNAGCACTTGTCNATCACGATGTTGGCCCTTTGGCCGCCTGCCATTGAAATCAACGCGAACTCGCCGCCCGGGATAGGTGCCGTCAGTGTGATGTTCGAAATGCCCTTCTCGGCGTGGCAAAGCGGCCACATGGCGTCGGGTGCGATTCCAAAGGTTGGCGGTTCCTCGGTTTTCACGTACCGTTGAACGCATTTGAACCCGGACTCCTCGTTGCAACCGAAGGCCACCCGGATGCGGGCGTTCAAATCGGGGAAGCATTCCTTAACGGCGCGCGCAGCGTAGAGGGCGGCCATGGCCGGTCCTTTGTCGTCGGTGGTGCCCCGCCCGTAAATATATCCATCCGAAATCTCCGCTCCAAAGGGCTCGAAATGCCAACCAGGACCGACCGGAACGACGTCCAAGTGGCCTAGCACCAGGATAAGGCGTTCGCCCTGGCCGCAATCCGCGTATCCCAAGTACCCCTCCAGGTCTGTGGTCTTGAAGCCGAAGGAAGCGCTCTTGGAAAGCGCCAAGTCCAGTGCTCGGCGGCATTCGACGCCAAACGGGGCGTTATGCGCAGGTGCGCCTTCGACGGANGGGATGCGGATCNTCTCGCGCGTGTCTTCGAGGAGCTCCTGCTCATGGTCGCGAAGCCACTGGTGCAGACGGGCAACGGCGGGGTCTGACATGCGCCGATGATACCCCTAAAAAGCGGAAGGCGCGGATCGATTCGGGCGGCTGAAGAATCGATTCCGCGCTCCATCCGAGTCGTTCCACAAACAGCCGANCGACAACCCGGCAAGATTGCGGTTGTCAGCACGATTTCGGAGAATTTGGGTAAACCGTTGGCGATGTCAGAGCAACGAGTTCTTGAAGCATTCAAGCGGCATTTTGGCGAGGAGGCCGAGGTCGTGGCCGTTGCGCCTGGCCGTGTGAACCTGATCGGCGAGCACACCGACTACAATGAGGGCTACGTTTTTCCGGTCGCCGTCAACCTTCAGCTATTTGTGGCGGCTCGGAGGACCGAGGGCCCCTCGAGGCTGATCAGCGACAACCTCGGCGAGGGCGTACCGTTCGACGTCCAGATGCTTGAACCGGGCAGCACAACGAGCTGGGCGAAATATGCCGCCGGCATGGCTTGGGTTCTGGAGATGGAAGGCTTCGAGGACGTTGGCAACCTGCAGGCCGCCGTTTTCAGCACCGTGCCGATTGGAAGCGGAGTCAGCAGCAGCGCGGCACTTGAAATGGCATTCGGTGTCGTTTGGAATCACTTCGGAGATCTCGGCCTCACGAATGCCGAGCTGGCCAAGCTCGGTCAGCGGTGCGAGAACCAGTTCGTGGGCGTCAACTGCGGCATCATGGACCAGATGGCGAGTGCCTGCGGCAAAGCGGGGCATGCCATGTTCCTCGACACCCGGTCGCTCGCCATCCAGTACGCGCCAATCCCCAAGGGACTCAGCATCGTGATCTGCGACACCAAGAAGCCGCGCGCCCTTACCGATTCGGCCTACAACGAGCGGCGCAGCCAGTGCGAGGAGGTGGCGCGGCTTATCGGCGTCAAGGCTTTGCGCGACGCCAAGCTCGAGCAGCTTGAGGCGTTGACGGGATCGTTGCCCGAGGTCAGCTACCGTCGCGCCAAACACGTGATCACGGAAGACCTGCGCTCACAGGCGTTCAAAAAAGCTCTTTCCGACGGCGACCTCGGCCGGCTCGGCCAGCTGATGAAAGAGGGCCACGAGAGCCTNCGCGATGACTATGAAGTCAGTTGCAACGAGCTGGACATCATGGCGGAGACAGCGTGGGAAGCACCAGGTTGCGTGGGAGCGCGGATGACGGGCGCGGGGTTCGGCGGAGCGTGCGTGGCACTGGTGAAAACGGACGAGACGGANGCGTTCCAGGCTTTCGCGGGCCCTCGGTACCGCGCNGCTTCCGGCAAGGAAGGCGAATTTACCGTTTGCCACGCGGTGGACGGAGCGCGCGTTTTGTCCATTCGGAACAACTAAAACGCCTGCCTCGATGCGCGGGCGAATTGAACTTCTTCATCCAAAACGCGAACTTGCGCCTGGCCGAGCCGGGTAAGCTCCAGCAACGCCAAGAACCAATAAACGGCGTCAGTCCGGGTGAAGGGCTTGGCCATCAGGCTCTCGAAGGTCTGCCATTCGGTTCGAAGGGCTCGAAGCACGACGCCGATCACCTCCGTCAGCGACCGTCGTGGCCTCGATAGGGGTGCCATTGGTTCCGGGCTAGCCTTCTTCAGGACCTTTTCGAAGGCGCGCGCCAAATCCAACGGCGTCACATTGCCGATTTCGTAAGGCAACTCGTAAGGGTCGGGTCCGGAATCTTGGGGCCTGAAGAACCTTAGCGACCGTTCTTCTTCCCACACGCGCAATGCCTCAATGGCAAGTTGGTACTCGTGAGTCGTCGGCTCGGGCAACTCCATCGGCTCGTCAACTTCGGGCTCCGGTTCATCCATTGGCAGAAGCAGCCAGGCTTTTCTTTCGAGAAGGTAAGCCAAGGCTGACAACGCGGCCGCGGCCTCGTCAAGGTCGCCAATGGACGTCTCGAGAATGTAGGCGAAGTAGGCTTCGCAAAGCGGAGCCAGAGGCACATCCAGCAAGTCCAGTTTCCGGGCCTTGACGCACTGGAACAACGTCGCCAACGAACCGCTGAACGCCGGCGACTCGACTTGGATGGGAGGCGGCGCGACGACGCCAAGCGCGGTGACGCTTTGGGAGACGTCATGCAAGGCGGTATCGCGTCGCGGGGCCATGTCGTAATGGGAAAGACGAAGCTGGGCTGTGCGCCGATTCACCATTATACAGGAAATCGTCGCTTTGCCTCGCCGCGCTTCGGCAAGGCGCCCGAGCGGTCAGACGGTCCTCACCAGCATCGCCTTCCACTCAGTGAACTCGTCCATCGCGAACCTCACGCCCTCTCGGCCGAACCCGCTCTGCTTAATACCCCCGTAGGGAATATTGTCGAACCTTAGTGTGGGGTAATCGCCAATCACCACGCCCCCCGCCTCGATCTCGCGAAACGCCTGCTCCGCAACCCTTAAGTCGCTTGTGAACACTCCGCATTGAATTCCATACGAGGACGCATTGACCCTGCTGACGGCTTGGTCGAACGTCCCATAGCGTGCCAAGGTCAGCACCGGACCGAAAACCTCCTCATTGGCCAAACGGCAAGAAGCCGGCACGTTTTCAAGCAGCGTCGGCGCCACAACGTTGCCTTCGCGCGTCCCGCCCGCCAGCAAGTTCGCTCCCCCAGCGATGGCCTCTTGAATCCACTCCATGACCTTGTCAGCTGCCTGGGAAGAGATCAGCGGCCCGCACACGGTCGTCGACAAAGACGGGTCTCCGTAGGCGCAACTCGTCGTCGCCTCGATCAGCTTTTGCTTGACCTGGCCATACACCGAGTCCTGAGCCAAGACGTGCTGGACGGCGATGCAAACTTGGCCCGCGTATCCGTATCCTCCGGAAGCGCACCTTTGAACGGCGTAGTCGATGTCCGCATCGGGGCAGATAACCGCGTAAGCGTCGCCTCCCAGCTCCAGCGACACGCGCTTTTCGGGCACCAGCCTTTTTAAGTACCACCCAACGGCAGGCGAACCGGTAAAGCTGACCACCTTGACCCGCGGATCGACGGCCATTTTTTCCGCGATCGAAGGTTCGCAATAGAGGGCGTTCACCACGCCAGAGGGGCAACCGGCCTCGTGAAGGATCCGCGCCAAGCTTAAGGTCGACAACGGCGCCTGATGGGAAGCCTTAAGGATCACCGTGCAGCCCGAGGCAAGCGCCGGGACGACTTTGTGCGCGGCTAGGTTCAAGGGCCAGTTGTACGGCACAATCGCCAAAACCGGGCCCAACGGCACCTTCTCGGCGATGCAACGGTAGCCATCGCCTCGCGAGTCGAAGCTGAGGGGCATGGTTTGACCGCCAGCCGTCGAGCACAGGTCGGCTGCCAAATCGAAGGTGACCGCCAAACGAGCGACCTCCCCTCTTGCCCACGTGAGGGGCTTTCCAATTTCGCGCACCAGAAGATCGGCCAGTTCCCTCTCTTTCTCGCGTGCCAGCGTTGCGGTCCGCCGCAAGAGGGCCTGCCTTTGACGAACAGGCGAATGGCGCCATGCTTCAAAGGCCTCGCAAGCGGCATCGACTGCCGCTTGCGCCTCGTCCTCCAACCCCTCGGCGGCCGCACCGACGACCGTGCCGTCGAATGGCGAACGCACGATGATCTTCGGAACCGAATTGTCGCACGGTCCGCCGATGAAGAAACCGTTGATGAGCAGTTCGCAATGGATCATCGAGTTCATTATGCGCGTTGGGCACGATTTACGCAAAAATGCGGGACAATGGAAACGGGGGAAACCAAATGGAACGTAAAGTCATTTGTGCGCTCGACACCGGCGACCTCAAAGAAGCGCTGGCGATTACGCAAAGGCTGGCGCCTTACGTTGGGGCCTTCAAAATTGGACACGCTCTAACTCTTCCCCACGGGCTTGAGGTCCTGGAAAAAATCCGTGAAGCGGGCGCCTCGCGCATCTTCCTGGATTTGAAATTCCACGATATCCCCAATTCGGTGGCACTGGCCGTGCGCGAGGCCACAAAGTATGGGGTCTGGATGATGACGTTGCACATTTCAGGCGGACCAGCGATGATGCAGGCCGCGGCCGAGGAGGCTCAAAACGCCCCGATGGGGCAATGCCCATTGCTGGTGGGCGTTTCGGTCCTCACGTCGCTCGACCAGCACATTTTGACGACGCACCTGGGAGTGCAACGCGACTTGACCAGCCATATGGTTTACCTTTCCAAGTGGGCGATCGATTGCGGGCTGGACGGGGTCGTCTGCTCGGCCCAAGAGGTCCATGAAATCCGTAAGGCGCTCGGCCGAGANGGCGTTATCGTCACTCCCGGCATCCGCCTCCCTGACGGCCGCGTCCACGACCAAGTCCGGGTCGGCCAGGCCGATCAAGNCTTGGCGGACGGAGCCGACTACCTGGTCATTGGAAGAGCGCTCACCGAATGCGCCGACCCCGAAGCCGTTCTGTCTCAAATGGGCTTGGGCTCGATGAAGGCGGTTTAGCCGCTGGCCGGAACGTGGACATACTCAAGCCTCCCTTGTCTCGGTTGTTGCTAAAGTGGTACGACAGGCACAAGCGCGATCTNCCCTGGCGAAAAAACACGGACCCGTACGCGATTTGGGTGAGCGAGGTCATGTGCCAGCAAACGCAAGTTGCAACGGTGATCCCNTACTACGAAAGGTGGATGGCACGGTGGCCAAACGTCGAAGCGCTGGCCTACGCAACGGAGCAAGAGGCACTGTCTATGTGGCAGGGCCTGGGCTACTACCGCCGTTGCCGCCAGCTCTTGGAGGCTTCGAGACGGATTGCTGCTTATGGCATGCCTCGGTCGTGTGACGAGTGGCTAAACCTGCCGGGAGTTGGGCCGTACACGGCGGCGGCCATCGCGTCGATCGCACTCGGCGAGCCGGTGGCGGTCGCGGACGGGAACGTCGAAAGGGTCTTCGCCAGGGTTGCCGGATCGTCGCTTAGCGGCATGGAACTCAAAAAAGCAGCCCGCCGCTGGGCGGCCAAGAACCTTGACAAAGCCCGCCCAGGCGACTCGAACCAGGCCCTGATGGAGCTGGGCGCGGTCGTTTGCACTCCAAAGGACCCCAAGTGCCCGGTGTGCCCGCTTGAAGAGCGTTGCACCGCCAGGCAGACCTGGTCGACGGACAAGTACCCTGTTCGTGACAAGAAGGCAAGGACGGAGCATCAAGAACACCTCGTCTGGGTGCCCTTTTACGGCGAAAAGCTCGGGGTTAGACAGATCGAACGCGGCCAATGGTGGGAAGGGATGTGGGAGTTCCCGCGGATTGACGCGACCTCTCTCAATGAACGGGAGGCAGAGGCCGCCCTGCGCAGGCTCGTCGGTCAAGGCTGGGCTGAAAACTTGGGCTCCGTTCGGCACTCGGTCACGCGGTTCCGAATCACTCTTCACGCGTCGCTGGTCCGTTGCGAGTCCAAGTCGCGCAAGTTGAAATGGTTTAGCAGGAACCAGCTGGAAGACCTCCCCATGCCTTCGCCGCAAAGAAAGGTGCTCCAACTGGTATCGAAGCTCTTGTAGCCGCCTTATTTCCTGCGCTTTTTCGCAAAGGCCAACATGAAGAGGGCCAAAGCGGAAAGCGTCGTCGGCTCTGGAACGGCTTGAACGCTATAGTCGTCGAAGTACGCCACACTTCTGGCATTCGAGGACCCGACGCGCGAATAGATGTCGAACTCGCCGACCTTGTACGGTTTGCCGGACGAATCGAGCGGAATGAGCCAGGGGTTCTTGTTCACCAGGTCGTTGTAGCGGTAGTCGAAGTTGATCCGCGTGCCGTTGACCACGCCATACGTCTCGCGGGTTCGATAATCCAGCCAGAGCTCGATATCGTTCCATTCGTTCTGCTTCGCCTTGACGCCGTCAACCACGACCCAGGCGGTCACGTTGCCGGAGAAATAGCTTATCTCTCCGTCCGGCCGAATTCGGATTCCGGCCAAGCGTCGAGAGGCGGTGTCCACCTCCCAAGCGTCGAGGCCCCAGAAAGTCTGTTGCGGCAACGGTTGGCCGTTCGCGTCCAGCTTGGGCTCCATCAAGATGGAAACCTTGCCGACGAACAAGGGTTCCGCGACGAAGTCGTGGGCTTTCGAGTCGAAGGTGATCCAAGCGTTGGCGTAGTTGTTGGTATGGCCCCCAAAGTCGTGCCGCAACGAGTGCAACCCGCTCTTTTTCTTGGAAGCCACCGTTTTCCACGTGTCGAGAGTAACGTCAGTGGCTTCCCAACCGTTGGTTTCCTACTGTGTGTTGGTTGGAAAGATGTCGAACCCGTCCGAATACGGCGGGCCATCGAAGTTGTCTTGAACGTAGAGCGTCGCCGGAGCGATGGTGAACATCGAACCGGCCAACGCCGATGCGACAAAAGTGCAGATCGATTTTTGGTTCATGGATGATCTCCTTCGTTGAGGATGGTGCAAACAACGAACACCTTTATCATGGCTCAGCGATGCTAAGATGCCATTAATGTCTTGTTAAAATACGGATAAGGCCGATTCATCTAAGTTGCTGAGGAGGTGCGCACCGGCTAAACAAAGGTTCAATGAGCTTGGGCGACTCTGCCCCTTTCGAGACGCTCGGCGGCGTTTTTGGAGCCCGGCCGTGCCAGATGCGAGGAAAGACGACTTGACCAGGGCACAAAGCGCACGGCCAGGCGGACTGCCACTGTGCCCATTTGCGCCCGAACATGGCGGTAACCGTTGTGATCTGCAAACGAGAGCAGGTATATCGCGGGCATGCTCAAAGTCAAACGAATCCTCTTCGCGGCAGTCTTGGTTGCCTCCTTAATCCCTTGATGTCTGGCCGCCAGTCCCGTAGGATCGTGGTCGGGCAAGCTTGTCCTTGATAAAATTCCGGAGATCCTTCCTAGCGCCACCCCGGAACAGAAGAAACAGATGCAGACCATGCTCGACCAACTGAAGAGCTACCGCATCACCTTGGTTCTCAACAAGAACAAGACNTTTAACGTTAGCGCGCCGGCTTTGGCCATGATGCCCGCGCAAAAGGCCGAGGGCACCTGGTCCCTCTCCGGCAACAAATTGACGTTAAAAACCACCAGGGAAAACGGAAAACCGGTCACCGGCGCTCAAGCGAAGCCTCAGATCCTCGACTTAAGTTCCGACGGCAAAACAATTTCCACGACCATGCAAAATCAGGGCAAGATCGTTTTCACTCGTAAGTAGCCTTTGCCTCTCTGGAAAAACGGGCCGCCTCAATAGGGACGGCCCGTTTGTCTTAAGACTCCGTCTTCGACCTGCTCCTAGCCCAGACATGGTGGAAGGAACCCGGCTTGTCCAGTCTCTCGAAGGTGTGCGCCCCGAAGTAGTCCCTTTGGGCTTGCAAGAGGTTGGCCGGCAAGCGCGCGCTCCGGCAACCGTCGAAATACGACAAGGCGGACGCCAAAGCGGGGACCGGCACTCCCTCCAGAACGCATGCAGATACGGTTCGGCGCCAGCCCTCTTGAGCCATGTGCAAGGTGCTCGCGAATTGAGCCGACTGCAGGAGGTTTGCGAGGTCCGGCTGGTCCAAAAACGCCTGCCGGATCGGTTCGAGAATGCGCGCGCGAATGATGCAGCCCGCGCGCCAAATGGCGGTGATCGACGCGAGGTTCAACCCCCATCCGTGCTCTCTGTCAGCCTCGCGCAACAGACGAAACCCTTGGGCATAGGCGCAGATTTTGGATGCCAAAAGCGCCTGGCGGACATCGTCCAGGGCTTGGACCTTATCGGACGCGGGCATCGTCGGCCAAGAGTAAAGTGCGGAGGTCTGAATCCGTTCCTCACGGGCCGCGCTCATGCAGCGCGCGAAGACAGATTCGGCGATGGTCGGGGCGGCCACGCCGAGATCGAGCGAAACTTGGCTGGTCCACTTCCCCGTCCCCTTTTGGCCGGCCGTGTCCTTGATTTTTCGGATCATCGGTTCACCCGTTTCCGAGTCGATTTCCCTCAAAATGTCTCGTGTGATTTCGACGAGGTAGCTCTGAAGGTCGTCGTGGCTCCATGCGTCGAAGACGTCGGCCATCTCGTGTTCCTGCATGCCAAGCAAGCGGGACATCACGAAATAGGCCTCGCCGATCAGTTGCATGTCCGCGTACTCGATGCCGTTATGGACCATCTTGACGAAATGTCCTGCGCCGCCGACGCCGATCCACTCGCAACAAGGCGCACCGTCGTCGGCCTTCGCGGCTATGGCCGTCAGGATCGGCTTGACTTCCGGCCAAGCCGCTGGAGAGCCGCCCGGCATGATGCTCGGTCCCTTCAGCGCCCCTTCCTCCCCTCCGCTGACTCCGGTTCCGATGAAGAGCAGGCCCGTCTCCTCGGCCTTTTGGCACCTTCCCTGGGTGTCAAGGAAAAAGGAGTTGCCGCCGTCGATCACGATGTCGCCTTTGTCCAAGAACAGGGCCAAACTCTCAAGCAACTCATCGACCGGTTTGCCGGCCGGCACCATCAGAAGCGCCTTCCTCGGAACTTTCAATTGAGCCGCCAAACGATCGAGTCTGGGCTCTATGGAAATTCTTTTGCCCTTTGCCCGATGTTCCGCGAAGGCATTGGCCTTGCCTGCATCGTGATCGTAACCGACTACCTTGAAGCCCTTGCTTTCTATGTTGAGGGCCAGGTTTTGCCCCATCACGCCTAGTCCAATGACGGCAATATCGGCTTTTTCAGTCATTTTTCCTCCAATCGGTAAAGCACTTCGCCCGCCTTTTGCACACAAAGGACACCCTCCGACTCCCGGTTCAAGTACTGTTTTTGATCAATTTCGCGATAGTCGAGGTAGCCCAAGTTGATTCGTTGGCATCTCTCCTCAGGTATGCGCGTTGCCAGGACGACGTTGGCGCGAGGTTTTTCGATCCCATCCACATAGGTGCCGATGCCCTTAACGTGAGTGGAGTGAGCCAAAACGCCCCATGGGTAATGTTTAAATCGATCCCATTGGCACACAAAGTAATCCCGCACATGGTAGCCGATTTCGTCAAGTATGCGGCCATGTGTGTGCGACACTTCAGTGATATGCGGAGCATAAATGATCAAGGTTCCTCCGTCGGCCAACACCGGCTCCAACTTGTACATGCACTTTCCTGCCACCCAAATATCGTCATACATGGACGGAGCGCAGGACAAGATAAGGTTGTAAGGCTTGCTAACGTACTTGACGTGGGTTTGTGAGGAAAGGTCTGCCGCTTTCGACCAAGCTTCTTCAGGCGTTCCATAGAACAAACCCTTAAGCCCTTCATGATCAACGACCATGGCAAAACACGACTTGTCAACAGGCACCCGTGACCCAGCCATATCGACTACGTCCCTGACTGGAGTCCGCTTCAGTCCAATGATCTGTGGGTTCGTTATCACCGCTCCCAGCCAATGAAAGAAGTCGATGATTTCAACCCCGCTAATGCCTGGAAACAAGTACTTATAACCACCGGAGTATCCAACTACCTCGTGTGGAAATACGGGACCAATGATCAGAATATGGTCATAGTCAAAGACCACCTTGTTTATCGTTAGGTTGACAGTCATTCGGAACAGGCCGTTCGAAACTCTTTCGACCTCGTCCTCCGATAAACAGCCGATGCTTACCAGTTGCATGGGGTCGTTGTAAATGTGGTTGAGCAGCCGAACGTCGCGAAAGGCACGCTCTTTTTGTTCCTGGGTGATCCCGACGTGCTGGAGGATTTCCGGCTCGGACATCGGCGCGTGGGTGCCCAGCGCCACCATGAAATCGAGCGCCTTGACCCTGCCCAACAAGGCGGAGCAAACTTCCTTGAACATGAAGGGAATTGGGGCGGTCCTCGTTCGGTCAGGAATGAGCGCGAGCACCCTCTTGCCTTCCAGCCCTGCTGACCCCAGGCTGCGATGCACTTGTTCGGCGGCCTGCGCCTCAGTCAAGATATCAGCCATTTTTAGCCATCCAAGGCGGCGTCTCGGGCAAGCGCCTTTCAAATTCGCTGACCGCGCGGCTCATCGCATCTCCGGCATAGGTGCCCTCCAAGACCATGTCCAGCACCTCCTCCGAAAACCGCTTCCAGGACAACTCCTCCGATCCCGGGACAATCGGATAAAACAGTGCGTTGTTGGCTTTTGCCGCCTTCAAGTCGCCCAGTGCGTCGCCGATCATCAGCACTTGTTCGCTGGTCCAACGGCCGTCCATGGCCATTCGGAGGTGTTCTGACTTGCTGCCCATTTCCTGGCCGGCGATAACCTGCACATAGCCGTCAATGCCGTGCTCGCGCCATTCCCTGGCCAAGGCATCGTAAGGAGTCTGAGAAACGACGATCATATCTGCCACTTGTTGCAGCTTTTGCAGGCTCTCCACGACGTGGAGAAACGGCGGAATGCCGTGCACCATATCCGCGATGTCCGCATTCACCTTTTCGGACCAAGCCAAAGCGTTGGCTAGCTCTTCATCTTTGGTGCGTTCGACTTCTTTCCTGAGGGCGGCGTTAGACAGTTTGGTTTCCTTTTCGACCCAACTTCTTAACGATTGAAGCTCGGGCACTTTCACGTTTCTATCCTTGACCTCCTGCCGATCGGCAAGCAAATCAAACACGCGTATCAAGGCTGGCCACCGGTTCACCCCCCGCCACTTAGAGTACAAGTTCACGAACTCCACCGTTTCTCTGACGTACTTGGCGATCGGCTGCAAGCCCCAAAATTTGATGATGTTGGGGATGAAACACTCTTTCTGCTTAATCTCCATCGTGTCAAACACGCAACCGTCGGAGTCGATGCCGACCAAGATGCCGTGGCGCTTGACCATTTGCTTAAGAGGAGCCGCTGGGTCTGGCGTAAGCATATTATATCCCCTCTTTGGGACGATAACCAACTGGGAGGTAATCGTTTAGTTTCTTTTCGACGAACAGGCGCTTCAATCGGGCAAACCTTTGGCGCCCATCGACAAGGGGCACGCTTGGCCAGTCCTCACCGATAAGCGGCTTCGCGTAACGGATAAAGGCGTCGGTAACGTCCACTTTGTCGGGGCTTATCCAATCCATAGGGAATTTGCGCTCGGAATTGGCGACCGACTCAAGCGGGACTTTGTCGTATAAGACGGTGTAAAAGGGGCCCGGCGCTCTTAGCAAGGTAGCCATGTATCCTTCTCCGTCTTTAACGGCTATCTCAACAGCCTTTTGTCCGACCGCATACGCCTCGTCAAGGTCAACCGTTGAAGCGAACACCATCGACGTTCGCTGGTCGGTTCCAGGCACTTGGCACCTCGCTGAACCGGCGGCCTTCAAGCGACCCTCGTTCAAATAGTTGGCCACTATCTGGGCTACTGTGATGCGGCTTGAAGAAAACTGCGTATGTCCGAAGGCGTCTTTGGACTCGCCGATATTGCCCAAGTTCATGCCCTCGTTCACAACGACAACAGCCCGTCCAGAACGAGACACTTGTTCGTTAACGCGATCGGCTAAATCTTCTAGTCCCAGTTGGGACTCGGCCAGATAGATTTGCAAGGGCATTTCCCTTTGCGGATCGGCCAATCGGGCGGAGGCGGCAATGAAGCCGACGCGGCGGCCCATGGCCTGCAACACGAGAACAGGGTCGGAGGGCGACGAGCCGCGGTTCTCCTCGTCGGCCTGCTGAACGATCGACATCCAGTACCTGGCTACGCTCCCGTAACCGGGGGTATGGTCGACGAGCTTGAATTCCGAGTCCCCGACGTCGTTGTCGATTGTCTTGGGCACCCCCGTCGCAGCTAACTCAAGCCCGCGGGAACGCGCCAAGGCGGCCACCTTTTGCGCGGTGTCCATTGAGTCGTTGCCGCCGATGTAAAAGAAATAACCCACGTTGTGCGCTCGAAACACTTCGACCGCCCTCTCAAAATCCTCCGTCCACTCAGGCTTCATTTTGTATCGGCAGGTGCCGATGGCCCCGGCTCCTGGCGTGTTGCGCAACAGGGCGATCTCCTCGGTCGGCTGAGAAGAAAGATCGATCAGTTCCTCACGCAGGACGCCTTCGATGCCGTGCCAAGCTCCGAAAACGCGGCCAAACACGCTCGGATAACCCTGGCACGCCTCAACGATGCCGCGAAGCGAGTTGTTGATAACGGGCGAGGGGCCGCCCGACTGGGCAACCACCACGTTGCGCAATCCGCTGCTCATGGGTGGCATTTTACGTTATATCAAGAAAGAAAATCGCGTCACACACCGCTATAGCCGGAAAAACCGCCGTCAACAGGCACCACCACGCCCGTCACAAAAGCGGACGCGTCCGAGGCCAACCAGATCAGCGTGCCAAGCAAGTCTTCGGGCACTCCGAACCGCCCCATCGGCGTGTGGGCGATGATCTTCTTGCCGCGCTCGGTCAGTTCACCGGTGCCCTCCACGGTCAGCAGAAAGCGATTCTGATCCGTCAAAAAGAAACCCGGCGCCAGCGCGTTGACACGCACGTTGGCGGGGGCCAAATGGACGGCCAGCCACTGTGTGAAATTCGACACGGCGGCCTTGGCTGCGGAATAAGCCGGGACCTTCGTCAACGGGCGGAAGGCGCTCATCGACGAGATGTTCACGACAACCCCGTTGCCCGACTCGGCCATGGCCTTGGCAAACACCTGCGTCGGCAGAAGCGTGCCGACGAAGTTGAGGTCGAAAACGGAATGGACCGCATCCGGGCCAAGGTCGAAAAAAGAACCGCCGACACCTTGAAGCAGGTCCTCGGTGCCCATCACCTCACGCGCAGTGGTCGCGGACGGGTGGTTGCCTCCCGCACCGTTGATGAGGATGTCGATTTGGCCGAACGCATCGAGGACGGATCGGCAAGCTGACTCCAGGTCGGACTTGTCGAGCACGTTGCAGGCGATGCCCATGGCCCGGCCGCCTGCCTCGATCGCCTCCTCGCAAGCGGTCAGCGCAGCTTCCTTGCGGAGGTCAAGAATCGCCACGCTTGCGCCACGGGCCGCCAGCTCCTTGGCCATGGCCCTGCAAAGCACGCCCCCGCCGCCAGTGATCACCGCTGTCCGTCCCTGGATATCGAATAGGTTTTGGTCCATGGTTCCTTGAGTTTAGCCGACTCCAAAAAGCCTGCGCCAAACAAGCTGGGCTATGGCAGACTGAGCTGGTCGATGTAAGTCTCTTCGAATTCTGGGTCAAGGTTCAGCTCGACGACTTCCATCTCCTTGCCGATGCGCCGCAGTTCGGCGAGCACGCCTTTATCCAAGAGGGCCAAAGTGGCGCCGGCAAGTGAGGTGTTACCCACGAGCTGGATCTGTTCAAGCCGGAATCCTGGCAGGAGCCCGCAGTCGATGGCACTCTGCAGGTCCAAATGCATTCCGAAGCCGCCAGCCAGGTAGAGCGTCTTAATGTCGTACGGCTGGACGCCGGTGCGCTTCATCAGGATGAGTATCCCCGCGGCGATGGCTGCCTTGGCTTGAAGCAAGCTGGCGATATCGGGATCGGTTACCACGATCTCGCGGTTGCCCTGGCCGAACGCGATGCGCAAGGCGCGGCCGTATTCATCGAAGGGCGTCAAACGATCGGCAATCGACGGGCACGACTCCAGGTCCCATCGCCCCGTGGATGTCAAAAATCCCTTGCGACGCCCCTCGGCCAGGATATCGACATAGGCCGAACCGCATATTCCGAGCGGCTTTGCGTACTTCTCCGGGTGGATGAGCTTGCAATGCGCCTCGAAGGGATCGGTGCTGAACGTGACGTGGCTTATGGCGCCAAGGCCCGCCCGGGTGCCGCAGGTTAACCCGGATCCCTCAAAGGCGGGACCCGCCGCCGTCGCGCAACCGAGAAGCGTGTCGCCGTGTTTGTAGATGATTTCGCCGTTCGTGCCCACATCCACCAGGAGGCAAGGCCCCTCGTCATAGGCGAGGCCGCTAGCCAACACCCCACCAGTCAGGTCCGCTCCGACATAGCCGCCCGCGCCAGGCAAAAGGTGCGCCTCTGCAACCGACGGGATCAGGCCTATTTCGCCCGCTGAAAGAACCTTGTGGTCGAGGAAAACCGGCTGAAACGGATGATAGCCGAGAGGCTTTGGGTTCACGCCGGCCGCCAGGTGAAGCATGGTCGTGTTGCCGGCCAGCGTGTATCCGAGCACGTCTTCCAAAATGGCTTCGGCCTCTTGAACAACCTTCTCCACCAGCGGATTGATGGTCTCCTCGATGATCGCTCTCTGGAAGTTCCGCGTCATTGAATCGTCAGTGGAACAAAGGTTGATGCGGGTCAGCACGTCGTCCCCAAGGTGCATCTGCCTGTTGAAGGACGAAGCGCGGGCCAAAACTTTGCCGTCGGCATTGCGAACCGCCTGGACCACCACCGTCGTTGTTCCGATGTCCACAGCTATGCCCAACCCCTCGTTGCCGAAAAGCGGGTCGCGCGCCACCGGCACGTTCACCCGGTAATCCTCTTGCACCTCGGGCTCATAGGCCAGCAACGAGTTCAGCGGAACGCGCACCGTCAAAGTCTCGAAGCCCTCCAGCCTCAGCTGGCAGCCCTTCACCGTCTCGGACACACCGTCGCTGACGATTTCGACCAAGCAGGCGTTGCAAAGCCCCTTCTCGCCGCATCGGGTGTTCAACGGGATGTTCTCATGGCGCATGATCTCGGAGAGCCTCTTGCGCTGGTTGTGCTGCTGCACGAGAACGGTGTGACAACCGTCTGGGAGAATGATTTCGAGCGTCATCGGGCCACCTTGCCGGTTGTTTCGGTGTTTCATAGGGAACAGCCTATTCTATCACGGCCGTGCGGCCATCGGCCGAACGATCTAATCGGCTGTGCGGGAAGCCATGCCCTTGAAATGTTCTGCTCGAAACCGAGCGTGGTATAATAAACATCCAGGCGGCGGATGTAGCTCAGGGGTTAGAGCGTCTGACTGTGGCTCAGAAGGCCGTGGGTTCGAGACCCATCTTCCGCCCCAGCCATATTCTTTTTTGCCGGCTCTTCGCCATTTTTGGGGGACCGGCCTTTCTCAAGCTTCTCCTCCGCACAATACCCGAACTCTCCTCCGATAGTTTTCAAAGTTCCGAAATCCGTA